>ERZ824978.368-NODE-368-length-66769-cov-3.492221_pt1 | contig 66769 bp, 63 predicted proteins | sample MGYA00519860_ERZ824978 | MGnify/ENA primary metagenome ERZ824978 (study PRJEB31778, sample SAMEA3449184) | human gut metagenome | biome: human gut; feature: human-associated habitat; material: faeces | place: United Kingdom | collected 2010/2012 ... | reverse complement strand
AGTTTCGGCCTGACTGGCAGGTGTTAAACGTTCTGCTGTTTTGCTGACCAATGTACGCAAATAAGCTCTTTGTCGGCTGCTCATATTTGTAAAATTGCGCATCAATCGGTACATATCTATTGGGTTTTCATAGGTAAATCCGTTTTGTCCTTCTATTACAATATCTGCATTTGCGCTTTTCTTTGGGATAATGACCGGCACGCCGCACGCAATTGCTTCCAGCGGGGAAGCCTTCATGGTCATAGAGCCGGTTGCGCTGACGAATACATCGCATACAGCAAAACAAGTGTTCAATTCTTCTTGTGACAGTTCTCCCGTAAATGTTACTTGGGACATGATACCATATTCTAACGCTAAGTTTTTCAGATAATTCATTTGCGGTCCATCACCAGCAATAATCAGTCTTAATGTGTCTGTAGATTTTACACATTTTTTCCAATAATAAAGCAGTTGATCCACATTATTATTTTTGTAAAGTTGACCTGCAAAAATGACACCTGTATCATCGGGTTTTAAACGCAGGCGTTCTTTCATTTCCCAACATGCTTGTTCACTGATGCCGTACATACGAAATTTAACGTCATTTACACAATATGGAATACGGATAATTTTTGCTTTTGGAGCGTATTCTTTAATGTGGGAAACCAATTGGCGCGAAGAATACGTTACAATTTGAGAGTGAGATAAAATTTTTTGAGCGTGACGTTGCGCCAATGGCTGCATAATTAAGCTGAATATTTGTTGTAAAGACTGCTCGCCATCTAATTGCTGTGCATTATGAAATTCATGTACAGTAGAAATGATAGGAACTTGATTTTTTTGTCCAAAGCGCAGTCCGGCCATTCCGATTTCAGACATAGTCAATATATGAAGCACATCCGGTTTAAATGCACCTATGTAATAGTCCAGCATATGTGCATATATTTTATTAGCACTTTGACGATAGAAATTATTGGATTTACTAGCAGGGCAACATAGCATACCCTTGTCCAATATAATTTCTGTTGCTTTTGTAGACCCTGTTACAATTAAAACTTTATGTCCAAGCTGTTGCAAGCCTTTTTGTAAAACTGCGGCCTGATTGGCTGCTGCTGTATTTTTATGAATAAAAGTCTCTGTAAAAATTGCAATTCTCATATGCTCACCATTTTTAATATTTAACTTTTATTATAACATAAAAGAAATTGCTATGCAATTTCTAGCAGAAAAACGTTAAAACGTTCTTACAACAACCAAAATCTATGATTTTGAGTTTGTTGCAAGGTTGTTATAACATTAAAAAATGGCTATAGAATTTTTACAGATAAAAGCTAAAACGTTTTCATAACAGTCAAGATTTTTAATTTGTTGTTCCTAAAATTGGTTAAATCATAATGCAATTTGTAATTCATACTTGTACTGTAAAGTACTGGCTTGCTGCCCACAAAAACATGTACATGTAACTTGCGATATTGTGCTCTTTGTTTTCCTTGGCAGAATTACTTTTTTGTAAAGGAATCATTCAAAATGTACGAATAATAGCGATTTTATACGAAAAAACTGGGAAATCTTTTTTGGGGAACCCCTTTAAACTTTTTTACACTTACGGTATAATAAATAAAATAGACTTTTCAATATGAAGGAAAGCAGGTGTGTTGCATTGTCTCAGTTTACAATTTCGTTATCAAAAATCATGAAAGAGCTTTCTTTGGAAACCATTTATATGCCTTCCAATCCGGATGAATTATTGGTATGTTCTCCGGATGTAAATCGTCCTGGATTGGAGTTACATGGCTTTTTTACCCACTTTGAGAAAGATAGAATTCTTATTATAGGCAATGCGGAATCCGCTTATTTGGAGGAAGAATGCGATAAGGAAAAACGTATTGAAGTGTTGGAAGCATTGCTTTCCAAGCAACCTCCTGCAGTGATATTTTGCCGCAGCTTACAGCCTGTGGAGGAATTTATCACCATTGCCAAAAAATACGAAGTACCGTTATTGAGTTCCGATGAAATGACATGTGTATTGCTGGCAGCATTAATTTCTTTTTTAAATGTACAGCTTGCTCCTCGTGTAACCAGACACGGCGTATTGGTTGAAGTATATGGTGAGGGCATTTTGATTGTTGGAGACAGCGGTGTCGGAAAAAGTGAAACAGCCATTGAATTAATCAAGCGCGGGCATCGTTTAATTGCAGATGATGCAGTTGAGATTCGCCGTGTTTCTGCAAAAACATTGGTTGGTTCTTCTCCCAAAAATATTCGCCACTTTATTGAACTGCGCGGCATCGGAATTGTCAATGCACGGCGTCTGTTTGGTATGGGTGCTGTTAAAACAACAGAAAAAATTGACTTTATCATCAATTTGGAAGTATGGGATGATAAAAGTGAATATGACCGTATGGGCATTGACAAAGAATATACTGAAATTTTAGATATTAAAGTACCTGTTATGACCATTCCGGTTCGTCAAGGAAGAAACCTTGCAGTTATTATTGAAGTAGCAGCAATGAATAACCGTGAAAAAACAATGGGTTATAATGCAGCAAAAGACCTTATGGAACATATGGGGATGGATCCTGATATTATGCAGCCGCAAGAAAAGAAGATAGATTTGGAAATTTAATTTTGTATACCATGGAGGCGACTATGAGTCAACTGGAAAAACTGGAACAACTTGCAATTTCATTACACTGTGATGTACGCAATCAAGAACCCATGCGTAAGCATACTACGTTTAAAATAGGCGGACCGGCCGATTTGTTTATTGTAGTAAATGATGTGCAAGCGCTGCAATCTGTTTATACAGCTGCAAAGGAATTGGGAGTACCTTGTATGGTAATTGGAAAAGGTTCCAATTTGCTTGTAAAGGACAGCGGTATCAGAGGTGCTGTGATACAGTTGGGAGGTGCATTTTTTGACATTAATTTAAAAGAAAATAATGTGCTGGAAGCAGGTGCGGGAGCCTCTTTGGCGACTGTTTGCGGATATGCATTGCAGCAGTCCCTGACAGGATTGGAATTTGCATGGGGAATTCCGGGTTCCATTGGCGGTGCAGCCTTTATGAATGCCGGAGCATACGGTGAAGAAATGAAAGATGTGGTACTAAGCTGTACTCATATGAATCCTGATGGTACTATTGAAACTTTTACTGCAGAACAATTGGATTTCGCATACAGACATAGCGTTTATCAAAAGTCACATGGAATTGTATTATCTGTTGCGTTTCAATTGAAAAAAGGTGATAAGCAGGAAATCAAAGCCAAAATGGATGATTTAATGGGAAGACGAAAAGAGAAACAGCCGTTGGAATATCCAAGTGCAGGAAGTGTATTTAAACGTCCTGTAGGATATTTTGCAGGTACCATGATTGAGCAGTGTGGTTTAAAAGGTAAAACGGTCGGCGGAGCAATGGTCAGTCCAAAACATGCAGGTTTTATTGTCAACACCGGCAATGCGACGTGTCAAGATGTGTTAGATTTGATTTCTTTGATTCAAACTACGGTGAATGAACAAACAGGTATTATGCTTGAATGTGAAATTCGTGCAATTGGTGGATAATACCGATTCCTATAAAATAAGATTGAGAGTGCGGATTTTAAAGGGAAAGGATGGGAAAATGGAATTTTTAATTGTAACAGGATTGTCCGGTGCCGGAAAATCGGTTACCATCAATGCTTTGGAGGATATTGGTTTTTATTGTGTGGATAATATCCCATCAAAGCTTGTGGTTACCTTTTATGATTTGTGTGAGCGTGCCAAAGAAGATTTTTCACGTGTTGCGGTTGTGACAGATATTCGAGGCGGAGCGCTCTCTGACAAATTCTTTGAGTTTTTAGAGACGTTTAAAGAAAGAAAGGTACCGTATAAAATTTTATTTTTAGATGCAGGCGATATTGTGTTGGTACATCGCTATAAAGAAACCCGACGCAGACATCCATTATCGGAAGCGGCGTCCGGTTCTTTGGAACAAGCAGTGAAAATGGAACGGGAACTCTTAAGACCTATGCGTGAAGCTGCGGATTATATCATAGATACTTCCTATTTAGCGCCTTCTCAACTAAAACAACGTTTGTCCAATTTATTTCTGGGCAATGTTTCGGATGCGCTTACCATTCAAATTATGTCATTTGGCTTCAAAAACGGAATTCCCACCGAGGCAGACATGATGTTTGATGTTCGTTGTCTGCCAAATCCGTTTTATGTGCCTGAACTGAAAAAATTAACGGGTTTGGATGAACCTGTAAAAGAATATGTCATGAAGTGGGACGAGACACAAGGGTTTATTACACGTTTTTTGGACTTAATTGATTATATGATTCCTCTGTTCTGCAATGAAGGAAAGAGTCAATTGGTTATTGCAATTGGCTGTACAGGCGGACAGCATCGTTCTGTTACCATTGTAGAGTTGCTGTATAAGCATTTAATTGCACAAAATAAACGAGCCAGTGTAAACCATAGAGATATTAAACGATAAGGAGAAAACAGTTATGTCATTTGCAGCAGATACCAAAAGTGAACTTTGCAAACAAGTTTGCCCGTACGACTGCTGCGCCAAAGCAGAATGTTACGGCATTTTGTTGTTTGCAAAGCAGTTTTCACTCAGAAGTATTGCTTTCAGTACCGAACATAGGGAAACTGCTTTGCGCTTGGCAGATTTGATTACCGAACAGACACAGGCGGTTGTAGATATCTCTGCAAAAATGACAAGACGAAATGGGCATCCCGTTACCAGTACGGTAACTATACCTGACGAAAACCAAAGATTGCGGTTACTACAGTACTTTGGTCACGCAGGAAATGAGGTTACGCTGAGAATCAATCGTGATATGATACAATGGGAATGTTGTATATCTGCATTCTTGCGAGGAGTTTTTTTGTCTTGTGGAACCATAACCAATCCTGAAAAAGAATATCATTTGGAATTTGTAGTGCCTTATATGAATTTAGCAAACGATTTGAAGAATTTGCTTACCAATATTCAAGAGCTGGAATTACAGCCGGCTGTTACCAATCGAAAAGGTAGTTTTGTAGTATACATAAAAGGCAGCGAAGGAATTGAAAACTTACTTACATTTATGGGTGCAACCAATGCGTCCATGAATTTTATGCAAGTGAAAATGTTCAAGGAAGTTCGTAACCAGGTAAACAGAAAAACCAACTTTGAAACAGCGAATATCGATAAAACCGTTTCTGCTTCTGCAAAACAAATTGCGGCAATCGAAACGATTATACACTCTGTTGGTTTACAACAGCTGCCTTTAGACTTACAGGAACTTGCATCTTTGCGCTATGAAAATCCGGAAATGTCATTGCGGGAATTGGGCGAACAGCTTTCAGAGCCAATCAGCCGTTCCGGTGTCAATCATCGATTAAAGCGGATTATGGCATTTGCAGATTCCATTGGAAAAAAGAACTAAAATCACATAGTTTTATAACATGTTGTAGATGTTGGAAAGGAGGAAGCAATGTCAGGTTTTGTACATTTGCATTTGCATACAGAATATAGTTTGTTGGATGGCGCTTGCCGTATCAATCCTTTGATGGAACATTTAAAAGAAATTGGGCAAACTGCAGTTGCCATTACTGACCATGGGGTCATGTATGGTGTGATTGATTTTTATCGTGCTGCAAAAAAGCATGGGATTAAGCCTATTATTGGCTGTGAAGTCTATGTTGCTCCACGTACCCGTTTTGATAAAGTGTATGAACTGGATGGCGAACAGCATCATTTGGTACTGCTGTGTAAAGATAACAAAGGATATGAAAATTTAACTGCACTGGTATCCCAGGCGTGGACAGAAGGATTTTACAGCAAGCCTCGTGTTGATTTGGATTTACTGGCCAAGCATAGCGAAGGACTGATTGCTTCCTCTGCCTGTCTTGCGGGTGCTATTCCAAGAGCTTGCCGACGAGGTGATTATGAAGAAGCAAAACGGCTAGCATTGGTACATAATGAAATCTTTGGGCAAGGTAATTTTTATATTGAACTGCAAGATCATGGAATTGAAGCCCAGCGAGAAATCAATCCCATGTTAATTCGTATTTCAGAGGAAACAGGCATTCCTTTGATTGCAACGAATGACAGCCATTATATCAAAAAAGAAGATAGTCAGATGCATCATATTTTAATGTGCATCCAAACAAACCATACCGTAGAAGATGACGACCGTATGGAATTTGCTTCCGATGAATTTTATGTAAAAACGGAAGAAGAGATGAGAGCGTTATTTCCGGAACATCCCGAAGCATTTGACAATACCGTAAAAATTGCGGAACAATGCAACGTAGAATTTGAGTTTGGCAATACAAAGCTGCCAAATTACGATACGCCAAACGGTCAGGATAATGTGGAATACTTCAGAACCAAATGTTATGAAGGACTTTACCGTCATTACGGAAACCAGCCTGATCAGGCCTTGATAGACAGACTGGAATTTGAGTTGAATACCATTATTAAAATGGGATATGTCAATTACTATTTGATTGTATTTGACTTTATTGATTATGCAAAATCTGTCGATATTCCTGTAGGGCCGGGAAGAGGTTCCGGTGCAGGCAGTTTGGCTGCTTATTGTTTGGGCATTACAGGAATTGACCCCATTCGCTACAATTTGCTGTTTGAACGTTTTTTAAATCCGGAACGTATCAGCATGCCGGACTTTGATATTGATTTCAGCGATGAACGCAGACAGGAAATGATAGATTATGTTCGCTATGGTGAAGACCATGTAGCTCAAATTATTACATTTGGCACCATGGCTGCTCGTGGTTCTATTCGTGATGTTGGCAGGGCAATGGCAATTCCGTATACAAAAGTGGATTCTGTTGCAAAATTGGTTCCTATGGAATTAAACATTACCTTGGACCGCGCATTAAACATTTCCCATGATTTAAAAAATTTATATGATTCTGACCCGCAGGTAAAAGAACTGATTGATATGGCAAAAAAATTGGAAGGCATGCCCAGAAATGCTTCCACACACGCTGCGGGCGTTGTGATTACTGACCGACCTGTTTGCAAATACGTACCGCTTGCCAAAAATAACGATGCGGTTGTAACGCAGTTTACCATGACAACTTTGGAAGAATTGGGACTGCTGAAAATGGACTTTTTGGGATTACGCAATTTGTCTATCATTCAGAATGCGGAATTACAAATCAGAAAACAAAAACCTGATTTTTCTATAGAAGATATTCCGATGGACGATAAAAAAACCTTTTCTATGATTGCATCCGGCGCAACAGAAGGTGTGTTCCAGTTTGAATCGGCAGGTATGAAAAGCATGATTGTGCAATTAAAGCCCGTCAGCATTGAGGACTTAATTGCGGTTATCTCGCTATATCGTCCCGGACCTATGGATTCTATTCCAAAATATATAGAAAACAGACACAATCCATCTAAAGTACGATATAAACATCCGCTTTTGAAAGATATTTTGGATGTTACATATGGCTGTATTGTTTATCAAGAGCAAGTAATGCAGATTTTCCGTACCTTGGCAGGTTATTCCCTTGGCAGAGCAGACATTGTACGCCGTGCCATGTCAAAGAAAAAAGCAGATGTCATGGAAAAAGAACGTAAAATCTTCATTTACGGTTTGCAAAATGAAGACGGTACTTGGGAAGTAGAAGGCTGCATCAATCGCGGTGTGGATGAGCAAACGGCTGTATCTATTTTTCATGAAATGGAGAGCTTTGCTTCCTATGCCTTTAATAAATCTCATGCCGCTGCGTACGCGGTACTTTCTTACCAGACTGCTTGGTTAAAATGTCATTATCCAAAAGAGTATATGGCAGCTTTGCTTACCAGTGTATTGGACAACGCCAATAAAGTTGCCATTTACAATGCAGAATGTAACCGTTTGGGCATTCGCGTTTTACCGCCTCATGTAAACACCAGCGAAACAGGTTTTACAGCTGTGGGAAATAATATTCGGTTTGGTCTGTTGGCAGTAAAAAATTTAGGTCGTGGATTTATTGACCGTATGATAGAAGAACGCACCAGAGAAGGTAAGTTTTCCAGCTTCTATTCTTTCTGCAAACGCATGTATGGACAAGATTTAAATCGCCGTGCATTGGAAAGTTTGATTAAGTGCGGCGCTTTGGATGATTTAGGTTGTAACCGCAGGCAAATGTTGGCCTCCGTGGCTATCGTCCTGGATACGCTGGAAGCGGATAAAAGGAAAAATGTAGAGGGACAAATCGGCTTTTTTGATGTGATTCAAACAGATGGTCCTTCGGTAGAAGAATTTGTGCCTGAACCAATGCCGGATATCAGTCAGAGTGAAAAACTGATTATGGAAAAAGAAGTAACGGGAATGTATTTGTCAGGGCATCCAATGTCAGAATATTTGCCAGTGTATGACAAGATAGGGGCGCGTAAAATAGGGGATATTTTGGAAGATATACGAGAACAAACAGGTATGTACCATGATGGCGATACCGTAACTTTGCTTGGCGTATTTACTTCTGTCAAAACAAAAATCACCAAAAATAACAGTACCATGGCATTCGTTATGCTGGAGGACATTTATGGTTCTATGGAATTGTTACTGTTTCCAAAGGTGTTGGCACAATATTCACATCTGATTACAGAAGGAAATATCGTTCGCGTGGTTGGAAGATTGAGCACTTCAGAAGAGCAGGATACAAAATTAATCTGTGAGGCTGTGTTTGAGGCTCCTGACAAAAACGGTGAAATGGCGCAATCATCAAAAGAAAGAAAGAATCCTCCCGGCTTATATTTGAAGGTGAACAGCAAAGAGGATATGGCGTATAAAAAAGCCATGCAATATATTGCCATATTTGATGGTACGATGCCGCTGCATATTTATTTTAAAGATGAGAAAAAGTTATTTCATGCTCCTGTTTCTCAGCGTGTTGATGTGAACCAACCATTGGTGAATGCGCTGGAAGATGTATTGGGCGAAGAAAATATTGCTGTAGTAAAGTGAACATTTTGTTCATACGATATATCAAACAGCAGACAGTAAAGGATGAATGATTATGGAACAAAAAACCATTGCAGTGCTGACCAGCGGGGGAGATGCCCCAGGCATGAATGCAGCAGTACGCGCCGTTGTGCGTACTGCAATTGCAAATGACATGCGTGTGCTGGGGGTACGACGTGGATATGATGGTCTGATTCATGGTGATATGATTCCCATGAATTTGAGAAGTGTTTCGGATATTATTCAAAATGGAGGAACTGCTTTATTTACTGCAAGAAGTCCTGCTTTTATGACAGAAGAAGGACAAAAACAAGCAGTTGATACATGCAAGAAATTTGATATTAGCGGAGTAGTTGTCATTGGCGGGGACGGTTCTTTCCGCGGTGCCAAGGCTTTATGCGAGAAAGGAATCCCATGTGTAGCGATTCCCGGAACCATAGACAATGATATTGCTTGTACAGAATACACCATTGGATTTGACACAGCTATGAATACAGCTGTTGAAATGGTGGATAGATTACGTGATACAACGGAATCGCACAATCGCTGCAGTGTTGTAGAGGTCATGGGAAGAAGATGCGGCGATATTGCTTTGGAAACCGGAATTGCAGTAGGTGCTACCTGCATTTTAGTTCCTGAAATTGCTTACGATTTTGAGCGTGATATTCTGAATAGAATGGAATTCACCAGTAAAACGGGAAAACATCATTTTATTGTGGTAGTAGCCGAAGGGGTAGGTCATGTATCTGATATTGCAAAACAAATAGAAGCACATACAGGTATTGAAACACGTCCTACAGTTTTGGGACATGTGCAGCGAGGCGGTTCACCTACCTTGCGAGACCGTGTGGCAGCAAGCCAGATGGGGTATCATGCAGTAAAATTACTGCAAGAGGGAAGGTCAGGCAGAGTAGTTATAATGAAGGATAACAAAATAGCGGACTTAGATATGGCGCAAGCACTGGAAATGAAACGGCCGTTTGACGACGAATTGTATCGAATTGCAATGACAATTTCTATTTAATGTTATTTGACAATAGAAGCAGTTGTTTACATTCATTCCTCTAGCACAAATTTCAGAATTGGTATATTTGGAATAAATCAGCCCAAACTCTTAGTACAGTAATGCTTTACTAAGAGTTTTTTACTTTTGGAAAGGAGGTATGCAGTTGACATATATTTTCTTAATCATAGGGTTTGTGTTTTTGGTAAAGGGAGCAGATTTTTTTGTAAGCGGAAGTTCTTCCATAGCTCGTTTTTTCAAAATTCCAAGTTTTATTATTGGACTGACGATTGTTGCCTTTGGAACAAGTGCTCCTGAAGCAGCAGTCAGTATCACAGCAGCATTTAAAGGCCAAAATGATATTGCACTGGGTAATGTTGTCGGCTCAAATTTATTTAATTTACTTGCAGTAGTTGGTATTTGTGCTTTAATCAAACCAATCGGTGTGAAGACATCCATTTTAGCAAAAGAATTTCCTTTTTCCATTTTAGCTACCGTTGCGCTGTTATTAATGGGGCTTGATGTATTTTTTGGCGGTGGAGATTCGAATCTGCTGTCCCGTAATGAAGCGTGGGTATTAATTTTATTTTTTTGTATTTTTGTATTTATGCTGGTTACTTCCGCATTATCTGCAAGAAAATCCGGAGAGATTGTTGATTTGGCAGATGACGCGCAGTCTGAGGAAGCGCCCAAAAAGAAGCAGCCGCTTTGGAAAAGCATTCTGCTTGCGGTAGTTGGTCTGGCAGGTATTATTGGAGGAGGGCAGCTGGTTGTCAATTCTGCAAGGGAAATCGCGCTTTCCTTTGGAATCAGTGAAAGTTTAATTGGTTTAACCATCGTTGCAATCGGAACTTCTTTGCCGGAATTGGTTACCAGCATTGTGGCTGCCACAAAAGGAGAAAGTGATATTGCAATTGGAAATGTAGTAGGTTCTAATATCTTTAACATTTTATTTGTATTAGCACTGTCTGCTGCTATTCATCCAATATCCTTTGACCTCAATGCATTAATCGATTTGGGCATTTTGATTGCAGTTTCTTTGCTGACCTATGTATTTGCGATTGCTAAAAAAGGAGTGAATCGCGTGGAAGGCGGTATTTTAGTTTCGTTATATATTGGGTATATGGTGTATATCATATTACGATAGAAAAGGTATCGGGTTATCCCGATACCTTTTTTGGTGATAAAAAAGTACAATTGATAAGCATAAAATACAAGATTGATGTATATGGTGTGTTATGGGGGAATGTATATGAAATGTTTGGTGTTAACAAGACGTAAGATGCTTACCATATGTGCTTGCTTTGTAGTGTGCGGTTTGGCAGTTGTATTTTCCGTAAAAGGAATTCAGGCAGTGCAAACAGCCTATGTACAAAAGGTGCCGATTTATTCTGTTCCAACCCCGGATAAACAAGTGGCTTTAACCTTTGATTGTGCTTGGGATATTGACCATACAGCAGAATACATTGAAATACTGCAAAAATATCAAGTGGAAGCAACCTTTTTTGTTACAGGTGTATGGGCAGAAAAATATACAAATGCAGTAAAACAAATTTCAGAGGCAGGTTATGAAATCGGAAATCTAGGCAACACCTATGAAAGAATTCCGCAGTTATCTCAAGCCGATATGATGTCAAATTTAATGCAGTGTAATGAAACATTAAAAAAAATTACAGGGAAAACACCGGTATTATTCCGTCCGCCCTATGGCGACTATAATGCTCTATTGCTGGATACTGCAAACACATTAGAAATGCAGGCGGTGCAGTGGGATATTGACAGTTTTGACCAGCACAATACAACAGCACAGGGGATTGCTGATAAGGTTATGGAAGAAGCAAAAAGCGGTTCCATTATTCTTTTGCATAATCGTTCAGATTTGACGTTGGAAGCGTTGCCGTATATGATAGAGACGCTGCAAAGTGAGGGCTATGAAATTGTTTCAGTTTCTCAGCTTATGAGAAATGCATCTGAGATGCAAAGTGAATAGTTTAAAAATAGCACTGAATGATAGTGCTATTTTTATTAGGTGAGGAAAGTTTGACACATATTTTCCTGAATTTTACAAATAATAAAGTTTAGATTGAGAGGGGAGAATACGTGTATGATTCCAATTTATATTTTTGGAAACGATGAAGATGAGACTTTAGGGCAAATCATAAAAAAGGCGATATCGCCTTTTGGTACCACTGTTTATAACACAGATAAACATTCCGACGAAATTAATGATACCTGTAGTTTTTTTATGAAAGAACAGGAGGACTGCTCTAATTTAAAAAATTCGGTTGGAATTGCTGTTTTTAAAAAAAGTTTTTTACCTAAAGAGCCGGTGATATTACCGGCTAACTGGATTGCTGTAATAGATTCTAATCATGACAAGCTAAAAGAGCAATTTTGCAAAACAGGACAGATTGTTGTAACTTGCGGTACGAAAGCAACGGATACATTTAGTATATCCAGTTTGGATGAAAATCAAGCCTCTGTCAGTTTGCAGAGAACTTTAATCGCAATCAATGGCACGGTAATAGAACCTTGCGAAATTACGATGCATATTACCAAACCGTATCATCCAAATAAAATTTTGCCTGTTGCAGCCGTTTTGTTATTAGCAGGCATTCAATGGGATGCTGATTTCTATATCTGAAATTTCCAAAAATTTCTTGTATAATAAAAATGATTACGCTCATAATAGTAAGGCAAACGCAAATAAAAAAGTTTGAAAAACAAAAGAAAAAAGGAGTGCTTATACTATGTCTAAGAATAAAATTGTTGTTCCAGAAGCAAGAGAAGCTATGGATCGTTTCAAAATGGAGGCTGCTGCTGAAGTTGGTGTTAACCTTAAACAAGGTTACAACGGTGACTTAACTTCTAAACAAGCTGGTTCTGTTGGCGGTCAAATGGTTAAAAAAATGATCGAGCAATACGAACAAAGCGCAAAATAAGTTTTGTTGAAATAAAAAAAGGCGGTATCCAATCGGATATCGCCTTTTAATATTGTCACTTTATCACATTTTCATTAAAAAAACAATAAATTGTCCTGCATAATAGATTTGTTTATGTACACCTTTTCAAATTAACATATATTGTAATATACGGATTCATTATAATGTACATATGTATTATTTTCAAGTATTTTCGCACAATTCCTGCTATTTATTATGATAAAAATTTATCAAAAAGAAAACTTCGTAAATGTGTACCTTATCAAATTACAGCATTATTGGTATCATGAAACATTTAGGAGGGGTATGCTATGGCAATGAAACTAACAAAACGCATTTCTTGCGCAGTATTGGTTTTGGCAATGGTATTGTTAAGTTTGAATCTTGCAGTTTTTGCGGCAAACAACAGTTCTTTGCAAGGAACCGGTACACAAGAAGATCCGTATTTGGTATCTGAAGCTGGACAACTAAAAGAATTGGAAGGCAAAAATGGGGTTTATGTAAAATTAACAGCTGATATTGACTTATCTCAAGCGGAATCTGGAGGTAAAGTTGATGGCTGGGCTGATTATTACATTAACAATTTTTCAGGAACCATTGACGGTGACGGACACCGCATTTATAATGCAGGAACAAACAGCACATTAATTGCAAACTTTGGCGGAGGTGAACTAAAAAACTTCACCTTTGAATTAAGCGGACAACCTGCAACATTGGTGTGGAATGCGTATACAGCAGGTATTGATTATAACTACACAGATATCAATATTTCTGGCAGCATTAATTACACCAGCAACAATAACAATGAAAATGCATTGGTCATTTATGCGGGTGGTAATACAACTTTAACACGTGTAAATGTAAGTGCAAATATTCAGTCACCAACTTATAACAGTATTTTTATTGGCTATACACCATTTGCAAACAGCCATTATAAATTGGTTGACTGTACATATTCCGGCAATGCTGTTATGAAACAACCTGGTATTATTTTTGCAAACGCTTCTTCCGGTACTAATTTATTGAATGGCAGCACAGTAGAAGCTTCCGGCTGTAAAATTACCGGTAACATTTTAGGTACTGATGCAGAGCCTAAATTTGTTGGAAGTGTTTCTTATAAATCGGATTATGATGCAGTGGAAGCAGCTGTAAAAGCCGGCTTTACTATTACAGGCAATATAGCAAAAACAGAAGATTTATCCGATTATACTTATAAAGTAAACGACAATGGTAATGTAAGAATTGATGTAGCAAGTGAGAATAGTTCCGTTGCTACTTTAAGAGTTATTTCTGAAGTTTATTATAATGTTTATTACCAAGACGGAACCCAATGGGGTACCATGAAAGCCGATGTAACAGAAGACATTCCTGTTCAATCCGGTGTTTCTTCCTATTATTCTTCTTTAGGTAAAGTGGATTTCTATGACGGTGACAATGGCAGACAATTTACAACCGGTGTAAACAGTGCATTACAAGCAATTGATGTTAATGGAAGAATTGGTTATGTTATCACCAATAAAGATGACTCTTTGGTTTATAAATTAGGAGCTTTTAACTCTGAAAATAACTGGAAAACTTCCAGCGTAACCGTATTGGCATATGATAAAGACGGTAACTTAATTAATACTGTAAACGGCGGCGGCAGTGAAAGCTTTGCATTCAATATGGAAACAGTACAAACAGAAGCAGGTACTGCTTTATCAGCTGTTCAAGCACCTGCCGGTACATCTTGGGTAGATTCTGCTGCCACAGTAGTAGGTGGCGAACAAATTTGTTTTGCTAAAAAAGATAATACAGTGATACCGGTAAAAGTAGTTGCTGTTCAAAAACCTGTAGTAGATGTACCTGTCATTGATCCTTCTGTTCCGGTAGAAGAAGTACAAGTTGGTGTTACTCCTGAAACAGAAAATGAATTGAACGACATTATTTCCGGAAATTCTGATGCTGAAATCAGCGCAGAATTACAGCAAAACATTGATGAAGCATTAGCAAGAGGCGATCAAGTAACAATTAGCTTGAAATCTGACAAATTGGAAAATAATCAAGTACCTGCTACTGATGCAGAAAAAATTACTGAACTTTTGACTGCTCAAACAAGCAATTCAGACAAAACTTTGGCAGTACAACAATACTTTGATTTTTCTGTTCTGGTTTCTGCAAATAACCAAGTAATTGGTGAAATTACAGAGTTAAACAGCTCTAAAATTACACTTCAAATTGCAATTCCTGCTGAATTACAAAAAGAAGGACGTACTTTTGGTGTAATTCGTGTACATAATGGTGTTGCAGAAATTTTGAATTCCAGTGTTGAAAATCATATTTTAACTTTTGAAACCAACCAATTCTCAACATATGCATTGGTATCTTATGATGTAAAAGACAATGGTCAAAACCCTGGTGGAGATGACAACCAAGAGAACAATGGAAATGGAACAGAGAATAATGGTAACACAGGTAATACGGATAACGGTAGTACAGGAGCAAACGGTAACGGAGAGAACTCTAACAATATGGTAAGTCCTCAAACCGGAGATGCTTCTAACTACATGATTTGGATTTCTGTTGCAGGTGTTTCTGTAGTAGCAATGGTTGTTTTGTTTGTAATGAAAAAGAAACATAACACTTAATTATTTATTTGATTTATTCAGTGTTTGAGAAAGAAGACCAAATACCAATTCGGTATTCGGTCTTTTTTTCTATAGCCATCATCATAAAACTGATGTTATGTTAATAAAGTCTTTTTATCTGATTCATAATCAAAACATATAAAATACATATTTTTAGGATAAAATAAAGGATAAGCTATCATAGAATAAAAGCTTATCCTTACATTATAAACAAGTTAACTGATATAGTCTTCCAGAATAATTTGGACCTCGCCTTGAGAATTTGCTGTAATACCTTTTTTAAGTAATTCTTGGTCTTCTGCTGGTAAAGCACTTAAGGGAACATTAACTTCTTTATAAGGTTGTGTTTCATCATTTAAAAATACACCGATATGTCCATTATATTCTTTAATGGTATAAATATCTGATTGACTTGTCATAGTAGTAATATCGTCGCTATTGACATGCGATGATGTGCTTTCTTGACTTGAATTGGGATTTGAGGTAAAATGAGTTTGCTCACTAGTAACATTTTCAGATGCATTTTGAGGAATGGTAAGACATACTACCAGAATGATAATTCCTATTAATAAAACCAAAGCGATACTAAATATGATATAATAGGTTTTCTTCAATTTGACCATACCTACCTTTCTGTGATAATTGATATCATTTGGTATCTTTGGTGCTAGTATGGCTCAAAATTGGAAATATATGCATAGGAAAAATGAAAGATTTGTTTTATTTCAATTATCTATTTGATTTAGATAATTGCTGCATTATTGAGGTGAATTGATTGAAAAAATCTGATATTAATCAGTACGGATTAAAACCTGTACCGGACCCGAAAGGAAATAGCACCGGCAAAGCAGCAGGAAAAGCGATTTCCCGCGTGGTAATTACCATTGTGAGTTTGTTTTTTGCTACATTGTTTATCATAGGCATTTTTATGTTCTCTTATATCATGAGTTTAAGGGGAGAAGAGATAGACATTGATTTGCATTCTTTGAACTTAGACTATACAAGTTTTATTTACGTAAATGATGAATCCGGTAATCCTGTAGAATATAAAAGCTTATATGGTGGTGAAAGCAACCGTATTTGGGTGGATTATCAGGATATTCCGCAATATATGAAAGATGCAATGGTTGCCATTGAAGATAAACGCTTTTGGGAACATAACGGTGTTGACTGGTGGAGAACGCTGGGAGCTGCCAGCAATTTGTTGTCTTCAGGAGGCAGCTTTGGCGGCTCTACCATTACACAACAGTTGATAAAAAATCTTACCGGCGAAAGCGATGTAAGTATTTCCCGTAAATTAAAAGAGATTTTCAGAGCAGAAAATCTGGAGAAAAAGTATACCAAAGAGGAAATTTTGGAATGCTATCTCAATGTTGTTAACTTTGGCAGTGGCTGTAAAGGTGTACAAGCAGCAGCAAACCTTTATTTTGGAAAAGATATTAAGGATTGCAGCTTGGCAGAATGTGCTGCTATAGCGGGTATTACACAAAACCCGTATGCATATTCTCCTATGAATTTTCCGGATCAGAATAAAGAGCGTCAGCAAATTGTTCTGTCAGAAATGTATAATCAAGAAAAGATAACAAAAGAAGAATATGACCAGGCAATGTCTGAGTCTGAAAATATGAATTTTGTATTCCAAGAAGCAACTGAGACAGGGGCAGACGATACCATTAACAATTGGTATATTGATACGATGATTCAAGACGTTGTTTCAGACTTACAGTCTGAACTTGGATATACAAAAGAAGATGCACAGAATATGATTTATTATGGTGGTCTGAAAATTTATTCTGCTATGGATTCCAGTGCTCAGGAAATGGCAGAAAATGCAGTAGCTAACGACCGTAACTTAAACAGTGACCCGGACATGCAGTGCGGTGTTTATATGATGGATTATTCTGGCCGTGTGCTTGCAATTGTAGGCAGCAGCGATGAAAAAGAAGGTAATATGTGGTTTAACTATGCAACAGATGCAAAGCGTCAACCTGGTTCTTCATTTAAACCGATTGCGGCCTACGCACCTGCAATTGATAAAGGAATTATCAATTATTCCAGCATAGTACAGGATGAGCCAATACCAAATTATTTTGATGATGGTACTGCAGGTCCGAACAACTATGATCATCAATTCAGAGGTCCTGTAACGGTACAGTATGCTTTACAACAATCTTATAACCCACCTGCTGTTAGAGTATATCAACAGTTGGGACCGCAAAACGCCTATAATTTCTTAACACAAAAATTAGGGTTTACCTCATTGGTTGGCGGCGGAGTTGACGACAGTAACTTAGGTGTAGCTATTGGTGGTGTGCACGAAGGTGTAACAGTAAAAGAAATGACAGCAGCATTTCAAATTTTTGGAAACGGCGGTCAATATAATGAACCTTATACGTACTATTACGTGGAAGACCATGATGGTAATGTCATTTTAGATAACCGTGATAATATTTCTACACAGGCAATCAAATCTTCTACCGCAACCATAATGCAAAAATTGCTGACAACTGTTGTAACACAAGGTACCGGTACCGGTGCTGGCGTTACAGGCTGGCAAATTTATGGTAAAACCGGTACTACCGATATTGATGACAACAGTTATTTTGTGGGTGGTTCTCCGTATGCTGTTATTGGTGTCTGGACCGGTTATCAAAATCCAAGCCGTTTAAGAAATACAAATGCATCCAAAAGCGTGTTTCAAAGCTTAATGGGAGCATATTTAAACACCAAACAATTAAAACAATTTACAACAGATTCCAGCGTAACATCTGCTGTTTATTGTACACAAAGTGGTAATTTAGCAGGTCCGGGCTGTCCAACAGCAACTGGTTGGTATGAAAGAAGCAATATGCCTTCAGAATGTACGCAACATCAAAATACAAATACAACATCGTCCCGTTCTGAAGAGGAGGAAGAAAGCTCTTCCAGCAATACAAGCAGTTCAGAAAGCAGCTCATCATCCAGTTCTCCAGTTCCTCTTCCAGCTCAAGTTCCAGTGCGTCATCGTCTTCATCTTCTTCGGCAGCTTAAATAGATTATAAAAAGTGTCTGCATTTTTGCAGACACTTTTTTGTTTGCATATTTCATATTATGTATATTATCCATTACTTGCCTATTTGGAAAATAAAAATTTTTTATAAATGTGCATTGCAAGATTCGTAGAAATATGATAAACTGTACATTGTGAACAAACAATCGTATATGGGTGGTGGACAATGAAAAATTCTGCTTTTCTTTTAGTAAACCAAGAAGTACTTCCTCAAGTATTTACAAAGGTAATTCAGGCAAAGGAATATTTGAGGACTGCACAGGCTTCCAGCACTACAGAAGCTGCAAAAATGGCAGGTATTTCCCGCAGTGTATTTTATAAGTATAAAGATGCTGTTTATCCATATCACGGGAAAGCAGAAAAACAAATTGTTACCATTCAAGTAGTGTTATATGATAGACCGGGAGTATTAATGGCGGTTATTTCTGCTTTTTACAATGAAGGTGCTAATATTTTGACCATTAATCAAAATATCCCTGTTAACGGAACAGCATTGGTTTCTATTTCATGCCAAGTAGATCATTTAAAAGGCTCTATGGATGATTTACTGCTGCATCTAAAACAAGTAAGTGGTGTGCAGCGCATTGAGCATATTACAGGCGAATAAATAAAGAGGTGTAAATGATGATTGAGATTGCAATTTTGGGTCATGGTGTCGTTGGCTCGGGTGTAGTAGAGGTATTGGCTACCCATAAAGACAGCATTTTAAAACGCGCACAAAATGAAATTAACATTAAATATATTTTAGATTTAAAAGAATTTCCGGATAGTCCCTTTGCAGACCGCTTTACAAAAAACTTTGAGGACATTATCCAAGATGATGATGTGAAAATTGTGGTTGAGGTAATGGGAGGATTGCACCCTGCATTCGAATTTGTAAAACAGTGTTTGGAAAAAGGAAAAAGTGTCGTTACCTCTAATAAAGAATTGGTTGCTTCCAAAGGTGCGGAGCTGTTAAAAATAGCAAAAGAAAAAAATGTAAACTTTTTATTTGAGGCAAGTGTTGGCGGAGGTATTCCAATTATTCGTCCTATCCATCAATGCCTTGCCGCAAATGATGTAATTGAGATTGCAGGCATTCTAAATGGTACCACTAATTTTATCTTAACAAAAATGATTCGTGACCAGATGTCTTTTGAAGATGCATTGGCACTTGCCCAAAAATTGGGCTATGCAGAACGCAATCCTGCTGCTGATATTGAGGGTGATGATGCTTGTCGTAAAATTTGCATCTTAGCTTCTCTTGCCTTTGGCAAACATGTTTATCCTGACCAAGTACATACAGAAGGTATTACGAAGGTTACATTAGGTGATGTAGAATATGCAGAAGCCTGGGGCGGCGTAATTAAACTGATTGGCAGAGTAAAAATGATGGATGATCATAGAATTCAAATTATTGTTTGTCCTATGCTGATTCCAAGAGAAAGCCAGTTAGCAAATGTAGATGATGTATTTAATGGTATTATGGTTCGTGGAGATGCAACAGGGGATGTAGTATTCTACGGAAAAGGTGCAGGCAAATTGCCAACAGCAAGTGCTGTGGTAGCAGATGTGATTGACTGTGCAAAACATATGCATGCAAGAAAGAATCTGTTTTGGAGTGACAGTGTAGACAATTATGTTCAAGACTATTTGGACGATATCACTGCTATGTACATACGTGCAACTGCTGATGACATTGCAGCTGCAAAAACAGAAGCAGAAGCATTATTTGGAACTGTAGAGCTATTGGTACAAAAAAATGCTCCAAAAAATGAATTGGCATTTGTCACAAAACCAATGAAAGAACGCGATATTCAAGATAAAATTGGTGTATTAGAGAGTAAAGGCGTAACCATTGCATCTACAATTCGTGTTGGTGATTTGTAATTTAAGCAGATAGGAAGAACAGAATGATAAGTATTAAGGTTCCCGCGACCAGCGCTAACTTGGGTTCTGGTTTTGATTCACTGGGAGTTGCCCTCAATTGGTATAACTATGTCTGGATGGAGGAATCTGACCGGATTGAAATCTCATCGAAAGACAATGTAGCAATTCCCAAAGGAAAAGATAACTTAGTATATCAGGCAGCAGAGTTTGTATATAATGCATATGGGAAGAAAATGCCCGGTTTAAAGATTATTCAGGAAAATAATATTCCTATGGCAAGGGGAATGGGAAGCAGTTCTGCTTGCATTGTAGCCGGTATTACCGGTGCAAATGAATTGTTAGGAAGACCGTTTGACCAAGATACGTTAATCAATTTTGCCTGTAAAATTGAAGGACATCCGGATAATACAACACCGGCTATTTTAGGAGGATTAACGGTTTCTGCCATGGATGCAGGAAGAGTTTACAGTGTTGGAACACAGGTATCTGATAAATTTAGATTTGCTCTGTTAATTCCTGATTTTCAGTTAAAAACAGAACAGTCCCGTGCTACGTTACCAATGCAATATAGCAAGCAGGATGCGGTGTATAATTTATCACGCAGTGCGCTCATGGTGGCCTCTTTATCCTGTGGAAAAGCAGAAAATTTACGTATTGCGGTGCAAGACAAATTGCATCAACCCTTTCGAGTGGATTTCATTGAAAATTGTGCTCAGATTTTTGAGCTTACTTACCAAAACGGCTCACTGGGAACATATATCAGCGGAGCAGGACCATGCATTATGTCCATTATCGAAAGTGGAAATACAGCATATTATAATCGTATGATAAAACAATTGGAAGAACACGGCATCATCGGCTGGAAATTAGAAGTACTGGAGACGGATAGGGAAGGTACCAAAGTTCTCCCAACCATATAAACATAATATAAAGGAGAAATGATTTATGAGCTTAATTGTCCAGAAGTTTGGTGGTACTTCTGTTGCAAATACTGAGCGTTTAAAAAATGTTGCTGATATCATCACAAAAACATATGAAAAAGGCAATGATGTTGTCGTTGTTGTATCGGCACAAGGAGATACAACAGATGAGTTTATTGAGAAGGCACGTCAAGTGAATCCAAATCCTTCAAAACGAGAGATGGATATGTTGTTAACCGCAGGTGAACAAATTTCAGCTTCTCTTTTAGCAATGACCATCGAAGAAATGGGCTATCCTGTGATTTCTTTGTTAGGCTGGCAGGCAGGATTTTTTACAAGCGCAAATAACGGTTCTGCCAGAATAGAACGTGTGGACCCTGCTCGTATCAAGCGTGAACTGGATCAAAAACGTATTGTGATTGTGACCGGTTTTCAGGGTGTAAATCGTTATCAAGATATGACCACATTGGGACGCGGCGGCTCTGATACCAGTGCGGTTGCAATTGCTGCATCCATGCATGCTGATTTATGTCAAATTTATACCGATGTGGAAGGCGTGTTCACAGCAGATCCAAGAAAGATAAAGGATGCACGCAAATTAGATGTTATTTCTTACGATGAAATGTTAGAACTTGCAACATTGGGCGCACAAGTATTAAATAACCGTTCCGTAGAGATGGCGAAAAAATATGGAGTAGAGTTGGAAGTGCTTTCCAGCTTAACAAGAAAACCAGGAACAATTGTAAGGGAGGCAAATAAAATGGAAGAAATGTTAATCAGCGGTATTGCAAAGGATAATGAAGTAGCGCGCGTGTCAATCATTGGAGTTCCTGATAGACCGGGACTTGCATTTAAAATTTTCACAAAGTTAGCTGCAAAAGAGATTAATGTAGATATTATTTTACAATCCATTGGGCGAAATAATACCAAAGATATTAGCTTTACCATTCCTGAATCTCAGCTGGATGAAACAATGGAAATTCTAAGAACTTATGTTGAAACCATTGGTGCTGCTGATGCTGTCTATGATGGTAATGTTTCTAAAGTCTCTGTGGTCGGTGCAGGTATGGAAACTCATCCGGGAGTTGCAGCACAGATGTTTGAAGCACTTTTTGACGCCAATATTAACATTCAGATGATTTCTACCAGTGAAATTAAAATTTCTGTTTTGATTTCACGTGACGATGCCGACCAAGCAGTTACAGCAATTCATAAAAAGTTCTTTTCAGGAAAATAATATTGCATAAATTGCTATAATATGGTTTAATAGTAACAGCAAAATAAATAATAGCCAGCAATCTGTTTCGGTTGTTGGTTTTATATCCGGGTGTAGCGCAGTTGGTAGCGCACTTGACTGGGGGTCAAGGGGCCGCAGGTTCAAGTCCTGTCACTCGGACCAGTCGAGAGCCTCGACGCGCAAGTCGCGTTCGAGGCTTTCTTTTTTTTATTGTTTTGTACTCGTGTCTATAAGTGGACATCTTTTTTTGCAGCATAAATCCATCAGGCTGAGCCTGGACGTAATTCGCGTTTGGGGCTCAGCTTTTATTTTACTTTTTTACTTGCGTTTATGGCTAGTGTCTTTTTGTAGCGTAAATGCAACACAAAAACCGCGTAATTAGTTTATATGACTTAATTACGCGGTTTTCCTCGTATTATATTAATTGGGCAAACTTAGAAAATAACCTTAACATCTATAAAATGTAATACATACAACACAGATTTTCTTTTACATATTTAAGGTTCTGAAAAGTAGCCCAGAACCTCTTTAATCATTTTCTATCTTTTGTCCATATATGGTGCATGGATATAAATTATTTGCAGTATTTCTGGAGACTTCCATTGGAATATTTTTCTCATTATTATTTTGAAGGTTTATTTTATGTTTTATCGTAATAAAAAATACTATATGAAAATTGGAAATAAATAAGACCTAGATGCAGATAATTACATAGCATCTAAGTCTTATTATATGTGTGAAAAAAGATACATTGCCGTATCAGTAAAATTAGAATAAACTTAACTGTTCTGCAGGTTGTTCACGGCGTTTTACAGTTTCTTTTTTTATGGTGTTTGGCAGCTCGGATAAAAATGAAGAAGGTTCGGCTCCACAGGTAAGAATTAATTCCTCACGGGCTCTGGTCATTCCTACATAAAATAAGCGTCGTTCTTCTTGAATATCTGAAGGGTGCTTTGTAGACTCTAATGGCAATATTCCGGACTTGATTCCGGACACAAATACAGCAGGGAATTCAAGACCTTTACTGCCATGCAATGTCATAAGATGTACAGCACCTGATTTCCAGTTTTTTGCGGTAGTACGGCTGATATCCGCTTCTTGCCCAAGAACCAGTGCATTCCGTAATTCTTCCAGATTGGAATGAAACACGGCTGTATTTTTCAGCTTTTCCAATGCAGAGGAAGAACCGTATGTTTCTTCCCATTGCTGCACCAATTTCCATGGCTTTTCTTTTTGTATCAGTGGAAGCCATGATTCTATTCGCTCTAACATTTGAAGCAGTATTTCGTACCCCTGAAAATCATATTGCAGAGTTTCTAGGTTCCATTCTGTCTGATGAGAGCATATCTTCTGGGCATATTCTATTAAATCAGAAGGGCAGTTCCACAGTAATTTTAAAGCAGTTCGGAGTGCTGCAATATCTCCTGGTTCTTGCAAACAACGGAAAAACGACAGGAGACCGCGTACATCATCTGCATTTAAAAAGTCTTCGCGGCCACTTATAATACATGGTATGTCGTCATGCCGCAAACATTTTTCTATTAATTCTAATTGTCTGTGAGTGCGGCAAAGAACTGCAATATCAGAAAAAGAACGCATGTGCTGTGTATGTCCCAAAGACTGTGCTTCCAGCATATCCACGCCTCCTGTTATACGGCTGATTTCTTTTGCAATCCAAATACCTTCTGAAAAATCGTCTGCGGTCTGTACCAGTCTTACTGCAATACCTGATGTTTGATTCGGAGTTAATAAACGTGGTTTGCCGGGATTATGTTCAATTACAGGTACCGCTGTTTGCAGAATTTCCGGAGTGGAACGATAGTTTTGAACCAAACGAATGATATGAATATCAGGAGAATCCTCTTCCAGTCGTTCAAAGCATCGTCCGCTGGAGCCGCGGAATCCGTAAATAGATTGGTCAGGGTCTCCAATTACAAAAAGATTTTTTCCGCTTTCATTCCATTTTCGCACCAACTGATATTGAATATCATTGATATCCTGAAATTCATCCACCAGTAAATGAGTGAATTGTTTTTGGGTGGTGATAGTTTGTTTTTGGGCTTCTAATAATAAATCGTCGAAGTCAAGTACACCCAATTCCCGTAAACGAGAACAATATGAAATATATACTTCCTCGGATAATTCGGCTGTTTCAAATGATGCTCCGTTTTTTATCAGAGACACTGCTTGTATCAATTGTTTAGCACTTTCTTTTCGATGTTGTGTTTGTAATATTTCTTCCGCTATCTCTATGGCTTCACCTTCGCTGATAAGGCGTACATCTCCCAAAAGCTTCAGACAGATTGCATGAAACGTTCCAATGGTCATACGTGATATGGCACGTTTCCCTCCCAAACGCTGTTCCAATCTATGGCGCATTTCTGCTGCGGCTTGGTTGGTAAAAGTGACTGCGGTAATTTCTTCCGGTTTTACACCTTGTTCTTCTATCAGATAAGCAATACGGGATACCAGCGTTTTTGTTTTTCCTGTGCCGGGCCCTGCAATTACCGCTACAACCCGTTGCAAATCTGATACGGCTTGTTGTTGTTCTGTGTTCAAACTGTCACTGGTATTTACAATAGGTGTTTCTTCAGGTGCGGGGGCAGTTGTTTTTTGTATTTTACTCTGCTGTTTGGAAGTCTTTTTCGGAACATCTGCTCCAAATAAAGAGATTTGTCCATTTAATTGCTCTATTTCAGATGGATTTAATAAAGAAATCACACCGTATTCTCCGTCAAAGCCCGGTTTTCGCTCTACTTGTCCAATGCGTAAACGGCGAATACCTTCGGCAATACATGGACCTGCTGTCCGTTTGATGTCTTCAATGGGGGCTTGACGTAATATATAGAACTCAGCACCTAAAGACTGCAGCATCTCTTCATACTGCTGCTGTGTTTTTTTACTTGCTACAGACTTTCCTGTACAAGCAGCAACCACTTCCGGCAGAGGAGCCAGACTTTCAAACGGTTTGGCGTTTTCAGGACAATAGCCAACTGGTCGGTCGGCCAACTCTTCTACGCGGTGTTCTACGCCAATGGTGATTTTTTTGCCGCATACAGGGCAGATACCGCCTAACTGAGCAGTTTCGGCAGGAGTAAGACAAACATTGCAGTTACGATGTCCGTCTAAGTGGTATTTTCCTTCTTCGGGAAAGAATTCTACTGTGCCAAGAAAACCCTCTCTAGTCCGAATTGCATGAACCAATTCGGGGTAGGTAAGCCCGGTATCGAGCAGATTTGCTTCACGTCCCAATTTTGATGGAGAGTGAGCATCTGAGTGTGATACCAACGTAAGGTTGTCTAAAGCGGAAACACGCCAGTTCATAGGAGGGTCTGAAGAAAGTCCTGTTTCTACTGCGTGAATATGAGAGGTTAAGTCTCCAAAGCAGGCTTCTATACTGTCAAAACCTGAAAAAGCACCAAACATAGAAAAATGCGGTGTCCAAATATGTGCGGGAATAAATTCTGCATCCGGACAAGTTTCTAGGGTAATTTCCAGTAAATCCCGACTGTCCAGTCCTAAAATAGGACGCCCGTCGGAATGAATATTGCCGATTGCTTCTAATTTGGCGGCAAGCTCATCGGCTGCCTCTAAACTGGGCAGTACAATTACATTGTGTACTTTTCTGGTTTTTCCATCTTTTTTATAGATGGAGCTAATTTCGCCTGTTATTACAAAACGTGGTGTTTCTCCTGGCACTGCATTTGGAATTCGTAAATCTTTCTTTAAGGTATATACGCCTTCTCCGGCAGGAACAAGCTGTTCTTTCAGTTCAGCACGCCATACAGGGTGTGTAAAGTCACCTGTGCCCAAAAGTTGAATTCCTTTTCGTTGCGCCCACCAATCTAAGTGAGGAATGTCACAATCTTTACTGGTAGCGCGGGAAAAACGAGAATGAATATGTAAATCGGCAATATACATGATGTCACCTTCTGTCTATCAAGATTAGCCTCATTATAATATTTTTTGACATTCTGTGCAATAAGGAAGATTTTTCTATAGATAGAAAAAGTTTGATTTTTAGTCTTGTCATACGATAAGATATTTTTCATAAAATAAATATAACAGGAATGGCAAATATATTTTATAAACAATAGGAAATATTGCATTTTGTACTGTTTAATTTTTCTGTTGACATTAGTATGGTTATCTCATATAATATGTTACAATACATAGGAGAAAGGAATACACTGATTATTATGGACGACGCCGACAGTAACGACGCTGACCAAGTTTTGATTCGTATTCATTTTTATTATCATTTAATGTAAATTACAGGCATGACTTGCGCTCTTTTTTAGAAAGAGCAGCAGGTTATGTCTGTTTGTGTTTTTACTGAGTTTGTCTTTCAGACATTCAGAATATCAATATTTTATTAAGAAAGGTGTGGTATATCCAATATGGATACTCACAAACAAATGCCTTGGCACACAAAAAAGTTGGAAGAGGTTTATCAAGTCGTAAACACTTCTGAAAAAGGATTAAGTGATACCGAGGCTGCAGAAAGACTCAAACAAAATGGAAAAAATGAACTTCGAGCCAAACCGCCCAAAACACTGCTTCAAATGCTAAAAGAGCAAATTTTAGACCCAATGGTGTGTATCTTAATTGTTGCAGCTGTTATTTCTGCCGTTTTGCAGGAATGGACAGAAGCAGGTGTAATATTTGCTATTGTGATTTTAAATGCAGTCATTGGCATTGTACAGGAGAAGAAAGCGCAATCTTCTTTAGAGGCATTGCGAGATATGAGTGCGCCCACTGCACGCGTATTACGCCAGGGAGAAGAAAGTGTGATTCCCGCTGCTGAATTGGTAGTCGGCGATATTGTGTTGCTTTGTGACGGAGACATGGTTCCCGCAGATGTACGATTAATTGATTCTGCAAACTTAAAAATACAGGAAGCTTCACTGACAGGTGAATCGGTGCCTGCGGAAAAAGATGCAGACGCAGTATTGCCGGAAACATGCACTTTGGGAGACAGAAGTAATATGGCATATTCATCCTCCATTGTAATATATGGGCGTGGTACCGGTGTTGTAATAGCCACAGGTATGAATACGGAGGTGGGTAACATTGCGAGAATGCTGGATAACCAAGATGAATTGGATACTCCGTTAAAACGTAAGTTAAACGCAGTAGGAAAAATACTTACCATTGTAGGTTTGATTGTTTGTATATTGATTTTTGTGATAGGTGCAATTTATCAACGCCCTTTGATTCCGCAGCTTTTGGTTGCAATATCTTTAGCCATTTCCATTATTCCGGAGGGTCTGCCGGCAACAGCAACTATAGTCATGGCTTTGGGGGTACAACGAATGGCAAAGAAAAATGCCTTGATACGAAAGCTTCCTGCTGTTGAAACTTTGGGAAGTGCTACTGTGATTTGCAGTGATAAAACAGGTACATTGACACTCAACAAAATGACAGTAACACATTTGGCGTTGGACCAAGATTTTTATAATGGCACAGCAACACCGATAAAAGAAGTAAAACAGATGCATCCAACGATATATCAAGAGTTGATTTATGCTTCTGCTCTTTGCAATGATGCAAGCTTCGACCCAGACCATGAGGGAGAAATCATTGGAGACCCAACGGAGGGGGCTCTCATCTATATGGCGCAAAATTTTGGGATAAATCACGATGCGTTGGAAGAGAGATATCCTCGTTTATTTGAGCAGCCGTTTGACTCAGACCGTAAGCGAATGACTACGGTACACAAAATAGAACAGCAATTGATTGCCTATACAAAAGGTGCGGTTGATGAAATGCTGCCGCTATGTACTCATATGCTTACATCCGAAGGAATCCGTCCAATGACGGAACAAGACAGAAGAAATATATTAAACTGTTGTATGAAGCTGTCAGAGCAAGCATTAAGGGTGTTGGGCTTTGCTAAAAGAGACATAGATGAGCTGCCTGAAGATGATAGTGAGAATTTAGAATGGAATTTAACTTTTCTTGGCGCAGTAGGCATGATTGACCCTCCCAGAACAGAAGTTGCAGAGTCTGTTCGCGTTTGTCGTGAAGCCGGCATTCGTACTGTTATGATTACAGGTGATCATAAAGTGACTGCACTTGCGATTGCAAAGGAATTGGGGATTTGTCAGGAGGGTGACTCTGTGATTTCAGGAGAAGAACTGAATCATATGAACGATGAGACATTGGATGCAAAAGTAAAAACAACAGCAGTGTTTGCCAGAGTATCTCCTGCGGATAAATTAAGAATCATACAATCTTTCAAAAGAATCGGAGAAGTAGCCGCTATGACAGGAGATGGAGTCAACGATTCTCCTGCGTTAAAAGCGGCTGACATCGGTGTTGCTATGGGTATTACAGGTACAGATGTTGCCAAAGATGCAGCTGACATGATTCTGCTGGATGATAAATTTACCACAATCGCTTATGCAATTAAAGAGGGAAGACGTGTTTACAGGAATATTCAAAAGGTTATTCAATTTTTATTGGTAGGCAATATTGCGGAAATTTTAACCCTGTTTGTAGCAACCGTGTTCAACTGGGAGACACCTCTTTTAGCAGTTCATATTTTGTGGGTAAACCTTGCAACCGCAACATTGCCTGCTTTAGCGCTTGGAGTGGACCCGGCAAGCAAAAATATTATGAAGCACCCTCCTGTAAAATCAGGAACTTTGTTTGAGGCATCTTTAATCAGCCGTGTGATTACACAAGGAATATTTGTTGCTGCAACGACGATTACAGCGTACTGGATAGGTGTAACTATAGGCGGACATACGGTAGGGCAAACAATGGCGTTCTGTGTACTGGCGCTGTCACAAATGCTGAGAGCGTTTAATCAGCGTTCCAATACAGAACCAATTTGGGTAAGAAGTGAAGGGATGAATCCTTGGTTGTTTGTATCGTTTGGTGTATCAGCAATACTGATGGCATGTATTTTGTTTATTCCTGTGTTGCAATCTATTTTCCATCTTACTACGCTTACCTGGATACAATGGCTGATTGTACTTGGTCTTTCTGTTTTATCCATGATTCAGGTTGAGGCAGTAAAATGGATGATAAAGTTGATATCATATTACAAACATAAACGGCAATCCGAAAAGTAATGCAATAGAACTTACGCTCAATATCATATCGGAAAACGGCAGCTGTATCATTACAGCTGCCGTTGTTTTATTTCATATGATATGTTGTAATCCAACGGAGTAGTTTCTGTATAACGGATTCTAATGTTACTATTCATAAGGAAATACTTTATTTTTGCAAGTGATTGAAAATCTTTTTTGAGAGTCATTTATCTATCGCATGCTTATTCTTTTCCTCCGTTCCCATAAACATTTATGATTTATGGGAGACAGCAGATGTTTTTGTTTTCCGCATTTTATTCTTCGTGAAAAGCAGACAACTAGAGAGGCACAGCTTTTATTTTCCACCGACCATTTCACAGCATGTTTTAATTTTATGTTCACTTTTAAAAGGGTTCTAATCTTTTTTCAAACGAATGGAGTACACCCAAAAGCGCTTGTCAGAAGAGAAAATATATGGTTAAATAAATACAGTTTTATGATAGGAGGTATTGTATGAAAGCACGTATTGTTACAAAAATACCGGAACGGGTTTTATTGTTTGCAATTGACAAAACGGTGCAGGAAAAATTGAATGGTATTTTACAGAAGCTGGATATTCAATCTCATACAGTTATAAATCGAGAGCTTGGGCAAGATGTAGGTTACCTAGCAGGATTTCATGGATTTCAAGAGAAGCCAATGTCTGATGTTGTACCTCCTGCATCTGAAGGGGTACTGTGCATGTGCGGCATGTCAAGTCAACGCATTGACCGCTTTATCAAGACTTTGAAGGAATATCAAATTGATATTCCGATTAAAGCTACTGTAACTGCAACCAACCAAAAATGGAGCTTTGGCGCATTGGTAGAAGAATTGAATCGAGAACACGAAGCGATTTTAAAACAACAAAACAGTCGATAAACCAAAACAGGCTGGAATGGAACGATATAAACAGGAAAGAAACAGAAAGAAGGTAGTCTGTGAATGACCGAACAACCCCTCCTTGGAAAAGAAAGGTTGTCGTTACTGGATGCATTGCGGGGATTTGCATTACTGAACATGGTACTGTATCATATTTTATATGATGTTGTATATATTTTTGGTCACCCGATTGGTTGGTATCAAAGTGCTGCTGGATATGTATGGGAACAATTTATTTGCTTTATTTTATTGTCAGGCTTCTGTTTTTCCTTAGGAAGTCGTCCAATCAAAAGGGGACTTCTCGTATTTGGTGCAGGGTGTGTTATTAGTTTAGTTACCATGTTTGTCATGCCTGAACAGAGGGTTCGTTTTGGAATACTTAGCTTAATTGGATGCTGTATGCTGTTAACCAGATTATGCTTGCCCCTGATGAAACGGATTTTACCTGAGATTGGTATATTATTTTGTTTTGCCTTATTTTGCTTTACAAAAGCACTTCCTTTTGGCGGATTTGGCTGGGGAGACACGGTGTTAATATCACTACCGGATTGGATGTATTCTGCCCAATGGTTATATCCAATTGGTTTTCCAAATTCCGACTTTTTCTCAAGCGATTATTTTCCGCTGTTTCCATGGTTGTTCCTTTACTGGACAGGCTGGTTTGCCTTTCATATGTGGCGCAATGTAAGAAATTGCAAAGTACTGAAAATTAAAATTCCGGTATTGGATTGGCTGGGACGTTACAGCTTATGGATTTATATAATTCATCAGCCGATTGTATATGGAATTTTATGGGGAATACATGCAGTGGGACTATTATAAAAAAGGAGTTATGTATTTCGATACATAACTCCTTTTTTATTCTGAATATATTGTTATTGGGCAGATTTTACAGGCCATTTGGCAGGATTAGTGCTGTCCGGAATATGGTTTTCTATAATCTTTCGGTATAATTTTGCTTTTTTCTCCATATAATCCAGTCTTTGTTTTGCTTCTTCCAATTGACGTTTTGCAATTTCTTTTTGCTTTAATATAATGTGATAGCGTGTTTCAATGGTAGAATCGCCCTGTAAACAAAGTTCGATATAAGTTTTAATCGCATCCAGCGTCATTCCGCACTCTTTTAAATGTTTGATTCCTATCAGCCAATTCATAGATTCCTCTGTGAATAAACGACAATTATTTTTATCTCGTATGACGCTTGGCACCAATCCCTTATCTGTATAAAAACGTATGGTATGTTCCGTAAATCCTAATTGTTTTGCGGCTTCTTTTACTGTGTACATGTTTTTGCCTCCTTTTTTGTTCAGATTACTATTGACTTAGAGTTACTCGAAGGTGTTACAATCAGTATATCATAAAAATAATGTGTTGGAAAGGAGCTTTTATCATGCAAACAGTTTGCTTAAATAATGGTGTTCAAATGCCTTTGGAAGGATTTGGTGTATTTCAAGTGCCTGATGCAGCTCAATGTGAACAGGCGGTTTCAGATGCGCTGGAAGCAGGTTATCGTCTCATTGATACTGCAGCAGCCTATATGAATGAGGAGGCCGTAGGAAATGCGATTCGTACAAGCGATATTCCCCGCAAAGATTTGTTTATTACCACAAAACTTTGGGTTCAGGATGCAGACTATGAATCTGCGAAAAAGGCGTTTGAAACTTCGTTAAACAAATTAGGTTTGGAGTATCTTGACTTATATTTGATTCATCAACCATTTCATGACTATTATGGTGCATGGAGAGCCATGGAAGAATTATATAAAGAAGGAAGAATTCGTGCGATAGGGGTAAGCAATTTTTATCCGGATCGTTTGGTAGACTTATGTGTGAATGCTGAAATCATTCCGGCAGTCAATCAGGTAGAATGCCATCCGTTTTTTCAGCAGAAAGATGCTTTAAAGGTAATGAAAGAATATGGTGTTCAGCTGGAAGCTTGGGGACCTTTTGCAGAGGGAAAAAATAATTTTTTCAAAAATCCAATTCTCGCAGAAATAGCAGCTAAATACGGTAAAAGTGTTGCCCAAGTTGCTTTGAGATGGAACGTACAAAGAGGTGTAGTAGTTATTCCAAAATCTGTTCATAAAGAACGCATACAAGAAAACTTTAATATCTGGGATTTTGAATTAAGCGATAAGGATATGGAGACAATATCCGATATGGATATTGGACACAGTGAAATTGTCAATCATTTTACTGCGGATACCGCAAAATGGCTGAACGGTTTAAAAATTCATCCATAATGTATAGAATAGACAATATTTGATGTAAAGTAAAACCTCCCATATGGGAGGTTTTACTTATATTTCTAAGGAAATTACAAAAGCCATTTTTATAATAACATATAGGGTACCCTTTGAATATGATAAAGAGGGACAACTTTAACTATGTTTTATCAAAGGAGTATCCGAGTCATGAATTATTATAATTGTACAAATCGTAATTATCCGTGTTCCTGTACACCAAGTGAGGACAACTCTGTTGTAATACCCGGACCACAAGGTCCAAAGGGAGAACGTGGTCCACAGGGTCCAAAAGGAGAAAAGGGTGACCAAGGCTGTCCCGGTCCGGTCGGACCACGCGGAATGGCAGGTCCGATGGGACCGCGTGGTCCGCAAGGTGTACGCGGAGATGCAGGTCCTAAGGGAGATCCGGGAATGGTAGGTCCACAGGGTATTCAAGGAAATCAAGGTCCGATGGGTCCTCAGGGAGATCGTGGTCCGGTAGGTCCAAAAGGCGATCCCGGTGAAATGGGACCAATAGGTCCAAAAGGCGATAAAGGTGATGCAGGGGAACGTGGTCCCGTTGGTGCACAGGGACCAATGGGAGAACAAGGTCCACAAGGTGTAACCGGCCCTCAAGGTCCGCAAGGTGAAAGAGGTTGTCCGGGGCCGATGGGAGAACAGGGACCTCAAGGCAACACGGGTTCTACAGGAGCAATACCAACGGTAGAAGTCGGTACCGTAAGTTCCGGCAGAACAGCACAAGTAATTGCAAATAATACTGATACAGGAGTTAGTTTAGATTTTGTAGTGCCTGTAGGTGCGACAGGAGCCACAGGCGCACAAGGTGAAACGGGAGCGATAGGACCTACAGGTGCACAAGGCGCACAAGGTGAAACGGGAGCAACCGGACCTACAGGCGCACAAGGTGCAAAAGGTGAAACGGGAGCGACAGGACCTACAGGCGCACAAGGTGCAAAAGGTGAAGCGGGTACAACAGGACCTACAGGTGCACAAGGTGCAAAAGGTGAAACGGGAGCGACAGGACCTACAGGTGCACAAGGTGCAAAAGGTGAAACAGGTGCGACAGGACCTACAGGTGTACAAGGTGCAAAAGGTGAAACGGGAGCAACAGGACCTACGGGTGCACAAGGTGCAAAAGGTGAAACAGGTGCGACAGGACCTACAGGTGCACAAGGTGCAAAAGGTGAAACAGGTGCGACAGGAGCCACAGGTGCACAAGGTATCCAAGGTGTTACGGGTCAAACACCTAACATTGCGGTAGCAGAAGACACGCCTACCAGTTATAAAGTAAGTTTTAAAACAGATACTCAAGAAATTACAAGTCCAAATTTAAAATCAAATGTTGCATATTATAATGCAAACTTAGCAACATTAAACAGCTATATAGATATTCCTTTGGATAATCTCACTTTCACTGTAGCAAATACTTCAACCACATCTGTAAGAATGTCTGTTCAGCCTAAAGTAGCTACTACACCTGTATTAGCAGATATTCGCCGTACCAGTATATATGACGGGGCAAGTGTAGAGTCTCAAACATTCAATAATACTACAGTTGCTGCTAAACTGGTTATAGATGACTTGGTATACAGTCAGTCTCAAGAAATAAATTGGATTAGAATCAGGCAGCAAAATCCAACAACAAAACTATGGTCTATGTGTGAAATACGCACGTTTATTTCTCAAGGTGGTGCCAGAACTACCGTTTGTGTAGAATGGATTTATACGGGTGCATCATTTGAGGTTCCTACACACTCATAGAAAAATTTTTATCCTATCGCTTATGTCATATAAAATCTTTCACGTAAAAAGTACGTGAAAGATTTTTCATTTTATCAGATACTGCATTTATTTTAAGGTTTAATCGCAATTTTAAATACACCGTCTGTTTTGTTTTCAAACATTTTATATGCAGTATCAATCTCGTTTAAAGGAAATGTATGGGTGATTAATTTGGTTGTATCCAGCTTACCTTCTGAAATGAGTTGCAATAATTCAAAACTGTCACATCCGTCCACGCCTCCTGTTTGAAATGTTAAATTTTTACCATACATATCAGGAAGCGGCAGAATTTGAGGATGATGATAAAGAGCAGGGATGGTAACAATTGCGTTGGGACGAGCGCATTGCCAAGCAAGCTGAAACGTTTCATCTGCACCTGCTGCTTCAAATACACGGTCCGCGCCTCCATGTTCACTGTTCCTACGGGTAAATTCCAGTACATGCTCGGGAGATACGGTAAGAATATTTGGCCAATTTTTTTGGACAAACTGTAAACGTTGAGAATCTTTTTCGCATAAAATGATGTTTCGTGGAGATTTTAAAAGTGCGCAAAGCATGGTACATATGCCGGTTGGTCCGGCACCAAAAACCAATATGGTGTCTCCCGGTGTGATGTCTGCAATACGCACGGACCAAAATCCGGTTGCTAAAATATCTCCCACAAATAATGCTTGTTCGTCCGAAACATTATCGGGTATGACGGTTAATCCCTGATTTGCATAGGGAACCCGCACGTATTCTGCTTGTCCGCCATCGATACGGCAGCCAAGAGACCAACCTCCCTGTGAATCGATGCAATTGTTGACATAGCCATTCCTGCAAAAAAAACAATGTCCGCAAAATGTTTCTACATTTACCGTAACACGGTCACCCGGTTTTACTGCAGTAACTTCTGTTCCAATACTCTCAACAACACCCACCATTTCATGTCCCACTGTAATGCCGGGGACTGCTTTTGGAACACTGCCGTATTTTATATGCAAATCACTGGCGCAAATACTTGCAAGGGTTACTTTTACAATGGCATCTTGTCCTTCTTTTAACATTGGTTTTGATTTTTCTTTTAGTTCAAATACTCCTTTTTCCATATAAGTATATGCGAGCATATGACGTTCCTCCGTTACTGTTTTTATTTTAGTATACGTTGATATGCTGAATATCTCAATATTAATTATCGTGTTATGAAAAATCTGTACTTTTATGATGCATTAGGAAGAATCTCAAATATTTTCATTAACAAAATAATGTTACTGAATTGTTAGATTTGTAAGTATGAAAATTTTTTAGATAAAAAAGAGATAACGGATTTTATCCGTTATCTCTTTTTATTATGATTCATTTTGTTCCAACATTTGATAATAGTGTATCGCTTTTCTCATAAAAGATTCTGTTACACAAAAGTATTCTGCCAAATCCCACACTTCGCAAATTCCGTTATGCAGTGCGTGTATATATTCTTCGTGAGGTACAACATGTTGTATTGCCCAGCGACTGGCTTTTTCTTCATGCCGTGCGACAATCTCACAGGGACTGTTTACTTTGTGAGTTGTGCCGGTCATGATATGTCCAGCTTCATGAGCTGCAATACAAGTTTCGTCTGCTAACGAGTGGATAGCATTCGGGTTAAAAAATATAGCATATTGCTTGTTTGCTTCAATGGTAACAGCAGGTGTGTCACATAAATTATAACTATATACTTTTACACCTGCCTTGTATAGCTCCTCATAAATTTTAAACAACGTTTTCATATTTTATTTCACTTTCTTTTCTCTTCCTTTTCCTGCTGCTGTACAAAAAACTTAGCCATTTCCAGCAGCTTAGCTTTGTTCTCTTCACTTAATTTTTTTCCTTCGTCGTACATTGCATAGGTAAAGTCATCAAATGACAGCTCTTGAGCTGATACAGCCGGAGTGTTTCTTTGCTGTGATTTTCCAAGTAGATAATCAACGCTTACATGAAAATAAGAAGCGATTTTTGTTGTGTATTCAGCAGACAACGTTTTTGTACGCCCTGCTTTTAATTCGGACAGGGTGCTTCGGCTAATATCCAATAGACGGCACATTGCAGTGATATTTGTGTTATTTTCTTTACATAGTTGTTCAATCTTGCTATACATATCTGCCATATTCTGTTTCTCCTTTAGATATTATGAATAAAAATTACAGAAAACTGAAATTTTATTACAAATATCATTGACTATTACAGAACTCTGATATATAATGAAGAAGGGTTGACAGAGTTCTGTATAACACTTTTACTTGCACCCTAAGTATATTGCAGAATTATGTAAATGTCAACAATAGGAAAAATAGAAATTCAAATGCAATTTATGCCGCTGATTTATGTTGATGTCATTAAATGTGAATTTAATTCACTGAACAAGCCATAAAAAACTTGGAATTGTAAAACAACATTCATTTTACAATCCAAAATCAGAACACAAAACCAAAAGAATCCCTGCAGATAATACGACAGATAGAAAAACAATGGCGATATGTACAAACTGTTTTGACAAAACACACAGCTTGCAGCAAAGATGTACCATTCATATGATGTTACGAGTCATAGTATAACAAATAGTTTGTCCCATTAATCGGACTTTAGCTTTCAAAGTGGTACAACCTACAAAAGGAGGAATTCGCATGCGTTTTCAAGAAAAAATACGCATTATATTAAAATATGTTTCCGGATTGCTGGCTGCAATTGCAGTCATTGGACTGATTGGCACTACGGGTTCTGATTTTTTAGGTAATATCAGTTATATGCAAATGGTGTTACAGCTTATTATTTTCAGTTGTTTTATGGCGGCAAGTTTGGCGATTTATTGGTTTATCAAATAGGTTTGATTATAGATAACAAAAAGAAAGTGAGGTTATTTTATGAAAATAGAACAGCATCCATTATTTTCTAATCAGACACACCAAGCAAATCGAGATTTTCTGTATCATGCAGTTGACGTTTACTATCAGATGAAAAGTTTGGTTAGCGGAAACGGAACTGTAGAATTATGTAACCAGTTATTTGGTGGTGTTCAAGTGTACAAAGGAATTGAGCAGCTGGCGTTTGCAGCAGGAAAATCTCCCAAAACAAATTGGTCGGGAAATGAAGAATATCCGTTTGAAACTTCTTTTGAATTCTGCGGTATCCGTTTTTATCAATTGAAAGAGGCGAATGCATAATCGTATTTATAGGTATTGGTAAAAATAAAGGACGAGCAGTAAAAGAATCGGATGCACCGTGTTATGCAATGCAGCATTGCGGCATTCAAATTACCTGTATCACGGAAGAGACAGAAGAATTTTTGGACATGTTGGTATCTTGGTATTTTAGCGGAGATTGGCTGGAGCAAGATGAGATGTTCTATTTAGAGGAGGGATGATAAACAGTTGATGGCAACACAGGAAAATGCAATTACACATACAAAACAAAAAATTGAAAAATGGTCCGCTTTGGTAAAATCTTGCCGCCAAGGAAGCTGCGGAGCATTATATGCAATACAAAAATTAGAGATGTATCAAACTATTTTGAATGCATTGTTGCAGCAAAAGGAGTGTGCTTCGTCATGAAATGTATCGGCTGTTATTATTATAGGAGTTTATCTCAGAATAAATATATGGACGATTGTTGTTGTCACTACTTGATTGACACGGGTAATATGAGAAAAATTCCTCCTTCGGAATGCTATCGGCATGAAGGTACACCTTATCTTCCCAAAAAAAGAGAACCACAAAGGTGGAATCAATAAAAAGAGTTTGATAGGAAAGGAAAGAGATATTTGATATGCAATTATCAGTAATAGATGTAAGCGAACATCAAGGAAACATTAACTGGGAAAAAGTAAAAAGTGCAGGTGTGGTGGGTGCTATGATACGCACAGGCTATGGTGTCAAAGACCCGAACCAAATTGATAAGTGGTTTTATAATAATCTATCGGGCTGCCAAAACGTTGGCATGCCTTACGGATTCTATCACTATTCCTATGCTGTGGATGTAGCAGGTGCGGAGCAGGAAGCAGATTTTTGCCTTGAACTTGTCGCAGAAAGTAATCCGCAATATCCTGTAGCCTTTGATATGGAAGAAAACAGACAGGCAGCATTGGGAAAGACAGTATGTACCGATATGGCAATCGCTTTTTGCAATAAGATTCGTGCAGCGGGCTATCAACCTATGTTGTATACCAATCTAAACTGGACAACCAATTATATTGATATGGCTCGTATTGATGCGGCAGGTATTGACGTATGGTTGGCACAATATAACACACAATGCGACTACAAAGGCGCATATACTATGTGGCAGTATACATCAAAAGCGGTCATTGACGGCATTACAGCTAACACCGCAGACATGAACTGGTGCTATAAAGATTACACCAACGGAGCCGCTCCCACACCTACACCACAACCGGAGCCAAGTTATGACACATATACAGTTATGGCAGGGGATACATTAAGCGGTATTGCTGCGAAGTTTGGCACTACTCATCAAGAATTGGCAGCAATTAACGGCATTGCAGACCCAAATGTGATTCATGTAGGCCAAATTATCAAGCTGAAAAGAGATACAACAAGCACACCACAAAGTGGTGACACCTACACAGTACAAGCGGGAGATACGCTAAGTGGAATCGCTTCAAAGTACGGTACTACCTATCAGGAACTAGCTGCTTTAAATGGCATTTCTGACCCAAATGTCATACATGTAGGACAAGTATTGAAAGTAACAGGCAGTGCGGGCGGTCGCACTTACACGGTGCAATCCGGTGATAGCTTGTGGCAAATCGCACAATCACAGCTTGGAGACGGTGCGCGATACCAAGAAATCAAAGCATTAAACGGCTTACCTGATGATACTATCTACCCCGGTCAAGTGCTACAGCTGCCATAATCGGAGGTAGCTATGAGTGTAAATTTAGACATCATTTTATACATATGTGGGGTTATCACCTCAACATCGGCGGCGGTGGCTATCGTCATCAAGCTGATAAATAAAAAGATAACAAAAACAATTGAAAACAACAAAATGTTTAAAAATGTCAATGCCGCTTTGGTATCACAGATACGCTATCAGATAGATACGGCTTTAAGACGAGCGAAAGCAGAAGGACACGTCAGCAACTACTCGATGTCCGCTTTAGAATCGCTTTTTGAAGTTTATAAGGCTATGGGCGGTAACGGATTTGTTGAAAGTGAAATGGAAGAAATACGAAAGATTAATCAAAATGGAGGGAAATGACATGGATTTTTTAGAATATATCAAACCAGAACTATTGATTTTGGTACCTGTACTGTATGTAATTGGTATGGCTATCAAGAAAACAGCTTTGATTGCTGATAAACTCATTCCGCTTGCAGTAGGTGCGGCGGGAATCTTGCTATCTATCATCTATGTACTGGCTACAAGTGACCTAGGTAGCCCGCAAGCTGTAGCTATGGCTATCTTTACAGCATTGACACAAGGTGTACTGGTAAGCGGTGCAAGTGTATACGCAAATCAGATTTTTAAGCAGTTTAAAGGCGGTAAAGACGATACTACAGACACAGAGCAAAAATAGGTAAAAAAGAGGGTAGCGGTTTAACAGCCGTTACCCTCTTTTTTGCGTAAACAATCAGCTATATTTTACGTTTCATTAACATATTCCATTAGATCGCCCGGTTGGCAGTTTAAGGCTTTACATAAATTCTCAATAGACTGTGTTGTTATATGTCTATTTTCTCTCATTTTTTGTAAAGTGGACTCTGTAATAATTTTATCTTTTCTTATCTTGTACGTGCTTAATCCTTTCGAACTCATCAAATCAAAAGCCTTATCGAATTTTATAGGCATACAATCCCCTCCTATATTAAGAATTATATCATACAATATACACCTTTAAAATAGTATAATATATACATCTTTTAAAGTGTATCTTTGTTGATTGTGCCTATTGATTATACACCTTATAAAGTGTATAATATAACCATAGACAAGAGATAAGAAACACAAAAACAAAGGAGATATATAAAATGAAAATCGAAACATTGCTTGAAAACCTACCACAACTTGAAGGAAGCGAAAAACAAATTGCATGGGCAGAAGATATCAGAAAAGAATTTGTAGAGCAAGCTACAGTATACTACAACTGGATTTTAGCAAAAGGCGAAGCAAGAGCAGAAAAAGTTTTGGCAAAAGGCAGTGAAATCAAAAGACCTCGTTTCTACTTTGCAGATATGCACCTTGAAAATATCGTTAAAACTATAAGAAAAAATTCTTTGAAAGTTAAAATGTCTGATGTAGAAGCTATCGAAGAAAATCAAAAACAAGAAAATAGCTATAACGATACTTTAGCAGAGTGCAGCACTTTAGAAGAAGTAGCAGAAACAGCTTTGAAAGAACTACAAAAAGTAGTAGCTTCCGCTGATATGGCTAAAGCTTGGATAGACAGCAGAGAAAGCCTTTCTTTCTTCAAAGCTAACTCTGAAAATGACATGAATAAATAAAAAACACTTTGAAATTACAAAAATTTACAGTATAATGGAAAGAAAAGGGGTAAACGAAATGAAAAAATATGAAGTAAGATTTGACGGCGGAGAATCCAGAAGCACATACAACGGAGAGGTTATCGGTGTAGATTATATGCTTGTAGAAGTGCCGAGCCTAGAGGATGAAGATGAAAAAATTGAGTTATATGCAGAACTTCCAGCAGACGATGAGAAAAATTACGATGAGTTAAAAGCTGAAATTTTAAGACAAGCAAAAGAACACGGCTATACAGAAGAAAATTTTACATTTTGGTATGACTAATAAAAAGAGCAGCGACAAAAAACGCTGCTTTTCTTTATGTAAAAAGTACATTTACTTTTTGTTTTGTACGTGGTACTATATACGCATACAAGAGTGAAGTACTTGTATATCTACATGTAAATTTTTATTCTTCCCTGCGTCAGCAGGGGTGTCCTTATACTTATACTATCTTCCTTTCCTGAGATGTTTTAGTAATAGGGCAATCTCCCCGCATCAGCGGGGCTATAGCTGTTCAGCTGTTGAGCTGGGCGGCTTCTTTTTACTGGTTGAAAGAGTATGTTATCTCTTAAAGCTATATGGTGGTCCTCATGGTGAATTGGGAGCTTCACTGCGTTATTTGAGTCAACGCTATACTATGCCTTATCCTGAAGTGAAAGCAATTTTAACAGATATTGGTACGGAAGAGCTGGCCCATCTTGAGATGGTTAGTACCATTGTATATCAGTTAACAAAAGATTTAACAGAGGAAGAGATACAAAAGTCTGGATTTGATACCTATTTTGTAGACCATACAACAGGAGTATATCCGGCAGATGCAAACGGCGTTCCGTTTTCGGCTTCTACCTTCTCAGTAGCAGGCGATGCATTAACCGACTTGCATGAAGATTTAGCTGCGGAGCAAAAAGCAAGAACAACGTACGATAATATTTTACGTTTTTGTGATGACAGGGATGTCAGAGATCCTATCCGTTTTTTAAGAGAACGTGAAATTGTTCATTATCAACGTTTTGGCGAAGCACTGAGAATTGCAACGGATAATTTGGATTCCAAGAACTTCTTTGCGTTTAATCCTGAGTTTGACCGTAAAAGAATGCAATAACACATGAAAGATGGCTTGTAACTGTCATATTATCACAATATAACAACTTAGCAACAGCAGCAAAACTAAAATTTTGATTGTTAAGAGAACATTTTATCAGTTGGAAATTGCTATAACAACCTAGCAATAACAGCAAAACAAACATTGAAAGGAACGTCTTTCAATATTCAAAATTTTGGTTATTGGCAAGAACGTTTTAGCATTTTGTAGTTAAAAATTGCTTTGCAATTTTTTTAATGCTATAATGAGTTAGGTGATACTATGCAGATTAACAGGTTATTTGAAATAGTTTATATTTTATTAGAACATCAATGTATGACAGCGAAAGAATTGGCCAATCGATTTGAAGTATCTGTACGTACCATTTACAGAGATATTGATGTTTTATCGGCAGCAGGAATACCGATTTATATGACCAGAGGTAAGGGTGGCGGTATTTCTTTGCTGCCTAATTTTATTTTAAATAAAACAGTGCTGACAGAATCTGAAAAAACTGAGATTTTGTCAGCACTGCATGCGGTACAAGCTGTTAATTCGAATGAATCGAAAACCGTTATCCAGCGTTTGTCCAATTTATTTGGAGAAGCCCAAACAGATTGGTTGGAGATAGATTTTTCTTCATGGGGAAATTATAGGGAAGAGGTAAGCCTATTTCAGACTTTAAAAACAGCTATTTTACACAAACGCGTTGTCCATTTTTTATATCATAATGCAAATGGACAGCAGTCCAACCGTATTGCAGAACCTTTAAAGCTGTGTTTTAAAGGTCAAAGTTGGTATTTGTATGCGTTTTGTCTGCATAAATGTGACTACCGTTTTTTTAAGCTGCGAAGAATAAAAGACTTGAATATGTCTGAGCAGGAAGTACAGCATTTTTCACCGAAGCATGTTTTTTTACAGGACAACGAAGTAGATTTAAACACAGTAACAGTCACATTGAAACTATCAGCTGAAATGGGCTATCGGGTTTATGATGAATTTGACTGTGTCCGGATATCAGATGACGGCAGTTTTCTGGTTACCTGCACCTTGCCCTGTGATGATTGGTTGTATTATTATATTGCAACATTTGGAGAGCATTGCAAAATTATAGAACCACAGGAAGTCCGTTATCAAATGAAAGATAAATTACAGAAAATGCTGAAATTTTATTTATAATATGACGCTCTTATGTCATGTTATACCGTGTATGATAGTAACATCTAATAAAGGAGGTCACTATCATATGGAATATGAAATTGTAAATTTGGACAAAAAAATAGTAGTAGGTGTTGGAGCATACACCTCCAATGATGACCCAAATATGGGACAAGTTATTGGTGACTTATGGACGAAATTTTTTCAGGAAGGCATTTGTAATACCATTCAGAATCGTGCAAACGAGTATGCAATTGGCTTATATTCCGACTATACGCAACAGGGCTATCATGTATTAACAGGTGTTGAGGTATCAGAATTGAACAACAGTAATTTGGAATCCAGAGTGATTCCGGCAGGTACATATGCAAAATTTCGTATCCATGGTAATATGGAAACTGCAGTACGGAACGCATGGGAAAAGATTTGGGATATGGATTTAGACAGAACGTTTACGGGAGATTTTGAAGAATATCTCAATGATGATTATAATCATGCGGATATTAACCTTTATGTCGCTATTAAAAAGTAATTTTTCACTTATTGATTAAGAGAAATCAAAATAATTTCTGTATGTTAGAAGCAACATGGTCGATACTAATTGTATCAATCATGTTGCTTTTCCGTTTTTTATTGAAAGAATCAAGGGATATTTATACAAAAACAACCATATTTTAAAGTAGAACAAAGGGTATAACGACTGAAAAAACAAAAAAAGCTTGTATATTATGTTAGTTTGATATAAAATTAAAGTTAAGTTTTTAACGAAGGGAGGATTGATGCGTTATCGCAGCCAATAATTTTTGGATTGTAGTGAAAAAGAATTTGTTTGCTATTATTACAATGGCAATCTCAATCGGTGTATTGGTTTATTTTTTAATTACAACAGATGGTATCACAGCCTTTGCGGAGATTGCAGGTTCTATTCAAATACCGTGGTTTATATCAATTTTTGCTGCTATCATTGTCGGTTGGTTATTGGAAGCCTTGGTGTTGCACTTTTTTTGCAAAAAAGTATATCCTCAATGGAAATATTGGCACTCACTCATTATAGGAATGATAGGTCTTTTGTATAGCGCATTAACCCCTTTTGCAACCGGCGGTCAAGCAATGCAAATCTACTACATGAGAAAGCTGGGAATGGATACCGGTGGGGCAGGTTCCATTATTGCTGTTAAGAGTTTGGTATATCAAATTATTATGGTGTTATTTGCGTTGGTTATGGTGTTTTGGAAACTACCTTTTTTTCAGAGCAGTGTAAGTAATTTTTCATTTTTAACTATTATTGGTTTAACAACAAACTTGACGTTTGTTTTGCTTGTTTTATTTTTTGCAATTAATGAGAAAGCAACAGATAAATGTCTAAGAGCTATTATTAAGTTCTTATATCGTATAAAAATTGTAAAAAAACCTGTTTCACGTTATTATAAACTCCATAGTGAATTTGCTATTTTCCATAAAAGCACTAAGCTTGTGGGTAAATCTGTAAAGGTATATGTAGGTGCAGTATTCTTTACCATTGTACAAATCTTTGTAGCATGTATTATCCCGTATCTTATCTATCGCAGTTTTAATTTTGAAGGCGCCGATGTGTTTGATATGTTAGGTGCTCAGTCGTTTGTAAATATGGTGTCGGCATTCATTCCTTTACCTGGGGCGTCAGGCGGTGCAGAAGGAAGTTTCTATTTATTCTTCGGCACATTTTTTGGTAATCTGATTATGCCCGCTTTATTTATTTGGCGTATAGGAACGTATTATCTCAATATTGTAGGAGGAATTGCGTTTATTTTTATTGTAAAACGGATACCTCATAGAACATTGTACAGAGAAAAAACCAAAGCAGAATTGGAAGCAGATCGCCAATTAAAAGAATTATCCAGCAAAAAGTTAGATTTATAGAAAAAAGACACTCACCTTTTAAGGTGAGTGTCTTTTTTTGTTGTTATAACATAAGAGAAATAGCTATGCTATTTCTAACGAATAACCGTTAAAACGTTCTTGTCAACAATCAAAATCTGTGATTTTGTACTTGTTGCAAGGTTGTTATAACATATTATTCTTGACTCAATCCCGATTCTTTTAAAAAATCTTTTGCTACTTGTTCGGGCGATTGCTGAAGAACGTCTACCCTATAGTTTAACTCCGACATGACATCGTTTGTTAGCACATTTCCCAATTCTTCTAATATTGGAACAATCTCAGGATATTCTTCCAATGCCTTTTCTGACATGATAGGCATTGCATAATATGGAGTAAAAAATCCCTTATCGTCTTCTAACACGGAAAGTTCAAATTTTTTCAAAAGACCGTCTGTTGCAAACGCATCAATTACGTCTACTTCGTCATTCATTAAAGCGGTATACCTAGGGGCGCCATCCAATGGTATATTTTCGCCTATTTTAAAGTTGTATGCCTGTTCGAGACCAATTAGTCCGGATTCACGGTTGGTAAATTCAAATGTGGTACCGGATTTGAAAGAAGAGGCAACCTTTGCAAAATCACTTACGTTGCTCAGACCGTATTTTTCTGCTGTTTCCGGTTTTACGGCTAAGATATACGTATTGTTGCACTTCATTTGAGATAATACCTCAATGTTATATTTTTCTTTGAATTCCGTTTTTACCGTGTTATATACTGCATCTACATCGTTAATGGGACTATGCTGTAAAATATCGCTGTAAGCGGTACCGCTGTATTCCACATACATGTCAATATCGCCGGATTGTAAAGCGCTGAAACAGACTTGTGTACCACCCAGATTCATTTTACGGTTTACCTGAATATCGGTTCGGTCTTCTATCATTTCCGATACCAGATTTCCCAAAACCAATTGGTCGGTGTAATCTTTGGAACCAATGGTAATGGTTCTGGCTCCGGCTGCACCACCGCCGATAGAAGTAATTACGAAAATCACAATGATAGCAACAGCAGTAACACCAAGTGTAATTTTTTGAACCAGACGTTTTTTCTTTTTCCGTGCGGCATTTCCTTTTTGCAGGCTGATTGGAGTTACTAATTTTTCAATCATACCAAGGAGAAAATCAACAAATAATGCCAACAAGCATGCAGGAATTGCGCCTGCCAAAATTTGATTGTTGTTTACGGTACGAATACCGGAGAACACCAGATTACCCAGTCCTCCTGCGCCAATGAATGCAGCCATTGTCATCAAACCAACTGCGGTTACAGAAGCAACACGAACACCGGTCATAATAACCGGCAGTGCCAGCGGTATTTGTACTTTGGTTAAAATTTGGAATCGGGTTAAGCCGATTCCTTTGGCAGCTTCCAGCGTTTGAGGATTGATACTTTCCAATCCCGTATACGTGTTTTTTATAATGGGAAGCAATGAATACAGTACTACTGCCGTAACGGCGGGAATTGCACCTATTCCCAAGAAGGGAATCATAAAGCCCAGCAGGGCCATACTTGGAATTGCCTGGATTACATTTGCAATGGATAACACAATTTTACTTGCTTTTGACATATAAGAAATAAAAATGCCAAGGGGAACACCAATTAATACAGCCAAACCGACTGAGATTGCAGTAAGTTTGATATGTTCCAGCAAAAGTGCAAGAATTTCTGTGTAATTGGTTGCGATATATTGCCAAAAGTTCATTCTTGCGCCTCCTCTGTATAGTCAAAATATTGTTGACTCAGTGTGGTAACCAAACTGCTTTTGGTTATCAGTCCTACCAAACAGAACTTAGCGTCTACTACAGGAATTGTAGAATGATTTTCTTTTGTAACCAGTTTAATGGCATCCAAAATGGTTTGTTCCGGGTTCAGTGCAGCAAAGTCTGCGCTGATGAAACTTCGAATCGGCTGTGTTTTATCCTCGATACTTCTCAGCTGATTTGCTTTTACAATACCCAGCAACTGACGGGAATCGGGTTCTATAATTAAAAGGCTGTCCACCTTATATTGACGCATTTTATCCATGCATTTGAGAATGGACATTTCTTTGGTAGCGGTGACAGGCCTTTCAATCATAATATCTTCCACCTTGATATATTCGGGAGAAGACCAAATTCTGTTTTTACCCACGAAGTTTGCTACATAATCATCTGCAGGATTTTTCAGAATATTTTCCGGAGTATCATATTGCAAGACATTGCCGTCTCGCATGATACATATCAAATCAGCAACTTTGATTGCTTCGCTCATATCGTGTGTGACGAATACAATTGTTTTTTTCAGCTTGGATTGCAGCTGTACCAATTCATCTTGTAAATCGGTGCGTGTAATGGGGTCAAGTGCCGAAAAAGGCTCATCCATTAAAATAATATCAGGATTGGTTGCAAATGCACGGGCTACGCCGACTCGCTGCTGTTGGCCGCCGCTTAATTCGGTTGGATATCGGTCTAAAAATTCATTACAATCCAGCCCGACCATGTGCATTAGTTTTTTTGTGTTCTCCTCTAACTCTGCAGGCTTGTATTTTTCAAGTTTTGGAATAATTTCAATGTTTTGCCGCACTGTCATATGAGGAAACAGGCCTGTTTGCTGTATCACATAACCAATTTTTCTTCGTAAAGCCACTTCATTCATCGTTTGAATATTTTCGCCATTGATATAAATAGCTCCTGAAGTAGGTTTAATCAATCGGTTTATCATTTTCAGCAAAGTGGTTTTTCCACATCCGCTTTCTCCAATGATTGCCACAAACTGACCTTTTGGAATGGTTAAATTAATATCGCGAAGAATCTGTTTTGTTTTATAACTCTTCGCAATATGTTCAAATTGTAACATGCGTTCTCCTCCTAAAAAAAGAGTAACAACTTCATTATACAATAAAGTTGTTACTCTTTCAACTCTCATTCTTCTTTTGGAGGATATAAAAACTCTGTTACCCGCTGTGTAGAATCGTCTTGAGGTAGAAAATATAATATATCATGCTCGCATAATTCAATATAAGGTCCCGGGGAGCGCAGCAATTCATCCTGCTTTCGCACTGCAATTACAGTAGCTCCCGTATTTTGCCAAAATTGTATATCAGATAAATTGCGGTTTAAGTAGTGGCAATCCTTTGTGATATGAATTTCAAACGGCATAAACGGATTCATGGACCGAAAATGTTCTGATGCTTGAATCAGTTCGGATAAATATTGATTCAGTGCCTCCATCTCTTGTTTTTGGTGGTCAACACTTTGGAATATTTTTTCTTTGATACTTTCAATGGTTTCACGCTTATTAAATTGTTTGATAAAGTTGGAAGCATTCTGTCGCGATTTAATGGTAACGCCGCTTCCTTTTTCAGACACGACAATATCTAAGTCACTTAAAACGCAAATAGCACGTCTCGCAGTTTCGGGAGAAACGCCGTAATGACCTGCAATATAAGAGCGCGTATAGATTTTGTCGCCCACTTTATATTCTTCATTTGCAATCCTGGTAGCAATTTCCACAGCAATTTGCTGGTAGCGCGGCATTGAAATTTTATTTTTAATTTGATATTCCATAACCATAGTCCTTTTTATTGTGATGTCTTAAATTTTAATGGAAACTTAATACTGTGACCGTTAATCACTATACCATATTTATTTGAGTTACTCAATAAGTTTGCATGTAGAAATTTGAATTTGATACAGTATGATTCTAATCCTGTGTATCCATTTGGTCAATTGGTTTGTTGATATCTTGATTCTAAATTTGTACATGCCGACATATAGTTAAAACACAGTGAAAAATGGGGGGATGCAAAAGTGGATTGGCAAAATTTATCGAAGGAGGAATGTGTAAAAAAGCTGGAAACCAATCAAAGCAAAGGATTATCCACGTCTCAAGTGAAAAAAAGACTGGAGCAATATGGAACAAATGAATTAACGCATAAAAAGAAAAACGGATTTTTCAAAAAATTTATCAGTCAATTTTCTGACTTTATGGTAATTATTCTGTTAATTGCAGCTGCGGTGTCTTTTATTACATCCCTGATTCGCCATGATATGGATTTTATTGATTCCATTATCATTTTAACCATAGTGGTTGTCAATGCATTCACCGGCGTAATACAGGAAAGCAGAGCAGAAAAAGCAATTGAAGCTCTAAAAAAATTGTCTTCTCCGCAAGCAACGGTGCTTAGAGACGGAAAAGAAATGAAAGTAGATTCTTCCGGTTTGGTGCCGGGTGATATTGTAGTGCTTTCAACGGGAGATATGGTGCCTGCCGATTTAAGGATTTTGGAATCTTACAGTCTCAAAGCGGAGGAATCTGCATTGACAGGAGAATCGGTACCGGTTGAAAAGAGTCCAAACGGTACTTTTTCTGCAGATACGCCAATTGGGGACCGTACCAATATGCTGTTTTCCGGTAGCAGTGTCACCGCGGGCAGAGGAAAAGGTGTTGTTGTTGCGACTGCAATGAAAACAGAAGTAGGAAAAATAGCACATATGATTAATACGGAAGAGACACCGCAAACACCGCTGCAAAATCATTTAGCAAAAACAAGCAAAATTTTAGGTATCGGTGCTCTTATTATTTGCGGTATTATCTTTATTTTGGGATTATTCCAACATATATCTCCATTGGAAATGTTCATGATTTCCATCAGTTTGGCAGTTGCAGCAATACCAGAGGGGCTTCCCGTTATTGTGACCATTGTTTTGGCAATGGGTGTCAAACGAATGGCTACCAATCGTGCGATTATCAGACGATTGCCTGCAGTGGAAACACTGGGAGGTGCCAGCGTGATTTGCTCTGATAAGACGGGAACACTGACGCAAAATAAAATGACGGTAGTGGAAATGGCAGACAGCGAGCATGTGTTGGATTTGAGAGGAACAGAACCTGAGTTTATATTGAATTTGGCAGTGTTATGTAACAATTGTACGGTGTCTGCCGAACGAGTGAACGGAGACCCTACAGAAGCTGCTTTGGTGATTGCTTCCAAGAATAAGAAAAATGTATTGGAACAGCAGTATCCTCGCATAAAGGAAATCCCGTTTTCGTCGGACAGAAAACGTATGACGACAATACATCGTCTGCATACGGGTGGATATCGCATCATTACAAAGGGGGCCCCCGATGTTCTGCTGAATTTGTGTACAGGGGTACATATTCAAGATAACAGCCACACGCTGACTGCTTCCGTAAAAAATCGTATTATGCATAGAAACAGCGATATGGCTTCCCGTTCTCTTCGTGTGCTGGGAGTTGCATATAAAGATGTAACAGAATTGCCAAGCGGAGAGAAAATGATAGAAAGCAACCTGACTTTTTGCGGTCTAATCGGCATGATTGACCCTCCGCGTCCCGAAGCAAAAGAAGCTGTTCGCATGTGTAAACAAGCGGGTATTCGTCCTGTCATGATTACGGGAGACCATGTGGCAACCGCAACTGCCATTGGCAGAGAGTTAGGGATTCTCGATGAAAACGGTATGGCTCTGACAGGAGCACAATTAGACCAAATGGAGCAGCATCAGCTTGAAAAAGAAATTTACAAATATTGTGTCTATGCAAGGGTATCACCTGCCCATAAAGTGCGTATTGTAAAAGCGTTTCAAGCCAGAGGAGAAGTTGTCGCCATGACAGGTGACGGAGTTAACGATGCTCCCGCTTTAAAAGCGGCAGACATCGGCTGCGCTATGGGACAGTCCGGCACGGATGTTGCAAAAGGAGCTTCGGATTTGATTTTGACCGATGACAATTTTTCAACCATTGTGTCTGCGGTCAGAGAAGGAAGAGGCATTTATGAAAATATACGCAAGACCATTCATTTCTTAATCTCGTGTAATATTGGAGAGATTATGACAATTTTGGTGGCATTTATTTTTGGAATGCCAAGCCCTTTGTTGGCAATTCAACTGTTGTGGGTAAATTTGGTTACGGATTCTTTACCCGCGCTTGCATTGGGTGTAGACCCGATTGATGATGATATTATGCAGCGCAAACCGTCACGACAAAGCAAAAGTCTGTTTGGCAACGGAATGGGCTATAATATTGTGGTAGAGGGTTGTATGATAGGCGCGCTGTCATTGCTGGCATTTACCATTGGCCGTGTATTCTTTGACGGAACAGGCACAGAACCGCTCATTGGAAGAACAATGGCCTTTGCGGTACTCAGTTTGTCTCAGGTTGCTCATGCATTTAACATGCGGTCAGAGCATTCTATTTTCCATATTGGTGTGTTTAAAAATCGTAAACTGGTGATTGCAGCGCTTGCATGTATTGCATTGCAAGCAAGTGTTATTTTGATTCCGCCATTGTCTGCGGTATTTAAAACAGCACATTTAGGTATTTTACAGTGGGCAATTGTCATTGGATTGGCATTGGTGCCGATTGTTGTGGTAGAAATTGAAAAGCTTTTGTTCCGTATGATAAGAGCATTATTCCCGCCGAAAGAAAAATCTCATAAAAAAGTGAATAAGAAAGAAGCAAAACAACTCTGACGGACGGTTATGACAGAATGGTGACAGGGTGGGTGATTGGGAATCCGCAGAGAAATTGCAAATCAAAAGCGCATGTATGAACATGCGCTTTTTTGTCGTGAGAAATGGTTTGACTTTTGATAGTTTATATGATATATTACAACTGTATTAATCTAAATAGTACAGTTATTACAGATAGGAGGGAGTTTGTGTTTACATTAGACTATCAAAGCAGACTGCCAATTTATGAGCAGTTGTATAAATCAATTATTAAAATGGCATCACTCGGTGTAATGGAACCCAATGAAAAACTTCCTTCTGTGCGAGTATTGGGACAGCAGTTAGGCGTCAATCCCAATACAGTGCAAAAGGCGTATCAAATGTTGGAAAGAGATCAAATTATTTATTCCATACCGGGAAAAGGATCTTTTATTTCACCGGATTTATCCAGTGTAGACGTAAAAAAGTCAGAGGCATTGGAAAAAGTGGCTTTGGCGGTAAAAGAGGCCATCGACCACGGCGTAGAGAAATATGAGTTGCTGCAATACATAGAACAGCTGTTAAATATAGAAAGTGCAGGTGAAGAAACATGATACAGGTGGAACGTCTTACAAAAAAATTTCAAACCTATACTGCCTTAAACCAAATTTCTGTTTCTGTACAGCCGGGCTCGGTATTTGGTTTGGTAGGTTCTAACGGAGCGGGTAAATCTACTTTGCTGAGAACCATTGCTGGTATTTATAAACCGGACAGCGGTACGGTTGCCATTGACGGTACTCCTATTTTTGAACATCCCAATGTGAAAAATGATATTTTCTTTATTTCGGATTTTCCTTATTTTATTCCGCAAAGCAACATGAAAGAGATGGCTAAATTTTATGCTTCTATGTATTCCAACTGGAGTCATGAGCGATATCGTGAACTTTGTAGTTTATTTCCGATTGAAGAAAAAATGAAAATTTCCAGTATGTCCAAAGGAATGCAAAGACAGGTCGCTTTAATTTGTGCACTGTCTACCCAGCCAAAAGTACTGCTAATGGACGAAATTTTTGATGGACTTGACCCTGTTATGCGCCAATTGCTGAAAAAATTATTGGCACGAGAAGTGTCTGAGCGCAATATTACTGTTATGATTGCGTCTCATAACTTGCGTGAATTGGAGGACGTATGTGACCATGTGGGGCTGCTCCATCAAGGTGGTGTAGTATTTGAGCAAGAGCTGGACGGCCTTAAATTAAATCTGCATAAGCTGCAAGCTGTATTTAAACCAATGATTTCAATGGATGTATTTTCTGATTTGGATATTCTGAAATTTGATATGAAAGGTTCATTGATAAATATGGTAATACGCGGTGACAAAGGTGTTATTTCCAGAAGAATAGAGGCGCTAAAGCCTGTTTATTTTGAAATGCTTCCTTTAACATTGGAAGAAGTATTTATTAGTGAAATGGAGGTATCCGGTTATGACATTGACAAAATCATACCATAACAGCTTCCGGCAATGGTGGTCAGTGTATACTTGGTCTTTAAAAAAGCAAAGTGGTATCGGTATTATTTATTTGATTTTGTTATGTCTGGCATTGCCTTTTTTGCTGGGAATTATATTGTTTAGTTCTATAAAGAATCAGCATATGCTTACCGGTGAAAATATTGCAAACGGACTCCATATACTATTTACGTTTTTGATAATACCAGGGACATTGTTATTTGTTTTTATTACTGCTGTTTTATTATTTCGATTCATGCATAACAAACGCAGTACAGATTTCTATCATGCATTGCCGGTTTCCCGTACTGCAATGTTTTTTGGACGATTTTTAGCCGGATTTACTATTTTAGCCGTCCCAATGGTCATTTGCTGCTGCATTACGGCAATTGTACTGGTTTGTGTGCAAGGGACAGCAAATATATTAGGCATGCCGTACGGTACATTATTTTTGTATTTGCTTTATTTGTTGATTATCATCTTAATTACCTATGCATTCACCGTATTTATTGCAGTATGCAGCGGGACTACGTTTAATGCCATTATTTCAGCTGTTGCAATAGGAGTTGCATATCCAATCTTTATGTACCTTCTAATTATCATGGTAAATTCATTGCTGCCGGGCTTTACACTGGAAGGGTTTACTACCATTTTAACAGCAGGTTCTCCGTATATGGCATCGTTTGTTCCTGTGTTTTTTATAGCTTATACCAGCCAAGGAATAACTATGAGTGCAGATATGATTGCCTTTTTTGTTTGGTGGGCATGTATTACTGTTGTCATGATTGTTGCATCATGGCTATTGTATCGTGCCAGAAAAAGTGAAAATGCAGAGGGAAGAAAAGCGTATCCGGTACCTCAAATCATCATTCGCACTGTAGTATCGGGTGCAGTAGGTATTGGATTGGGATATATTTTGTTTGCAACATTGGGCGGTACGGTTGCCTTCTTTGCAGGAGTAGTCATAGGCGCTGTAATTGCCCATATCATTATTGAAGTATTGTATGCCAGAGGTTTTCGTACTTTGCTGAAATCACTGCCATACTTAGCAGGATTTTTAGTACTGTTTGGTATTTACTATGCTATATTGGCTACAGGGTGTTTTGGATATGATACAAAAGTACCGCTTGCCAATCAGGTAGAAAGTATAGATTTGGACTTGGATAATACCCCAGCAAATGAAATTCTGGATGTAAATGGAAAAACCATTGGCACAGTCACACCTGTTCATTTACAAGACAGAACTTCCATTGAAGCGGTAATCAGCTGGCACCAAGCTACTGTAGATGAGAATCGGGAAAAACATTATCCTTATCAGATGTCTGACCATATATTTTCCGGAAAAGTGACATATCATTTAAAGGATGGCAGCACCTTAACAAGAACAGTGGAATATTTCCGAGATTTAAATACCACAGAAACTAACAGCACGTCTTCCAAACGAAAAGAGCAGAAAGATTTGTTGGAAAACCAAGAGGAATACATTAAAAAATCAAATTTAATTTTTTATGTAGAGCCTCAGGCTTTGAATACGATAACAGTTGTAAAAGGAAATGCCGATTCCGGAACATATATTACAGAGGAAGGACAAAAAGAAATTTTGCTTCAAATGTTACAACAAGACATTATGAGAACAGAAATGAATCAATCTCATTCTGACAGTAAAGAGTCCACTTTACAAAAGAGTGCCGATACAGAAATCGATGAAAATACGATTTTGCTGACAATAGATACAAAATCATTTATTCCGTCTCAGAACAGTATTGTACGCCAATTAGTGGGTGCTTATAACGGACAAATTAGACTTTCACAAACAAGTTTCCCATATGTGATTGATGAATCGGACTTTCCAAATACATATCAATATTTGTTGGATAACGGTTTTCTGGCATAAAATTTTTTAAAATGCATTCTATGTTAATAGGATGTATTTTTTATTTTTTACAGATTCAGTTTTGTTATTTTTCAAAAAGAATCGAATAATTCCGAATATGTATGTCAATGATATGGATAATGAAAGAAACATACATAAGGGATACTTTGTGTAACGGAGGAATCATAGATGGCAAAAAAAATACTACCTTATATGGCAAGTTTTCTTGCAATCTTTTTTATCATTCCGTTTCTGTCGATTCAGGTTGCAGGAGAAGAGGTAACGTTTGAAACAAATTCAAAAGCGCTGTATATGGTAGATTTAAATACACAGGAAGTCGTATATCAAAAAAACGCTTCACAGCAGTTGGAGCCCGCTTCCTGTACCAAAATTATGACGTATATTGTTGCTGTGGAATCCATATCTGATTTGGCAAATACAAAAATAACGGCCGGCAGCTATGTATCAGCTATGCTTCAGGGAACAGACAGTTCTTTGTCCGGAATTCGGCAAGGGGAACAGTTAACCGCATTACAGCTGTTACATTGTATGATGATACCATCCGGCAACGATGCAGCACTTGTTTTGGCGGAATACATCGGCAATGGAGATATTAATAAATTTGTGGATAAAATGAATGAGAAGGCTGCAGAGCTGGGATGCAACAATACACATTTTGCCAATCCTCACGGTTTGCACGACGATAATCATTACACAACAGCCGAGGATCTTTATAAAATAACACAGTACGCAATGAGTCTGCCTTATTTTATGGATATTGTAACACAAACAGAATACACATTGCCTCCGACGAATTTATATACTGGAGAACGCACCATTTATACAACCAATAAAATGATGGATAAGAATGAACCTGTTTATTATGAACCATATATTGAAGGGATAAAAACAGGTTCACATGATGAAGCAGGTTATTGTTTGGTTACCACGGCCCAGAAAAATGGACAGCGGTATATGATTGTTGCGTTAGGTGCGCCGATTGGTGATGTGCATGGAGAAATGTTGGACACAAAAAACTTGTATGACTGGGCATTTCAAGGTTTTCAGGAGAGCAGTCCTGTATTGGCACACAATGTATATCCAGAGATAAAACGAGGGCAGTTATGGGATAAAATGAATACAGTTATCTCTTCTCCATGGTTTGTAGCCATATGCAGTATGGTCATTGTAATCGTGGTATTATTATTGTCAGATTATGCGCAAAAATATAGGCACAAGAAAAAGAACGGAAAGTAAAGCAAAGGGGGAAGCAAGTTGCTCAAACATTTCAAACGATTGATGCACCCTGTAAGAGTAGAACACCCTAACGTACAATATGCTGTTCTGCTTCAGGAGCAACTGGGAGGAGCAAACGGTGAATTAAAGGCAGCTATGCAATATATGGCTCAAAGCTTCTATGTAAAAGAGCAAGAATTAAAAGACATGCTTATGGAAATTGCTGCCGAAGAATTCAATCATATGGAGATGATAAGTGTAACCATACAAATGCTGAAAGGTGAAAATGTTTCTGATAAGCCTTCCGATTTTTGGGTGCAGTCTCCTTTTTGTTTTGTAAATATGGACGGTGTTCCGTTTTGTGCGGATTATATTACCGTTACAGGTGACGTTGCAACAGATTTACTATCTAATATTGCATCGGAACAGCGTTCCAAAATAATATATGAATCTTTATATCATCAAATTGAGGATAAATATGTACGTAAAACAATAGAGTATTTGATGCATAGAGAAAAATCGCATAAGATTTCTTTTTTAGCTGCATTAAAGCAGTATTCACATGAAGAAAGCGGTCTGGAATTCGGGGCTACTGCTGATGAAAAGTTATATTTTCAATTTCGTTCCATGTCTAAAGAAAAAACAGATGAGAGTAATATAACCCCACCACCGGGATTTTATCATCCGGATGAACATCACTCATAGTATAAAATTGTTATGTGAAAGTTATCTACGAAACAAATAATAGATATATACTGATTATTTAATGTATAGCTACATTTTGTATCTGTTTTTCACACAGAAGCCCGTATTAAGTTTAAAATGAATACAAAACATATTCGGGAGGAAGGGTTCATGAAAATTAAAAGCTATTCTATCAGAATTGAACAAGACCTTTTACACAAACTGCATTATATGGCTGCATATGATGGAAGATCTGCAAATAGTCAAGTTTTGTATTATATTAAACAAGCGGTAGTAGCATTTGAAAAGAAGAACGGTCCTATTGAAATAGAAGCAAACAAATAGGTTATATATTTTTACATGAAAAAAGCGATTGAATCATTCAATCGCTTTTTTTTTACTTGCTGCTGTTCTTTTGTAACAATTCTGCTTTAATACTCCACAGCTCTTGAGATAAGTCTACATAATAGTTATGTGGATGGTCAAACCGCAGGACTTCAGGCCATAGAGTATTCACTTGTTCCTTACAGTATGCCTGAATCTCTTGCAATGATTTTGGGGTAGTCATATTCTTTCCGCGTTTGAATATTTGCTGGCGCAAAGGTACTGCACGAAATGATTCCACTATTTTCCGTTTCCAAGTATTCACAGGGTCAAAAATAGTGTACGGTTTGGAATCATCAATCACTTCATCGAACAGAGTTACAACGTCTGCAATTGCTTTGCCGCTGGTTCTGTCATATAATCGCCATAAATTTTTGAAGCATGGTGTTGTAATTTTTGCAGTATTTTCACTGATTTTTATTTTAGGAATAATATTACCATGTTCATCTTCAATACCTGCTAATTTATAAACACCGCCGAATACAGGTTCCGATGATGAGGTAATCATTCTTTCTCCTACACCAAAGCTGTCCACACAGGCTCCTTCCATGAGAATATCTCTGATAGTAAACTCATCAAGTGAATTGGAAGCGCAGATACTACAGTCTTCGTATCCGGCATCGTCCAGCATTTTACGTGCATGGCGAGTTAGATAGGTAATATCTCCGCTGTCTATGCGAATACCCGCAGGGCGATATCCTCTGGGAAGCAGTTCTTCGTTAAATACACGAATGGCGTTTGGTATACCGGACTTGAGTACGTTGTAAGTATCCACCAGTAAAGTGCATTGTGAAGGATAGGCTCTGGCATATGCGCGAAACGCTTCCAATTCACTATCAAACAACTGTACCCAGCTATGAGCCATCGTACCCATTGGAGGGATGTCAAATTTTCTCGCACAAAGTGTACTTGCTGTACCGCAGCAGCCACCGATATAAGCTGCGCGTGCACCGTAAATGGCGCCGTCAAATCCTTGCGCACGTCTGGCGCCGAATTCCATAACCGGTCTGCCTTGTGCTGCACGTACAATACGGTTTGCTTTGGTTGCAATGAGACTTTGATGATTAATGGTCAGCAGTATCATCGTTTCAATGAACTGTGCTTCAATTGCAGGGCCGCGGACTGTTACAATTGGTTCCATAGGGAAAATAGGCGTTCCTTCCGGTACTGCCCATACATCGCATGAAAATTTAAATGTACGCAGATAATCTAAAAAATCAACAGAGAATAATTGTGTAGATGCTAAATATGCAATGTCTTCTTCACTGAAATGCAGATGGTCAAAATATTCTATCAGTTGTTGTACACCTGCCATAATTGCAAAGCCGCCGTCATTTGGTACATGACGAAAAAACATATCAAAATAAGCAATTCGGTCACGATATCCATTTGTAAAATAACCATTTGCCATTGTAATTTCATAAAAATCCATTAACATGGTTAAGTTTGTTCTTAAACCGCTGTAATTATCCATCATTTATCATCTCCAATAGTAGTATAGGAAATTTATTCTGTATTACGCCTATTATATCAAATATAAATGTTCAGCATATTATATCAAGAAAGAGACAAAATAACAAATGTTATTTTTGAACAATAGATTTGTAGTATTTTGTTTTTTATTGCAGAAAAACAAAAAATAGAGTATAATACAATTATAATTAGTGAAAGTTGTTCATTTTAAACGTGCAGGACACTGACGTTTATTTTTATGCTTGTATTAAGATACTTTAGTTTTGCAGCTGATATGGGAGATGAATTTATGAGATTACGCAAGCAGGCCCTAGGCGACCGCAATTTAATTGGAGCCCGTGTTGAGTTGGCAAGAAAAAACCAAGGTATGAAACAAAAAGACTTGCTGGCGCAACTGCAGGTAAGTGGGGTAGATATGAACGCCTCAGGTTTATCTAAGTTAGAAGGGCAAATACGCTTTGTAACAGATTTTGAATTAGTAGCATTGGCCGATATATTAGATGTTTCGGTTGATTGGCTGCTGGGACGTACACAACAAGAGTAATCAAAAAACTCCGTTTGATACTTCATACGGAGTTTTTTTTGATTAAAAACCAAAAACCGCAGGCACATTTGTGCACCGCGGCTTTTAGCAGAAAAATGAATGTATGTAATGTATCTCGTAAGCTAATTAAAAAGAAGAGAACCTTTTGCCAAATTCTTGGCAAGAAGCAAGACCGTCTGCATCAGGTGTTAAATTAATTGTAAGACCTGTTTCAAACAATTGCGCACCGTTATTTTTTACGCGGTCACACCAGTTCTCCATCCACTCGCCGGTTCCCCAGTCATAGGAACCAAACAAAGCAATTTTTTTGCCTTGCAGTGAGGTTTCTACTTGTTCAAAGAAAGGCTCAAATTCGCTTTCTTCCAATACATCGTCACCCATAGAAGGACAGCCAAAAGCAATTTTAGAATAAGTTTTTACTTGGTCAGGAGAACATTGCTCTACTGACATAACAGCTGCGGTACCTCCCGCTGCTGAAATACCTTCTGCAATTGCGTTTGCCATACTTTCTGTATTACCTGTTCCACTCCAATAAATAATTGCAATATTTTCCATGAGTTACACGCTCCTGTTTTGAATAATAGAATTTGTACATAAACAATGCAATAAATTCCCATCTGTATCTTTTAATGCTTGGGACAATTGCTGTTTGCAGCTTTTATATTGTGCAAACAAACGGCGACTGTAGGTTTCGTCTCCGTATACTTTCCAACAACCGCTGTATTTGTAATTGCAGCCGTTGTTCGTAATGAAGCCCACAACATCTTCCAGAGGATAACCCAGAAAAATGCCAATTTCATGTGGGAAACCTTTTGTGGATTGAACGCGCTGTGCTAAATAGGTCAGAATTTCATCAAAATATGGTTCCACATTGTTTTTATGATATACGGGATAACCGTAGGATAATAAAAATGCACGCTTTTGCGGTTCACATAATGTTTTGACCAGTTCTGATTTTCGATAAACCAGCAGAAGTTGTTTACAATTACATTGGCACACAGGATGAAAATAAATATCTTGTTGATTTAAGTGTGCATTATAATTTTGAACCATTTGTTCAAATGTTTCAAAACGTGGTAATGAAACTAAATTTGCCGGTTTTACCCCCATTAGTGTAGGCGCTGTATGAGAGGCCAGAAGGGTATCTAATTTTTGCTGTATCATTATAATGAAACAAACCTCCAAACCTTTCTTTACCTATCGCAATGATAGAGGTTAGTTTACGCTAACTCGATTGTAAAAAATAAAAATTGTTATTTTATTTTTGGGTTAGCGTTTGCTAACTTCCTATATACTATCACAACGATTTTATATTGTCAATACAAAAAAATAAAAAATTTTCACCCAACATAGTTTAAATATGTTGGGTGAAAATTTTTAACTGTCCACATTCTCTTTAATACGTTCAAATGTTTCTTGACTGATAATGTGTTCTATACGGCAAGCGTCTTGTGCGGCAAGTTCCTCGGGGATATTCAATATTTTTTGCAGGAACTTTGTAATATATAAGTGGCGTTCATAAACTTCATTGGCTTTTTTGCTTCCTTTTTCCGTTAAAACAATATTTCCGCTGCTTTCCACTACAATATAACCATCATTTTTCAAAATACTCATAGCTCGGCTAACACTTGGTTTTGTAAAGCCTAATTCATTGGCAATATCAATCGAACGCACATAGCCTTGTTTCTGGTGCAACATCAGTATGGTTTCCAAATAATTTTCTCCAGATTCATACATGGTGTTTTTACCTCCTAGTCAGTTATAGAACATGTCGATTCTTACTCTATACTTTACCATGAATTTAAACAAAATTCAAGCGTTATCGTCAGGAGTGTATATGATATTTTTAACAAGAAATTTCTTTGTTTATGCCACATTTCATTCTTTATATTCTGTTTTTAAAATATATAATATGAAATTTCATTTTGAGAGAAAGACTATATTTTAAATGATATTGCGTATATGTTTTTCATATATTATATTGTTTTATGTTTTTTGTGATTCCCCACGGAAATCGGAAGAAACTAGACAAAAATATTGTTAAGTAATATCCTTGACAAAAATGTTAGCAAGTGCTAACTTAATAATGAGGTAGTAAAAAAGCGGAATCGTTACAATTTAGTTGTAACTCGTCTTATATTGTCGAAAAGAGGGAATAAATATGATACCATTGACATTTGCAGATGTGGGAAAAGAACACATTATCCGCAAAGTAGGCGGAAATTCCGAAGTACGGGCTCATCTTGAAAATCTTGGATTTGTTCCGGGTGCAGCAGTTACTGTTATTACAACCAATGGCGGAAATTTAATTGTAAATGTAAAAGAGTCCAGGGTTGCAATCAGTAAAGAAATGGCTGCCAAAATTATGATTTAATCTGTCCGGCGGCAGAAAGGGAGGACAAAATTGAAAACATTAAGAGAAGTGAAGGTAGGAGAAACCGCTACTGTTGTTAAACTTCATGGAGAAGGTGCAACAAAGCGTAGAATTATGGATATGGGGTTGACCAAAGGAACAGAGGTTTATATCCGTAAAGTAGCTCCTCTTGGAGATCCTGTAGAAATTACAATCAGAGGATATGAGCTATCCATTCGTAAAGCAGATGCGGAGTTGATTGAGATAGAATAAGAAGAGGTTGAACTTAGCTTGAAAGGAAGAAAAAGCAATGCAAATTAAAATTGCTCTGGCGGGTAACCCAAACAGTGGTAAAACTACGCTGTTTAATGCGTTAACCGGCGCAAACCAATTTGTTGGTAACTGGCCAGGGGTTACAGTAGAAAAGAAGGAAGGAAAATTAAAAAAACATAACGATGTTGTTATTATGGACCTTCCCGGAATTTACTCTCTTTCGCCATATACGTTGGAAGAAGTTGTTGCAAGAAATTATTTGATTCAAGAACGTCCCGATGTGATTCTGAATATCATTGACGGTACCAATTTAGAGCGTAACTTGTATTTAACCACACAGCTGACAGAATTGGGAATACCTGTGGTTATTGCCATTAACATGATGGATGTTGTGAAAAAGAATGGCGATAAAATTAATGTGGAAGAGCTCTCAAAACAACTTGGATGTAAAGTGGTGGAGATATCCGCATTAAAAGGTACGGGCATTACAGAGGCAGCACAAGCGGCAGTTCAGGCTGCAAAAGATACAAAAACAGTACCTCAACATTGCTTCAGCGGTGTTGTAGAACATGCGCTGGCACATATTGAAGAAGCAGCCGTACATAATATGCCTTTGGAACAACAGCGTTGGTATGCAATTAAGATTTTTGAGCGTGACGAAAAAGTATTAGAGCAATTAAAACTTGATAAGACCGTTTTGGAGCATATTGAGAAAGATATAAAAGCGGCCGAAGAAGAATTGGATGATGATGCAGAGAGTATCATTACAAATGAACGGTATGTTTATATTGCCTCTATCATTAAAAGCTGTTATAAAAAACACAGCAAAGGCCTTACTGTTTCCGATAAAATTGATAAAGTTGTGACCAACCGTTGGTTGGCTTTGCCTATATTTGTTTTGGTTATGTTTGTTGTTTATTTTGTGTCGGTTACTACGGTAGGTACTTGGGCTACCGACTGGGCCAATGATGGTGTGTTCGGAGATGGCTGGCATTTGCTGGGAATTGGCGATAGTTCTTATGCAGCAGATGCAGACCAATTCGGAGAAGCATCGCAGGTAGTAAATGGTTTTATCGATTATGCAGGAGAGCAGGGCATAGATACGGAGGCGGTAACAGCTGCATTGGATACCGAATCGGAAGATTTTGCTCCTGCTGTTGCCAAAACAGAGTTGGCGGAATTTGCTTCTCAATTCTCTCCAACTGATGAAGCCTCTTATACGGTGACAGATGAGGAAACGTTAGCTACAGAAGATGTGACTTCATCGGGAGAAGAGTTGACTGCTGCCTTAGGCGTATACGAACAATATAATTATACAGAGCCGGACCCTGCTGATTACGGCGTTTGGGTACCTGGAATCCCTGTATTGGTGGAAAATGGGCTGAATGCTATCAACTGTGTGGACTGGCTGCAAGGATTGATTCTTGACGGTATTATTGCCGGTTTGGGCGCAGTGTTAGGCTTTGTGCCGCAAATCTTTGTATTATTTATTTTCCTTGCAATTTTGGAATCTTGCGGTTATATGGCTCGTATTGCCTTTGTTATGGACCGTATCTTCCGTAAATTTGGGTTGTCAGGTAAATCTTTTATTCCGATTTTAATTGGTACAGGTTGTGGCGTGCCGGGTATTATGGCTTCCCGTACCATTGAAAATGAACGCGACCGGCGTATGACCATTATGACAACAACCTTTATTCCATGCGGTGCCAAACTGCCGTTTATTGCTATGATTGCAGGCGCTATTTTTGGCGGTGCATGGTGGGTTGCGCCCAGTGCTTACTTTATTGGAATTGCGGCAATTATCATTTCAGGTATTATGTTAAAGAAAACAAAACCGTTTGCAGGAGATCCTGCACCGTTTGTTATGGAACTACCTGCTTACCACTTGCCAACTGTAGGAAATGTATTGCGCAGTATGTGGGAACGCGGCTGGTCCTTTATCAAAAAAGCAGGCACAATCATTTTGCTTTCCACAATACTCATTTGGTTTGTTACATATTTTGGATTTATAGACGGCACCTTTACCATGCTTTCCGAAGACCAAATAGACAACAGTATCCTTGCAATCATCGGAAACGGCATTTCATGGTTGTTTGCTCCTCTTGGTTGGGGCAATTGGCAGGCAGCGGTTGCTTCCATTACCGGTCTGGTTGCAAAAGAAAATATTGTTGGTACATTGGGTATTTTGTATGGTGGTTCAGGCTCTGTCTATGCAAATATCGCAGCTTCCTTTACTGCTATCAGCGGATTTAGCTTTATGGTATTCAACCTTTTATGTGCCCCTTGTTTTGCAGCAATGGGTGCAATCAAAAGAGAAATGCATAATGCGAAATGGACTGCGTTTGCAATTGCTTATCAATGTGTGTTTGCCTATGCAATTGCTTTGGTAATTTTCCAACTTGGCAGCTTATTTACAGGTAACGGAAATATCATCGGTTCTATTGTTGCATTTTTGATTGTAGCGTTCATACTGTTTATGCTGTTCCGTCCATATAAAAAAAGTAATATATTGAAAAAGAAAGTGAAAGTATAAACTTTCTAAGGAGGAATTACGATGCTGGACTTTTTTGTAAACAATTGGGGAACCCTTTTGGCCGGAGTTATTGTTTTAGCGGTCGTAATTCTGGTTATTGTAAAATTAATCAGAGATAAAAAGAAGGGCAAAAAAGCCTGTGGATGCGATTGCGGACATTGTGCTGCTTCGGCAGGATGCCACCATGACGCGGCACAACATCAGGAGCCCAATCGAAAATAAAAATGGCGTTCATACTAGAAATTTCACACCATTGATTGTTTCAGGAAAAAATAGTTAATATAATTCACAATTACTGGATAAAAGCTGATACGGGAGTAAAATACTCTTGTATCAGCTTTTTTATTTTAGTGGATTATACGCAGTACAGTTTAATTTATTACGAAGGAATGATATAATCGATACGAAAAGGATACAAAATGTATGGTACCTTTCAGTATTGTGTGAAAAATCGAGGAGGGCCTTATGTCAAGAATAGACGGTGACAGGAAAAATATATGTGGAGAAAATATAAAAAGATATAGAGAAAAGAAAGGCTTGTCTTTAGAGCAATGCTGTGTAGAATTAGAACAAGAAGGCTTATTATTGAGCGCAAAAGAACTGGAACAAATTGAACAAGGACAAAAGATTGTATTAGATCAAGAAATTATTTGTTTTTGTAAAGCACTATCCATCACAATAGAGCAGTTATTTGAAGACATATCCCTATAATAAAAAGATGAGACAAATAGAACATAAAAAGGACGAATCGTACCATAAACGATTCGTCCTTTTTATCAAATCAATGGAATCCTTGACCGCCAAATACCGAAAAGAGACGCTTAACTTGTCCCTTTAATCCTCGATGTTCAGGTTGTTCTAATTTAGGGTCACAGGAAAGCACATGTCTGGCTGCAGATTGTGCTTCTTTTAATACTTCCATGTCTTCTGCCATATTAGCAATTTTCAAATCCGGCAAACCATGCTGCTTTTCTCCGAAAAAGTCTCCCGGACCTCGTAAACGCAAATCTTCGTCTGCAATACGGAATCCATCTGATGTACTGCACAGAATTTTTAAACGTGCAACCGCTTCCTCGTTTTGCGCATCTGAAACCAAAATGCAGGTGGATTTCATGGTTCCTCGCCCTACACGTCCTCGCAGCTGGTGTAACTGGGATAATCCGTATCTTTCTGCATTTTCAATTAGTATAATCACTGCATTTGGAACGTCAACACCAACTTCCACAACAGTGGTTGAGACAAGGACATCAATTTCTCCCTTTGCAAATGCAGTCATGACAGTATCCTTTTCTTTTGGTTTCATTTTACCATGCAGAATACCAATCACTTTGTCCGGAAATGTTTCTGTTTGTAAAGCGTTTGCATACTGTACCACACTGGCCATATCATTGGTACTTTCTTCCACCAAGGGGCAGATAATATACGCTTGTTGTCCTGCGTCCAGATGGGTACGAATATATTGTAAAGCCCGTGCACGTTTTCGGCTGCTAATTGCATACGTTTCTATGGTTTGACGTCCGGGAGGGAGTTCGTCCAGAACAGATATGTCTAAATCTCCATAGATAATCAGTGCCAATGTTCTTGGAATGGGGGTAGCAGACATGACCAGCATATGAGGATGATTGCCTTTTTCGGCTAACAAACTCCTTTGAGCAACGCCAAAACGATGTTGCTCATCTGTAATGACAAGACCAAGATTTTGGAATGCTACAGTTTCGCTGATAAGCGCATGGGTGCCGATTACCATTTGTATGGAACCATCCTGGAGCTGTTCAAGCAGTTTTCTTTTTTTTGCAGGTGTTACAGAGCCAGTCAACAGACCTACAGAGATATCCGTATCCTTTAAAATATTGGAAATAGATGCATGATGCTGTTGCGCTAAAATTTCAGTGGGAGCCATTAATGCTGCCTGCACGCCATTTTTGATGACAGAATAACATAAAGCAGCAGCGACAGCTGTTTTACCGGAGCCTACATCGCCTTGCACCAATCGACTCATAGGTTTTCTATTTTTGGGGTTTGTCATATCTGCCATTGCCTCTGAAATGGCACGTTTTTGTGCGCCGGTGGGAGCGAAGGGAAGCAGTTGGAAGAACTCGTTGCTGTAATCGATAAAAGGCGGCAGGGAAGTTTCCTGTTTTTTACGATATTTTAATTCAAGAAGTCCCAGCTGTAATGTAAACAGTTCCTCAAATACCAGTCTTTTTTTAGCAATCTCCTTAGATTCCATAGAATCCGGAAAATGGATTT
>ERZ824978.366-NODE-366-length-67012-cov-3.889914_pt1 | contig 67012 bp, 55 predicted proteins | sample MGYA00519860_ERZ824978 | MGnify/ENA primary metagenome ERZ824978 (study PRJEB31778, sample SAMEA3449184) | human gut metagenome | biome: human gut; feature: human-associated habitat; material: faeces | place: United Kingdom | collected 2010/2012 ... | reverse complement strand
CTTTGTCGCATACTTCAAAGCGACCCAGTAGCCGTTGCTTGAGAGTTTGCCCCAGCCGTTGCTTTCCTGTGTGATGGCATATGTTCCCGGCTTGATATAGCCACAGGTTTTATAGCTTGTTCCAGGACCTGTTCTCATGTTGAGATTACTGGTCGTCACCTTGACGTTATAGCTTACATCGACAGAATCGTTGGAAGAAGCATCACTGACATAAATATACCCTTTCGGACTGCTGTACCACGGAGTCCCGTAATGAAAATACAGCTGCGAAGCCGAAGTCGGTTTTGAACTGGAAAGTTTCCATCCTGACTCCGATACATACGGCTTGCCGTTCACTACTTTTTCCACTACTGCCACATGGTTGCTGTAGCATGCGATCGCACCCACCTTAGGAGTGCTCCCGTAAGGATAATACCTATTCTGTTTGTTGATATCCCACCACTTAGAAGCGCTCCAGCGGAAATTGCTGTTGATCCACTTGCCGTTCATTTCACTGGCTCTGGCATATGCGTACCATGTGCAGTTTCCGATCACATACTGCTTGTAGCTGGAGGAATAATTCGTTCCTCCCAGATTGGCAGCATAAAAAGGATTGTTTTTGTTATAGTAGTAGGTTTTTCCCTCGGCGGAATCCAGTCCCGGCATTGTAGTCCGCACACTTGCGCCATAAGAATGCTCTGCCGTCATCGGGATGTAGATAGTGATAGCCATGGCCAAAATAAGTATGATCGATACAGTCCTCTTCATGATCGTTCTCCTGTCGTTTCCCTTCTAGAATCATTTTTTCGTAGTCAACTAATATTGTAGCACTCGGTCAGGGAGTATTCCAACCGGATTCTGTCAAAAAAAGCAAAAAAACGATGCTGACGGTTTTTCTGTCAGCATCGTATCTTTGTTTCAATCAATATATTGTGGTCTTGCATCCGCTATGCCAGGAACTGCTCTACCGCCTTCTTGACATCGTTACCGTCTGCAACGCCTTTGACCTTTGGCATAACAGCTCCCATCAGTTTTCCCATGGAGCTCTTGCCGCTGCCCTGTTCGATTCCCATATCAGCTGCTGTTTTTCCTACGAGATCCAGTATCTCTTCTGCAGTCAGCTGTTTCGGCATATAATCCATCAGGACTTCAATTTCTGCATTATAGGCATCGATCAGATCCGTTCTGCCGGCCGATTCAAAATCAGCGAGGGCATCTTTTCTCATTTTGACCTGTTTGGCTAAAATGGATGCGATTCCAGCATCATCGATTTCCTCTCGATTATCCACTTCATACTGCTTGATTGCAGCTCGAACAAAGCTGATAGTCTCCTTGCGGACCTTTTCTTTGTTCTTCATTGCCTCTTTAAAGTCAGCATTTAATCTTTCTTTTAAGGTCATTACTCACAACACCTCTGATCTATACAAACTAGTATTTCTTAGCCTTTTTTCTTGCAGCTTCAGACTTTTTCTTTCTCTTTACGCTAGGTTTTTCGTAATGTTCTCTCTTTCTCAGTTCGGACATAACGCCATCTCTAGCGCAAGATCTCTTGAATCTCTTTAATGCGCTTTCTAAGCTTTCATTTTCTCTAACAATTACCTGTGCCATTTCTCGTTTCACCTCCTGACTTTACAGAAATCTCGTAACCTAAGAACGGCTTGCCTATAACGTTGCTATTATACTATTTTATGGCATTTTATGCAACAATTTTTTTTGCCGATCAGCCTGGAGGCCACGTCATCTTTCTTTTTCCCAGAAGATGGAAATGCAGATGTTTTACGGTCTGCAGACCGTCTTCACCGCAGTTGCTTACGAGTCGATACCCGTTTTCAAGCCCCAGCTCTGCTGCGATTTCCTTGACTTTACCCAGGATATAGCCCAGAAGTTCTTCGTCTTCCGCCGTCGTATCGTCTAAAGAGGCAATATGCTTCTTCGGAATGATCAGCACATGAACCGGAGCCTGCGGATCCAGATCATGGAAGCATACGATCTTATCATCTTCGTACACTTTGTTGGAAGGGATCTCTCCTGCCGCTATTTTACAAAAAATACAATCGCTCATTTTTTCACATCCTTTGCTCTCGATCGTTGAATTTTCTGCTTTATCCATCTATTATACATGGTCTTCGCGCCGAAAGCAAACAAATGTGAGAAAAAATACCATCGCTGCTGTCAAAAGAATGCCAGCCCGACTTCTCAGAAACACAGCGCCATATCCCAGATACGGGATCGTTCCGATCACCCTTCCCCGGATTTGCTTTGCCGATACAGGGATCGGGTCTTCCGTATCATTACTGTCGCCCTTTGTGATAAAAGACTCCCCACCTGAAACACATCTGCTGATCCTGTGTACCACCAGGTGATCTTTCAGCTCATAGGCAACGACCTTGCCCGGCACACCCCTTCGGTCAGCTCCGCTGATGAAGCAGATGCTCCCCGTAGAAATCGACGGTTCCATGGAGCCTGACAGGATCACCACCGGGCGAAGTTCCAGCAGCACGGCCATTCCCAGGAACACCAGCAATCCGGTTGCTGCTATAAGCCGAAGCAGTGTCCTGGCTCTGTGACTCCTATTCATCGCACTGTCTCTTTCTCAGACACCAGACCCCTGTTATCGCTGCTCCGCAGCAGATTGCTGCAAAGAGTAAACAAGGTCCTGCATTTCCCGTCACAGGAAATCCTCCTCTTCTCTCCTGCTTTATGGCAAAGCACCAGCGGATATCGTCGCTGCTTTGCTGATAGAGATTGTCTGCCGACTCCGGAAAGAAAAGAGTCACGTCCACTGTTCTTGTCTCCCCCGGATCCAGAGTCGCCAACGGCCTGTAATCCCGCAGATCCGTGCCCGTCAGGATCCCGTCATAAAATCCATCTCCGTTGTCGATTTGAAGCTGCATCTGATCCAGGAACGAACTTTTTTCCCATTCTGCTTTCATCAGGATCTGGATCCGCCTGGTCTCCCGGTTTGACAGCTGAAGTGACTCTCTATGGCTGTCTCCCGGCAAAAGCATAATATGTGAGAAAAACGCTCCCTCTTCCAGTACCAGTCCTTTCTCCTGGTCTGCAGTGATCGAACACGGGCTTCCTTCCATCTCCTGCAATTCCTCTCCCGCAGGTTCCACCGCCTTCAGCAGATTTCCTTTCTCGATCTGCGATGCTGTTACCACCAGATCGCCCCACGGGTTTTCTTCTGCAAGATCCGGTTTAAAGTTCTTTGCCTGCAAAGCATCAGCTTCTGTCCGGAGCTGCAGATTTTTTTCCTGATAAAAATCCCATTCTTCCGGCAGCTGAAATCCCCGGCATACATCGACGGATCTCCCATAAGCAACCGGCTCCTGATAATAAAGATATTCCCCTTTGCGTATCCATCCACTCTGGATATCCTGCAGATGATCCGCCAGTTCCAGTTCTTGGTCTCCCGCTTTCGCCAGCAGACGTACCCGTAGATAACAGGTCTCGCCGCGATTGGTGATCCGCGGAACATAAGATACCGGCTTCTCGCAGTCTACGATCACCTCCTGCGGCAGTTTTCTGAACGTCCCGTGTTCAAGCCCTAAAGTCTCGATCCCGATCTTGACGCTGCCCGTCTCTAAATGACTCCAGATCTCTCCGCTGGTTCGCACCGCTCCATAACAGAATGCTCCAGCCATCACCAGAAGCGCGATCAAAAGTGGCAGCAAGCGTCTCCCCCTGACTCTCATCGCTTTGCCTCCTTCTTCAACATATTTATAATAAGATCCGTATGGGAGCACCGGCTCCAATCGATCTTCTCATTCTTAAAGCTTACCTTTGCATAAGACGCATCGTAGCCCTCTTCACCCGGACGCAGCTGACTGAGCCTGAGAGAGATCTTTGCAGAATCCGCTCCCGTATCAGCCTGCTGCCACCCGAAATCGCCGACATAGCCGCTTTCTGACTGCACCGCTCGAAAGCGCAGCGGATCCAGTTCTTCCACCAGATAGTCGTCCTCCGGCAGACGAATGTTCGGACAAGATGCCCGGAGCACATCGCCGTCTATCTGGAACGTATTGCCATCCTGATCCCGATAGATCTTTTCAGATCCATCCGCTGCAGTCTTTGCTTTTGCTACAGAATCACTTCTAAAGGAAACCGACCGATACCAGACCTTGCCCGAAGATGCTCCCGTGATCCGAAACAAAAAACACGGTGCTCCGTGAGCTTCTGTCAGCTGATCGCTTTGCAGCGAAATAGATTTTTCGATCACAAGACGAGGTGCGGGCACGTAACGCCAGGTGCCCGTAAAAGTTACATCGCTCTGCTCTATTTTCTGCGTTTCTGCATCCCACTGCAGCACCCAGGAACCTTTTTCTTCTCCATCGCCATCTACTACCTTATAAACTGTCCCATCTTCCGGAGTGTCCTTTCGCTTCACCATATCACCCTGATAATAAGCGCTCTCATCGCTGACTTGATAAGCTCCCGACTGGGTACTGATCTCTTTCGGCAGCTTGCGTCCTTTCGTACCGCAGACGTACTCGTACTTTACATGATACGGGATCGCCAGCGTATCACAGATCTCATTGGACGTCAGCTTCACATCTTTATCGATGGTAGTCGTTGCAGAATTTTTCACCGTTTTTAAAGGTGATTCCACCGGATCCACCCTTGTCTCTATCTTCAAGCACAATGTCTGTCCCGAATAGTTGTCGATGCTGGCAAGCCAGGATGCTCCCATGGTAAAACTGACCGTCCTGCTGCTTTCATCATAGGAAAGATTTCCCCGTGACGTGATATCTCTGCCGCTGCCGTCATAAATCGCTGCAGACTGATACGACAGTCCTTCCGGCAGTCTGTCTGTCATGACCAAAGAGGAATAGGGCGTCATGGTGTCCACGTAGAACTTCCCGATTTTCTGCGTGATCGTGTAATCGATCTCATCGCCCTCTACGTTCCGATCCCTGCTGTCCGAGGACTTGACCGGATTGCTCATCATGGTATAGGCGCTGTAAGGCATGAACTGGGTCGCACAGTTTCCCTCTGTAAACACGCCCCTGAACGTCCCGCCTGTCGTCGGCGCATAGAACCCTGCCTTCCACAGAGAATCGTTTCCACCCACATCAGTAGCTTTTGGCGTCGCAGCTCTATTGCCGCTAAAGCGGAGGAAACATGGACTGTATTTATAAAAGATCCCCGAAAATCCGCTCTTGGCCTCCCACGCTTCCTTGAAGTAATTCGCACCTGCATCGATATCAGACAAACACTGAAAAAACGGTAGATTCACCACTTTTCCCGTGTCGTGCCAATACATTGTCGTCGTGATATCTATGGTTTTAGGTGCACGATATCCTGCGCCGATCCCTGCAATGGTCGAAGACATCCACATTGACTCATCAGCCAGATAGCATACGGCGAAGTAATTATCGCCTCTCTCCCCGGAAGCATTTCGTTTGCCCACTGTCATGGAGTTGAAATGGACTTTAGCATCGATCTGTCGCCCGTTGATCTTACCTACATTTGTGAAATTCAGATCCAGAAAATCAGTGTAGGTAAAAGATCCCGTTTTCGTCTTGATGGGAACACACAGCAAGTCATAATTGTATTTTCCTTTGATCATTTTTCCAGAAACGCCGCTCCATGTGGCGGTATAATTATGATATCCCAGCAGCAGTTTGTTGCTGTAGGCAACTGATAGATTCGTGCTGGGGATCGTCTTCAAAGTCGCCCCATAGCATGTCGCCGTGCTCCCGAAGAAAAGAACCGCCAGCAGCAGTGTACTCAGTAACAACCGCTGTAACGGATCAAATCCTGATCTTTTTACTGATCCGCCCATTTCACCGCTCCTCCTTTCTGTCCATCCGACTGGACCGTCTCACTGAAACAGATCATGCGAAAATCGTTGATGTCCTCCTTTGCCTTAATGGTAGTAAAGAGCGGCTCGCTGGTCTGTCCCGGCAGAAGCACGTGCTGATAGTAATAGAATCCGTCCTCCTGCTTTTCGCTCCAGTCCTTTTTATTAAGATCTATCTGTATCTTCTCCCGGCAGTCAGGGTCTTCTATTTCTGCAAAGATCCTGACAAGGCAAGGGATGCTTCCGGTGTTTTTCACAGCGACACGCTTTTCGTAGCTGACTCCCTTCTCAAAGGATCCGTATGTGCCGAATCTCTCTTCGATCCAGCTTGTATTCTCCCCCACCGTAAACCGGTTGTGAAGCGTATCTGAAGCCAGTAGAAAAGCAGCTGCTGCAGGCAATGCCACCGTGCATATCAGTAAAACCACTGCCAATCCCCAGGATATCTTCCCGGGAAACCGCACCAGCCCTCTGCCCCGCGGTTTCCCTCCCGCATTGAAATTCCTCTCCATCATATCCCCCGTTTCTCATTACACGGATCAACTGTTCTGTGTTTTTATCAGCTTCAGCACATCTGCCGGTACGCCGCTGCTGACGCCCAGATCCTCTGTCTGGATGGCCAGGACATCCACATCAATAGTCAGTTTCGTATCGCGATCCAGCTGTCCTTCCACCAGATTGAGGAAAGTCACACTGTCAAAGAGCGCTCCCGTATTCCCCTGCGGTGACAACTTCTTCATAGCCCCGTCTGCGTCGATATACGCATAAGTATAAACCGAAGCATCAGCCTCTTCCGACTGATCCACCAGTTTCCAGCCGCTGTTGACCGTATAATGGAACAGATCCTGCTTCCTGCTGTCCTGCAGACTGCCGTCCGCTGCCGCCGTCTTCACGGAAGCCGTCGGCACCTTCACCTGCAGAAATACAAAGGCATCGTTACTCCCCGTGTTGGTCACCTGAGGATCCTTTTTTACCGTCTTGTTTGGCGTTAAGGCCGTCCCGTCGTCCGGGTTCCACCCCGGCTCCGTCAGATCTACCGATACATTTCCCACGATAAACTCATTTGCCGCACTGCCCTGATCTGTAAAAAACGCCGTAGCCGATCCCAGCAGCATTACCCCGATGACAGCACAAACTGCGCACATTTTCTTTTTCATTCCCTTTTCCTCCTTTTGAATAGTATGTAATATTTTAACATTTGCTAAATCATACATTATCTTCCAGCATATGTCAAGTACGATCCGTAAAAAATTCCCAGAATGTAATCAACGCGCCCAAAAAAAGAAATAAGCCGGAGCATTACACTCCGACTCTTAACCTCTCTATTATGCTCCTGCGGGAGATCCCTCTGTACAACAGCGCCGGAAGCACTGCGCCCGCCGCCAGGAATACCGGCGCCGTTATAAATATCCCCTTCAGCGTGAAACGGTAACTGTAAAACCAGAACATGTTTTCCAGCATTCTGCCTGCTATAGGTTCTATGATGATACTGAGCACAATGGACAGCAATATCGCATAGGCAGCGTACAGCAGTCCCTCGTATATCAGCATCGATCGCAGTTGCTTCCCAGTCATCCCTATCGACTGCAACACTGCGAACTCATATCGTCTGCTCATCATACCCGTCATGATGCTGTTGAAAAAGTTGAGTATCCCCACGAGCCCGGTTATCACACAGAGCACTCCGCCCAGCAGCGTGAACATATTCCTGAATCCTTCAAATTCTGCTCTGACAGTAGCTTTGCTCTCATACATCAGCGATGACGCCGGACTGCTGGTCAAGTCCTTGAGGAAAGCTTCATCGCCGTCTTCCGCACTGCGATCTGGCGCATCGAACATGTAAAACATCGGGAAAATCTCTGCGTCGCTGTCCGCTCTGAGCCTTTCCGAATTTATCACTGCGTCGATCGATGAAAAATCCGAGTATCGGAAAGACATGCTGTACGGCACGCTCACGACTGCGCAGACGGTGTATCTGACATCGTGACTTCTTGCCACCTTGTATTTGATATATTCGCTCGGCGTGTTCTCGCTCGACTTTTCACCGGTCCGGCTGTCGATAAAGTACCCCTCATCGATGTAAGTCACGGTCACAGTATCGCCCGGTTTCGGAAGGCTGTCCCCATCCATAAGGTTTCCGTTATCGTCTGTTTCAGCCGCCACCGCTATGGCATTCTCTCCGGAATCACTCATCGGTGCGAGTTCTCCGTCGATGACCTGCAGCTTTTGCAAAAGTTCAGCGTCCAGACCTTCTATTTGCAGATCACTGCACGGCATATTCTCCCTGCCCTCCTTCTGCAGCGCCTGCTTTGCATATGAGGTCTGTTCATCGTCATCCAGAGCATCGTCATCCGAAGACCCGGCGCTTTTCGGCAGCCAGATCACAGAATCTGTATCATCCAATGACCAGGCCATGCCGCTAACCGAACTTTCAGTCCCAGCTTTTATCTCAGCGATCTCACCCTCGGACAACCCTGATTCGGTGCCGTGTGCCTGAAAATTGAAATAGTCTGTTTTCCCTACAATGAAGTCAGCACAGGTCTGCTTACTGAGGTATTTTTCCATGTCAAAACCGCCTACGAAAGCACACAGCACAGAAAGCAGCACGACCGACAGTGCCATCGACAGTATCACAACCAGCGTTTTCAGCCTGTTGCGACCTAGATTAGCAAGAGCCATCCGTCCAAGACCAGCACTTTTCATAGCACCTGGTTTCCGGATCCGACGCATTTTACCGATTTTATGCTGACCATGCGAAGCATCGGCATACTTTACAGCTTCTACGGGAGAAACTTTTGACGCCATCCGAGCCGGTCTGGCGCATGACAGAAATACCGTCACGATGGAAAACAATGCAGATGCTGCGAATATCACAGGTGATATGCTCACCTCCACACACGAGGATCCCAGAGAGGTAGATTCCATGATCACCGGCATCAGCACGCGCCCTGCCAGATATCCGATCACCAGCCCCGCCGGGCAGCCTTCCGCACAGAGCATCATAGCCTGCTGTCTCACAATTCTTCGAAGCTGCCGCGGAGTCACCCCTACGGTCTTCAGCAGTCCGTAGTATCTTATGTCGCTGCTGACCGATATCCTGAATATATTGTAGATGATCAGATATCCGGTCATTATGATCAGTATCAGCAGCGCCGCAGCAGCTGCGACCATCTCCAGATCTATACCATCCGCTGCCTGCGATGCCGTATACCCCCAGTTCACTCCGTATCTGACATAACCATCTTTATCCAGATCATCAGACTGAAAACCGAGATCGTTCTCAACGGTTTTCATGTTTTCTTCTATGCCAATGCTCGTCCTGAACATGACGTTGATATCCTCACGCAAATGGTCTGCACCGCCTCCGAATGCAGCCTGTTCCACCTTCCTTACATAGGCTTCTGACACATTTATGAAATGTACCGGAGAAATATCATCGTAGTCCCACCAGCCAACCAGCCGGAAGGTATCAGTCCGGCTGCCGACGGTACTGTCCACATCCAGCATATCATATGTGAGTTTGATCTTAGCGCCAATCTCGGGATCAACGCCAAGAGCATCCAGTGCAGCAGTATCCATGATGATCTCATCTTCCGCCTCTGGCATATGTCCTTTGCTGAGGTTGATATAGCTCCATTTCGCATTGTTGTCGTCCATGTAGCTTATCTCCGCAGGAATTTTTGCAAAGCCTCCATCCGTGATGATCCCGGCAGTGATGCGCCGACCGACTGCTTTGACCTTCGAGTTGCTTTCTATCATCGAAGCCTGCTGACTGGTCACATCCTTGAAGGTTCCGTGCGCATACCCTCCGATCTGACGGAATGTATAGGATTCATAGCTCGTGTTAATCGACATCATTATCGTGAAAAGTGCCGTGAACAGGATGGTCGTCATCGCTATGGCCACTGCAGCTGTGATGTTGCGCCTGCCTGCCGCCTTGAAAGATTTGACACTAAGTCGTCTTACAGCTTTTCTGTTTTTCACTTTCATCGTGTCACGCCTCCTGTCCGCCAGTTCTGATCCTGCCGTCCTCGATCCGGATGATTCGATCAGCAAGCTGAGCGATTTCCTCGTTATGAGTGATCATCACTATGGTCTGAGCATACTGCTGACTCGTTACCTTAAGCAGCCCCAGCACATCCTGTGACGTCCTGCTGTCGAGGTTTCCAGTAGGCTCATCGCACAGCAGGATCGCAGGCTTCGTCGCCAGCGCTCTTGCGATCGCCACCCTCTGCTGCTGTCCTCCGGATAGCTGTCCCGGAAGGTTCTCCAACTTGCTGCTTATCCCCAGCATTTCCGTTACGCTGCTGATGTATTTACTGTCGATTTTTCTTCCATCCAGCTCCACCGGAAGCACGATGTTCTCATAAACATTGAGCACCGGCACAAGATTGTACGCCTGGAAAACGAAACCGATCTTTCTTCTACGGAAGATCGTCAGCGCCTCGTCTTTCAGCGAGAATATGTCTCTGTCGTCCACGAACACTTTGCCGGATGTCGGCCTGTCGAGACCTCCGAGCATATGAAGCAGCGTGGACTTTCCCGATCCCGAAGATCCCACCACTGCAACGAACTCGCCGGTTTCGACCGACATATTGATGCCATCTAGCGCCCGCACCTCTCCGGCGCCACTGCTGTATATCTTTTTCAGGTTTTCTGTTTCAAGTATTGCCATCGATTTTTCTCCTTTCACCGCCCCGAATGTCTGCACCGCACGATACAGACGTCAAAAAAAATCTGTACGAAAGAGCCGTTCTTTTGCTCCCTTCATACAGATGATATCAAAATAATCTTTCCACATTATTTCCAGCAGGAAACAAATCATAACAGTTCTGTAAGATTTCATTCGCTGTTTCCGATGCGCTGCGATGCATCCTGCTCTGCAGATGGCAGGAATACGGAGAATACCGAGCCTTTTCCTTTTGCTGAGTTGACCTTGATATAGCCGCCCTCCGCCAAGATGATTTCCCGGGCAAGATAAAGACCTATTCCCACACCTTCTTGCTCCTGTGTGTCCTTCCCGCGATAAAATCTCGTAAAGACCTGCGACATCTCCTGCTCCTGTATACCGATGCCTGTATCGCTTATCTCTATGCAAACGAACATCTCGTATCTCTTCACACTTACGATCACACTGCCGCTGTTCGTGTATTTGATCCCGTTGTCGATGATGTTTCCCAGCGCTTCTGCCGTCCATTTCCTGTCAAACACTCCCTGGCAGTCTTCTGCAGGCTGTACAGAAAGTTTCAATCCCTTTGCTGCGGCCTTTTCCATATAGGATGCAGCAACTTCTTCTGCAAGCTGACTAATACTCCCGTTCTCCGGATGCAATGCGACTATCCCGGTTTCCAGACGCGACAGTTTCACTAGAGAAGTGATAAGGAAACTAAGCTTTTCCGTCTGTGTATGAAGCTGAAAAGTGTACTCTTTCGCAGACTGAGGCAGTTCCATCTCATCGAGCAGTTCCGAATACAGCTGTATATTTGCGATCGGGGTCTTCGTCTGGTGAGAGATATCGGATATCAAAGTCTTGATCTTTTCTTTTTCGTTCTTTACACGCTCTGCTGAGATCTCCGATGTCAAAAGATAATCCGCGAACCTGTTTTCCAGTGCAGAAAATCTCGACTCATCGAAATCCTGTTCTTTAAAACTTCCCTTCCGCGCAGTCTCCAGCATTTCTTCAATACTGTCCATGATCCTGCGCTGTTTCCTGTGCATTACCGCCACTGCGATCACCGATACCAGCACGACGATCACAGCTGCCGCAACTGCAACTATTGTGATATTACTCATCTTCTTTCACCCACATATAGCCTTTGCCATAAACGGTCTTTATATCATCCTTTGCACCCAGCTTATCCCTTAGTCTCTTGACCGTCACGGAAAGCGCATTTTCATCCACATACTCCGCACCATCCGTCCATACGCGATCCACAAGACTTCCCCGGCTAAGTGTAATACCACGATTTTCAATAAAGATCCTCAACAGCTTCTGCTCCGTCTTGCTGAGCTCCACCGGCCTTCCCTCTGCATAAAACTCCATGCACTGAAAATCGAAGCGGTATTTCCCCAGGCATACTGCGGTTTCCTGTATCGCTTTTCTGCGAAGCTGCGTGTTCACCCGCGCACGGAGCACTGCAAGGCTGAAGGGTTTGGTGATATAGTCGTCTGCGCCCATTTCCAGCCCGCTGACGATATCGGTCTCCATATCGTTCGCAGTCAGCAGTATCACAGGCACATCACTTTGCTGCCGCAGCTCCTTGAGAAACTCGAACCCGCTTCCATCCGGAAGATTCACATCCAGTATAATGAGATCAGGCGTTGATCCCGCCATCAGCTTTCGGGCATCTGCCAGTTTGCCGCATATCCTGATATCACGCTGCTGTGATGCCAGTGCCCGGCCAAGCCCGGCAGCCAGCGCCGCATCATCTTCTATTATAATGATTTTGTCTCTCATATCCACCTGCCGATCATCCTACCAACTTCATCCTATTACGCTATAACTGGTCTCGCCTTTCCACCATCCGGCCCCGCATGCCATCCCGGCATACTTCTAACAGCTCCACCGAAACGAACTGGTTCAGCATCCCCTGCGCAGCCTCCGGATCCTCATAGGGCACGTACACCTTGATGTAGTTGCCCGTGTATCCGGTGATCATCTGCTGATCCTCCAGCAATTCTTCCAGCAGCACCCGCTCCATCCGTCCTTTATTTTCAGCAAAGAACGCTTCTGCCGACTTCTTTCCCACGTCGTGGAGCCTGTCGCTCCTGCGGTTTTTCACCTGCGGAGCCACATGCCCTTTCATAGAGGCCGCCTTGGTAAACGGCCGCTTGGAATACTTGAAGATGTGGGTTTTGCAGAAAGTGCATTCTTCCACCAAGCTGCAGCTATCCTCAAAATCCGCTTCCTTTTCTCCCGGAAAACCCACGATGATATCCGTCGATAATCCGTAATACGGATCTGCCTCCCGCAGCGTCGAAACAATATCCATGTAAGCCTCTCTGTCATACGGCCGGTTCATGGCCGCAAGCACCTGACTGCTGCCGCTCTGAGCAGAAAGGTGAAGATGATGGCACAGCTTGTCGTATTTCAAAAGTCTCTTTACATAATCCGCATCAACCACCGCCGGTTCCAGAGAGCTCAAACGGATCCGAAAATCCCCCGGGATATCGCTCAGGGCAGCGATGACCTTCTCCACACCGTAAGGCTCCTCCGGCAGTCTGCCCGCCTCATCAGGCCGGATCTGCTCCATCTCATAAAGAGCCGTATTGATGCCCGTCAGCACGATTTCCCGATACCCGCCGGCGATCAGCTTTTCTGCTTCCGCCACGATTTCCGAAAGCCCCCGGCTTCGCACTTTGCCCCGTGCATACGGGATGACACAGTAGGAGCAAAAACGATTACATCCCTCCTGGATCTTGATATACGCCCTCGTCCGGTTTTCCGTGTTGACCACCAGGCCTGTCTCGTCGTAAACATCCAGTTCCTCGTAGCCCTTGACGTGAAGCTGGCGCATGCCGTGTTCCTGAAATTCCGCGACGTAATCCGTCAGATGGCTCTTTTCATTGGTGCCCGCCACGATATCCACACCGTCTACCGCCGACACTTCCTCCGGGCTGATCTGAGCGTAGCAGCCCGTCACCACCACCACGCTGTCGGGATTCACCTTCTTCATCCTGCGAATATACTGCCGGGACTTTTTATCCGCTACAGCCGTGACCGTGCAGGTATTGATCACGTAAACATCGGCAAACTCCCGCTCGTCCACCACAGTGTATCCCTGCTGTTCGAACGCCGCCGCGATTGCCTCCGATTCATACTGATTTACTTTGCATCCAAGCGTATGGAATGCGATCTTCATAGAGTTCCTCCTCGTATTTGACACTTCTAATCTCGTATTATACCACGAATCACCGCTGATCTCCAAGACATAAAACAAGGAAAACCCGCATACGGTTTACTATCTGCGCGTCTTCTGCATTTCTGCAAAGACCGCTCCGCGGGAGGTTTCGTATGAAAAAGAAAAAAGCCAGATTCGTGTTTGCCTCTCTTCTTATCGTCAGCATCCTCTGTTCCATGTGTCTGACCGCCCTTTCCGAGCAGCCGCTCCTGCCTCTGAGCCGCAAAGTTTCCGACCCCGAAAAACCGCTGAAATGGGTGGAATTCAACGTGCCCTACGAACCGCTGAAACAAGCCATGGACATCGATGTGGACAGTTATCAGGACAGGATCCACGTCAGCTGGATCGATCTTCTGGCCTATCTGGAAGCACGTTACGGCGGCGATTTCAGTCAATATCAGGATTCTCACATGGATGATTTTGCTGCAAAGATCAAAAACGGCAAATCGGTGGCTTCCCTGACGAAAAACATGAAGCATTTCGATTACTACAGTCGCGCCTACGGTGCGGTTTTACAGGGAATGCTGGGGGAATATCAGATCCGTATTCCCGATGAAAAAACAGGTAAAGAGACCTGGAAAAAAGTCTACGGGCTCAAGGCCTTTTCTCCCATCGCTGACGGCTTTTACTACGAGGATTTTGATGACTTCGGGACCAGCCGAAGCTATGGCTACAGCCGCCGTCATCTGGGGCACGATCTTATGACCTCCGTAGGAAGTCCTGTAATCGCCGTAGAAAGCGGCACTGTAGAAGCCCTCGGGTGGAATCAGTATGGTGGCTGGCGCATCGGGATCCGTAGCTTCGATAATCAGCGCTATTATTACTACGCCCACCTGCGGAAAGACGCGCCCTTTGCATCAAATCTGCACATCGGAGCCACCGTCACCGCTGGAGACGTCATCGGATACACCGGGCAGACCGGCTACAGCCTGCGGGAGAACACCAACAACATCGACACACCTCACCTCCACCTGGGGATGCAGCTGATCTTTGATGAAGACGCCAAAGACAACCCCACACAAATCTGGATCGATCTTTACAGCATCACCAAACTTCTCTCCTCCCACCGCTCCACCGTAGTACGCCAGAACGATGGCCAGTATCAGCGAAAATACCCGTTCTCCGAGGGTAATTACTACCTCAATGAACTGCAGGCCAACACTGCCATCACCCACGAAAACCAGATTGAACTGCCGATCCTCATGTATCATTCCATGCTAAAAGATCCGGTCAAGCAGAGTCAGTACATCGTCTCTCCCGACCTCTTTGAAAAGGATCTCCAGTATATCCGAAAGAAAGGCTACACTCCGGTCTTCATGAAGGAAGTCATCGACTACGTCAACGGCACCGGCTTCCTGCCAAAAAAGCCCATAGTCCTTTCCTTTGACGATGGCTACTATAACAACTATTACTATGCATTCCCACTATTGAAAAAATACAATATGAAAGCGGTCATCTCCATCGTGGGAAAGCTGTCTGATGATTTCAGCCAGACTCCGGATGAAAATCCCAGTTACGCTCATCTGACCTGGGACGACATCCTGGAAATGCACCTGTCCGGATGCTGGGAGATCCAGAACCACTCCTATAACTGTCATTCCTTTGATCATCGAAACGGTGTATCCCAAACTACTTCTGAATCAAAAGAATCCTATGCCAAGTTCCTCTCCTCTGACGTCTGGCACCTGCAAAACAAGATCGCCTATGTCACCGGCGTCGCCCCCAACACTTTCACCTACCCTTTCGGAGCCTTCAGCGAAAACACCGACGAAGTCCTGCGTGAGATCGGCTTTCAGGCAACTCTAAGCTGCACCGAAGGCATCAGCGTCATCAAACGCGGCGACCCCGACTGTCTCTACCGCCTCAAACGCCACCTTCGCCCACCCGATAAAAGTCCGGAAGAGTTTTTCAAGTTTTTGAAATAGAGGATGGCAGGCCAGCGAGGGCCGCTGGTACTCGTCCGCAGGCCTGCCGAAACGTTTGATCATCCTCGATTACCCTGCTGTCACAAAAAATGCCCTGAATCCAGTTCCCACATACTCTCCAGGATAATTCGTTCCAAGCAGATCACAAAAAATGCCCTGAATCGTCATTTGGCAAGGGATTTCAGATAGTTTCTCTCAATACATCTGCAATTCCTATATGCAAACTATCCTGTATGATCCCTCGCCTTCCATCCAGGATAGTGCCTCCACCTCCGATCACAGCAAACTAACATATCCCCAACTTTTTTCTCCATTTAGGGTATTTCCGCCGAACCAACTTCCTCCAAACTATCCGATAGTGCAGCAATACCACAGTTTCAGGATAATTCTTCGGTGCAGCTCAGCCACCACTGCATACTCCGCCATGTCGAAGCCAAATCAAAGATTTGGGCAGGTCATAAAAAACACCCCATTTCCCGGGCAATCGCCCGAAAAACAGGGAGTTTGAGGTTTTATCATAGAGCTGCAAATGCAGTATTCTATCTCAGTTATCTAATAACTAAACGTTTTTCTACTTTTTTTCAATAAAATCCAGGATATGATCCGCATACGTTTCCGCCATGACCATACTGTCCCAGAAGCCGTTATGACTGGCTCCGTCTACATCCACATACTTCACGTTGCATCCGGTAAGCCCGGCTTTGACCTGATCCTGGTCGGCTTTCGGGAAAATATCGTCTTCCGTTCCCCACAGCACCAGAACATCCCCATGGATATCTCCGATAAAAGCAGTGCTGTTGAACTGCAAAAGCCCATCCATCAGATTTTTCCAGGAGACCATCGGCATCTGCCTTACGTGTTCCAGTGCCGCAGCCCGGAACGATTTAGATTCATTCCCCATAGCTGTCCACTCCTGTAGAAACGAATCCGGAAGTCCATCCGGATAATGATCCAGCCCTTTAAATCCGTCCCCATCTCCATTGCGGACACTCAGAATCACCGGATTATTCCTGCAATCTACCGCCGTATCGATGAGCACGTAGTCCGCACACCGCTGCGGGATCTTTACAGCTAATATCTGTGTGATCAGTGACCCGAAGGAGTGTCCTACAACATGGATTTCCTGCAGATCCAGTTTCTCGATAAAATCAATTATATCGTCTGCAAGCAGTTCGCCCGTATAACCGAAAGGACCCATGTCGGGCTTATCGGTCATACCATTGCCACGATATTCCACGATATAGCAGTGGCAGCCAGCTTTTTCCAGAACAGGCGCGATCTGCGCCCATGCCACGCAGCCATCGGTCACGCCATGGATCAGCAGCACCGTCTTACCGTCCTTTGGACCACATTCATAATACGCCATCCTCACGCCGGTATCCAGGTCCAGGTACTTCTGCTCCCAGTCCACTTCCGCATAATCATAATATGTCTTACTCATAAAATTTCCCTATTACTAATTCCTAAAAATTATATACAGTCTGTGAAGTTTTCATACTTCCCAGATACAAATCCTCACGTCCGACCATCTTTGGCATCACTCCCAGAACTGACTTCAGTTCCCTGTTCATGTGACTCAGATCAGCGTATCCGCATTCCAGAGAAATCATGGTTTTCGAAAATTCCTTGCTGCAAAGCAGCATCAGCAGAGCTTTGTGTGCCCGCACCAGGCGGCACATCTTTTTGGGACTGAATCCAGTGTACTCTTTAAAGACCCGCTCTACATATCGCGGACTGTATACTAGTTCCTGTGAGATCCTCTCGATTCCGACATTTCCGCCACTGTTGCAGATCATATCCACCGTGTGCTGCACCAGCATCTCCTTATATTCATCCGAACGGGCGAATTCAGAGAGATACTCCCTGGCCAAAGCGACCCGCTCATAAAAATTTGCAGACTGCCGCATCGCATCGATGAACTTCCACTCTCTTACATGAAGAGCAAGATCATGCTGTTCATCCATGAAAGAACTGATGTCTCCCATAAGCTCCGGAGGAAACTTTCCAGGAAGAAAACGCATACCGAAAATGTAATCGCTCTCCTGAAAATCCATCGCATATAATGTACTGATCGTGCCGCAAACCGAGATTCCCTGACAAAAGTCATTGCTGAATGCCAGAACCACATCAACGCAGCCATCCGGAATTACCGGAATGCTGACCCGCGACTTTTTCGGGAACGCTTCATAGCACATGGATACGATCCTGTGTGCCGGATCACGCTGCGTAAGATATACTTCTCTGTAATGTAATTCATCAGAATAATAGCCCGGCTGGCAGCATAGGGATTTGGAATAATCCTGTATTCTGTTGTTGCTGAATTGTTGATACATAATACCGCTCCATTGTTTCATATACTGCAGGCCGTGACTATATTATACCATAGATCCCCCCCTTATTTCAGCAGGAAGGAAACGACGTACAGCAGGATGATCAGCACGGTCAGAATGCTGACTGCGATCTTCCAGATCCTGTACTCCTTATCCATCTTGGATTTTTCTTCAGCAGATGGAACATCTTCTTCCAGCATAGCAGCTTCTTTTGCCTGCAGTTCTTTGATTTCTTCCTGGGAAATGCTTCCTTTTCTTGCGAAGAGGTAGAATACCACCAGGCTGCATGCTGTGATGATAAAACTGATTCCTACATGTACCCAGCCGCAGCTCCACATCATCAGAGCATATATGATAATGCTGCTGACAGTCGAGAATACCGGCCATGGAGCTTTATACGGACGCTTCAGTTTAGGTTCTTTTCTGCGCAGTTCCCAGAAGGAAATGAATCCGATGATATAGCACCAGAACAGGGAGCAGATATTGATCTGAGCAACGAATGCGATGGAGTTGGTCAGGATCAGCAGGAAAGAAATGATACCTACTGTTAAAATCGCAATATACGGTGTACGGAATTTCGGATGGAGTTTTCCGAATACTCTTGGCAGGCAGCCATCCTGCCCCATCTGGTAGATGTAGCGGGACGGAGCTTCGATACCAGGGTTCATCGTGGAAAAATCTCCGCCGAATGCAACGCCAATGCAAAGCAATACGATCGGGAATCCCATATATCCAGCCATCTGCAATCCTTCTGCATACGGTGCAGCAGCTTCTGCCAGAGCACTGTGGGAAGCAGCCGGTACCAGACCAGCCAGGAACCACTGGAACAGCGCATTTACGATGAAGATAACGAATGGCGCCAGGAACAGTGCACGCGGGATGTTGATCTGCGGATATTTTATTTCGCCGCCCATACCAACACATGTTTCAAATCCGGCATAACACCACCAGATCCATGTCAGGATCTCGACCCATGCCTTGAATCCCGGGAATGTTGTCAGTGTTTCCGGCAGATAATTTGAAAAATCGATATTGTGGATCATAACCAGCATCCATACAGCAGATACCGACCAGAAGAAGAACACAAAAGCGTTCTGCCATCTTCCGGATAATTTAACGCCACGATAATTTATAAATACGAACAGGAACATCAGCACAGCTGCGATGATCCGGTTGTCGATGGCAACTTCCATTCCCATTCCCTTAAAGATCCAGGAGAAGTAGTTGGAGAACGCCAGCGACTCTGTGGAGCAGCATGCGATCAGTGCCATCAGATAATGCCATGCAGAGATATTTGCCACCGGCAGACTGATAGCTCTCTTAGCGTAGTTGTAAGTACCACCTGCATACGGCAGAGCAGCGCCCATTTCCGCATACATCAGTGCAGGTAAAATACAGATCAACAGTCCGATAAATGTAAGAAGGATGATTCCTGCACCCATGATACCGACACAGTTCGCACCGGTGGTGAACAGGCCCACACCGATTACCGTACCAGTAGTAATGGTGATCCCTTCCCGCATACCCAACTGTCTGTTTAATGTTACATTGTTGGATTCCATAATAATGCCTCCTCAAGTGATAAAAATAACAGTGAATAAATCTATAAAGGTACCCTCTCTTTCCGTAAATTATACTTTTTTCCTATTTCCTCTGCTAGAACAAAAACGAACAAGCATAAGGTAATGAATCCGCATAATATCTGATTGCAAAGTTTCTCACTGGCACAAAAAAGAAGTGTATATCTCCTGCGAAAGTACACTTCTTGTTTTTACCGTTATTTAATTCCTGTTTGTACCACTCCAGTTTCCTGCAAAGCTTTCACCACGCATCCACTATCTTCCTGCACATTCCTCGTCACACGCTCGCTGTCTTCGTGCGAAGTCTACAGTTCCAGCTCATACAGCGTCATGGCGATGGCTGCAAGTCCTGCCGTCTCCGTTCGCAAAGTAGTCTTCCCCAAAGAAACCGACTTGCCACCCGCCTCTACGATCTGCTGGGCTTCTTTTTCAGAAAATCCGCCCTCCGGGCCGATGATGATGGCGATGTTTTCCGGTCTGGCCGATTTCCCGGCATTGTCAGCCGCCGTACTGGCCTCAGCATCCGATCCACCTGCCAGCGGCCGCAGCACCTCCTTGATGGTAGTCCCGTCTTCGTTTTCATAAGGGAACAGCACCAGGTCGAATCCTGCAAACCGCTGGATCACCTCCGGCATCTTAATAGCGTCTTCTATCTGCGGGATGATCCCACGCTTGCACTGCTTTACCGCCTCATTTGAAACCTTCTGCCACCTTTGGATCTTCTTGCCGAAGTTCCCTTTATCCGTCACTACCGTCCGATCCATAAACACCGGTACGATCCCGCAGGCACCTAGCTCCACAGCTTTCTGAACAATCAGCTCCATCTTGCCCTGCTTCGGGATTCCCTGAAACAAAGTGATCTTTGTCTCCGGCTCTGCCGAAAATTTCTGCTTGTCCAGGATCTCCACCTGGCAGCACTCCGGCTCAAGAGACAAAATCTTCCCATGATACTCCCACATGTCACCATCGGACACATCGATCTCATCGCCTGCTTTCAGCCGGAGCACCTTGTTCATATGATGAAGATCTTCCTTGTTTTCTATGGTAATGTATTCCGCCCCCACATCTTCTGGAGCAACAAAAAATCTGCTCATATATTTTCCTCTTCTATAATTTCAACATTCGTGCTATTCTTCCACCGGCTTCTGATACGTCTTCATAAGTTCTGCCTAATTTACAAACTATTTTAATTCCAATTTCTCAAAGCAGTAGCGTGGTTTCCCTCTGCTCTTCTTCCCGTACTCAATAGCTTTCGTAGGACAATAGCAAATACAAGCCATGCAGTGTGTACATTTCTTACCCCACACGGGCTTCCCATTCCGTAACTGAACGTTGTTCAATGGACATTTTAAAGCACATTGTCCGCAACCAATACAGATCTCACTCGCATAAAACGAGTCAGCCTTGACTATTAGCTGATAAAAAATAGGATTCACAAGTTCACTCATAATGTGGTCATACATATTATTGCGAGGTGCAGAGAACTCTTGTCCCACCTTAATGCTTGCGATAGCGGCTTCAATATCAGGGTTTGCTTTCTCCACAATTTTCACAGCTTCCTCTGCCTCCGGTACACCAAACATGGCAATATAGTTCTCCGGCATAACGACTTGTGCCGTTCCCATATATCTCAGCTTCATCTGCTCTGCAAGATGTCTATTATATTTTGCGGCATTTCCAATCTCGCTGCCACAATCCATCACAAACCAAATGCACTCGGCAGATACCAGTTCTGTTTTTGTAAGCCATTCTGATACGACCCGTGGAATGCGCCACGCATATGTTGGAACCACAATGATCACATCTTTACCCGTCTGTATCAACGAATTATCCTGCGCTTTAATTTTGGCATTAAGATCTACTACCGTATCCTTCAACGCTTCAGCAAATCGCCTTGCTATATATCGGCTGTTTCCTGTGCCTGAAAAGCAGAAAATCATATGCAGCTACACCTCCGTTCTTCTTATCCCGTATAAGCATCCTCCGTAGTGTTCCTGAACTTCTACATATTTATTAGTTTCATCCTGTGCATCATCAATCAAGTTTAAGTAAAGATATCTGATTATAGCATAAACATATATTGATTTCTACTCTGAAACTAATCCTTACTCATAGCAGTCGCTGCCTTTAAAAATGTGCAGAACCAAGTGGAGCCTAAAAGAACTTCGAGCAACTGACCGGGAAATGACAACACCGCACTTGCAAGTCATGGTGATTTTGATAAATTTTAACTAAAATCGTCTATTAAGATAATTACCTTCTATTTGCGATTTCTTAGCCATGATCCAATTTCTACAGCTCATTCACAGCCAATTTTCTGTTTTTGCATCAAAAAATCACGATTTCTGCACAGCAGAATACACCTGTTTCTGTGCATCGATGACATAGCCTCGGATGGAGAGATATGCCTCTTCCGACTGCCGATCAACTGGCAGATCATCTTTTTTAATAATTTCGTCCATAACAACGTCCTTTCAATTCGCTCCACAATGTGGAGCGTTTTTGATTATCAAAACAAGTTTTGCAAAAGTGCTACCCTAATATATTTTCAAGCCCTCTAACTATTTTTTCTACATCACCTGCTGTGTTGTACTTCCCCAGTGAACACCGAATGCATTTTTCTGGCACGATTTTCTACGAAATCGAATTACAAAGAACTGATATACAGAAAATTTTCACAGGTACATGGAACTAAATGTAAATACATGGCAATTCAAGTGGCGGTTAGCCTTATTGTATTCCATATATAGATATTGTCTCCTTTTTTATCCAGAGAATCAGTTTCCATTTTCCCTCTATCCGTGAATTTCTTAGCCATGATCCAATTGCTACGGCTCATTCACAGCCAATTTCTGTTTTTGCATCAAAAAATCACGATTTCTGCACATTGGAAAAATACCCGGCTCTGATAACTGCCCTTGCCGTCATCCACGTGATCCCTTCATGATCATACCTCCGGTACCGCCGCGATGGCACACCATTCACCGTCCTCTGCAATCTCTACGATACGAAAGCCTGCCTCGCGGATCGCCGCCGATACCATTTCCTCTTTTTCTACCAGAATACCGGAAGAAATGAATATGCCGTCCTCCGTCAGGTGCTTTCTGGCATCCTCCGAAAGAAGCATCACAAGATCCGCCATGAGATTTGCCACGATCACATCCGCCTTGAAATCCACGCCTTTAGTCAGGTCGCCCTGCATGACTTTGACAGCATCCTCCACATGGTTTTCTTCCACATTTTCATGAGCTACACGCACCGCATCCTCATCGATTTCAATGCCCAGGATCTCACGGCTTCCCAGCAGAGCTCCACAGATAGAAAGGATCCCCGAACCGCAGCCCACGTCCAGGATCTTCTTCTCTTCCGGATGTTCCCCAAGATACTTTTCCATCAGCTTCATGCAAAGCGACGTCGTCTCATGTGTTCCCGTCCCAAAAGCCATCCCCGGATCGATCTCAATGACCAGCTCACCTTCCTTCGGCGTATATTCTTCCCAGGTCGGCTTTACCACGATGCGATCCGTTACTTTAGTCGGCTTGAAGAACTCTTTCCACTTATCTTTCCAGTCACCATCGTCCACGATGTTCTCTGTAACAGTCAGACTGCCGAGATCTGCCTGCTGTCCGAATTCGCCTGCCTGCTGACGTCTTTGCAGCGCCGAAATACCACCCTTGACCATGACAGCCATCTGCTGTGCCTTCGGATCTGCCTCGTCGAAGTACAGAGAAATCACCGGCTCCCTATCAAGATTTTCCTTTAGATCATCCTCTATATAATCCCAGCCATACTCATGTTTTTTCTGCAAAATATCGTCCATGTCATGAGGGTCATCGATGGACATCTCCGTGATCCCCATACCAAGGAGTAGTGCTGTGATCTGTTCCACGCCCTGCTCGGATGCCTGTATTTTTAATTCAAGATAACGCATAATTTCCTCCCTACCCAAATTCATTCTAATATTTTCAATCATATTATAGGCTAATCAAAAAAAAAAGAAAAGAGTTGATTCTAAATATGCATAAATAATTCATATTCAGTCCAACTCTTTAAATACATCATATATAGGATTCCTGCAATCAGGACTTTCTATTAAGAACAATCTTGTAAATGGCCTGTATCATCCAAACAAATGCTAAACTTAAAAGAATCGTTAAAAACACATTTTTTGTAATGCCTATCCATGTCATGATAAACATAAAAATAGCCAATGGAATGAAAAAAATTAAAAATCTTATAATAAAACTCTGCATTTTCATAATAATATACCTCCTATTTTTTTCAACAATAGAATATCACAAAAAAAACACTGCGTCTTACTTGCGACGCAATATTTGCACAATTCTAACTTTTCTTAGTTATTCCTTAACTTCACCTTAAATTTCATACTTTATACTTAAAACTATCAATTACAACCTTCGAACTTTATTTATAGTTTGGAAAGGAGGAATTATCTATGAGAAAAAGTAAAATGCCCTTGAAAGGAGTCATTATTAGAATTCTTCTAGTAATTGGCTTCCTGGTAATGGAATTCCCAGGAGTTCTTTTTTTCAAGGATCTAAGTCACCCTTACATTTTCGGCCTTCCTTTTGCATATGGAATTATGCTGGTCGGATGGATTTATATGTGCATCGTTTTATTATGGGCATATAAATGTAACTGGGGAGAGGACAAGCCAAAAGGAGGTGACAACAAATGAGTGCACAGGAAATTATGGCTTTATTGATTATTGCACTGTTTATGCTGATTCCTTTAGCTATGGGAGCAGTTGCTGGTAAAAAATCTATTCCTACTACAGAGGATTATTTTGTACAAGGTCGCGGTATGGGTTCAGTTGCTGTATTTTTTACGGTTGCTGCAACATGGTGGTCTGCATTCGCTTTTATGGGCTCCAACTCTTGGTTCTTTTTGGAAGGCCCGTTATATTGGACTGCGATTGCATGGAATATCTTATTCGGCATTCTGTACTTCGTAGTTGGTAAAAAAATATGGTATTTCGGAAAAAGAAATAACCTTATCACACCGAAAGACTTTTTTGTGCTGCATTATGGTTCCGAAACGTTAGGAAACATTGTAGCTATCATATGCTTGGTATTTACCCTTCCATATCTTCAGATTCAGCTGTCAGGCGGGGCATACCTTATTGAAGTAGCATCTAACGGAATGATCCCATTCTGGTTAGCCGCACTGCTCTTCTATCTCGTTATCATTATTTATGTATGGTCCGGAGGTCTAAGAGCCGTTGCATGGACCGATATTTTCTATGGTGTCCTGTTATTCTTCGGAATGGTATTTGCTGGTTTCTATGTTGTAAACATAAAAGAAATCGGTGGTGTAACGAATCTGTTCAATTATATACAACACCATACTCCTGAAAAAGTTATTGTTGGAGATAACTGGATGAGCTGGCTGTCGATGTTCATTATCACTCCGATTGGATCTTTCATGGGACCTCAGCTGTGGACAAGAATGTATGCTACAAAATCTGGCAAACTATTTAATCTGATGCCTTTCCTGCTAGGTCTTGCTGCTATCGCATACGTTGGATCCATGCTTGTTGGTAATTCGGCAAATATCCTTTGTCCGGATATTGATCAAACTGACAAGATTCTTCCAACCGTGTTGTATCAGTATGCACCTTTCGTTTTGGCTTCATTTATTATCGCATGTGGTGCTGCTGCTGCAATGTCTACTGCTAATTCACAGATTCACGCAATGTCGGCTGTTTATACTGTTGACTTCCACAAGCGCTACATAAACAAGAATTTAACAGAACGTCAGCTTGTATGGGTTGGCCGCTGGACGATTCTTATCCTTTCAGCTGCAGCTTATGTAATGTGTCTTACAATTCCTGGCGCACTTGTAACAATTGGTCTTGTTGCTCTTGCAGGAACAGCACAAATCATGGTTCCTACAGTTGGTGCATTATTCTGGAGAAGATCCACCACTGCAGGCGCTATTGCGGGATTGGCAGTTGGTATTATATCGCTTTGCCTGTTTACATTCGGAGTTATCACTCCTCCAGGACCATTTGCTCTTTCCGGAGGAGGAAATCTTCTTTCATTAATTCTGAATGTCATCGTATTCGTGATTGTATCTCTTGTCAGCAAACCTCGCTCTGCACAGGTCCTGGATAAAGTACAAGCTCAATTTGATGATTTTTACGAAGAAAAAGAAATGGATTAATATCTTGTAAAAATCAATCACCTGACCTGAGGGGATCTCTACTAGAGATCCTCTCAAATTCTATAATGAAATGGAGGTTAACAATGTCTGTTATGAAAGCTGATCTTATTTTAACTGGTGGCTCTATTCTTACAGTAGATAAAAATAATTCAATTCATGAAGCTGTTGCTATTATAAATAATAAGATTGCCCAAGTTGGATCTTCAGAAGAAATCAAAAAATTACAGGGGCCCGAAACAAAAATAATTGAATTATGTGGAAGATCTGTAATCCCTGGTTTTATTGAATCCCATATCCATACCGCAGTTATGGGTGTAAATGCATTGGCCATTGATTGCCGGCCATCGGCAGTTGACTCAATTTCAGATATCCAGGAAGCTATTTTCGAACGCACCAAAAACACGCCAAAAGGAGAATGGATTCGTGGATGGGGATATAATGATCAATACTTGAAGGAACAAAGAAATCCAAACAAATGGGACTTAGATAAAGTTGCCCCGGATCATCCTGTAATGCTGACCAGAGTCTGCAACCACATTTCCGCACATAATTCACGAAGCATAGAAATTGCTAATATTACTAATACTAATGAATACAGCCATGAAACTTTTACCCGTGAAAACGGAGAAATATCCGGAGTCATGTTAGAAGAGGCTCACATGGCTATGTTTAAGGCAGCCTTATTAAAAGAAAAAGAAATTGTTGACGGCATGGTTGCTGCCAATGAAATGTTGTTAAAAGAAGGCATTACATCAATCCACGATTCCGGCGGATACGGTCCGATTCAGATGCGTGCGATTCAGAACGCTGTTTCACAAAAAAAATTCAAAATCAGACTATATTCGATGATTTTTTCTTTTGCAGAAAATCTTAAATTTGTAGATAGTTATCTTAATGTGGGAATTCATTCTGGTTTTGGAGACGAGCATTTTAAACTAGGTCCGGTAAAGCTCATGATAGACGGCTCAAGCAGTGGGCCTACCGCTGCTACTATAGAACCATATGCAATTGATCCTAATAATTATGGAATCCTCTCACATTCTCAGGAACTCGTTGATGAATACATTCTTCGTGCACAAATGGAAGATTGGCAGATTACAAGCCATGCTGTGGGAGACAAAGGCATTACTGTAATTGTAAATGCTATTGAAAAAGCGATGAAACAATATCCAAGAGAAGATTGCAGACATAGAATCGAACATTGTGCCATGGTTAACGATGAACTTCTGGATCGAATTCAGAAGTTACAAATTGTACCAATCTGTAACCCTATTTTCTTATATGAATTTGGCGATGGATATATCACCAATTATGGCAAAGAACGCGCTTTTAAAATGTTCACTGCGAAAAGCTTTCTTGATCGAGGAATTATTGCGGCCGGAGCCAGTGACTGTCCAATCACATTTTCAAATCCATTGATGGGAATACACCTAGCAGTAAACCGTACAACACAAGGTGGCCAGGTTATTAATTCTGATGAATGCATTTCACCTGAGGAAGCATTGCGTATGTTTACAATCAACGGAGCTTATGCTTCTCATGAAGATCATCTTAAGGGTAGTATTGAAGCAGGAAAATTAGCAGATATGGTGATTTTAAATTCTGATTATATCACTACTCCTAAAGATAAAATCTGGAACATAAAAGTCGATACTACTATTATCGATGGTAAAATCGAGTATACAAGGACGGTGTGATTATGAAGAACAAAATTTCTGCAATTTCCGAAAAACTTTTCCCTTCACTAATGGATTTTTGTAAAAAAATAATTCAAACACCTTCTTTATCAGGTCAGGAAGCTTCTGTCGCAAAGCTTATTTCAGAAGAAATGCAAAAACTCGGATATGACGAGGTTTTTACAGATGAATGGGGAAATGTTATCGGGATCGTAAAAGGGGCTGAAGCAGGTCCTACTATAATGTATAATGGGCATATGGATACAGTACCAATTGGAGATCTTTCTTCCTGGGGAGAGTATGATCCATATGGTGCAGAGATCGATCAGTCGGTCATGCAAAATCCTCTCACTGGAAATGATGAAAAAGCTGAAGTGATTCACGGACGTGGCTCTGGTGATTTAAAATGCAATCTAGCTTCACAGATTTATGCAGGTGCGATTTTGATAGAGCTAAGAAGACAAGGAATCAATTTTGCAGGAAATTTCCTGTTAACTGCCGTAGTTCTGGAAGAGAACGGAGAAATGATGGGCACAATTAAATTATGTGAAGAAACGCTGCCTAACAATAAAATTGATGTAGATGCAATGGTTTGCTGTGAACCTAGCAGTCTGCGTATTATGCTTGGTCATAGAGGTCGAATGGAAATTCGAGTTACAATTAGCGGTCGCAGTTGTCATGGCTCCAGCCCTTGGCTTGGGATTAATGCAGTGGAGAAATCTGCTAAATTTATAGTGGCTGTTCAAAATATGTTTGAGAATAAAACATTAGAAGATCCATTTTTGGGAAAGTCTGGCATTGCACTTACCATGTATCACTGCGAACCAAATGAACTATGTATTGTACCTGATAAATGTACAATCATATATGACCGTCGCCTGATTCCTGGCGAAACAACTGAAAGTGCCATTGCTGAAATTCAGCAAGTCATTAACACGCTTGCAAAAGACGATCCAGATTTTGACGCAACGGTAGAAATCAATAAAAACCAGCGCACCACATACACCGGCAAAAGCGATGTAATAGAAAGTTCCAAAGAAGTATGGATCATTGATCAATCACACCCATTTGTAAAGGCTTGTGCAGATAGTCTTGCCGAACTAAATGAACCTGTTATTTTTAGTCACTGGTCGTTTAGTACCGATACGCCTCAATTAGGCACACGAATGCATAAGCCCGTCATTGGTTACGGTCCTGGACAAGAGTATCTAATACATACTCCAAACGAAAAAGTACGATTGGATTTTATAAAACGGAGCTTGCCTGCTTATGCATTAATGTACTTGAATGCATCTCGGCTTCCTGCGGATGCTTTTGAAGCGTAATGCGCTACTCATAATTACTTTTCTTCTAATAACTTGTGGTTAAATTTATATCCCACACCTCTGATATTGATGATATATTTTTCATTATTATCAGAGGTTTCTATTTTCTTACGTAAAGCACTCATGTGCACAGTAACCGTCTTTGGGTCATTATTTAGACTGGTTGTTTTCCATATTATCTTAAATAATTGCTCCGCCGAAAAAATACGTTTGGGGTTTTGAGCTAATAACAATAAAATATCAAACTCTTTTGCAGTTAAAGGAATCAAACATTCTTGCAGGAATACATTTCTCATTTGGGGATCAATTTTTAGAATTCCCGCACGAATTACGGTGTCTTGAGATATTACATCCGAATTGGCTCGGCTTCGTCTAAGATTAGCCTTGATTCTAGCAATCAGTTCACCCGGTAAAAACGGCTTTGTTATATAATCATCTCCTCCTGAGGATAAAGAAACAATCTTGTCAATTTCCTCCGATCTGCATGATAGAAAAAGCACTGGGGCATTCGTTTTTTGGCGAATAGATAAGCATAGCTCTGGGCCCTCTATATCCGGTAACATAAAATCTAAAATGATTAGATCCGGTTTGTCATTCGCAATTTTTTCTAATGCACTTGATCCGTTCTCAGCACAAATAGGAATAAAGCCTTCTCGTAAAACATATGATTTGATTAAATCCTGAATGTCTTTTTCATCATCTACAATTAATATTTTTTCACCTGCCATTTTTATTATCCTCCTCTTCCTCAAAATAGATTGGGATAGTCACGATAAATATAGAGCCCTTTCCATACTTACTTCTCGCCTTTATTGTTCCCCCATGAGCCTCTACAATTTCTTTTGAAAGGGCAAGTCCTAGCCCTCTGCCCTGCAACGCTGATGTTTCCGGATTTTCAGATTTAAAAAACCTTTCAAAAATATGTGGTAAATCTTCCTTGGCAATCCCTTGACCTTTATCTATAACACTAATTTCAACATTTTGCCTTTCCTTGTCAGCCGTAAACTTAACAGTTATATAATTTTTTTCTCGGGTATACTTAATTGCATTAGTAACAAGATTTGTAATGATTTGATTAATACGGATCGGATCTACAATCACATTGATATCTACTAACAAGTCCTGTTCGATAATAATTTTATATTTGATTTTCGATTCTTTTAATTCTGTTATAATTGATTGATAAATATACTCTGCTAGTTCCGTACCTTCCATTTGTTTATACGTAAATGAATATTGGTTTGTTTCCAACTGAGATAATTGAAATAGATCAAGAATCATTCTCTCCAAAATTATTGATTTTCGACAAATTATCTCCATTGCTTTCTTTTTTTCCGCAGAGTCGTTGATAATACCTTCTTGAAGTGCCGTTGCATAACCCAAAATAGAGGTGATCGGAGTTTTTAATTCATGACTGATATATGAAAGCATTAATTCTTTAGCTCTTTTAGATGTCTGTAAATCATCTTGGACTGCTTTCATTTCAGTAATGTCGCGAATGATTCCTTCAACAGCAATTACCTCCCCACCTTCCCTGATAGCAGATGTGTGCATTTCGACCCAAATATTCTCATTATTTTTTTTCTCAATTTGAAATACTTCACTTGTAGTGGAGAATTTCCCCGGATCGTCAACAAAAATCTTATTAAGAATATCAAAATCTTGTTTTCTTGTTATGTTTAATATCGCTTTTGGATTTTTATAAAACACCTGCGGTGAATATCCAGTAATGTTCTCTATCGAAGGGGTGATATATAAAAATGCAGCAGATGGTCTAAATGTATAATAAAAAATAGCATCCATAGCATTTTCTACTATTATTTTAAAGCGCTCCTCCGTTTTTTGTTTTTCATGTTTTATATTGCGAAGATAGATGATCAAAACACATACATTCAATAAATTTGTATATAGAATTTCACCAATAAAAATATTGGGTACTCCTGAATTTTTTGCTTCATAGATTGCTATATAAATTTTTAAAAATCCCCAAAACATAAAGCAAATACAATAAAAAGTTTTTTCCATCCAATCTACATTTTCTTTCCATTTACTTATGATGATATAGCAAATAAAACTTGCCATAATCAAATCAAACAATGCAATAGGCAGAGATGTAGACAGATTGTCAAGATTCAAGTATACAGATATGCCTAACCACATCGTCAAGTAAATACTAAATCGTAGCCAAAAATCAGGGATTTTAATTCTACTAAAGCGGTAAATTCCAAACAGTAAGCACTGTAGTGAATACATATCAAAAATTTTTTTAATTGATAATAGTTGAATAAATTCACGATCAATCGCAAATAACAAACAAATCAATGCGATTGAACAAAAAAACCACGCGATTCCCCAATATAAAATAAACTCATTTTCATCATCGTGTGACAGTCGTAAAAAGAGGATGCCCATCACAATAGACATCATTATAAATGCCCCTATGATGTATGTGGTGACCATACCTATCCATCCTTCCTAACGTTTATTTGTAAATATGTCTTATCAATCATTATACCTTTATGATATAATTTATACAAGTTAACGAACAGCTTTTTGAGGGAAAAACATGTCTGAACTCACAATAATTATTACGATTATATTTATTTTTTCATTCGTTCCGTTAATTTTAGCAGAGATATCTCGTGTAAAATCCATGCCTTCTATCGAGGATTTTTTTGTATGCAATCGCTCCTTATCAACATTCTTATACTTTTTCACAATATACTCTACCTGGTACTCTGCTTTTGCCGTAATGGGATCAAGTGCGCACTTCTACCTTAACGGACCAGTATATATGACAACTTTTGCCTGGAACGCTTTATTTGCTATTTGTTTGTTTTTTATAGGAAGACGAATTTGGTTTTATGGAAAACAACATAAATACATGACACCGTCTGATTTTTTCCAAGATATCTATCGATCAAAACCTCTTACTCTTTTAGTAACTATAATTCTATTTGTTTTTACTTTGCCTTATGTTCAAATACAATTTTCTGGCGCAGCCTATCTTATTGATATTGCATCTCATGGAAAAATTCCTTGGGAAATTGCTGGATTCATTTTTTATACAATTATGGTAGTATATTTGTGGGCTGGAGGATTACATGCAGTTGCACTCACAGATGTCTTTTTTGGTACCCTTGTCTTTCTTACAATGTTGGGAACAGGTTTTTTACTTACAAGAGAAGCCGGTGGAATCCACCAGATTTTTCATGAACTTATTTCTGATGATGTTCAGAATGTAACAATTTCTGGAGCCGAAAAAGATTCATATAATACTGTCTTGCTATGGCTGTCTATGTTCCTTGTTACACCTTTGGGAGCTCTTATGAGTCCTCCTATATGGATTCGAAATTATGCAGTAAAAAAAGAAGAAACCTTTCATGTAATTCCACTATTAATTACACTTGTTGCCATAGGTTACATAGGATGCTTTTTGGCAGGCAACGCAGGCAAAGTTCTCGATCCTAATTTAACAGATTCAAACAATCTTATTCCTTCACTGCTGGTTAAATATGGTTCGCAAATTAGTATCACCCTATTGTTTTGCGGTTTTGCAGCTGCATCTCTATCAACAGCTAATTCACAAATTCATGCATTATCCGCCATATATACTGTAGACATCCATAAACGTTATATTAATCAAGAGGCCAAAGATTCCACACTTTTAAAAGCAGCAAAATGGTCCGTGTTGTTTTTTTCCGTTATTATTTATTTATTTATGGTATTCAATCCTTCCATTATTATAAATACGGGATTATTAGCTTTGTCTGGAACAGCACAACTCATCGTGCCAGTCTTGGGAGCTTTATTTTGGAAGCATTCCACAGCCGCAGGTGCCTTTACAGGTCTAATATGTGGTGTTGCTACGCTTCTGTTGCTTTATCTTATTATTCATATCGAAGCATCATACTGTGGAATAATAGGAATCATTATCAATGCAATCTTCTTTTTCACAATAAGCCTTACCACAAAATCAGAGCCTAAAATTCGAGCCCGCATAATTGAATATAAAACGGAATTTGAAAACAGGAATTGAAAATCAACTCCACCTACCGTACAGCCGGATGCTTCCATTTTCCACCATGATATCTAATAAGAAAACATACCGATCTTACCACCCAGTCGATGATCATGGCGACCCAGACGCCGAATACACCCATGCCCAGTACCGATCCCAGCAGATACCCTGACAGGATACGGAAGACCCACATGGATCCCACGCCGATGATCATAGTGTACATCACATCGCTTGCGGCACGCAACACGTTAGGCAGCGAAAATGAAATCGGCCATATCACGATAGCGCAGATATTATGGAACAGGATGATTTTCCCGGCCAGATCCCCCGTCGCTTCCGAAAGTCCATAAAGATCTATGATTACCGGAATCAGCAAAATGATCAGGATATCCACGATCCCCATCAGCAAATAGACCCATTTTATCAGCTTCCTGCCGTAATAGCGAACCTGCTCATAGTCGCCGCTGCCCACGCACTGGCTGATAACGGAAACGATGCCGTATCCTACAGCCATGCCAGGCAGAACTGCGATCATCGCAACAGTATTTGCCACCGCATTGGCTGCGATCGCCGTTGTTCCAAATCCAGATATCATGCTGAGAAGCAGCAGTTTCCCCAGCTGGAACATGCTGTTTTCGATCCCGTTTGGGATACCGATCCGTAAGATATTTTTGATCAGCTTCCAGTTTGGACGCCAGACAAAAGGCCTGCTGAGATGAACTGCCAGATCCGGATTTCGCAGTGCTTTGATAACAATCAGCGCTGCAACGAACCGTGCCGCCAGCGTCGGTATCGCAACACCCTCCACACCACAATGAAATCCATACAGCAAAACAGCATTGCCGCTGATATTGATAACGTTCATCAGAAGCGAAATCTTCATGGCAATCTTGGAATTTCCAATACTCCGAAACAAAGCTGCGCCGGCATTGTAGACTGCGATCAAAGGCACCGTTGCCACTACGATCTTATAATATGTATCGCAGTATGCCATGACCTGCGGTTCTACATCGCCAAAAACAAGCGGCAGAAGCCCCTTGCGAAAGATATACATGACTGCAACGATGATCAAAGAAAGCGCCGTAACGAACAGAAGCAGTTGATCTCCTGCTTTTCTGGCCTCCGCTTCTTTTTTCTGTCCCAGGAACTGACCGACTACCACTGCGCCACCTGTGGCCAGTGCCGTCATGATGGTGATCAAAAGCATCATAATGGAATCTACCAGTGAAACAGCAGATACCGCTTCTTCTCCAACGCTTGCCACCATAAAGGAATCGGCGATCCCGATAGCAAATACCAGCAGCTGCTCCACAAAAAGGGGCCACAAGAGACGGATCAGATACTTGTTGGTGAACATCCGCGTGCCAACCTCTGTGCCAGGTCCGTTTGAAAGATTTTCTATTGAGTTTTCCTTATTTTTTCCTAACAATTTCATAATTTTTTCCTAACAATCTCATATCAGTTTTATACTATTCTTGTTTTTCCCCGTCGTCAAGACTTCTTTCAAAGTTCTATTTTTCTGTCAATAAAAAGAGTGTATATCCTTTCTGGATACACACCCTTATGCTTTTGTGATTCTTGCTCGCGCTATCTAGGAAAAGAACTCTTTCAGTGAATCCAGGAAGCTGCTCTTCTTCTGATAACATTCTCCCGTCACCTTTTCCGCCATCGCAGAAATCGCTTTTTTCTGCTTGGAATTCAGCTTCGTCGGAACTTCCAGATTTACCTTTACATAAAGATCGCCCTTGCGGTTTCCGCGCACGCTCTTGATACCTTTACCCTTCAGGCGGAATATCGTATCCGGCTGCGTTCCGGAAGGCACTTTATAGGAAACCTTGCCTTCCAGTGTCGGTACGATGATATCATCACCCAGCGCTGCCTGATCGAATGTGATCGGGATCTCCAGCCACAGATCCTGTCCGCGGCGCTCAAATATCTTGTGCGGTTCCACATTGATCACGATATAAAGATCTCCATCCGGACCGCCGTTGACGCCAGGTTCGCCCTGACCCTTGATCGGGATCACGGAATCATTATCCACACCGGCCGGGATATTGACAGAAATCGTTACATTGTCTCTCGTCTTGCCGCTGCCACCGCAGTCCGGACACGGTGTTTCATTGATCTCTCCTGTTCCGTTACAATCCGGACACGGAGATACGCTCTGGAATGTCCCCAACGGAGTTCTCTGTGCCGTTCTGATCTCTCCTGTTCCGCCGCATTTCGGACATGACTTTTTAGAAGTTCCCGGTGCCGCACCGCTGCCACCGCAGGTTTTACACTTCACATACTTATTGAGGCGAATCTCTTTTTTCGTACCAAAAGCCGCCTCCTCGAACGTGATCGTAACAGCCTTCTGCAGATCACTGCCCTTTCTTGGGCCATTGTTGCGTCTGCCTCTGCTGCCGCCTCCAAAGCCCCCAAATGCTCCGCCGAACATGTCGAAGATATCTTCAAATCCGCCGAAACCGCCAAAGCCTCCGGCTCCGCCTCCAAATCCGCTATTCGGATCTACTCCAGCATGACCGAACCTGTCGTACTTTTCTTTTTTCTCCGGATCAGAAAGAACCGCGTAAGCTTCATTGATTTCCTTAAATTTTTCCTCGGCCACCTTATCTCCCGGATTTTTGTCCGGATGATATTTCATTGCCATTTTACGGAAAGCCTTTTTGATATCATTATCGCTGGCTCCCTTTTGCAGCCCCAGGACTTCGTAGTAATCTCTCTTATCTGCCATCTAATCTATCCTTCTATTATTTCTCACTACACACGATAATCCGGTGCACGAAAGATACAAAACTGCACCCTCGTACACCGGATCGACCGGTTTACTACACCTTAAGCACTTTCACAAGTTTATTTGTCGTCGTCCACTACTTCATAGTCAGCATCCACTACATTGTCATCCTTCGGCTGTGCTCCTGCATCTGCTGCACCTGCGCCGGCAGCGCCTGCTGCTCCCATGTTCGGATCTGCACCAGCTGCGCCTGCGGCCTGAGCCTGCTGATACATCTTAGCCGAAATCGTGTGGAACTTTTCTGTCAGAGCTTCTGTCTTAGCCTTGATGTCATCGATATTGTTTGCTTCCAGAGCCTTGGACAGATCATCCTTAGCCGCATTGATATCGTTCTTCTCTTCTTCAGACAGAGAGGATTCCAGTTCTTTCATGTTCTTCTCTGTTTCATAGATCAGAGTTTCAGCCTGGTTTCTGACTTCGATTTCTTCTTTTCTCTTCTTATCTTCTTCAGCATACTGTTCTGCTTCCTTGACCTTAGCATTGATCTCGTCTTCAGACAGCTTTGTGGAAGAAGTGATTGTGATGCTCTGTTCCTTGCCTGTTCCCATATCCTTCGCATGTACGTTTACGATACCGTTGGCATCGATATCGAATGTAACTTCGATCTGCGGGATACCACGTGGAGCTGGCGGGATACCGGACAGCTGGAACCGTCCCAGAGTTGTATTGTCAGCAGCCATTTCTCTTTCACCCTGCATTACATGGATGTCTACAGCAGTCTGGTTGTCTGCAGCAGTGGAGAAGATCTGGCTCTTCTTTGTCGGGATCGTTGTATTTCTTTCGATCAGCTTCGTTGCAACTCCGCCTAACGTCTCGATGGACAGGGACAGCGGGGTTACGTCCAGAAGCAGTACATCGTTTACTTCACCAGTCAGTACGCCGGCCTGGATAGCTGCACCGATAGCTACGCATTCATCCGGGTTGATGCCCTTGAACGGTTCTTTGCCGGTGATCTTCTTGACAGCTTCCTGTACAGCCGGGATTCTTGTGGATCCACCGACCAGGATTACCTTGGACAGATCGCTGTTGCTTACGCCTGCGTCTGCCATAGCTTTCTTCATCGGTTCGATGGTAGCGTTTACCAGATCAGCTGTCAGCTGGTCGAATTTAGCTCTTGTAATATCCATGTTCAGGTGCAGAGGACCGTTTTCATTTACCGTGATGAACGGCAGGTTTACATTGGTCGTCTGTGCGCTGGACAGTTCCTTCTTAGCTTTTTCTGCAGCTTCCTTCAGTCTCTGGTGAGCCATATTGTCTTTTCTCAGATCTACGCCGTTTTCCTTAGCAAAGCTGTCCGCCATGAAGTTGAGCAGTGCTTCGTCGAAGTCATCGCCGCCCAGCTTGTTGTTGCCGTTGGTAGCCAGTACTTCGAATACGCCGTCGCCCAGTTCCAGAATAGATACATCGAATGTACCGCCGCCCAGGTCGTATACCAGGATCTTGTGCTGTTCTTCATCTTTATCAAGACCGTATGCCAGGGAAGCTGCCGTCGGCTCATTGATGATTCTCTTAACATCAAGGCCTGCGATCTTGCCTGCGTCTTTTGTTGCCTGCTTCTGGCTGTCTGTGAAGTAAGCCGGTACTGTGATAACAGCTTCCGTTACCTTTTCTCCCAGATAGCTTTCTGCATCAGCCTTTAACTTGCCCAGGATCATTGCGGAAATATCCTGCGGTGTGTATTTCTTGCCGTCGATTTCTACTGTGTGATCTGTACCCATGTATCTCTTGATGGATGCGATCGTTCTGTCAGGATTGGTGATTGCCTGTCTCTTGGCAGTTTCTCCAACCAGCCTTTCTCCGTTCTTTGCGAATCCCACAACGGATGGTGTGGTTCTGTTTCCTTCTGCGTTAGCGATAACGACCGGTTCTCCACCTTCCAGTACTGCTACGCACGAGTTTGTAGTTCCTAAGTCAATTCCTATTACTTTTCCCATTTTAGATTCCTCCTCAAATTTATATTATGAAAGCTAGCCTGCGACTTTAACCATGGACGGCCGTATCACCTTGCCGTTCAACGTATAGCCCTTCTGCATTACTCCGGAAACCTTACCGCTTTCATAGTCGTCGGTTTCCTCGCTCATCACAGCGTTGTGGAAATTCGGGTCGAATTCTTCCCCCAGCGCCGGGATTTCTGCCAGACCTGACTTCTTCAGTACATCGCCCAGCTGCTTGAAAATCATCTCCATACCTTCTTTGAAGCTGTCCCCCTGACCTTCCTGATCCAGTGCTCTCTCAAAATTGTCCAGCACGTCCAGAAGCTCTGTTACCAGCTTCTCGTTGGCATAAGAATATAAATCTTTTTTCTCCTTTTCTACCCTTTTTTTATAATTCTGAAAATCCGCCATCAGCCGCATATAACGCGTGTCGGAATCTTCTTCCGGCTCTTTCTTAGCCGCTTCTTCGGATTTATCATTCTCCTTCTGCGCTGCATCTTCTTTTTCTTCCGGTTCTGCAGCAGTTTCCTGCATTTCCTCTTCTGGTGCAGCATCCTTTCTGATATCTTCTGTATCAACCATTGCCCTTGTCGTCTCCTTCCGTTTCTCCTTCCGTGATCTTAAAAGCATCACTGATATTGTCTGTCAGATATTCCACGATCGATGTTACCTCGCCGTACCGCATTCGCGTCGGCCCGATGACTCCGATCTTGCCCATCAGCTTGCCGTCCACATGATACGTTGCCGTGATCAGACTGCAATCCTGCATGGCCTCTTCCTTGTTCTCGTTTCCGATGGTAATGATCACACCGTTCTCTCTGTTGATGAGAGCCCTTGTCAGATCCTCCTTCTTGTCGAGCATCTCCAGGAACATCTTCGCTCTGTCAAGATCGTTGTATTCCGGAAGAGAAAATATATTGGTAAGCCCATCCATATACAAATTGACATTCAGCATATCTTCCAGCGTCTTTACAAAACCCGGTACGATATTACGTTCAAACATTGCCATGGATTCAGCATCCGCCTTGAAATTCTCGATAATATCCAGTGTCAGTGCTTCGCTCAACGTCTTGCCGCGATAATTATATGTCATCGACTTCGAAAGGATCCGCAGGGACTCTTCCGCAGCCGGTTTTTCTAAATGTACTGTCGTGTTGGAAACCTTGCCGCTCTCTGATACCAGCATCAGCACCACAGTGTATTCATCCACAGGCAGCAGATTGATATACTTGAGCGTATCCTCTTCCTTGCGAGGCGTTAATGCAAATGCCGTCAGATTGGTGATCTCTGACAGAATGTGTGCCGCCTGCTTCATTAAATTCTCCAGTTCCGTCACATTGCCGTAGAGTCTGGATGCGATCGCATCCTTTTCTTCGCTTGTGAGTTCCCGTTTCTTCATCAGCTCGTTGACGTACAGTCTGTAAGCCTTCTCCGAAGGAACTCTTCCGGAAGATGTATGCGGATGGCTCAGATAGCCCAGCTCCTCCAGATCCGACATCTCATTCCTGACCGTTGCCGGGCTGACTCCCAGATCATAATTTCTGGAAATCGTCCGTGAACCGACAGGCTCTGCCGTTCTAATGAAGTCAGCTATGATGGCCTGCAGTATTTTCAGTTTTCGTTCGCTTAAATCCATCTTAGCCCTCCTCTTTGTTAGCACTCTTTATGTCCGAGTGCTAACCTCAATCTAAATGTACCACTACGGTACCATAAAGTCAACACTATTTTTAAAATTTTTCGTCTGTACGGATAAATTTTTTCAAATAGAAAAGATACAGCCAGGTTTCCTTGACCGGACGCCCCCAGGATGCCTCTAACGCTTCCTTATATAATGCCAGCTGCTCCCCGTATCGCTGCCGGAGTTCCTCTTCTCCCGCCTCAGATCCCACATACGAATTCTTGTAGTCGATGATCACCATACCATCCTCTTCTTCAAAAAAACAGTCGATGATCCCCTGGACGATAGCCTGCGTTCCGTTGACATCCTTTTGCAGGATAAACTCCCGTTCCTTCTGCAAAGTGCGCGCCTGCGCGGCACGCCGTCCGGTCGGAGCCGCAAAAAATCCCTGGATCTGATCGATCCTGATCGCTTTTGCTTCCTGTTCTGAAAGAGCTCCCGTGCTCCGCAGCTTCTCGACCGTTTCCCGGATATAAGATCCACCGTGCTCCAGAGCCTTTGCAAAATCCAGATGCTCCATCACAAGATGCATCGCGCTCCCTCGCTGCGCTGCAGTAAGACCTTCGTGCTCCCTTGTAAACTCCGGCTTCTGCAAAAGTATCTCATCAGAAGATACCGTGCTCCCGCCAGCCAGTTCCGTCACGGAGTATTTCGACTTGACCTTTACAGCATCACTGTACGGATATTGATAGGACAGCCCGGCAGCGATCTGTTCCATGCGGGATTGTTCTTCTGCTGTCAGCTGATAAGCTGCGGCACGCTGTGCAGTCCGTTGAAGCTGCTGCATCAGATCTTTTGCAGAATGACGTCGGCTTGTTCCAGTTTCCTGCAGCTCATCTGCGCCCTCTTCCGATGCCAGATGCTCCACGCAGATCTCTTCCCCTGTCAGTTTCAGCGGTGCATATACCATATCCAGAAACGACCGTTTCCCCGCCTGTTCCTCGTCCAGGCTGTCCAGATCCTTGACCGTTCCCACGATCTCCAGCCGGTCGATGGCACGAGTCAGCGCCACGTATAAAATACGCACTTCCTCTTCCAGCTCTTCCGCCGCTTTTTTCCCTTCGATGACACGCTGTAAGAGAGTCTTCTTATGCCAGCCCTCTTCCCGGTTTACCAGAGGCAGACCGATGCCGCAATCCTTGTGCATCTCCATAGAACTGCCGCTTCCTCGAAAACGTATCGTCCTGCCGGCACCCGCCAGGATCACTACCGGAAATTCCAGCCCCTTGCTCTTATGCACTGTCATGATCCGGACTACATCTTCGTTCTCGCCGATGGTCTTAGCTTCGCCCATGGACAGGTTATTCTTCTTCATGGCGTCGATATAGGAAAGGAAGCCGTACAGCCCCGTATAGTTGCTCTCTTCGAACGTGGCCGCTTTTTCCACCAGCATCCGCAGGTTGGAGATCCGCTGTTTGCCTACCGGCAGACCACTGCAGTAATCATAATAGCCCGTCTCATACAATAATACTCTCAGCAGTTCTTCCAGGCTTACCGTTCGCCGCAGCTGTTTCCAGTAAGTCAGCTGCTCCAGCATTTTTCGCACTTTTTCCTGCAAAGGTACTTCCACGGGTGTTTCCGCGTAACTGCGGATTGCCTGATAGAAGCTGCCCTCCCGGAACGCAATGCGTATCTTCGCCAGTTCCTTTGCAGTAAAATCAAAGATCGGCGAATGCATCACCGAGATGAGGGGGATATCCTGCCGGATATTGTCGATCACTTTCAGCAGGTTCACAAAAATCTCGATTTCTACCGACTCAAAATACCCGCCCGGATTTTCTCCAAAGGCCGGTATCCCCTGATCGTTGAGAGCTTTCTCGATCGCCGGGATCGTGTGACGATTTCGCGATAAAATAACGATATCTCGATATTCCACCGATCGTTCCACCTGTTTCTTGACGTCAAAAATAGGCTGACCTTTGTTCTCAGAAACGATCCGTGCGATAGTCGCGATCTCTCGATCCGTGCTTTCAAGCATATCCCCTTCTTCCAGTTCGGCTTCATCCGATCTGTCTATGATCGTAACACGCGTGGGATATCCCGGATATTCCTCCGGTGCCGTGCAATGCAGTCTCGCATCCTCATCGTAATCCTCCATCACCTTTTCGAATACAGTATTGACTGTTCTTGTCACATTTTTTTTGCTTCTGAAGTTACTGTTAAGGTCGATCTTTTCACTCTGGGTTTCTTCTTCCTTCTTATATAATTCATATTTGCTGCGGAAGATCTCCGGCTCAGCCAGCCGGAACTTGTAGATGCTCTGCTTCACATCTCCTACCATAAAGAGATTGTTTTCCCTGCAGATCTTGCCGGCGATGATCTCCTGCAGCATATTGCTGTCCTGAAACTCATCTATGAATATGTACGTGAATTTTTCCCGGTATTCCTCTGCGGCCATTGGATCATCCAGGATCTTCGAAGCATAGTGCATCACATCATCGAAGTCCACCATGTTCTTTTCTTTTTTCTTTTCTCGAAAGATCTGTTCAAACTCTTCCAGCAGCTCCACCAGGTATGCCGTATCTCCGGAAAGAGACTTCAGCTCTGTTTCTGCCTCTGTCCTGCTCCTGCTGAAGTACTTCTTTTTCAGATCATCGATCTCTTTTTTCCCTTTTTTACGCAAAACAGAGACAGTCTCCTTAACTGCCTCGTAATCGTCTTTCTCATCTTTTGCAGCACGCATGGTATTGAATTTCAGATCCCCCATCAGTTCCCCTGCACGAAAGAGGAGATCAAGTTCGTCCCAGCGGGAAACACCCGGTTCCGGTTCAAGGCTCATGATCTCTTCCAGCGAATCCAGACGATCCACATCTTCCCGGGCTTTTTCCGCCAGACTCCACACACTGTTGTCTGCCAAAAGATCTGCGGCTTCCACAAAATATCTGCGTGCCTTACCCAGGCCATCATAAAAAGCCTGGATCAGGAACATCGCGATCCCGGTCATGCTCAGGACATTATCGGAACGAAGCCATTCAGCACTTTCCCTTGCCCACTTAAAATAATCCGGCACACTTCTCAGCTCATCGTATAAGCTGATCATATTGTCTTTCAGCCGATTCTCGTTCCGGTCGCCGCTGTATTTTCTAAGAAAAGCTTTGAACCGATCAAAGTCTTCTTCAAAACGTGTTTCAAAGAGAGCATCCACGCTTTCCTTTTTCAGGATCGACACCTGGATCTCATCGCCTATAACAAACCCCGGTTCCAGTTCCGTCAGGTAGAAATACCGATGCATGACTTCCAAAGCGAAATTATGGAACGTTCCGATATTCGCCTTATACATGAGATCCAGCTGCCGCTTCAGAAACGCCCGATCTGCATCCGGCTGATCCATCTCTTTTCGGATAGCCTGTTCCAGCCGTTCACGCATTTCCTGAGATGCTGCATTGGTAAATGTCGTGATGAGAAACCGATCCACATCTACTTTATCCTGTAAAATCAGCTGTTTTATCCGCTCGATCAAAACGGCAGTCTTACCCGATCCTGCCGCTGCAGAAACCAGGATGTTCTTCCCTCTGGATTCTATGGTATGGGCTTGCGCTTTTGTCCACTGCATGGCTGTGCTCCTTTCCGTTTCTATCAGTATACATTCTTTCGTCTGGATACACAATAAATTATCCACGCCAGCAGAAATACCAGGCCCTCCGTTACCGGATACGACAACCACACACCACAGATCCCCAGAAGCCTTGCCAGTAGAAATGCAGCCGGCACGATAAGGAGAAGCCCTCTCAAAAGCGAGATCACATGAGCCGGCAGCGCCCGGTTCGTCGAGGTGAAATATATGGCCATGGAAATGTTGGTTCCTGCAAAGAAAACGGCAAGGAAATACAGTTTCAGCCCTGTTACGGCGATAGCCTGAAGTTCAGCGTTCCCTTCACTGTTGAATATCTGTGTGATCCCTTCTGAAAAGAAAAAAATGACTCCATAAATGAACACAGAAACCCCGGCAATAGTCCAGACAGCATAATGCAAATTCTTTCGCACAAGAGCCATATCCCCCTCGCCAAAAGCTCTGCTCATCAGCGGCTGAACGCCCTGAGCGATCCCTGTATAGATCGCAATGACTACATATGCAATATTCGCGATCACACCATAGGCTGCTACTCCGGTATTGCCGGCTTCTTTCAGCATCAGAAGATTGAATACCAAAATAACTATGCCGGTAGCCAGTTCCATGACGAAGGACGGAAATCCCAGAGCAAGAGACGACCGCAGACTCGTCAGAGTCTGCTTTGCAGAAAATTCGCTGTGTCCCAGTTCAAACTTCAATGTATGAGAAGGTTTCGTCCAGTGGATCAAAGTCAGGCAGATCCCGATTACCGGTGCAACTCCCGTTGCCAGTGCCGCTCCGAACAGTCCCAGGCCAAACGAAAAAATAAAAATGTAATCCAGCAGAATGTTAGCCAGGCTTCCGATAACCATGGCCGCCATTCCCAGGTTAGGATCTCCGTCATTACGAATGAAACAGATCATCACATCGTTGAGCATGAAAAACGGGGCAAAACAGCAGAGGACTTTGAGATAAGTTCCCGACAGATCCAGAAGCGACTCATCAGCTCCGAACGCTGAAGCGATCTGTGAGGAAAAGAACACTCCTGCCAGAATGAACAGCAGAGAGCATAGAAATGTAGCCGTTACCACGATAGAAAATATCCGGTTCGCTTCTTCCTCTGCATGCTGACCTTTTCGAATAGAATACCAGGTAGCACCACCCATGCCCATCATCAGTCCGATGCCCCGGATCGCATTAAAGATGGGCAATGCCAGATTCAGCGCCGCCAGTCCCTGCGCACCCAGTGCCTTAGACACGAAAAACGTGTCTGCTAATATGTAACAGGATACCCCTATCATCCCCATAACATTAAAAGTGACGTATTTACTGTATTCTTTCAGTGGATGCTGATTTAAGGTCGGCTGAGTGGAAGCTCCGGCTGACTGCATTTCTGGCTGACACTGCGTTAATTCAGTTTTCTGTCTGTTCTTCTCCATTCTCATTCCTCCGATAAAACAAGCGCCGGTATCTCATATCTTCTAAGGCCTAACGATACGAAATCCGGCGCTCCTCGCGCAACTGCCCGGCGGCAGTGTGGTTCTTATTTGTTTCTTTCCCGGAAATTATAGCATACCCGGTGGGCAGATACAAGCTGTTTAACCTGAACGTCCTGAAATTTTGCGTTCAGGTTATTTTCTCTGTGCAAGTTCCCATTATTTTAACCTGAACATTCTTTGATCACTGTTTCAGGTTATTCTAACCGCTGATCCAGCGTCTTTTTTATCCTGAATCCTTAGTGAACACTATTTCAGGATATCGCTGCACAGCTTTTTAACCTGAATGCTTTCAAAATCGTGTCTTAGGATAAAACCCGAAGCAATAGCCAGCAGCCAGGACGACGCTGCAAATTCACCAAGCCGCACATTGTCATTCAGCGCAGCCATCATATAGATCATGATCAGGCTCATGATTAAACTTAATAAAATTCCTTCTCTTTTGCTTCTAGGCATTCTCTCTTCCTCCCGTCTTCTTCTGATAGTAAACTGCGATCAGCTCCGCAGCCGTCTCCACACCGATCTTTCCCGTATCCATGCACAGATCATAGTCGTCTCTGCTGCCCCAGGCATGTCCCGTATGGTATTCCTGGTACACTGCCCGTCCCCGTCAGGATCTTCATCTGCTTCTCCGCAGATTTTCGATCCAGTCCGTTAAATTCCACCTTTCGACCAATACGGAACCCCAGATCCGATGCATACAGGAACACATCGATCGTCTCTTCCTCCTGCAAAATATGATTCCCGCACCATCCAACGATGATGCAGTCACCCTGCTTTGCAACCTTGCGGATCACATCGCTTTCCAGCTGAAACAGCTCGTCATCCAGTGTAACTCTGGAAAAAATCCCCTTGTACAGCGACTTTCCCTTCAGATAGCTGCTGGAACTTCTCTCATCGTTCTCCACCGCATCCGTCAGATTCAGATTTCCGCTTCTGGCAGCTTCCGCAACCAGATCTTTATCATAAAATGGAATCTATAAAATCTTCGATAACCGCTCTGCGATATAACGACCTCCGCTGCTGTTTTCTCTGCTTGTTGTAATGATCATGTATAGTTCCACCTTCGCATCTGTTGTTTTCCTGTGTCGGCTCAGGCAAACAAAAAAGACAATACCTGCAGCACATCCGTCCGACAGTGGATGCGCGACATTTATTGTCTTATCTGCTTTGATTATTGATTTTTTAACAGCGCTATCTTATCACATAGAAGAAAGAAATTGCAAGCATTTTTTCGTTTCCGCCAAGATTTTCTTCTATTCTTCCCGATTTCTCTGTGCCAGAAGATCCAGTGCCGGCTGCAGATCGATCTCGTCATCCGCAAGCCCCAGCACTTCGTAGTCCGGCAGGTCATCCAGAAGCTCCTGCTTCTTTCGTTTCTTTTTCATCTGATCCTTGATTCCCATACTCTGCTCCTTTTCCCCTTGGCCTGTCAGCCTAATTCCGCCAGCTTCCGCGCCGCTTTTTTCATCTCGCAGATCGCCTCGCCAGCTTCCCGCTTGATCTTATGCTGCTCCTTCGGCTCCATGAGCAGGTATATGTTCAGCCCCACCAGTGCTCCGGCAAGACCGATCCCTGTGATCATACTGCACGCTTTTCCCATTTCCAACACCTCCTGCTTCCGCATATTTCAATCTTACGAAAGTAGTATGCCCGGTCTGCAGGGAAATATACAGAAATATAGTCGGTTCTTCTTCGTGAATTCCAATATCAAAAATTATTTGACCTATATGGGAATTAAACTCTACTACGAACCTGCTTCCCAAACTATGAATTCCCAGATTCACTTTTTTCATGGCCAGATGGGAACTATAGACTGATGCGGCCGTTATTATCAGGTTGATCTGCCTTTCACAGTTCCAAAACTCCCATAAAAATTCTCCATCTCGGAATTTTTGAGTTACGCACTGCAAAAAGTTTTCAACTAACTTCCCATCCGCCGCTATTTTTTTGCAATGTGGGAATTCACGATGAGCTGCAAAACTCACTCCCGGCAAAAAATCCAAATCCATAGCAATTTTTTCTCAATATGGGAATTCACGAATATCACCAGCCACGCCACCGATCAGATGACCCAGGTGATCTGCGTTATGCAGCTTCATCGAAGCTGATCGGATATTTTTTATATAAAGCCCAGCTGATTGCAGCTGTGATGACCTCTGCAACTATAAATGCGTACCAGATCCCGGTCATGCCCATAAATTTTGACAACAGCCACATAGCCGGTATCAACAGTCCGAATTGTCTCAGTATATTGATCAGAAGACTGAACTTTACCCTCTTCGTCGACTGCATAAATGAAGCGACCATCGTTGCGATCGCAGCAAATACATAGCTTATGCACATGATCCGCAGTGCAGGCACACCAAACGACAACATCTCTTCCGATGCATTGAACGCAGTAAGAACCTGCGACGGGAAGAGACATAATATGATGATGCTCACACCAGTCAGCAGGATGCCGATCGTATTTCCGTACTGAAATGCCTGGGTCAAACGTTTTTCGTTCTTCGCACCATAATTGTAACTCATGATCGGAATGCATCCCTGCACCAGACCGTTGAGCGTCATGATCACCACCTGCTGCAGCTTGAAATACGCCCCGAAAAATGCAACGGCAGTCGTAGAATAGAGCACGAGGAACAGATTGGTGAAATAAGTCATGAATGCACCGAGCGCATTCATCAAAAATGACGGGAACCCTATCACGAAAATTTCCTTGAATATCTTGAAATCCAGCTTGAATCCCTTCGTCTTGATCTTTACTTTCTGCTTACGGAAAATCAGCACATAAAATGCCAGGATCATCGAGAATGTATATCCGCACACAGTAGATACCGCAGCTCCTTCGACTCCCATTTCCGGGAAGATCCACACACCAAAAATAAGAAGGGGATCCAGAACAAAATTCAGCAGAACACCAGCGATCTGAAACCACATCGGTGCAATCATGTTCCCCGTTCCCTGTAAAACTTTCTGGATGCAGATATGTACCATGCTGGACACTTCCATAAAAGCACAGATCCTCATATAATCCACCGCCATATCATAAATGGCGGAATCTTCTGTGAAGGAGGCAAAAAAAGGTTTCATAATGAGCAAAACCACGATCGTTACGATCACGCCGCATGCAGCGGAGAGAATGATTCCATTTGAGACCACGCTGTTGGCCATATCCTGATTTTTCTGCCCCAGATACCTGGCAATCAGTACATTGACACCAACACCTGTTCCGATCGACATAGCGATCATAAGCGTAGTGATCGGAAACGCCAGAGAAACAGCAGTAAGCGCATCCTCTGAAATCCACGATACAAACATACAATCCACAAAATTATATGTATACTGAAGAAACATCGAAATCAACGGAGGAACCGACATCGTCACGATCAGCGGCAGCATCGGTTTTGTCTCCATTTTATTCAGTTCGCCCATCTTCTTCATCTCCTTTAATCACACCAAACCGAATATGAACTCTTTATTTTGTTCTAATCATTGTAACACATTGATAGGGTGGTCACAAGCAGATATGTAACCGGTTTCACGCTTTCTTCCTGCCACCTTTCAGATGCAAAACCCTTCCATTTGTGATACCATAGAACAAGTAGTAAGGAGGCTCACTATGAATACATTTGAAATATCCCCCTTCCGCCTGGAAGGGGACGTCTGGCTGATCCTGGATCAGACCAGGCTGCCCGGCACCGAAGTTTATCTTCGCCCGGAAACAAAAGAAGACATCTGGCACGCCATAAACACCCTGCAGGTTCGGGGAGCACCGGCTATCGGCATCGCCGCGGCATACGGTCTCTGGCTTTCTGTAAAGGATTTTACCGGAAGCATGGAAGAGTTCGCAAAGACTTTGCAGGCCGCCAAAGACTATCTGGTGACTGCCCGTCCAACAGCCGTCAACCTTGCCTGGGCACTGGAACGCATGTGGAACACCTGGCGGAAATCTCAGCCCTGCGATATCATAACGTCTAAAGACCTGCTTTTCGCAGAAGCAAAAAAAATCTACGAAGAAGACGTTGCCGCCTGCAAAGCCATGGGCGAATACGGACTGACCCTGCTGAAACCGGGCATGGGTATCCTGACCCACTGCAATGCGGGAGCACTGGCGACATCTAAATACGGAACCTGCCTGGCACCCATCCACCTGGGACAGGAACGAGGCTATAACTTCCATGTATTCTCCGACGAGACACGCCCGCTCCTGCAGGGAGCACGGCTCACCTGCTGGGAACTGCAAAAGTCCGGCGTAGATGTGACCCTGATCTGCGACAACATGGCTGCATCCGCCATGAAGCAAGGCAAGATCGACGCCGTAGTAGTCGGCTGCGACCGGATGGCCGCCAATGGTGACGGAGCCAATAAGATCGGGACTTCCGGAGTCGCCGTGCTGGCGAAGGAATACGGCATCCCGTTCTACATGTACGTGCCGACTTCCACCATCGACCTTTCTACGCCGACCGGTGCAGATATCCATATTGAAGAACGAAACGGCGAAGAGATCCACAAGCTCTGGTACGCTGAAGATATGGCTCCTGCCGGGATCAAAACCTGGAATCCGGCCTTCGATGTGACTGATGCAAAATACATTACAGCAGTTATCACAGAAAAAGGCATCGTACGTCCGCCATACACGGAAAACCTGCCGAAAGTTTTTAAATAACAATGAAAAAATACATGTCAAATCCACTATAAGTGGTATAATAAATTACAACAGAAAACGGAGGTGTTATTATGAAAGAATTCAATCGCCCGACCATGCTGATGATCCTGGATGGGTACGGCATCAATCAAGATACATACGGTAATGCTATCGCAACAGCGGACAAGCCGCATCTGGATGAGATCTTTACAAAATATCCTGGAACAACACTGAAAGCCTGCGGACTGGACGTAGGTCTTCCGGAAGGTCAGATGGGAAATTCCGAAGTCGGTCACCTGAACATCGGCGCCGGCCGGATCGTCTATCAGGATCTCACCATGATCACAAAGGCTATCGAAGACGGCAGCTTCTTTGAAAACGAAGCTTTGCAGAAAGCTATGGCTCACGTAAAAGAAAACCATTCAGCTCTCCATCTTTTAGGGCTGCTTTCTGACGGTGGCGTCCACAGCCATATCAGCCACCTGTTTGCTCTCATCGATATGGCGAAAAAAGAAGGCATCGAAAACCTTTACGTTCACTGTTTCCTGGACGGCAGAGACGTGCCTCCTCGCTGCGCCGAAAAGTACATTAGTCAGCTGGAAGATCACATGAAAAAAACCGGTCTCGGTAAGATCGCAACCGTATCCGGCCGCTACTATGCCATGGATCGTGACAAACGCTGGGATCGTGTCGAAAAAGCCTACAACGCTATGGCGTGCGGCGAAGGGGAACAGGCTCCCGACGGTACATCTGCAGTAAACCAGGCTTACAGCCGCGACGAAAACGATGAATTCGTACTCCCAACTGTTATTGAAAATGCAAACGGCACCGTTAACAACAGTGATGCTATGATCATGTTCAATTTCCGCCCGGACCGTGCCAGAGAAATCACACGGGCATTTGTGGATGAGCATTTCGATGGATTTGAACGAAAAAAAGAGATCAAAGATCTCTGCTACATCTGCATGACTCAGTACGATGCCGAGATGCCCAACGTCTCCCTTGCCTTCCCACCGGAAACCATGGCCAATACGCTGGGAGAATATATCGCGGATCAGGGGCTGACCCAGCTGCGCATTGCAGAAACAGAAAAATATGCCCATGTAACATTCTTCTTCAACGGTGGTGTGGAAGCACCTAACCGCAACGAAGACCGCATCCTGGTTCCTTCCCCGAAGGTGGCCACATACGACCTGCAGCCGGAAATGAGCGCTTATGAAGTAACAGAAAAAGTTCTGGAAGCCATCGAAACAGATAAATACGATCTGATCATCCTGAATTTTGCCAACGCCGATATGGTTGGTCATACAGGTGTCATAGAGGCTGCAAAAAAAGCCATCGAAGCCCTGGACAAGTGCGTACCGCAGATCGTAGACTCCATCCTGGCAAAGGACGGTCAGATCCTGCTGACGGCAGATCACGGCAATGCCGATGTGATGCTGGATAAAGACGGTAACACGGTAACGGCTCACTCCCTCAACGATGTACCGTTGCTCCACATTGCCAACGAGCCTAAGCAGCTGAAAGACGGCGGACGCCTGTGCGACATAGCGCCGACCATCCTGAAGCTGATGCATCTGGATATCCCGGCAGAAATGACCGGAAAGCCGCTGGTATAGCCTGCGGCACACCGCAAGCCACCTGCCGCCCGTGAATCGATAAAAGAATCAAAGTCAAAAAGAGCCGGGAGAGAATCCTAAAAGATTCTCTCCCGGCTCTTTTGTATCGTTTCTATCTTGTCGCCATAAAACAGACTTTGCCCTCTCTTACAGCAGTTCTTTTCTCGAAAGGTTGATACGGTTCTGGCTGTCGATTTCCGTTACCTTGACCTTCACGATATCACCGATATTCATTTCGTCTTCTACCTTCTCTACACGATGTTTTGCCATCTTGGAAATATGAAGCAGACCTTCTTTTCCCGGCAGGATCTCGATAAATGCCCCAAAGTTCATGATACGAGTTACCTTACCTTCATAGATCTCGCCCGGTTCCGGTTCTTTGGTCAGCAGCTCGATCTCTCTTACGCCAGCCTCTGCGCTCTTCATATCAGGCGCTGCGATATAAACCAGACCAGTATCGTCGATATCGATCTTGACACCGGTTTCTGCGATGATGCGATTGATAGTCTTGCCTCCCGGTCCGATGACAGTACGGATGTGATCCGGATCGATATGCATGGAGATGATCCTCGGTGCATATGGTGACATTTCTTCTCTCGGAGCAGGCAGCTCGTCCAGCATTTCCTTCATGATATGCATTCTTCCTTCATATGCCTGTTTCAAAGCGTTCTGCAGAACCTCCTTGGAAAGGCCATGAACCTTGATGTCCATCTGGATCGCCGTAACGCCCTTTGCAGTACCTGCAACCTTGAAGTCCATATCGCCCAGGAAGTCTTCCATCCCCTGGATGTCGGACAGGATCGCCATCTTGCTGCTTCCGTCTTCTTCCACGCGCTCGATAAGACCCATCGCAATACCAGCTACAGGAGCCTTGATAGGAACGCCTGCATCCATCAGTGCCAGACAGCTTCCGCATACCGATGCCTGAGAAGTAGATCCATTAGAGGATAACACTTCCGATACGACACGGATCGCATACGGGAAATCTTCCTCACTCGGCAGTACCGGCAGCAGTGCTCTTTCCGCCAGTGCACCATGTCCGATCTCTCTTCTGCCCGGACTCTTCATTCTTCCTGCTTCTCCTACGGAATACGGCGGGAAGTTGTAGTGATGCATGTATCTCTTTTCAGTCTGTTCATTGATGCCGTCGATAGTCTGCGCTTCGCTGAGCGGCCCTACGGTAGCAACGGAAAGCACCTGAGTCTGTCCTCTCTTGAAAAGACCGGAGCCGTGAGTTCTCGGCAGTACATGAGTATCACACCAGATCGGACGGATTTCCGTGCGTTTTCTGTTATCCGGACGGATACCGTCGTCCAGGATCATCTTTCTTACCTGTTCCTTTGTAATGGTGTAAAGCACATTGCCGATATCCTTGCCGTTATCCGGATAGATTTCTTCAAAATGTTCTTTTGTTTCAGCTTCTACAGCATCCATATTGTCCAGACGTTCCATCTTGTCGTAAGTCTGGATGGCAGCTCTCATCTTGTCTTCTGCATATTCTCTGACAGCAGCTTCGATGTCTTCCGGAACCTTATACAGTTCGATTTCCATCTTAGGCTTGCCGACTTCTTTTACGATTTCTTCGATGAATTCAACGATCTTCTTGATTTCTTCATGTGCGAACATGATAGCGTCCAGGATAGTATCTTCCGGCACTTCCTGTGCACCTGCTTCTACCATCATGATCGCTTCTTTCGTTCCAGAAACCACCAGATGCATCGTGCTTGCTTCCCTCTGTTCTAAAGACGGGTTCACGATGAACTGTCCATCTACCATTCCGATGAGAACCGAACCTGTCGGGCCTTCCCACGGAATATCCGAAATAGCCAGTGCTACGGAAGATCCGATCATAGCAGCGATTTCGGAAGGTGCGTCATCGTCTACGGACATGACTGTCGCAACGACCTGCACGTCATTGAAGAAACCCTTCGGGAACAGCGGACGAAGCGGTCTGTCCATCAGACGGGAATTGAGGATCGCCTTTTCGCTAGGTCTTCCTTCTCTCTTTATAAATCCGCCCGGAATCTTTCCTGCTGCGTACATTTTTTCCTCATAATCGCAAGACAGCGGGAAAAAATCGATGTCCGGTCTTGGCTCCTTGGACGCGCACGCCGTTACGTTTACGACTGTATCGCCGTATCTTACCATAACCTGTCCATTGGCCAGTTCGCAGACTTTGCCAATTTCAAGCTCCAGCAGCTTACCGCCGATGGCAGTCTTGAATGTTCTGTAATCAGTGAATTTCATAATAAACAACTACCTCCTGTTTATTTGCGCTTACTCTTAAACATCTCAGATGCTTATGCACCTGATATAAAAATAAAGACGGGGAATGAAAGCCCCGTCTAAATTATCAAGTTGATTTACTTTCTTAAACCTAAACGAGCGATAAGATCTCTGTATCTCTGCAGATCCTTCTCTTTCAGGTAATTAAGAAGGTTTCTTCTCTGTCCTACCATCTTCAGAAGTCCTCTTCTGGAGTGGTGATCCTTCTTATGAACTTTCAGGTGTTCGTTCAGATCGTTGATTCTGTAAGTCAGGATAGCAACCTGTACTTCCGGAGAACCTGTATCTCCTTCTTTTGTCTGATACTCTTTAATGATTTCTGCTTTTTTTTCTGTTGTAATCATGTTCGTCTTCCTCCTTGTTTTGATACGCCTGAAGCCCAGACGCCGTCGGAGTGTCGTCCGACTGAGCCGCAGGTAAAATTACTAACAACTTATGTTACCATACTGATACTTGTTTTGCAATACAAATCTCTCTGTCCTCCGGGACTTTCTGCAGATTCTGCAAAGTTTCCTGCAAAGGCTCCTCCCGGCGTTATATTTCTTATGCTGTTTAGGCTTCTTCCGGTTCTTCCTCGCCATCTCCTACACTGATATCGATCCCGTTGACCGTAACACCTTCCCCTGCCGGGATCAGCAAATACTGGCTCCCATCGATTTCCTGAGTCGTGATCAGGTATGTATATTCCGGATCCACCGTGATCTTCACCTCCGGCGTCTTCATCTCGAATTTCTTGCTTTCCATTACATTGATCGGGTTCAGGATGGACTGATCACCAAACTCTTTGCGGCAGGCTTCATTGAAAATCTCCACCTTTTCTTCCGGCACACCGCTGTGCTTGAGCACGTCATCCAGATCCTCCACAAACAGCTCCGGCACTTCCGGATCCTTACTTTCCTTATGAACCAGCAGCTGCTGCCTGATCTGCCCGTGGACCGCCTTGACCACGTCCAGACTGCAGTCTTCTCCCAGGGATTCGCAAAGCACATCAGTGAAAGCATGCTGCTGTGCTCCCGCAGACATAGGCGACTTTTCGATATGAAAGATCCCGTCAATGAATTCATGATGAATATCCACAAGCCCGCGGCTGTAATACAGTGCATTGTAGATGTTGGTGCTTCGGTCATCAAACGATGGAAACATAAATCCCAGCTCCGGATTCCCCAGCACATGTCCCGACGATGCTCCCCGGAAATTCTGTTCTTCTGCAAAGTAACGTAAGGACGCCCTGGCATCCTTTACAGGACATATGCAGCAGATGATATAGTCAAACACCTCGTTTGATCCTTCCTCCCAAAGCTCATCGTCACGTCCCTTGAACGGAATATCATAAGAATCGCTCGCCAGCAGGATCACATAGCTGTCGTCGCCGAAATCCAGCGACTCAATGACCCTCTTATAAAACAATTCCCTCATATCTTCATCTCGAAGATGGGACTGCCTGAGAGCCTGTAAAAGCCGGTGCTCATCGCTGTCCTCCACCTGTTTCGTGGAAAACTCGATATCCAGCAGGTTCTTTCCCAGCGTACCGGAAATAGATTTTTTAAGAAGTTTCAGATACAGTTCTGCTTCCTCCTGCTCCATAAGCCCCATGGACATGTCCATGCGCGCCACAATATCCTTTGCCGCATTGACATAACAGCCGTACACATGGCTGATGCTGTCTTTATCTAGTGTAAAACGTTTTCTGATTTCACGTAATTCTTTCTGATTCATCCCCGCTCTTCCTCCTGTAATGCGAAAACTTTTATTCCATATGCCCTGTTAAATTATCTTTTTACTGAATCGATACGCTGCCAGGCAGGATGCTGCCGGTATGATCGCGATACATCCCACCGCACTGATAATAATATTTATGATCCCCTCTGCAAATTCTCTTGAATTTATCATGACTTCCAGTGAATAATACATGCTGAAATTGATAAATAAAATCAAATATTCTCCTGCAAATATGAAGAATAGCGTATTTACGGTGGAACTTAAAATACTGCCTCCTATTTTCATCCCCGAAAGAATCAGTTCTCTTTGTTCATATTCGGGATTATGCCTTGCGATTTCATAAACTCCGGAAACGATCGCCATCGCAGTATCAACTATGGCACCAACAAGAGTCCACAACATCACCAGTATCGCGATAGCAAACATATCGACACCGATATCCCCGCTGTAGCCATTTGACTGCCTGATTTTATTTTCCCCCACAAAAGACATTCCCTGCAGGTGTCCTCCATAAACGAATACTGCGATCAGTGCCAGCATGACTGCTGCAATAACGATCACAGCTATAAATGCAACTCGCGTTTTATCGTTTACTTCATTTTGATAAAATATAGTAATACAAATTACGATCAGTATCGCCGCAATGGAAACTATCATCGGCGGAAGTCCTAAAGAAATCGCCCAGATCACGGCAACTAAAACGATCGCGTTCAAGGATAAGGTCATAAGCGTTTTCGCAGTGCGATCCCCTCCGACCAAAAGACAGAGGACTACCAAAACGATGCACAAAACTGAAATCATCATCTTTTTTCTCCCCTCCTTAAAAACATGGAAGACGCCATCACAGAAAGCGGGATGGTGATCAGTATCCCTATTGCTCCGGCAAGAAACCGCGTGATCTCAAAAAAGGCATCGTATTTCAAAACAGTAACAAAACCGATATCATTCCTCATGGAAATAATGAAAATCGGTATAATGGCAGCCAGATTCGTGAAGAACACAACATTTATCATAGTTCCCGTTATATCGTCTGCCACCTCTTTCGCCGAATCCACAAGAGCTTTCGTACCGATATCAGGTGTCTTGCGGATCAATTCTACCGAGCATGCCGTGATCGTCACTGCAATATCTATGATCGCACCCAGACATCCGATCATTATCTGTGAAAGGAATAAATGATTTGCCTGCTTTACAGTATATGGCTCCGGAAGAAAATCTAAATATTCATACCCCATATTGGCTGTCTTCCAGATCAGGGCAAAACATAGCAGCCCTACGACTGCAAGCGCTCCGATGGTTACAAAAAAAGAGATCAATGTAACTCTGCTTGCCCCGCTGACCAGAAACAACAGGATAAAAGCAAAGAGCAGGCAGGATACTACCGTCATCAGCAGGATATCGACGCCCTTTACATACAGCAGCGTCATGGCAATAAAGATCACGATATCCGCCACAAAGCACACCGTAGTGAAAAAGCCCTTTCGACCTCCGAAGCCAAGCAGCATACCCAGCAAAAGAATGACCGCAGCAGCTACCCAGTGATCACGTTTGACACCTGTGATCGTTTTTAATTCCGAATCCAGAAACACCACATCTCCTTTATGGTATTTCTGATCATAAACGAGAGCCTTATCATATTTTAACTCGATATCTCTGAACTGACCTTTCTCTTCTCCATTTTTGATTTCTGCCTGGATCTGCTGTTTCTCGCCACTGGTTTTGACCGTGGTTATTTTCCCGATCGGCTTGCTGTACAAGCTGTAATCATGATACACGCATAGAAATGCGATCGTCCCACAAATCAGAACTACTATAAACTTTATTATCACATTAACGATAAATTTGTTCACACCCAATACCACCTGATATTTATTTTCTAAACTTCCTTCTTCCCCACGACATTACATTTTACTCCACCCCGGCTCAATATGCAAGCAGAGACCTTTGCAAAAGCATTGCCCGAAGATCCTGCAAAGCCTCCGGCAGTGCGCTTTGCAGAAAAAAGAGAGACCGTCTTCCCTGATGGTCTCTCCTCGCAGATTCTATTATAACGCAACATTATTTCCAGAAATCCGTATCTTCCTTGACGCCGATATCCTTGGCGATAAAATGCGGATCCTTGCCTTCCTTACGCTGTTTTACATAGTCGTTGAGACATCTTACGGCAGTGCCTCCCAGGATCAGGATAGTCGGTACGTTCACAACTACGATCATGCCCTGCAGCATGTCCGCAGTATCCCATACGAATGCTGCACTTGCCACAGCACCGATGTACACAACGACCGTAGCGATGATTCTGAAAACCAGAAGTTCTCCTCTGCTCGGTACTCTTCTGATGATGAATTCCAGACATCCTTCACAGTAGGAATAGTTTCCGATCAGCGTCGTGAACGCGAACAGCGACATTGCTACTGCCAGGAAAATCGGTCCGAAGCTTCCCAGTGCATCGCCCATGGATGCCTGCACATAACCAGCTGCATCTGCTGATCCATCTACCGCGTATTTTACAGGATCAATACTAGTGCTCAGGCACATGAATGCCGTTGCTGAACAGATCAAAAGTGTATCGATAAATACAGAAAGCATCTGCACCAGCCCCTGTTTTACCGGATGAGAAACATCTGCTTTTGCGGCAGCATTCGGAGCAGAACCCATACCAGCCTCGTTGGAGTACAGACCTCTTTTGATACCCCACATAATGCAGGAGCCTGCGAATCCTCCGAAAATAGAAGGGAAATCGAATGCGCTCTTGAAAATCATTGCAAACATGTGCGGGATGTTTGTGATATTGAGTGCCATGATCAGCAGTGATACCAGCACGTAAATAACGCCCATCACCGGAACCATAACGGCAGTGACACGAACGAGTCTCTTGGCTCCGCCGATTACGATAACGCCGAAGAGGATCGCCAGGATCAGTCCTATGAGTTTCGGCGTCACGCCTGCATCGTAGAAGCTGAACGCTGCAAATGTGGACTGCAGGTTGTAGGCAGCCAGCATATTGTATCCTACAGCGTAGATCATGATGATCAAAAAGGAAAAGATCACACCCAGCCATCTCTGCTTCAGTGCTGTCTGCATGTAGAATGCGGGACCACCGTAACTGGATCCGTCTTTATCACGTTTTTTATAGATCTGCGCCAGCGTAGATTCTATAAAGGCGGTCGCTCCACCGATAAAGGCAGTCAGCCACATCCAGAAAATTGCGCCTGGACCTCCCAGGCAGATTGCTGTCGCTACTCCGATAATATTTCCGGTCCCGACTCTGGATGCCGTGGAAACCATCAGCGCTCCAAAAGAAGAGATCCCATTTTCACTTTTCGGTTTTTCAGTAATAACTTTAAAAGATTCCTTGAACAGACGAACCTGGATGAATTTACACCGGAATGTAAAGTACAGCCCGCCTACGATCAGGAACACTGGTACGAACCATGGCTGATACAGCACACCGCTGATCGCCAGGATCCATGAGTGAATAACATCTAACATAACTTCCGTTCCTCCTAAAAAATGACTTGAACAATACCATCATCTCTTAGTCCGTAACCCCCTAAATGCGCGCTTTTGACGCATCAGCTTCACCAGTATAACAGAAATTTGCAGGTTATACAATCAAAATTGCAAATCGATGCCCTGTGTGGTAAAATAAAGCTATCGGTTCAGTTAGTTTTAACTACCCCTAATGAAGGAGATCCAATATGAATACATTTTATGGCATTTTAATACCCTTTCTCGGAACCACACTGGGAGCCGCGTGCGTATTCTTTCTGAAAAAAGCATTGAGCGAATCTTTGCAGCGTGCTCTGACCGGCTTCGCCGCAGGTGTCATGGTAGCCGCTTCAGTGTGGAGCCTGCTGATCCCTGCCATTGAACAAGCCTCCGGGATGGGGCGACTCTCCTTCGCCCCTGCCGTGATCGGATTCTGGTGCGGCATATTGTTTCTGCTTCTGCTGGATCACGTCATCCCTCATCTCCATAGAAACTGTGAACAGACAGAAGGACCAAAAACCCATTTGCAGCGCTCTACCATGCTGCTACTGGCCGTCACACTCCACAACATCCCGGAAGGCATGGCCGTCGGCGTCATGTACGCAGGCTACCTGTCCGGAAATGCACAGATCACTGCTGCCGGTGCACTGGCTCTCTCCCTGGGCATCGCCATCCAGAACTTCCCGGAAGGAGCCATTATCTCCATGCCCCTGCGAGCCGAGGGCATGAGCAAGTCAAAAGCCTTTCTCTGCGGAACTCTTTCTGGTATCGTTGAGCCCATCGGTGCCCTCCTGACCATCCTGGCGGCCCAGCACATCATCGCCTTCCTGCCTTATTTTCTCAGTTTCGCCGCCGGAGCCATGCTCTACGTCGTCGTAGAAGAACTCATCCCTGAAATGTCTCAGGGTCGCCACTCCAACCTGGGCACCCTCTTCTTTGCCATCGGCTTTACTATGATGATGGCTCTGGATGTAGGGCTGGGGTAAACGGCTTGCTAACATCTGCTCACGTCATGAATTCCCAGATCGAAAATTTTCTGACCTAATTGGGAATCAATCTCTCGATTCAGATGTCTGCTCGCGTCATGAATTCCCAGATTTGATTTTTTCAAAGCTATATGGGAAGTTCGATACTGTAAACGTTTCAAGATCCATGCGCAGCACTCGCTATGATTCCTCAAAAGACATAGAAACTATTCATCTGGGAACTGTTTTTCTCTACATTGTAAATATCTTGTAAAGCAGTTCCCAGCTTGCTGTTTTATTTTGAAAAATGGGAATTCATGAATGAAGAAACAGCTCATAAGCCGTAAAAAATCCAAATCAAGATCATTTTTTTCGCAATCTGGGAATTCATGATTTCCCAGATCACGCACCATACCCTATTTGTTGTACTTTCTCTTTTTGCCTGCAACTGTTGTCCCATATAAAAAAACTCAGAGCAAAAGCTCTGAGTTTTTATTGGTGCGGATAAGAGGATTCGAACCTCCATGAAGTTGCCCTCACACGGACCTGAACCGTGCGCGTCTGCCAATTCCGCCATATCCGCAAGTTTTTTGTTTTCCTTGACGCGACTATTTCATTATACATCGTTTTGCGATTTTTGCAAGCTTTTTTTGAAATTTTTCTTGATTTTTTTCGATCTTTTTTTTGCCGTTTTCTGAATCCCTTTATTTTGCAAGACTTTGGGTGAGTTTACCTAATGATTCAGAATTATCCATTTATCCCAAATTTCACCGCCGCGTTTTTTGGTTTAAAACCACCCGGATCTAATCCGAGATTTTTAATACGGACACGTATACTCTCCGAAGTAATTTCCTCTCTGAATATCATCTGCCTTGTTAAATTCATACTGCACCAGTGCCAGGTTTATGATCTGAAATCCTAACAGCTGCAGCACCAGATAAAGCACCCGTGTATCTGTACTTCTGTATTCCAGATACCGATTCTTGAGCATGTCTGACTTTTCTCCCAGTTTCCAGGCCCAGTAATAGCTGTAGATCCCGAAAGTGATCAAGCTCAGCAGAAATGCAATCCCTCCGGACGTCTGGTTGGGATGACGAGTCATGCGGTTGATTTCATTCGTCGCAACGATGAACCAGTAGATCTCGTATATTCCAAATGTAATGATCGAAAACACGATGCAAAGTGCAATGTTTCTTCTCATAGTGCGTCCCACTCCTTTCTTGTCCCGAAGGTTGTTAAAGCAAAATAGAATGGGCAAGGCGTAAGCCGGGTTCTGTATCTGACAATCATCTATCTTGGCTTCCTGTTACCAGAAAGCTCATGCGACCTACCTACCGGGCAGCGACGGGCCGCCGCTTTTTCTGCCCTATTTGGTCTTGCTCCGAATGGGGTTTACACGAGAAATATGTTACCATATCTCCCTGTGAGCTCTTACCTCACAATTTCAACCTTACCACGGCATTACCCGTTTCGGCGGAATGTTTCTGTTGCACTTTCCCTACAGTTACCTGCGCCGGACGTTATCCGGCATTCTTGCCCTGCGGAGCCCGGACTTTCCTCATACATCCCAAAGATGCACGCGATTGTCTGCCTTACCCAAAATATAAAATCCAGTTGTTCCTAGAAATTTATATCATACAAACTACATTTTGTAAAGGACAATTACAGCTTAGTGCGAAGCAGAGCATATTCCTCATATTTTCCAACTGCTCAGTATTTCTTCTGTTTTCATTGCTTTTCCTCTTTTACGATGATATACTAAAAATGTACGCCCTTTATGGCGTATCGTTATTATTTACAAAGGTTATTTCACAAATCAAGGAGGAACAACACCAATGGAATTAGAAGCAATAAATGCTGGTATACTTTCCATCGTGCCACCTGTGGTCGCCATCGTACTGGCACTGGTCACAAAAGAGGTGGTATTCTCCCTCGTGCTTGGCATCTTGTCGGGTACAACGATCTATGCCTTTTCCACAGGAACCGGAATCGTTGGCATTTTCGACACAACGACACAGCTGATGGCCACAAAGCTGGGAGATAACACAACAATGATCATATTCCTCTGTCTGCTGGGTATTCTTGTAGCACTGGTAAACCGTGCCGGAGGTTCCCGCGCATACGGAGAATGGGCTGTAAAAAAACTTAAAAGCAAACGAAGCGCATCGGTTGCTACAGCTTTTCTGGGGATCCTGATCTTTATCGATGACTATTTCAACTGCCTGACAGTAGGTACCGTTATGCGTCCGGTAACAGACCGTTTCGATATGTCCCGGGAAAAGCTGGCATATCTCATCGATGCTACTGCAGCGCCGATCTGTATCATCGCACCGATTTCATCGTGGGCAGCATCCGTAATGTCATATTATCCAGAATCAGCATCCCACAGCGGAATGACCGCATTCCTGTCATCCATCCCGATGAACCTGTATGCCATCCTGACCATCTTCATGGTATTCTACATGGCGATCCGCAAGAACGGGGACTTCGGCCCGATGCTCAAGGCGGAAATGGCTGCAACAAAAGGGATTCATGAAGGAAGACTGGAACAGGGCATCGCAGAAAAAGAATTTCTGGAACAGCTGGAGAACTCCAAAGGCAAGATCTGCGACCTGGTTATACCGATCCTGTTCCTGATCGTAGCCTGCATCCTGTCCATGCTGTATGTAGGCGGATACTGGGGCGAAGAAAAGATGAGCCTTTTCGATGCGTTCGGAAACACCGACGCCGGAACTGCACTGGCACTGGGTGCGCTGGTTACGCTGATCTTCTCCTTCATCTACTTTATGCTTAGAAAAGTCCTGACATTCCGTGACTTTTTCAAATGCATCAATCCAGGAGTAAACTCCATGGTAGCAGCATGTATCATCCTGACGCTGGCATGGACCATCAGCGGCGTCTGCAGAGATCTGCTTTCCACAGGTCCTTACGTAGCACATCTGGTAGAGACATCCGGTGTACCGGTCGGCATCCTTCCGGCACTGATATTCGTAGTGGCATGCTTCCTCTCCTTCTCGACAGGAACGGCATGGGGAACTTTCGGGATCCTGATCCCTATCATCATCTCCATCTGCGAAGTAGCTGCACCGGAACTGCTGATCGTAACACTGTCCGCTACACTTGCAGGCTCCGTATTCGGCGATCACACATCCCCGATCTCCGATACGACGATCCTGGCGTCTACTGGTGCACAGTGCAACCACCTGAAACACGTTGGAACTCAGGTACCATATGCCTGCACCGTAGCCGTATGCTGTCTGATCGGATATATCATCGCAGGATTTACCGGCAAACTGGGACTGGCTGCATGCACAGCTATCACACTGCCGTCTGCACTGGTTCTGCTCTTTATCGCGCTTATCATCATGCGCAAGATCGCAGGTCCTGCAAGATATCAGAACGAAGCTGCACAGGAATAAACCGCAGCGAACAAAACGACAAAACTAATACGAATCACATAAATAAAACCCGCTCAGAAAAACATCCATTATTCAAAGGATGCTCCTGAGCGGGTATTTTTTTATGCAAAGCCTGCTCCGCAGGCTGTATACTGCTTTACCGTCATACCTCCATCACGACATCGATGTAAAAAACCTTATCGTCATGAGAAAAACGAGCAGTACCATTATATTTTTCTGCGGTGATCCGAATCGAAGAAAGTCCGATTCCCGAACCGTCTTTTCTGGACGAAGCATATTTTCCGTCTTTTTTTCGTACCTCATCATCGAAGCTGTTTGTTGAAACAATATACAGGTCACGTTCATTTTTTAATAACAGCGAAAAGTGATGGAAACGTTCACCCTCTTTTGCAGTAAGACAACCGTGATACACATTCTCCAGCAGATTTCCCAACATACCACAAAGGTCATTGTCGGAAATTTTGCAGTCCGGAAGGGATATCTCCCACTGTCTGCGCACGCCGTACATCTCCAGCAGCGTTTCATAATAATTCAGCAGTGCATTGACAGAAGGATTACGACACCATGCTCTGATCTCATTCTGCGGCAGATCCGCAACAAAACTCTGAAGATAGTTTTTCAGCGCCTCCACATCATTTTGTTCCGCCAGACTCAGCATCGTAATGGCAGATTGTCTAAAATCATGCCGTATCCTGGACGATTCTTCTATGTATGTCTGCTGGGCAATATACTGATGCTCCTGCATCTGCATAAGCTGTATCTTCTCTCGCTGATCCAGGCTCTGGATCAGTTCCATCGCCACAAAGTAAAAACTCACGTAGATGATCAGCATCAGCAAAAACATACCGCTTAACACAAACAGATACAGGAAAAACATATTCCCGAAATACAAATGACTGTAATCCCTTGGCTGAATGACATAATTGCCGGCAGAAAATATGAGGGGTGCCGGGACCATAACATACCAGACTCTGGCATTGAACAGTTGATCCACGAGCCGGCATCCGTATTTCAGCAGCAAATGAGCAAGCAGCAAGGTAAGGCTCACACTGAAAATCAGCTGCACTCCCGTCGCCATAACACAGGAATTGAACCTGTTTTCTGTTGGATGTATCCATGCGTCTACAGCGATGGCGTAATCCGACATAAATGACGAAAGCGCGATTGCCAGGAGAAATATTGCCAGCTTTTCGCCAAGACCGCACTTGACCATCCTGTAATAAAACACAAAGCACATTATAATTGCAGCAAAGAACACCAGATCTGCATTCACGCCCAGCGATAAGGTCGAAAAAATACCTGCCAGCGAAAGCGATGTGATTCCTCCTGCAGCGATACCCGCAGTCGTTTTAGCGGAATACTTCAACTGGTTTTTCACCGGAAGGAAACAAATCGCGGCCGCCGGTATCAAGCATAAAAACTGAATGAATTCTGCCAGATAAACCTGGTTCATTTTCTTCCCCTTTCTTCGGAACTTCTTCGGATCTTAGCGAATTCGTAATCACGCCACTGCTGCTTCAGTTTTGTCGCATTGCGCATCGTAATAGGTACCGTGATCCCGCAGGACAACTTACAATCCCGCTTGGACATTTCCAGAATATGATCCATATTGCACAAAACCCCGCGACTCACCTGCAGGAAACGCTCATCCTCGATCAACTGCTCTGCCAGTACGCCATAGTACATTCTTGGACGGTATTCGTTTCCATCGACATCGTAGATCCTCGTACTGTGATTATCCGCATACAGACATACGATTTCTGAATACATCAATCTGATTTCCAGGTTGTTGTACAGAAATGAGAAAAACTGATCCTTATTGGGAATGATTTTCAGTGCATCGAGAAGACAATTCGTGATCTGTTCCAGATCCACCGGTTTTTCCACATAATCAAAGGCATGACACGAAAACGCATTTTTCATATGATCCTGGCTTGATGTCAGGAAAATCAGGATCACATGGCTGTCAAATTTGCGGATCTGCTCCGCCGTTTCCACACCATCCATCCCATCCATAAAAATATCCATAAAGATAATATCATAGCTGTGTGCCGTGAAATGATTCAAAAAATCCTCACCGCTTGCGAAACAATCGAGTTTGTAATGCAGCCGCTGCTCCGCTGCGAACTCTCCCAGCAGCATCGCAACATGATCGCGTAATTCTTTCTTGTCATCCACTAAAGCAAATCTCATCTCTTACTCCTGTTCCCTCTATCACTTATCCCAGCTGAAACGGATCCAGATCCACACCGGAAGCCAGCACCTCCACACGAGCCGGCAGCATCGATGTCAGTATAGACTGCATCGTCTTTCCAAACAGCTTTTCTGTCCCGTAATGACCAGCATCGATAAGGCAGATCCCATACGCCGCAGCCTCCTGAGCTTCATGATATTTTACATCTCCTGTCACAAAGACATCGCATCCAAGCTTTTGCGCCATCGGCAGAAGATCTGCCCCTGCACCGGTGCATAATCCCGCTTTGTGAAAACGCAGTTCCGATCCATCTGCTCCTTCGCGATCTCCTGTCGCGATACGTATCGATTCCGGACGAATACCAAGACCTTCGCTGAGACGCTCCACCAGTTCTTCTACACTGATCGGCCGCCTGAATTCTCCGCATCTTCCAATATCCGCTTCCTCCTTGCGCATCACCATATCCTCGGGAGATTCCACCTTTTCTCCTGCCAGATTCCGCACATTAGAAAGTTTCAGAACGCCAGCCAGTACATCGTTGTTACCACCTTTTGTCTTATCGAACGGCGTATGGCAGGAATAGACAGCGATATCATGCTGTACCAGCTGACGGATCAACCTTCCCGCCGGATCTTCATCCGTAAGTTTTTTGATACCCGAAAACAGTAACGGATGATGCGTTACGATCATTTCGCATCCCAACCGTTCCGCTTCTTTTAAAACCGAAAAATCCAGATCAAGACAGGTCAGCACCTTTGTGACCGGGTGCTTCCGGGATCCAGCCAGAAATCCACTGTTATCCCAGGTTTCCTGCAAAGCCTCCGGCGCGATCTCGCAAATCTTATCTGCGATCTCACCGGCTGTCATCTCTTTTTTCTCATTTCGCACCATCACACATCGCCCCTCTCTCACGGACCTGTCTCAGCAGATCCTTTAAATAATAAATATTATCACATCGTATTTCCTCCGATGCCCGGTTTCGTTCCTTAGACATCATGATCTGTTCCAGAACAGACTGTTCACGTTTCAGCATACGCAGTAAAAAATCCTCCACCGGCCCGCCTGCCGATACGATCCACGGCGGGATCTGATAAAAGATCTCCATCTGCCGTTCAGACTCTGACGCACATGCTAAAATATCTTCCGTCAGACAGCTCACAGGGTCTTTCTTTTCATCAGCCGATCCTGCTGCTTCAGGAGAAATCGCTGTAATGATTTCCGGTATGAAATGACCTTCTTCCACCAGATCCTCGTGAATGATGTGAAAACCGTGGTCGCAGAGCCATTTTCTCAAGATCCCCTGTCCGATTCGCGGTTGAAAAACATACTTTCGAAAAGAACAGGTATGTTCCATGTCCCGCTCTAAGAGTTCCGTGATCAGTTTTCCTCCAACTCCGGCGATCACGACAGCATCGACCTCACCCGGTTTTAATACCGTAAGCCCGTCACCCACGCGAAACTCCGCACGTGCAGCACACTCTTCGTACTCTCCCGTGAAGTATCGAATGCAGTTTTCCTCCGCTTTTGCCAGAGAAGGCACACTGATATCTGCCAGGATCACCCGATCACACTGTCCACTTTGTAATAGAAATACTGGCAAAAAACCATGGTCGGTTCCGATATCGGCCATGGTTTTCTCATCTTTTAATCGCTCTGCAATGATCTGCAGTCTGTCATTTAGCTTGATCATATCTATTTCCCTGCTTACTCCAGATAGTCCTTTAATTTCTTGCTTCTGGTCGGATGACGCAGCTTCCGAAGCGCCTTTGCTTCGATCTGACGAATACGTTCTCTTGTAACATCGAACTTCTTTCCGACCTCTTCCAGGGTTCTTGCCCGTCCATCTTCCAGGCCGAACCGCAGCTTCAGAACCTTCTGTTCTCTTTCTGTCAAAGTGCCAAGCACATCTACCAGCTGCTCTTTCAGCATCGAGAAAGCAGCCGCTTCCGCCGGTGCCGGAGCATCATCATCCGGGATAAAGTCGCCCAGATGGCTGTCTTCCTCTTCTCCGATCGGAGTTTCCAGTGAAACCGGCTCCTGTGCAATTTTCAGGATTTCACGGACTTTTTCCACCGAGATGCCCATTTCTTCTGCGATCTCGTCCGGGGTCGGTTCTCTGCCTTCCTCCTGCAGCAGCTGACGGGAAACGCGTATCAGCTTATTGATCGTTTCAACCATATGGACCGGAATACGAATAGTTCTCGCCTGATCTGCGATAGATCTGGTGATTGCCTGACGGATCCACCATGTCGCATAAGTACTGAATTTATATCCTTTTGTCCAGTCAAATTTATCTACTGCCTTGATCAGACCCAGGTTTCCTTCCTGAATCAGATCCAGGAACAACATCCCGCGACCCACATATTTCTTGGCTATGCTGACAACAAGACGCAGGTTGGCTTCACAAAGCTTCTGCTTCGCATACTCATCTCCTGCTTCCATCCTTTTTGCCAGATCTATCTCCTCCTGTGCGGTCAGAAGAGGGACTT
>ERZ824978.359-NODE-359-length-67643-cov-4.213958_pt1 | contig 67643 bp, 55 predicted proteins | sample MGYA00519860_ERZ824978 | MGnify/ENA primary metagenome ERZ824978 (study PRJEB31778, sample SAMEA3449184) | human gut metagenome | biome: human gut; feature: human-associated habitat; material: faeces | place: United Kingdom | collected 2010/2012 ... | reverse complement strand
AAAGCCCGTAATATCAAGGAAAAACGCACCATAGAGATGTTTAATACGGTCTCAAGAAAGCAAGAAGAGCAAGCCAGTTCTCGAAGAGATAATCTCAGAACTGCTGAGGACAACGGAAACCTTGAAATTAGCGGGTTTCTGACAGATTGGATAGTTATGAAAATTGCAGATTTCCGGTTCGTTACTAACACATTACTAACATGTTACTAACAAACCGCTGCAGATGTGACTATGTAATTCAGAGATGTATTCTATGAAAATAGGATGCATCTCTTTTTTGATTCGCAACTCTTAAATAAGATTTATGGCGTTTACGATCTCATCAATATCAAGCTGCGTATAAGTGTCGTTTATCAAGTCTTGTGAGTGTCCAAGAATCTTTTTTCGAATGGTTTCGCAAATCTCGGCTTTGTGCATCATGGAACTGCATGTGTATCTGCAGCAGTGAGGTGTATAGGGATATGAAGAAGTGCGATTTTATAGACGATGAAAATCAGACATCAAACACAGAGGAGTAGTGATTATTATTTACAAAATGTAACAATTGATTTAATATAAGTGTATAGAATGGTGAGAGAGGATGGGGATTAATAGATGACCGGTTCAAATATAACTTATGACATTCGTACTACTGAACTCTCTAGAAATACATTGACAAATCTCACTGGAGTTCCACTAGGTAAATAGTATTCTCTTTTACATAAAAGGTTTCCCCGATTAAGAATTAAAGGGACTGCATAAGAGTGTTTTATTGAAATGTTGATGCCAAGTCCGTGGGTCCACAAATGGGACCAACTTCCTCTCTGACTTAAAAGAATAGTTGGAGAAGAAAGAAAAAGTATACTGAAATCACTTAATTTCAGACCCATGAGACCATTCAATATAACATCGGTGGTCGAGTGGGAATAGAATGAGTAAAAAATTTAGTATATCGTTGTAAATGATTATTCAGATGACAGGTAGTACACGTATTATCTGTCACCTATTCATTTTTTGTAATTGTGCAGGAATTGCGCAAGATTTGTACACAAGGGGGTGCGGACATAATCCTGAACCAAAGTTGACAGGAGGTGTTCAATGTATTCCTATGAGCAACGGGTCACAGCGGTCAAGCTATTGATACAATATGACATGAGTTATTCGACCGTCATACAAGAGTTGGGATATCCCAACAACAGCAAATCTTTGTGCTACTGGTTTAAGGAATATGAGAGCAACGGTGATTTTCATAAAGCTTACGCTGGTAGAAGTAAATATACTGATGAACAAAAACAGATGGCTGTCGCGTATTATCCTTAGTTTCCTGAGGACTTCCGACTAAAAGGGTTTCCCACTCAAAAATCTACATAGAGAAATCGCCAAAAACCCAACAATATCACGGGGTTTTGGCAATTTTCGCTTGACCACAACAGGTGGAGGAACGAGACAGGACAAACCGAAGCTGCATGGCTAAATTCACCCGACGCTAACAACGTTAAAGGAACAGGTGCGATTGCCTGACAAACTGCGTAAAACATTCCCGTTTCGACGTGCACGGATGATTAAAGACGGTTGATGTGATACCATCACAGCCGATCAGAATATCATAATTATGCGCGAAAAGCGCATTGTTATTCTTCGGGTTTGTTGATTTTTCTGGAAAATGTTGTTCGGTGTATTCCAAGAACATCCGCAGCTACACTTTTGTTCGGGAAAAGCTCAAGCGCTTTTTCAAACATTGCATTTTCCATTTCCTGCTGTGCTTCTTTCAGCGGAATGATTTTGTTTATTTTAATTTCAATCGCGTCAACAGTGGCGGTGTCCTTTCGAACAGATTCCGGAAGATTATCTGCCGAAATAACGGAAGAGGGCGTAGTAACAACCAGTCGCTCAATCAGATTTTCCAGCTCTCTTATGTTTCCCGGCCATGGAGCGTTCGTTAAGATAGCCATTGCGTCCCTGCTGAAATGCTTATTCTTATGATATTTCTCGTTGAATCTTTTCAGGAACTCATGCGTCAGGTGCGGAATTTCGGAGCGGCGTTCCCTGAGGGGAGGAATGTAAAGAGGCACAACATTCAAACGGTAATACAGATCATCACGGAACTGTCCGGACTCAACCATCTTCGCGAGATTTCTGTTTGTTGCAGCAATGATTCTGATATTCGCGGTCATCGGTTTTACCGAACCGATTGTATAATAAGATTTCGTCTGGATCAGATCCAGAAGTTTAACCTGCATGTTCAAGGGGAGCTCCCCGATTTCATCCAATAACAATGTTCCGCCTTCCGCTGCAGCAATCAGGCCCGGCTTTCCCTGGTTCAGCGCGCCTGTAAAGGCCCCCTTTTCATATCCAAACAGTTCGGATTCAATCAGGCTGTCCGGAATGGCACCGCAATTGACCTTCACGAAGGGACCGTTCTTGTTGATACTGGTATCGTGAATCTGTTTGGCCATGACATCTTTTCCGACGCCTGTCTCCCCCTCGATCAGAACAGTCGAATCTACTTCCGTGATCTGCATGACAGTATTCAAAGCATGCTGCATCGTGATATTGGAGGTAATGATTTTATTGTTCGTTTCTGTATAAATGGATTGCTTTTCGTATTCTCGTATTAACTCTTCTGCTTCCTGCAGTTTGCTTTCAAGGGTCGTTATAGAGGTAACATCTTTTGAAATGTTGAATATTTTGTACAACTCACCATTTTGATCGTATACAGGAGTGCTTGTAACAAGAAGCCGGTGTCCGGTTTTCGTATCCTGCACCAGGGTACAGGGAGTGTCCTTATCCAGCACTTCTCTTGTAACCGACTTAGAAAGGATGCCGTTTTTTTCGAGATCCCGGACATTCGTTCCGATGGCCAGCTCACGTTTTAATCCAAATTGTTCCTCTATCGCTGAATTGGTTTTGATCAAAACACCATTTTTATTTGATACAGTCAGCAAGTCAAAGATGTTATCAAATATGAACTCATCATCCAGATACTCCTTTCTGCATTTGACGATAAGCTTCAGCATTTTTTCAAAGTCGGCTTCGGTCCAATCGTTCATCAGATCGGTTATACCATAAATGGTGACAAGATGGCTGCTGTTACCGTCTTCGTTGGCATTCGTAACGCAGACCAGATAATTTTCTTCCGGCGTTTCAATCAAAGCACAGTTTATCGGAAAGAAAACCGTTGATTTGATGATTTTAGCCAGCGTTGCCGTTGGGTTTGATTTCTTATGTGCGGCAATGGATTCCATGCTCTGCATAAAGGCCTTATTTGCGTACGAAATGGAGCCTTCCTTCGAAGAGAAGCAAATCCCGTAAAGGGATTGATCCAGATCCTCGTTATGACATTCACTCAAAGAAGGAATGTTTCCTAAACTAGTATCAGAATCCAGAAGCTGAAACAATATAGATTTTATAACATCCATCACATACCTCCTCCTAAATTCTTTGATGATATTGTAGCATGTTTACTACACGGCGTGCAAGACTGCTACAACATTTGTTTTTAAATTAACAATCAATTAATTAAACTCAGCAAATATGGTTCATTTCAAAAAAACAACCATTATTTAAGGGCTGAATTTGTAGATACACCTAAAAACCGGATTGGCACAATAATTGCTACTTTAACAGAGTATACAAGTTAAAGTCGATGAAAAAAAGGAGAACCTCAATGCAGTCAAACAGAGATCGAATTAAGAAAATGATTGAACACATTTCAACATTCAATGATGCAGATCCCGGTGAAGGAATCAGCAGATTCAGCTATAGCGAAAACGATGCTAAAGCCAGAAAATATCTGATAGATATCTGCGAAGATATAGGCCTGAAGGTACGTGTTGACGCAGTAGGCAATGTATTTGCGAGGCTCGTCGGGACTGATGAAAGCCTTCCTGTCGTAATGTCAGGATCGCACATTGACTCCGTCAAGAACGGAGGAAGGTTTGACGGCCTTGTCGGCAGCATCGGAGCGCTTGAAGCTGTCCGTGTTATGGTCGAAGAAGGATATCAGCCAAAGAATTCCATCGATATTGTGTTCTTCGCTGAAGAAGAAGGCTCCAACTTCCAAGTTCCGGTTATGGGCAGCAAGCTCCTTACAGGCAAGCTGACTGTAGACGATATCAAGGAAATCAAAAACGAAGCCGGCATTACCGCCTACGATATGATTAAAAACGCAGGCTATGATCCAGACAACATGCCAAACGATGTCATTGCTCCGGGAACTGTCAAGAATATGATCGAACTCCATATCGAGCAAAGTGTCCGTCTCGACAAGGAAGGGCACACCATCGGTATCATCAGCGGCATCGCAGGTTTGAACTGGATTACGATCACACTGGAAGGGGTACAGAACCACGCTGGCGCGACACCAATGTTCCTGAGACAGGATCCAATGGTCGCCGCATCAAAGATCATTGCTGAAATAGACGGCATTGCCAAGGCAATCAACGATACCATTGTTGCCACGGTAGGATATATCGAAGTGACCCCGAACATTCCAAACGCAATTCCTAATGGAGTGAAATTCGTCGTCGATGTCAGAGATATCCAGCAGGAGACGATTCAGCAGTGCGTTGATGAAATCAAAGCGGTTACAGAGAAATATGCGAAGGAAAACGATGTGAAATTCACAGTAGAGAAGACTGCAAGCTCCGAAGCAATCAAAATCCAGGATTATATTAAGGAAGTCATGGTAGAACAGGCAGAGAAACTTGATCTTGATTATGTCCTGATGCCAAGCGGCGCCGTACACGACTCAAACTATATGGCAGAAGTGACAGATGTTGCGATGATTTTCGTGCCGAGTGTCGATGGAAGAAGCCATGTTAATGAGGAGTACACAGACTGGGATGACATCAAAGCAGGCGTGGATCTGCTTCTGAACACTCTGGTTGCTATTTCACAATAATGTTTGATGCCATAATTCGATGGTTTATTATACAGTTTTTACCAATTTCAAGAAAAGGAGCAAAAGATGAAAAAGGTACTTATCAAGAACGGAACGATTGTTACTGCAACGGACGAATTTAAAGGCGACCTGCTGTTAGCAGATGGGAAAATAGCAGCAATTGGAGGCGCTATCGACGCTTCTTCTGCCGACGAAGTATATGATGCCGAAGGAAAGTATGTAATGCCTGGCGGAGTTGACCAGCACACACACTTTGACTTCTCATTCGGCGACACAACATGTGTTGGATGGGAAGGCTCTCCTGCAGCTGTTGTGTCAGGAACGACAACGATCATAGACTTTGTAAACCAGAAGGTAGGCTCTTCTCTGAAGGCTTCCATCGATGAATATCAGAAGAACAAGGTCGATGGAAATGCATGCTGTGACTATGGCTATCACGGTGTTGTATATGATGCGAATGATGCTCTGTTCGAAGAAATCGAGCATATGCCTGAGTATGGCGTAACATCCCTGAAACTGTTCATGGCTTACAGAGGACAGCCATATCACTGCGATGACGATGCAGTCCTCAAAGCGCTGCAGGCCTCGAAGAAATCCGGCGTTACGATCATGGTTCACGCCGAGAGCGCGGATATGATCGCAACACTGCAGAAGCAGGTAGCGGCAAGCGGTGTAACCGGTCCGATTGGCCACGCACTTTCAAGACCACCGGTTGTTGAGGAAGAAGCAGTTAGCCGTGCTGCATATCTGGCAGAACTGGCAGCTGCACCAATTTATATTGTTCACGTAACGGCGAAGGGTGCAATGGAGGTAATCAGAGACAGATATGAAAAGGGTGTTGCTATCTTCGGCGAAACATGCACACACTACCTCACGATCACAACAGACGCTCTGGAGAAGCCGGGATTCGAAGGTGCGAAGGCAGTCTGCTCACCGGCACTGCGTTCACAGGATCACCTGGATGCTATGTGGGAAGCTGTTAAGAAAGGCTGGCTGAATGCAATCAGTTCAGACCACTGCGGATTTAACTATGAAACACATAAGCATGCTGGTTATGGTGAAGGCAAGACATTTGCTGACATCCCGAACGGAGCTCCGGGCCTCGAGAACAGAATACCGGTTGTTTGGACAGAAGGTGTTGAAAAGGGCAAGATTTCAAGAAAGAAATTCGTAGAGCTCATTGCTACAAATCCTGCTAAGATCAACGGCCTGTTCCCGCAGAAGGGCACCCTGGCAGTTGGATCGGATGCTGACGTAGTAATCTGGGATCCTACATACAAGGGCACAATCTCAATCGAAAACAGCCTGCAGGGATGCGACTACTGCGCATTTGAAGGATTTGATCAGATTGGTCGTGCAGACAAGGTATTCCTGAGAGGCGAACTCGTAGCCGATGCCGGCAAGTATGTTGGTGAAAAGGGCTCTGGTAAGTTCGTACCTGGTAAGCCATATGGCCTCTGCTATGAACTTGCTTAGTTAGTCGTGCTGAAACCAGTTAATGGGAGATAGCAGCACTTGTCCTTGCGATTGCTCCGAATGGAGCAGAGCAATGGAATGTGCGCCGTCATATGTCGCAGGAGCTTTGCTCCGTGGCGACCAACGACGCAGACCTATCCCAGCGAGCATTTTGCTCAACACCATTTGTGTGGACGACCCCCGAATTCCAACCCTTGGAATCGGGGGTTTTTATGTGGTGAAAAAAGTAAGACGCGAAAAGAATAAAATGTTTCCTACTTCCGAAGAATGTTTCCATAATGGAGTTATCATAGCAGTTCCTTTTCTCGACATAGATTGAATGATTCCGTGTTTACTAAGCCTATTTCTATAGTAAGCATGTTGATATTGCCATCCTTGATCTGAATGAAATACTAATCCATTTACTATCGGAAACCTTTCAAATGCTCTATCTAACATTCTCTTCACTTGCTCTAGATTAGGGCTTAATGATAAATCATAAGAAATGATTTCATTTAGCCTCTTCTAGTCGTACCCAGCTCCTTACCATTTTTCTAAAGTTATACTCCTTCACCCCTTTGGGAGTCTCTGGCCATAAACCCTCCCGATACGATTCAACAGCATTTCTCTTAAACTCATAACTATACCGCATAAAAATACCCTCCTTACCGGTCGGTCCAGTAAAGAGGGTACATATCAAAATGCAAGGGTTTTTTCTTTATCTTAGAATTATTACGAATAAATTCACTTTTTTTCATCGGCTCTTGACAAGTAACCGTTCGGTAACTATAATAAAGTTACCGAACGGTTACTTTATTGAAGGAGACAATTATGGCAGAGGGTACAAAGGAACGGATTTTGAGAATAGCACTGGAACTGTTTGCACAGAACGGCTACATGGGGACGTCTATGAATGATATTGCGAGACAGGTGGGGTTTACGAAAGCCGCCTTGTATAAGCACTATGCCAGCAAACAAGAAATCTTGGATAAGATCGTGGAGCGAATGAACAAGATGGACTATGAACGTGCTGAGACGTATGAAATGCCGGAAACGGAACCAGATGGCTTTGCAGAAGCATATCTGCATGCACCAGTTCAAAAGATTCGCACGTACAGTCTTGCACAATTTGACCATTGGACAAAGGAGCCATTTTCCTCCAATTTCCGTAAAATGCTGACGCTGGAGCAATACCGTGATCCAAAACTGGCACAACTTCATCATGACTATCTTGCTGGCGGACCTTTGGAGTACATGGCGGCAATCTTCCGCAAGCTAGTAGATTCTGATGAGGACGCTATGCAGTTAGCGCTGGAATTCTATGGTCCGATGTATCTTCTATACAGTGTTTACGACGATGCCGAGGAAAAAGAATCGGCTTCTTCTTTACTGGCTACATATATTGATCGCTTTATTTTCAAGGTGGAGTCTGATTACAGATTATCGTTTTGAAAGGAGGACTACTATGGATGCAATTATTTACACTACCAACACAGGAAGTGCCGAAAGATATGCCAAGCTGCTGGCGCAGGAAACTGGACTTCCGGTATACTCTTTTGCAGAAGCGAAGAAGCAGGTCTTTTCCAAAGCAAAGATCATTTATCTGGGTTGGATCATGGCTGGTTCGGCCAAGGGCTATGCTGAGGCTGCAAAACGCTATCGGATATGTGCTGTCTGCGGAGTTGGCATGGGACAGACCGGGACGCAAATAGAAAGTGTGCGGAAAAAATCAGCAATTCCGGCAGACATTCCGCTGTTTACACTGCAAGGGGATTTTAATGTGAAAAAGCTGCATGGTATCTACCGCCCTATGATGGAAATTATGGTTAAAACAATGGGTAAGAGCCTTGCTGAAAAAGCAGACCGTACTTCTGAGGAGGACGATATGTTGGATATGATGCTCCACGGAGGCGAGCGGGTCAAGGCGGAAAATCTAAGCGCTGTTCTCGATTGGTACCGCGTGCAGAGATAAGAATGGGGAGTTTTGATTTCGTACTGATTCTGTGGTCATGCACAGTATCTTTTTTAGGAGGAAAATCATGCAGTATGTCATTTCGATCTTGATTGCTACAGTCATCGCAGCTCTGGCAGGGTGGCTGGTACAGCGCGATTCTCATCAGAAATCACTGACCATATTGACGGTCGCAGTTATCGTGGCTTTTTCAGTGGTGGCAACCGGGGCGCTGAACTACGTTGCCAAACATCCGTCAAATATCCTGAATTGGATGATCAACGGGGAGACGGGTGAAGCGGTTGAACACGACCTGGATGGTGCGACTTTGACATTGGAAGATTCCTGGACGGTATCGTCGTTTGACGATCTCACGGCTATCGGAAAGCTTTTTCAGAATTTTTCCAGAGAAGGCGATGAGGATCTGGAGGGAGAATGGTTGATTTTAAGTCCGGACGAGGATCCGGCGATTCTTTATTGCTATGATAATGAAGCAACAACGATTCAGTTAAGTGACCTGCGGGAGGCGCTGGAAGAAGATGAAAATATGACTGTCGAAAGCATAGAATTCCATGGGATCCCAGCCGTCGAAGGGACCGCGCAGAATCCAGAGAAGGAAGATATCATAGATTATAAACAAATCTGTTTCATCGCGAACGACAAGTGTTACGAGCTGGTTGTCTATCATGATAAAGATGATGCAGCTGAGCGGATCGCGCAGAAGATTTTAGACGGATTGTCATTTTAAGCGTTTTGCTTCCGGTGAATTCGATCTTGCTTTTCGATCGCCGGCTTTTCCCACTTGCTTTCAGTGCGCCGGCTTCCTTCCCATGCAAAAAAACAAAGCAGGCAGCTTACAGCGATTTTTCGCTGCTGTAAGCTGCCTGTTCTTATCTTCGTGAAGTTTCGCGGGACTTTTAATACATCCAGGTGGAGAATGAATCGTTGATGATCGCAACTACTATGCCCACTGCCCACAGTGCACAGCCGATGATGCCCAGAATAAATCCGGCTTTCCGGATACCTTCATCATTTCCTTCATTCTTTGCGGAGATCGCCAGAATGAGACCGATAAGACCACAGACACCGCAGCACACCAGACCTGCAATACCCAGAACGAGGGATGCGACTGCTTTGCCGTGTGCCGGAGGCTGACCGTTCGTTCCGGAAGTCTGGTAAGTGTTATATGCGTTTCCTGCATTGTAATTTTGTCCACCGGTAAACTGGTCGCCGTTTCCGCCGAACGTCTGGTTGTCAGTGCCGTAAGTATTGTACTGCTGACCGGCATTCTGCTGAGCAGAGTCAGTGTACTGATATCCGCTGGAAGCCTGGTTGCCGGTACCGTAAGTATTGTACTGCTGACCGGCGTTCTGCTGAGCAGAGTCAGTGTACTGATATCCGCCGAAAGCCTGGTTGCCGGTGCCGTAAGTATTGTACTGCTGACCGGCATTCTGCGCAGGCTGCTGATACTGTCCGGTACCCTGTTCGTTATAGTGGTACATGTTGCCGGCGTCCTGCGCAGGCGCCTGCTGATATGTATTCTGATCCTGCGGCTGAGATGTTGTTTCCTGATACATGTTGTCGTCCGCCGGCTGCTCGGGAGCCGGGTTGTTCGTGTAATTATTGTTCATATTGTTATTTTCGTTCATGATGATGAATTCCTTTCCTGGCTTCAAAATGGCTTACATTATATTCCTATTGTAAATTGACTATTCGCAAAAGTCAATCATACTCAATCGAAAAACATTAAATCCCGGATAAAAAATGTAAAAATTAACGGGAAACAAAGGATTTAACCATAAAGTGGCAGATTTCGAAAAATCGCAAAAATCATATAGATCACGATATTGATGTAAAGGATCCGCAGAAGGATCTTTGGATCTCGCAAGATTTTCGGATGTCCGAAAAATCCTGCAATGCTGATGAGGAACCATGCGGGGAAGCTAAAAAAAGCTACAGGATTATAGGCAAAAGCCGCAGGAATATCAAACCGCATCAAGGCCAGCGCCATCCGCGATGTGCCGCACCCCGGGCACTGCAGCCCTGTGACCTCACGAAACAGGCACGGGATCCGAAACGGCGTATGCAGGATCAAAAACGCATAAAGCACTCCCACGCCGAAAATCGCCCCGTATATAATCAGTATTTTTTTCTGCACCGCATCGGGAAATCCTCTCCGCATCGCGCTCTCTGCACCGGGTTTAGGTCGGCTCATATCCTACTCCTTTTATCCTATGTGGATGCCCCACATCATGTTACTGAAACCATTATAACAAAGCCGCCACCCCGATTAAATCCCAATTTGCAAAATCTTCGTTTTCATCAAAAAACACCATCAAACGAAGAAAATCTCAACGATAGAATAGTTCGCCTCCTATCAAAATCTTCGAAATGCAAAATTTTTGGCGATTATCGAGAATCCTGAGAAATGGCATCCCCGCCGAGTGTCGGTTTACGGGACTAGAGTCCCGAGATCTCCCGAAAAAATTTCAATTTCGAGAAATAGAATATAAACTCTTTTGGAGCTGCTGCCGTAGATTCTCGTTTTTGCTTAAAATATTCGTCAAACGAAGATTTTGCAAAAAGCAGTCGAGCTAAAATCCTTGTAGATTCTCGATTTGTCTGAGAAATTTCACGAAACGAAGATTTTGCAAATAAAACCGCACCAGAGCCCCAGCCGAAGTCTTTGCAGAGTCGCCGATGGCCCATAGGACCATCCGCGGCAACTTTTTCAGAGTACGCGGCGGGTTCTTCCCCCGAATTTCCTGATGACTCCCCCTTGCGCCGACCTTACAAAAAAAGTATAATAGCTCTTGGTGTCCGGGTGGGGCGAGATGTAGCTGTTTCGCGTGCAAGCGGCAGCAGTCCAAGCGATCGCCGCCAGTAAACCAGTCGCACACCGACATCACATTTTAAGGAGAAAAAATTGAACTCACTCATGAAAAACGAAATATCTCAGTGGCGGGACAACCCGAAGGACGACTTCCTGGGCGGACTGGTATCCGCGTTTTCCGTCATCCCGGAGGTGGTGGGCTTCACCATCATCGCGGGGGTCAATCCGATGCTGGGACTGTATACATCTGTCGCATTTCTGATTTTGTCGGCGTTTCTGGGCGGGCGGCCATGGTGTCCGCGGGAGCCGGTTCGATGGCGCTGGTTGTGGTAGCCCTCATCGCAGAATACGGGACAGAGTATTTATTTGCAGCGGTATTTTTAGCCGGGATCTTTCAGCTCATCATGGGGCTTTGCAAGGTGGGCAGGCTGATCAAGTACATTCCGCAGTGTGTCATGACCGGATTCGTGGATTCGCTGGCCATCATCATCTTCATGTCCCAGATCAAGAATGCGCTGGGCGGCGGATTGACCATGTATGCGCTGGTGGCAGCCGGGATCGTCATCGTCTATTTGTTCCCGCGGATCACTAAGGCTGTACCATCCACGCTGATTGCTATCATCGTCGTAACGGCGGCAAGCGTATTCCTGGGTCTGACTACAACGTCTATCGGCGATATGGGTAACATGACGGCGGCACTGCCGGATGTACATCTGCCGACCTTGCTCCTCAGTTTGGAAACGTGGAAAATCGTCCTGCCGTATTCCATTTCCCTGGCTTTTGTTGGCCTCATCGAAACCCTGCTGACCCAGCAGGTGGTGGATCAGATGACGGAGGCGACCAGCGACACCAACCGGGAATCCTGCAGTCAGGGCATCACCAATATGGTGTGCGGCTGCATCGGCGGCATGCCGGGCTGCGCCATGATCGGACAAGCCATCGTCAACGTCAAGTCGGGCGGCCGGGGCCGTCTCAGCACGCTGGTGGCGGGCGTCATGCTCATCGCGGTGCTGGGCTTTGGCAGCGGGCTGCTCAACATCATTCCGCTGGCGGCGCTCATCGGGGTAATGATCACCGTGTCCATCGCGACCTTTGATTGGGATTCGCTCCGTTCCCTCAAGGATCAGTCGCCGCTGGAGATTTTGACGACGCTGCTGACGGTGGTCATCGTTGTGGCGACCAACAACCTGGCCTACGGCGTAGCGGCAGGTCTGGCGCTGTATTATGCAGGCGGTTTTGCTGCAAAGGCCTTTGTGAGGGCTTCGTAAAATCCTAAGGTGAGCACGACCGCAGCGCGTATATATAATGAAAAAGAAAAACAAGCTGGCGCATGGATTTCATGCGACCAGCTTGTTGCTTTTTTGTTTGATCCGGGATGCGCGGAGCAGCTTTTACAGTACTTCCTTGATGGCGGCCAGCAGATCGTCATACTCGTCGTAAGCCGGCAGCTCTGGATATTCCGCTTTGATGGCGTCGGTGCTCTTGAACAGGAATCCGGCTTTGCTTGCCTGGATCATGCCGATATCGTTGTGGCTGTCGCCGCTGGCGATGGTTTCGAATCCGCAGGACTGCAGCGCTTTTACTGTAGTGTATTTGGATTTCTCACAGCGCATTTTATGCTTTAAGATCGTGCCGTCTTCTGCGATTTCCAGCGTGTTGCAGAACAGTGTCGGCCAGCCCAGCTTTTTCATCAGAGGCTGTGCGAACTGTTCGAATGTGTCGCTGATGATGATGACCTGCGTGATGCTGCGCAGCTCGTCCAGAAATTCCTTTGCACCCGGCATCGGGTCGATTTTGCTGATCGTATCCTGGATCTCTTTGATTCCCAGACCGTGTTCTTTCAGGATATTCAGTCTGTACTCCATCAGTTTATCGTAATCCGGCTCGTCGCGCGTAGTTTTCTTCAATTCTTCGATTCCGGTAGCTTCGGCGAATGCGATCCAGATTTCCGGGACCAGAACGCCTTCCATGTCTAAGCAAACAATATTCATGATTTTCCCTCCTGTGTGTCAAAACGTGTGCAGAACCCTGCACCATAATATACTATAAGACATTCTAGCACAAACAGGACCGCTTCGGGGAAAAATATTTTGACGAGATGAGAAAAAAGCAGTACTATAAAGTAAAACAACAGTAGGAATAAACGGGAGAAACACCATGACATCAGAAGGAACTCGAACAAGAGAAAAAGTTTATATCATAGGGCACAAAAATCCGGATACTGATTCCATCTGCTCGGCCATCGCTTATACGGAACTGAAGAAAGCGGTGCTGGAGAGAAAGCTTGCCGACGGAACTTTCGAAGCGGAGAATCCTTTGCAGGAAGGGATGCCGGTCCCGATCCCGGAATATATCGCCTGCCGGGCAGGGATCGTCAATGAGGAGACGAAATACGTGCTGGAGTATTTCGACGTGGAGCCGCCACAGTATCAGGACAATGTGCAGCCGCAGATCGCCGATATGGATCTGAACCTGGTTCCGGGGATCGAAGGGCGCGCGTCTATCAAGCAGGCATGGGAGCTGATGCAGGAAGAACACGCCAAGTCAGTGCCGGTGCTGGCAGAAGGAAAACTGAAGGGGATCGTGACCATCACGGATATCGCCCAGTCCTATATGGACAAGAGCGACAGCAGTGTATTGTCGCGCGCAGGGACGAGGTTTGCCAGCATTGCAGAGACCCTGAACGGGCATATTGTCTGCGGCGGATCGGATGAGGTCTTTGAGGATGGGAAAGTAACGATCGCGGCATCCAGCCCGGATGTTATGGAGGAAGTGATCGAGCCGTCGGATCTGGTCATTGCCGGCAACCGGTTCGAGACTCACTTTACGGCCATCGAACTGGGTGCCAGATGTCTGGTGATGTGTCAGGGGGCAACTCCGACCAAGACCATCAAAAAACTGGCAGAAGAGCGGGGCTGCATCATCATCAACACACCGTATGACACCTTCACAGCGGCAAGACTTATCAACCAGAGTATGCCGGTGCAGTTCTTTATGACCGGGGAAAATCTGGTGACATTCCAGATGGGCGATGCCGTGGAAGATATCGAAAATATTATGAAAACCAACAGGTTCCACAACTTTCCGGTCGTTGAAAAATGCGGCAATTATGTGGGTTTGATCTCGCGGCGCAGACTGTTGAATATGAATCGAAAAAAAGTTATCCTGGTAGACCACAATGAGATCAGCCAGGCGGTAGATGGTATTCAGAAAGCAGATATACTGGAAATTGTCGATCACCACAGACTGGGTGGATTCGAGACGCTGGAGCCGGTATTTTTCCGCAATCAGCCGGTGGGCTGTACGGCGACTATCATCACCCAGCTTTACGATGAGAAAGGCGTTGTGCCGGATCGCAAGATCGCAGGGCTTTTGGCTTCTGCTATCATCTCCGATACCCTCATGTTCCGCTCCCCGACCTGCACGGCTTTAGATCGTGCCACCTGCGAGCGGCTTGCGGATATGGCGGGCATCAACATCACAGAGATGGCTAATAACATGTTCCAGGCGGCCAGCAGCCTGCAGGGTAAGACCCCGGAAGAAATATGTTATCAGGACTTCAAGATCTTTAATAATGAAGGTCGCTCCTTCGGCGTCAGCCAGGTTACTTCCATGGATAGCCGGGAGCTGGACAGCATCCGCGAAAAGGTGGAAGAGTATCTGCCTCAGGTCATGGAACAGCAGGATCTGGATATGATGTTCATGATGATGACTAATATCGTAGACACCTCTACGGAACTTCTCTGCTGCGGTCTGCACGCTGATCTTCTGGCCAAGGAAGCCTTTGATATCGCGGACGGCGACGAGCATATCATCCTGAAAGATATCGTTTCTCGCAAGAAGCAGTTCCTGCCGGCCTTTGTTGAAGCACTGCACCAGTAGAGGTGTAGTGCTGCCTGGGACATTCTCCGGATTTCTGCAAAGCCTCCGGCGGCCAGGGGGCTCTTTTGTCATACTGCAGGGGTTTCGGGTCAAAATATTTATTTCTTGAATATAGAAACAAATCCATCTCGTGGAAAAAGAACTAGTATTATACATCCTACCAAAATATTTTTTGTCCGGTTCATCTGTCCGGACATTTTTTTTATTTTTGAATATTCTTCTGCTAGAATGCCCCCCGGTGAACTGTTGCGGGGCAATAAATAGTATATTTCGGAACGAATCGTTCGCTTTCTGTAAAAATCGCAATCTTCCCCCTCGGACAAATCACGGCATTTTCACCCCCTTGCCACTTGAATAGACTGATGCTACCATAGCGAAACTAAATTCGTATACCTTGCGAAAGCGGTGGTAAAAATATGTCATGACACATGACAAAAACGTTTATTTATTTACGGACAGGAGGAAATGGGTGTGAAGATGTGTAAAAAAGGGATCGCATGGATCCTCGCGTTGATGCTGGTGCTGAGTATGGCTCCAAGCGTGTTTGCAGCAGAAGGCGATGAGAGCGGGAAGACGGCGACAGAGGCATTTGATATTTCTAAATCAAAGGAAGCGACTCAGCTTGAAAAGACCGGAGATAAATTCGAGTCTACAGTTACGTTATCACTACCAAGTGCAGAAAAGCAGTTGGTAACGGATGTAGTGTTCGTTCTGGATAAATCTACGAGTGCCGAGATGGAACAGCAGGCGTTAAACATGCTAAACGAATTAAAAGCTGAAATAGCAGAGTCGGGAGCTAAGGTGAAAGTCGGAATCGTTATTTTTAATAAAAAGGCAAATGTGACAGATTTCATGGATCTGGAAACAGAGTACGATGCAATCAAAAAGGCTATCCAACAGGAGATAAGTTCAGGAACAAATACCCATGCGGGTCTGATCGCAGGTGAAAAAATGCTTGATGAAGATAAGGATGTGCCGGCAGACAGGAAATATCTTGTATTTGTCAGTGATGGCATAACTTATATGTTCAATGAAAAGCCGACAGCTGTCGCATGGAGTTTTAAAGCAGATACGAATAAGTATTTTGCAGGTCCGGATAACTGGAAGTCACAGTATGAAAATAACAACCCACCTGTAAACTGGTCAGACACACTGGCAACGATCGGTACAAAATCAGCTTCCCAGGGCGGTGTATATGATTATCCATATGGGGAAACACCTGAAAAGCTCACGGAAGCAGACAAAATGAATAATTATGCGAATTCTGTTGAAAAAGCTCTCTATCTTACAGAACAAAAATATAAGGCAATAAGTTCAAAGTACCACTGTTATGCTATGAGTATTGGTACAGCTACCGAGTATCAATGGGGCCCGTCATTCATGAATTATCTGGCAAATGGAAATAAGGTGGATTTCAGTCAGATCGAGAACGATATCTTATACCTGGTAGATGAGGGAAGTACGATAGTTGATCATATGGGTTATGTCGAGGGCGACTACAACTTTGATCTTAAAGATCTGGAAAGCATAACAATGACAGTAAACGGCAAAAAACTGAGTGCTGAAGTTGATAAGAATAAAAACCAGATCATGTTCGGAGACAAGCAGTTTGAGTTTGAATATTTCCCAGCAGGCAATGATGAAGAGCGTTTTGTCCTCAAGATTAATCAGAAAATCAAGATCACGGAACCGGTACAGCTTACTTACAAGGTAGTGCTGCAGAATCCTAAGACTGAAGCGGGCACTTACGGTAAGTATGACCGGTACGGAGTAAACGGATATGATGGTTTGTTCACAAACAACAGTGCTGTTATTAACCCGGTAGATTCCAATGAGAGAGCATATGAAGCACAGGCATTTAACAAGCCGACTGTTTCATATACAGTACCTGCTTCGACGACTCCGGGAGATAATAATAACCAGGGAAAGACTGCCAACACCGGCAAAACAGCCAAGACCGGTGACGACTTCCCGATCGGACTGATCGCAGGCGCGGCTCTGCTGGCTCTGGCAGGAGCGGGAGCAGTCGGCTTTGCACGCAGAAGAAAAGCAAACTAAAGACGATCTCAATAATAAGTAATCAACAGCAAGGAGAGGCCTCATGCAGGTCTCTTTTTGTGTGTTGATTTCCCACATTTTATTCCTCCAGCCTATGTAAATAAGAATGATTTTATGGTATGATAACAATAGTATGCTCGTAGCAGTGGATCCGGGCGGCAGGCGATGAGCCTGCAGATAGTCACGCTCCGGCAGTCACTGCCCCGCAAGCAGGCATATATCGCAACTAGCAACAGAAAGGTAGATAATGAGGTAATGGAAAAGAAAATCATGCTGGGCAATGAAGCCTTTGCAAGAGGAGCTTATGAAGCAGGTGTAAAAGTCGTTTCTTCCTATCCGGGAACACCAAGTACCGAGGTCACGGAAAATGCGGCGAAATATGATGAGATATACGTAGAATGGGCACCTAACGAAAAAGTCGGTGTAGAAGTTGCAGTCGGCGCTTCCATCGGCGGCGTGCGTTCCCTTTCCTGCATGAAACACGTAGGATTGAACGTAGCGGCTGACCCGTTTTTTACTGCAGCATATACAGGAGTGACCGGCGGCGCAGTAGTACTGGTAGCTGACGATAACGGCTGTCATTCCAGCCAGAACGAACAGGACTCCAGATACTATGGCAGGAGCGCAGGCGTTCCGGTCCTCGAACCGTCCAACGCGCAGGAATGTAAGGATTACCTGAAACTGGCATACGAAATCAGTGAGAAATACGATACGGTAGTTCTGCTCCGTTCCAACACGAGAGTATCACATTCCCGCGGTATCGTTGAGCTGGGCGAAAGAACCGAAAAAGATCGTATCCCGTATGAAAAGAACATCCAGAAGTACGTGGCAATGCCGGCGATGGCCAGAAAACTGCATATCGCACAGGAACAGCGTATGGATAGAATCGCAAAGGACACGGCGGACATCACTCTCGGCATGAAGGCTGACGCCGCGGCCGGAGAAGCTGATAGCCTGCCTCTCAACATTATTGAACTCAACGATACGAAGATCGGCATCATCACAAGCGGCATCTGCTATCAGTATGTCAAAGAAGCGCTGCCGGAAGTCAGCGTACTGAAAATGGGCATGATCAATCCGATCCCGAAAGCCATGATCGAAGCCTTTGCAGCAAAAGTAGACCAACTGTATGTCATCGAAGAGGGTGACCCGTTCTTCGAAGAACAGATCCGGGCAATGGGGATCAAACTGGCAGGCGGCAAGGATCTGTTCACCATTCAGGGAGAATACAGTGCCAACATGATCAGAAAGTCCTTCGGCCGTCCGGTGGCAGAGGCTGCAGCAGATGCGAATGCGCCGGGAGCAGGAGAAGATCCGTCTCCGGCAGAAGCAGCTGGAAGACCGCCGCTTCTTTGTGCCGGATGTCCGCACAGAGGACTGTTCCACGTGCTGAGCAAGCTGAAGACTACCGTTCTGGGAGATATCGGCTGCTATACGCTGGGCGCGCTGCCTCCGACGTCAGCTATGGACGCATGCCTTTGCATGGGCGGCTCCATAACCATGGCTCACGGATTTGAAAAAGCCGTTGGAAGCAGCAAGAACACCGTTGCCGTACTGGGCGACTCCACCTTCTTCCACTCCGGTATCACCGGACTGGTAAATATGAACTACAACGCAGCGAAAGGAACCGTCATCATCCTGGACAACAGGATCACAGGCATGACTGGTCACCAGGACAACCCGAACACTGGCAGAAACGCCAAGGGCGAACCGGCACCGGCAATCGATATCGCTACCCTTTGCAGAGCCTGCGGAGTAGAACACGTAACGGAGATCGACCCGTTTGATGTAAAGGGACTGGAAAAGCTCATTAAAGAAGAAACTGAGCGCGATGCTCTTTCGGTGATCATTACGAAGAGACCTTGCGCGCTGATCGTAAAACAGCCGGATATTCCGTACGAAGTGACGGATAAATGCAAGAACTGCAAAATGTGCATGAAGATCGGCTGCCCGGCAATCGAAGAACGTGACGGTAAACCGTACATCGTTCCAGAAAGCTGTGTGGGCTGCGACCTTTGTGCTAGAGTATGTCCTTTCGATGCGATCGAAATGACGCAGACCGGAAAGGAGGACAAATAAATGAAACAGACGAATATACTGATCGTAGGCGTTGGCGGACAGGGGACTCTGCTGGCCAGCGTACTGTTAGGCAATCTGGGACTTTTCAAGGGGTATGATGTAAAGCTTTCTGAAGTACATGGTATGGCACAGAGAGGCGGAAGCGTTGTGACTCATGTAAAGATCAGTGAAGGCACTGTAAGCTCTCCGCTCATCGAAGAAGGGGATGCCGACGTGATCATTGCTTTTGAAGAACTGGAAGCGTACCGGTGGCTGCCGTATCTGAAAAAGGGCGGAACGATCTATGTGAATACACAGAAGATCCTGCCGATGCCTGTCATCATGGGCAAGGCCAAATATCCGGAGCACATCATGGAAACTCTGGAAGAACATGCGGGAGCTGTGAAAGCACTGGATGCTCTTTCCATTGCGGAAGAATGCGGCAGTGTCAAAGCTGTCAATGTAGTTCTGCTGGGTGCAGCGTCCCGTGACCTGCCGTTTGACGAAGAAGCGTGGATCAAAGTCATCGAAGAAAATGTGAAACCTAAATTCGTAGAACTCAACAAAAAAGCGTTCGCTCTGGGCAGAAACGCTTAATATAAATTACAATCGAAAGGAAACAACTGAACCATGATTTGGAACGAGAAAATGGAATGTGCGGATCGCGACACCATGCGGTCCGTTCAGCTGGAGAAACTGAAGAAGACCGTAAAGCACGCGTATGATAACGTATCGCACTATCGGAATAAGATGGATGAAGCCGGTGTGAAACCGGAAGATATCAAGTCTCTGGATGACATCACGAAACTTCCATTTATTACAAAAGAAGACATTGCAGCCAATTACCCGACGGGACTTTTTGCCGAGCCGATGAAAGATATCGTGAGGATCCACGCATCTTCCGGTACGACCGGCAAGCCTAAGATCGTAGGCTACACCAGAAACGATCTTGATATGTGGGGTGAATGCGTAGCAAGAGGCATGACGATGGCTGGAGCGTCTCAGGAATCCGTGGTACACGTTTCCTATGGGTACGGACTTTTCACTGGTGGGATGGGAGCACACCTTGGAGCAGAAACCATCGGGGCGACTGTTATCCCGATGAGCAGCGGAAATACGCAGAAGCAGATCACTTTTTTACAGGATATGAAGAGCGATATCCTTTGCTGCACACCGTCCTATGCACTGACTATCGCGGAAGGTGTGAAGAAGGCTGGGATCAAACCGGAAGAACTGAATCTTTCTGCAGGAATATTCGGCGCAGAGCCGTGGACACAGAGCATGCGCGACAAGATCGAAGAGGGTCTGGGTATTCGCGCTTATGATATTTACGGACTTTCTGAAATCATGGGTCCGGGAGTATCCATGAGCTGTGAGGAAAATGCAGGGATGCACGTACAGGAAGACTACTTCTATGTAGAAATCATCGACCCGGATACGCTGGAAGTGCTGCCGGATGGCGAGAAAGGCGAACTGGTCATCACGACGCTGGGCAAGGAAGGCATGCCGATGATCAGATACAGGACTCGTGACATCTGTTATCTTATGAGAGACAAGTGTGCGTGCGGAAGAACGACAGTGCGTATGAGCCGTGTATTCGGACGTACCGACGACATGCTGATCATCCGCGGCGTCAACGTATTCCCGTCCCAGGTAGAAACGGTTATTGCCGAGTTCAAGGAATTGACTATGAATTACAAGCTGTACGTTGGCAGAGAAAACAATACCGACACATTCGAGCTGGCGGTAGAACTGGCGGAAGGGTTGGCAATTGAAGACATTGCGTTTGTAGAAGCTCTGAGAGGCCGTATCGAACATGCGCTTCGCGATATGCTGGGCATCGGATGCAAAGTAAAGCTTCTCAACGAAGGCACGCTGCCTAGAAGTGAAGGCAAGGCTGTCAGAGTGGAAGATACGAGAAATCTCGGTTAAGTGATTGATTCTGGAAAGCCGGCCGCTGGCCGGACGAAGAAAAGGAGGAACTCCATGATAGTAAAACAGGTATCTGTATTCGTAGAAAATACAGTAGGGAGACTGGCTGACCTGACGAAGATCCTGACGGACAACAACATCGATCTGAAGGCAAGCACCATCGCAGAGACCGTAGATTTCGGCATTCTGCGCTGCATCGTTGAAGAACCGGAAAAAACAGTAAAGATCCTGGTTGAAAACGGATTTTCCGCAAGCATTTCCGAAGTGACAGGTGTATCCCTGGAAGACAAGCCGGGTGGCCTGCACAAAGTTCTGGCGGTACTGGCAGAGGCCGGCATTGCCGTGAACTACATTTATTCCACCATCAAATCTGCAGAAGGAAAAGCCATCATCATGATGAAAACCAGTGATGCTGCAAAAGCGGAAGAAGTGCTGAAGGCAAGCGGTGTAGAACTGGCAGGAGCAGACTCTTTCTAAAAGAGCTTTGCAGAAAGAATTGTAGAGGGCCTGAATATGAGTTTAGGAAGAAAAATCGTTTTCGTACTTTGTCTTATCGTGTTTGTAGGATCGGCGGGAATGCTGCTCAATTATTTTCTGACAGGAATGCGGGAACAGAGCAGTCTTGAGGATCTGGCAAAGCTGAAAACGGAGCGGGAGGATATGAAAACCGACAAGGGAACGGTCATCGGCAAGTATGTGGATCTGTATGAGGCGAACAGCGATATCATCGGATGGATCACGGTGGACGGAACCAAGATCGATTATCCGGTCATGCAGACGCAGGATGATCCGGAATTCTATCTGAGACGTAATTTTCAGAAGGAGCATGCGACAGCCGGCGTTCCGTTTATGGATGCGTCCAGTGATATTTTCGTGCCGACATCCAACTTCCTGATCTATGGGCACAATATGAAGAATGGAACCATGTTCCACGATATGCTCAAGTACAAAGACAAGTCTTTTTACCAGGAGCATAAAACCTTTCGATTCGATACGATCTACAAAGGCGGACAGGGCACCTACGAAATCATAGCAGCCGGTTACTCCAAGATCTATCCGGAGGATTCTGATGCGTTCAAGTATTACCAGTATGCAGGGATCACATCCCGGTCTGACTTTAATGAGTATCTTAAAGGGGTCAAGGAGCTGTCAGAGTACAACACCGGCGTTTCTGCAGAATACGGTGATCAGCTGGTGACTCTTTCCACCTGTGCCTATCACGAGAAGAACGGCAGATTCTTTATTGTGGGCAAACGTACCGACGCTAAGCAGGTGAAGCCGCAGTAAATTTGAAGAGCGATAATGATGCAAAAGCTCGCGCTTTGGAATATGGCGCGAGCTTTACTTTTTCTTCAGTGTAATTTATCTATTGATCCTGTACCGAATAGTGCGGGAAATAAAATGACCGCCTTTCAATTCGCGGTTGATGGCGGCCATTAAAAGTCACATCGGCTAACCGTTTTACGGTTTTCTCTTGATTTTATTATAGCATAAGTCGGTACAACGTCAAGACGTATTCAAGTTGAAATCCTGCCTGCTGTACAAATTCCTCTTGACACTGTGGGTGAAGGTGATATAATTGTGATATCAAAATGATATCACATATGTGTGAGCAAAATCTCAAACAGGAGACTTTAGATGGGAGGGTATGAGTATGGATAAAACGAATAACATCATTACGACCGATATTACAGAGAAGGAACTGCATCCGGTGACCGGAATGCTGATGCTCATCATCAATATTGTGGGGATCCTGTTCAGTATGCTGCTGTGCGTCATCAGTCCGCTTCTGTTTTATGGTGCAGCAGGAGGGCTGGGAGTTGTCATCGGTGTGCTGCTTTTTGTTCTATTTTGTATCATGTTCGCCGGACTTAAGGTGGTCAATCCGAATGAAGCGCTGGTACTGACTTTGTTCGGTAAATATCATGGCACTATCAAAAATGCCGGGTTCTTCTTTGTGAATCCGTTTTGCACTACATTTAATCCGACGGCAGGTGCTTTGCAGGAAGAAACATCCCAGGATCTGGGCGAAGCTTTAAAAAAAGGCAAAACTGTGAAGGCTTCCTCTAAGACACGAGGCAGGAAGGTTTCCACGAAAACCATGACACTCAACAATGCACAGCAGAAAGTCAATGATGTGGATGGTAATCCGGTCATCATCGGTTCGGTGGTCATCTGGAAGGTGGCGGATCCGACCAAGGCTGTATTCAATGTGGAGAACTACTTCGAATATCTTTCGACTCAGTGTGATTCTATTATCAGAAATTCAGCGAGGATGTACCCGTACGATACGATGAGGGATGATGACAGCGAGATGACGCTGAGAGGATCCAGCCTGGAAATCGCAGAAAAGATGAAGTCTGAACTACAGGAGAAGACTTTTGATGCCGGCATAGAGATCCTTGAAGTGAGGATCACTCATCTGGCATATGCGGAGGAAATCGCAGCGGCAATGCTGAAGCGGCAGCAGGCAGCGGCGACGATCGCAGCGAGAGAACAGATCGTAGAAGGTGCAGTCGGAATGGTTCATATGGCGCTGGATCGTCTTGAAAAAGATGACTTGATCCTGCTGGACGATGAGCGTAAGGCAGCGATGGTATCGAATTTACTGGTAGTGCTTTGCGGAGATAAGGAAGCACAGCCTGTTGTTAACAGCGGAAGCTTGTATTAGAGCAATAACGAAACACTGGTCAAAGGGGTGTCGTCGTGGCAGAAGATTACAGTAAGAAAGAAGAACAGCTGCAGCAGCGGCTGGAAAAACTCAAGGCTCTGGAGCGTGAGCTGAAAGAAAAAGAAAAGGCGGTCAGGGCGAAAGAAAAAAGCCTGAAAGAAAAGGACAAGGCGAAGAAACAGATGGTGCTCCGCCTTTCCCCGACTCTTTGGAATGAGATCGCAGCCTGGGCAGAGGAGGACTTCCGCTCCATCAACGGGCAGGTGGAATACCTGCTCAGCGAATGTGTAAGGAAGCGTAAAGGCGGATGATGTCCGGCAGACTGGCCTATATAATATTATAGAATCGAGGAACCCCAGAAGATGCATATCATATCGTGCATCCTCCAGGGTTCCTTTACTTATCGTTCATTCATTTTTATACATTCATGATCGCCGCGCTGGTCGGTCGTCGCCAGCCTTTGGTGCCGCCAGCAAGAAGCATCAGCAAGCGCTGTCAGCCGGCCGCATGCCGAAATCCTTGTGCCGAAGGCTTTGCAGCGATCCTTTATTCCATGACCGCGCCTTTGCAGGATGCGGAAACGTTGCGCTGGTATCTTGCCAGCCAGCCGCTGGTTGCCTTGGATGGCGGAGCCACGTGATCCTTGCGTCGTGCATCGAATTCCTCGTCAGAAACCTGAGCGTTGATCTTGGAGTTCGGGATGTCGATCTCGATGATGTCGCCTTCCTGCAGCAATCCGATGTTGCCGCCGGCAGCAGCTTCCGGACAAACGTGTCCGATGGAGGCACCGCGACTTGCACCGCTGAATCTGCCGTCAGTGATGAGGGCGACCGTTTTGTCTAGCTTCATGCCGGCGAGAGCGCTGGTCGGGTTGAGCATTTCACGCATTCCCGGACCGCCCTTAGGACCTTCATAGCGGATGACAACAACGTCGCCGTCCACGATTTTACCGGTGTAGATGGCTTCGATGGCGTCTTCTTCGCTGTCAAATACTCTGGCCGGACCGGTATGGGAAAGCATTTCCGGAGCGACTGCACTTCTCTTTACTACGCAGCCGTCCTGTGCGATGTTGCCCCACATAACGGCAATACCGCCGGTTTCGCTGTATGGTTTGTCGATCGGACGAATGATATCGTAGTCTTTTACGTGTGCTCCTGCAAAGTTTTCGCCTACGGTTTTTCCGGTTGCTGTGATGAGACTCTTGTCGATGAGCCCTTTTTTATCCAGTTCGCTGAATACTGCCATCAGACCACCTGCGCGGTTCAGATCGTGCATGTGAGTGTTGCCGGCAGGAGCCAGGTGGCAGAGGTTTGGAACTTTGGCACTGAATTCGTTGAAGATGTTCAGGTCAAGATGTACGCCTGCTTCGTTGGCGATGGCCAGCAGGTGGAGCACACTGTTGGAGGAACAGCCCAGAGCCATATCGCAGGCCAGAGCATTGCGCAGGGACTTTTCGTTGATGATGTCCCGTGCCTTGATGTCCTTTTCCACCAGGTTCATGATAGCCATTCCGGCGTGTTTTGCCAGACGGATCCGCCCGCTGTCCACTGCCGGGATCGTGCCGTTTCCAGGCAGTGCGATGCCGACCGCTTCGGAGAGGCAGTTCATGCTGTTTGCTGTATACATACCGGAGCATGATCCGCAGCCAGGGCATACATTCTGTTCGAATTCCAGAAGATCATCATCATCGATGATATCGGCTTTTCTTGCGCCGACTGCTTCAAACATCTTAGAAAGGCTGGTTTCTTCGCCTTTTACAAGACCGGACATCATCGGACCTCCGGAGCAGACAACGGCAGGGATATTCATGCGAACAGCTGCCATGATCATGCCGGGTACGATCTTATCGCAGTTTGGAACCAATACGAGACCATCGAATGCGTGAGCCATGGTCATGGTTTCCACGCTGTCTGCGATCAGCTCTCTGCTTGGCAGACTGTATTTCATGCCTACATGTCCCATGGCTATCCCATCGCAGACGCCAATGGATGGCACTTCGATCGGTGTGCCACCTGCCATGCGGACGCCGGCCTTTACGGCCTCAGCTACCTTGTCCAGGTGCATATGACCTGGAACGATTTCGCTTTTGGCGGAAACGACACCGATCAGCGGCCGTTCCAGCTCTTCTTTCGTATATCCCATTGCATAGAACAAACTCCGCATAGGAGCGCGTTCTATGCCCTTGGTTACTTTATCACTTCTCATTTCCATTTTCCTTTCCGTTCCGGGGATTTCCCCGAGACGCTGTATTTCGTGTTAATACGAAAAAAGCGGCGGCGGAAACGCCGCCGCCACTTTCCATCATTTAAGTTTATTGAGCCTCGAGCGATACTAATATCACCCTGAAATAAGCTTTTGCTTTGGTTGCGTGTTTCAAAGCTTTAACAAAGGATTGTTCTCTATAACACGGCTTCATTGTCCGGCTGGCTCACGCAGGAAACCTCCGCAGAAATTCCCACAGGATGTGTCCGCCAGGGAATTTCGAGGACCAGTTTCCGGAGAGAGGCAGCTGGATTGCTGAGAGCCTGTCGTTAGAGAACCGCATACCCTTGCATAAACCTTTGCAGAAACCCCTTATTTCTTCAACCAGCTCATCATCTTTCTCAGTTCAGCACCAACGGAGCAGAGCAGATGGGAAGCTTCCATCTTTCTCGTAGCCAGGAACTTAGCCTTACCGCCGGCATTGAATTCCTGAATGAATTCGCTTGCGAACGTACCATCCTGGATTTCAGTCAGAACCTGCTTCATTTCTTTTCTTGTATCTTCTGTGATCAGTCTCTTGCCTGTTCTGTAGTCGCCGTATTCAGCAGTGTTGGAGATGGAGTATCTCATCTTGTCGAAACCGCCTTCGTTGATCAGGTCTACGATCAGCTTCATTTCGTGGATACACTCGAAGTAAGCCATTTCCGGAGCATAACCAGCTTCTACCAGAGTATCGAAACCAGCCTTCATCAGTTCTGTTACGCCGCCGCAGAGAACAGCCTGCTCACCGAAGAGGTCTGTTTCTGTTTCTTCTTTGAATGTAGTTTCCAGGATTCCTGCACGACCTGCGCCGATTCCGGAAGCATATGCCAGAGCGTAATCCTTAGCTTTGCCGGAAGCATCCTGATAAACTGCGATCAGGCTTGGAACACCTTTGCCTTCAACGTACTGGCTTCTTACAGTGTGACCAGGACCCTTAGGAGCGATCATGATAACGTCCAGGTAATCTGCCGGCTGGATCTGATTAAAGTGGATATTGAAACCGTGTGCAAAAGCCAGGACATTGCCTTCCTTCATGTGCTTTTCGATCTGGTTCTTGTAGATGGAAGCCTGCAGTTCATCCGGTGTCAGGATCATAACGATATCGCCAGCTTCAGCAGCTTCTTCAATGCCTACGACTTTCAGGCCGGCAGCTTCAGCTTTCTTAGTATGAGCGGAACCCGGTCTCAGACCAACAACTACGTCAACTCCGCTTTCATGCAGGTTCATAGCATGAGCGTGACCCTGGCTTCCGAAACCGATGATAGCAACTGTTTTACCGTCTAACATACCTAAATTACAATCCTGATCATAATACTTCTTTATCATTGTTCTCTCTCCTTTAACTATTAAATTCCCTTTGAAATAAGTTTTGCAAAAATACTATATTACGAAGAACCTTCGTCCTTCTGCAAAGGAATCTCCGATTCCTCTGTATACATATTAAAGTTTACGGCTAGTCGTCCACTTCGTCCCAGCCGGGGCCTCTGCCGATGCCTGTGATACCTGTCCGGCAAACCTCGGCAATGTCATAACAGCTCATCATATCCATGAAGCCGTCGATCTTGTCGGAATGTCCCGTCAGCTCGATGATAAGGCTTTCTTTTGAAAGGTCGACGATGTTTCCGCGGTAGATCTCTACGATCTCCTTGATCGCAGAACGTTCTGTCTTGTCAGCGTGGACTTTCAGCAGCAGCAGCTCTCTGTAGATGCTGTGTGCGGAATCCAGCGTGAAGATCTTGCGGACTACTTCCAGCTTGGCTGTCTGAGAAATGATCTGGTGGAGTGCCTGTTCCGTTCCCGTGAATACTACGGTGATCCTGGAAAGCTTCGGATCATTGGTCGTCGATACCGTCAGGGAGTCGATATTGAAACCTCGTCTTCCAAAGAGGCTGATGACTCTCGTCAGAACGTTGGCCTGGTTATCTACCAGAATGCTGATAACTTCTTTTTTTATCTGGTTGTCCATTGATCCTGCCTCCTATCCTATGATCATGTCTTCGATGGTTCCGCCACCCGGGATCATCGGAAGAACTCGTTCTTCTCGTGAAATAGCACAGTCGATCCAGACCGGACCTTTTTCCTGCAGTGCCTTTTTAAACACTTCTTCAAACTCGGCAGGATTGGAAGCGGAGAAACCTTTTGCTCCGAATGCTTCTGCCAGCTTCGGGAAGTTGGTTTTACGCTCCGGCGTTGTAGCGGCATAACGTTTGCCGTAGAAGGAAGTCTGCCACTGATATACCATGCCCAGTACGCGGTTGTTCATAATAACGGTGATGATCGGAAGATCCTGACTTACTGCCGTGCAGGCTTCGTTCAGGTTCATGTGGAAGGAGCCGTCTCCTGTGAAATGGATGACTCTCTTTTCCGGACATCCGATCTGTGCACCGATGGCGGCGCCGTAACCGAATCCCATGGTTCCCAGACCGCCGCTTGTAATGAAGTCTTCTGTCTTCTCGTGCTTGAGGTACTGAGCGGCCCACATCTGATGCTGACCAACGTCGGTTACATAGATCGTTTCTTTATCTGTCATATCGCAGATGCTCTGAATGATTTCGCTTGGGTGAAGTTCTGCATCCTGACTCTTGACATCGCCTGTTTTCTTCTTCCATTCTGTGGACTGAGAAACCCAGTCTGCATGATCGTTTTTCTTGATCAGTGGAAGAAGTGCTGTTAAGAATTCCTTGATATCTGCACTGATGCCCACATCTACGAGGACGTTCTTGTTGATTTCGCTTGTATCGATATCCACCTGGATCTTGTGAGCTTTCTTGCCGAATTTTTCGGGGTTCAGTGCAACTCTGTCGCTGAATCTCGCTCCCAGCGCGATGATCAGATCGGCACGATCGACTGCTCTGTTGGCAGCGATGCTTCCATGCATACCGATCAGTCCCAGGTTTCTCTTGTTATCATATCCCAGGATCCCGGCAGCCATCAGTGTATATGTGGCCGGGATGTCCGCAGTTTCCAGCAGCTGTCTCAGCTCGGGACCTGCCTTGGATGCTGCGACTCCGCCGCCGAAGTAGACGATCGGACGTTCTGCCGCATTGATCATAGCTGCCACTTCCTGTACGGATTCCTTGTTGAATACCGGTGGTGGATTGAGCGGCATCGGCTTGGCCGGTTTATAGTCGATCTTAGCTGCTGTAACATCTTTCGTGATATCGATAAGAACCGGACCCTTACGACCGCTGTTGGCGATCCGGAATGCGTTTCTCACGGCATCGGCCAGATCTTCGATCTTGTTTACGAAGAATGTATGCTTGGTGATCGGCATCGTAACGCCGGTGATGCAGATTTCCTGGAATGCATCACGACCGATCAGACTGTCCGGTACGTTAGCTGTAATGGCGATCATAGGAATGCTGTCCATAAACGCTGTGGCGATTCCCGTTACAAGGTTTGTTGCTCCGGGGCCGCTGGTAGCAAAGACGACGCCGGTTTTCCCCGTTGCTCTGGAATATCCGTCAGCAGCGTGGGCGGCACCCTGTTCGTGAGCCGTCAGTATGTGCCGGATCTTATCGCGGTATTCATACAGCGTGTCGTATAAGTTGAGGGCTGTTCCGCCCGGATAGCCGAACACTGTATCAACACCATGCTCGAGTAAGATCTCAGCAACCAGTTGTGATCCTGTCAGTTTCATTTCCTATTTGCCTCCTTGAATCTTATGCTTAAGTGGTTTGTTTTTTCTTGTTTTTTTCTTTGCACCACCTATTATATACACATTAAAAAGAAATGCAACCTCTTTTTTGAGGAAATTGTGGCAAAAACCAAAAAAAATCAAAAACAATAGTTTTGACTTACAAAATTGCACGAAAAAGAGTACAAGATGGGCTCCTAAACGGATCTTTTGCGGTTTTATGTAAACCTGATGGCGCGGGCGGTGTTTTTTCTGTGGCTTTCTGCAAAGGCTCCTGTTCGGCTTTTGCAAAAAGTATAATATGGATACTTGAAAAGGAGCGGATACCTGTGGTAAAATAATACCCGTTAAGTCCTCATAGTTAAATGGATATAATAAGCCCCTCCGAAGGGCTCGTTGCAGGTTCGATCCCTGCTGGGGACGCCACGAGATCCAGAAGAGCCGGAAACCCTGCCAGAGGATTTCCGGTTTTGCTTTTGGGAAGACGGCGAGAAAAAACAGAATAAGCCTCTATAGTTAAATGGATATAACAAACCCCTCCTAAGGGTTAGTTGCAGGTTCGATTCCTGCTAGGGGTGCCAGGTGCAATGAAAAAAGAACCACGTCTGAGAGAAGATGTGGTTCTTTTTTGTGCGGCTGGAAGCGGATCGTTATCTCCGGGTGTCCGGCACGTTTTTATGATATTTGCTTTGATATTTCGGGAATAATCATAGAATGTAGGAAATCTTGAGTGGGTATTAGCAAAGTTCCGAGGTGCTGTGCTGCGATTATGTAATGATCTCATTACATAATCGCAGAGAAACCACGAGATACACCTCATCAAGAGCAACTTAGCATGTCGTTTTCCATGATTTTGATCTTTGCAGAATAAAAATTTTCCCAAACTATGATTTGAGCAGAGAAATATAAGCAAAAAGTAGAATGGGAATTCATGGTGACTAATCGCAGAAATTCTCATCAACATTTAACATATATCGGATTGCGGATTTAACCTGCCTTCTCTAATATCAAAACATAGTACTGATTACTTCAGTTTTATTTCAGGAGGATTTATATGAAAAAGACGGCAAAGATTCTGTGCGCTTTTCTGACGGTGACTATGCTGCTGCCTTCACAAGTGCTGGCGGCAGATATAGTGTCAGGATCGCGGGCGCAGCTGCAAATGCACCGGGAACAGGCGATGAAAGCCCGGTTGGAGTATGGGCAGGTCTTCTGATTTTGTCTGCCGGTACCTTAGCTGCGGTTTTGATCCTGCAGCGAAGAAAACACATACGCTAAGCCTTTCCAGATCTCATTGATCACAACCACTGACCCTGCTGTCAGCAGCATCTTCCCCCACATTGCTGCAGACAGTGGGGTCGTTTCAAATACAGCCGTTCCCACCTGAGTGATCAGAAACTGCAATACCAGCACAATGAGGAACACGCCCAGCATCAGCTTGTTGTTGAGCAGGTTCTTAAACATGGGCGTATCGTCCAGTTCTCTACAGTTAAATGCGTTGAACAGCTGGAACAGCACGAAGAGAGTAAACAGCACCGTTGCTTCCTCCTTTTGCGTGGCACCCAGGAAATTGGTGAAATGCTGCAGCATGAACACGATGGAAATGAAGATCCCGTTGGCGAATATCCGAATCAGCATTTTCCGGGAAATTATATTCGCGTTTCGCTTCGTTGGCGGATGTTTCAGCAGATCTTCTCGGATCGGTTCCAGCCCAAGGGTCAGCGCCGGAGGACCATCCATGATGATGTTGATCCACAAGAGTTCAAGAGCTGTAAAAGGTGCCGGGAATCCCGCCAGGATCGAGGCGATCACGACCACGACGGAGGAAACATTGACTGTCAGCTGAAACTGGATGAACCGTTTGAAATTCTCATAGATCCCGCGCCCCCACTGAACAGCTTTGATAATAGTCGAGAAAGAATCGTCCAGCAGCACCATATCGCTGGCTTCTTTCGTCACTTCCGTTCCCGCGATCCCCATAGCGATGCCGACATCGGCATTTTTGATGGCGGGAGCATCGTTGATCCCGTCTCCCGTAACGGCGACAACATTCTTTTCTTCCTTTAATAACTTTACGACGCGCATTTTTATCAGCGGAGTGCTTCGTGCGATGACGCTGATTTTTGGCAGTGCTTTTTTAAGCTCTTCATCAGACATGGACTCGATCTCGGCGGCTTCCACCGCCAGGTGCCCGTCCTGCAGCATATGGAGTTCCTCCGCGATGGCACGGGCTGTCCGGATATTGTCTCCAGTCAGCATTTTCACTTCGATGCCGGCACGGCGGCAGTCGCGGATGGAGTCATATACGTCCGGGCTTAGTGGGTCGGAGATCACAACGAACCCGTCATAATGCAGATCCTGTTCCAGCTCCTGCTGCTTCTCTCCGTTGAAACAAGCAAGTTCTTTGTGTGCAAAGGTCAGCAGGCGGCCGGCTTTATCCTGGAAGTTTTCCATCAGCTTCTGGATATGAGCAGTCTCTTCGGCAGATACGTTGCTGCAAAGGGAGAGGATCTTTTCTGGATTTCCCTTGGTGTAGAGCATCAGCCTTCCGTCTTCGTTCACGATCGTGCTCATGTCTTTGTTCTGTGACGAGAAGGGAAAAACGCGAACGATATCGGACTCTTTTCGAAGCTGCTGATAATCTGAACCGGCTTTGCGGGCAGCTGCTAAAAGGGCGCATTCCGTCGGATTTCCGATGAAGGTCCAGCTGCCGTCTTCCCAGGTGATATCTGCGTTGCTATTGATGCAGAAGTTGCGCAGCAGCGCCTGCGCTGTTTTCTGGTCAATGGCAGAAGGCGCGTCTGCCGGAGCGGAGGCGATCTGGGAATCCGGAGAATTCAGGGAGTCCAAAGCAGCCGGGGAATCCGAAGCTGCAGCGACAGCAACCGAAGTGTCAGCTTCTTGCGCCGTCCTCGTTTCCCTCTGCTGCAAAGAAGCCTCCGCAGGCGTTTTTGCAGGAAAAGCAAGGTCTTCTGGATCCAGGAGGCTGCCGCCGGCGTAGATTTTCTGGACGGTCATTTTGTTCTCGGTGAGGGTGCCGGTCTTGTCGGAACAGATGATGTTGACGCATCCGATGGTTTCGCAGGCGATCATCTTTTTGACCAGAGCGTTTTCGCGGGACATTTTGATGATGTTGAGGGCGAGGGAGACGGCGACGATGGTGGGCAGGCCTTCCGGCACGGCGGCCACGATGAGGACGATGCTGGTGATGAAGGCTTCTGACACGGTGTCCAGACTGATGGTGTGGTTCATGGCGAACTGGATGATCTGGATCAGGAACACGATGGCGGCGGCGGAGGAACCGAGGATGGTGATGCCTTTGCCGAGACGGTCCAGCTTTTCCTGAAGCGGAGTGGTGGTTTTTTCGATGGAGGAAAGTTCTTGAGCGATCTGGCCGAATTCGGTATTGTTGCCGACGCCGGTGACCAGCATCGTGCCTGAGCCGCCGGAGACGAAACAGCCGGAGTAGAGCATGCAGGCCCGCTCTGCGACAGGGGTGTTTTCCTGGCAGGTGAATGTTGCGTCTTTTTTGACCGGGAGGCTTTCGCCGGTAAGGGCGGACTCGTCTGCGGAGAGGTCATTGCCGGAAATGAGCCTGCCGTCTGCTACGATCTTGTCTCCTGTTTCAATGAGAAGGATATCCCCGATCACGATGTCTTTCTGAGGGATCAGCTGGGGCTCGCCATCGCGCAGAACTTTGATCAGGGTGTCTTCGTTGATCTTGCTGAGGGCTTCGAATGCTTTGGCGCTTTTGCCTTCCGTGACGATGGTGATGGCTACCGACAGGAAGATGGCTGCAAAGATGCCGGCGCATTCGAGAAAGTTGTACTCGCCGCCGGTAAAGTAGCGGGTGATGTTGACTGCCAGAGTGATGATGGCAGCGAAGATGAGCATGAGAAGCATGGGTTCTGTCGATGCGTCCCAGATCCTTTTTAGCATGGATTCGGTGCCGGTGCGGACGAAGGTGTTGGCTCCGTATTTTTGCCGGGACGCCTGAACTTGTGATTCGCTGAGACCGTGCTCCGGGTCGGTTCCGGCAGCCTGCAGAAGTTCCTCCCGGGACATGTAAAATGCATTGTTCATAAAGTGTTCCTCCGTAATAAAAAAAGAGACCTCCCGTACAGTAAAAAACCGTACATGAGTCTCGTTGATTAAGGTAAGCCAGACGATGGTCCCGGCGGGACATATCTGTATTTCGCAGATGCTGCCGGTCGTCAGTATGTTGACTTGCCACGCATGGGTATGCGCCACTACTCCCCCACGAACTTGTTGTAAAGTTTGTAAAACCGTTTTTGCCGATTTTTGTCTACTTTGTCGGTTCTGACTATAGCATGGGATATGTGGGTTAGTCAACGATAACAGGGTGTGACGGGGGATTTTCAGGACGTTTAGAGGGTGCCCAAGCATACTGGATGAAAAAAGTCTGGAAATAATCTTTAATGTCTTTGGATTCACCCTTGACTTTTGCCTGGGAGACTCGTATAATAAAACACGTAACACCCATATATTGTGGTTAAAACGAGAAAAGACAACAAAATATTCGATATATTGGAAGAAAATGCAAAGGCTGAGGATGCATAGAAGGACTGGAATTTCTGGAACTTTGCGTGTTTCCGGGGCTTTTTTGTTTGCTCTGAAACAGGATTTTGCATGAGAAAGCGAAGTGTCAGAGCTCAATATATAGTAGTAAATCACAGTGAAGATCAGAGGGCTGCGTGAGGCTGGCAGCCAGGGAAATCTGATCGAAAAGAGGAAAGGAGACCCCTATGGAGACAGATGTAAAAGTAAATGTAATCAAACGAAATGGTGAGGAGGTCTCTTTCGATCTGCTTAAAATCGCCAATGCCATCAAGGCTGCCAACCAGGAGGTGGCACCGATCTATCAGCTGAACGAATATCAGATCCAGGCAATCGCAGACAATGTAGCGGCCAAGATCTCCGAGATGACCCATGCGGTCCATGTAGAGGATATCCAGGATATGGTGGAGACGGCTATCATGGAGATGCGCGGCTACGAAGTAGCACAGAAATATGTAAGATATCGTTATAAACGTGAGCTTTCCAGAAAGTCCAATACCACGGACAATGGGATACTGTCCCTCATCGAGCATCTCAACGAAGAGGTAAATCAGGAAAACTCCAACAAGAATCCAGTGATCAACTCCACCCAGCGCGACTATATGGCGGGAGAGGTCAGCAAGGATCTGACAATGCGTGTACTGCTGCCGGAAGAAGTGGTTAGAGCTCATGAGAAGGGGATCATCCATTTCCACGACTCTGACTATTTTGCACAGAAGGAACACAACTGCGACCTGATCAACCTGGAGGACATGCTCCAGAACGGGACGGTCATCAGCGAGACTTTGATCGAAAAGCCGCATAGTTTTTCCACTGCCTGCAACATCACGACTCAGATCGTTGCACAGGTGGCAAGTAACCAGTACGGCGGACAGTCCTTTACATTATCTCACCTGGCCCCGTTCGTGGACGTGAGCAGAGAAAAGATCCGCAAGGCGGTCATCGAAGAAAGAGAAGCCCTTGGCGAAGATATGGATCTCGATATTATTTCCAAGATCGTGGAACGCCGTTTGAGAAAGGAAGTTCAGAGCGGGATACAGACGATCCAGTATCAGCTGATCACTCTGATGACCTGTAACGGACAGGCGCCGTTTGTAACCATGTTCATGTATCTGGACGAAGTTCCGGAAGGACAAACCAGAGACGACCTGGCGATGCTCATTGAAGAAGCGCTTCTGCAGAGAATGCAGGGTGTCAAGAACGAAAAAGGTGTGTGGATCACGCCGGCGTTCCCGAAACTGGTCTATGTGCTGGATGAAGACAATGTAACGGAAGATTCGAGATACTGGTATCTTACAGAGCTTGCTGCAAAATGCACGGCAAAACGTATGGTGCCTGACTATATCTCTGCAAAGGTGATGCGTTCTCTCAAGAAGGGCGATGTGTATCCGTGCATGGGATGCAGATCTTTCCCGACGGTAGAGGACGGACAGAGAAATCCGGATGGATCGAGAAAGTATTACGGCCGGTTCAACCAGGGCGTTGTTACCATCAACTTAGTTGATGTGGCCTGCTCGGCAGAAGGGGATATGGATCGTTTCTGGGCGATTCTGGAAGATCGTCTGGAACTTTGTCACAGAGCATTACGGTGCAGACATGAGAGACTTTTGGGAACCAAGTCAGACGTTGCTCCTATCCTGTGGCAGCACGGCGCACTGGCGCGTTTGAAGAAGGGAGAGACCATTGACAAGCTGCTGTTTGACGGATATTCCACTATTTCGCTGGGCTATGCGGGACTGTGTGAAATGTGCGTCCGCATGATCGGAAAATCTCATACTTCTCCGGAGGGACAGGAATTCGCATTGTCCGTAATGCAGAAACTCAATGACAAGTGTCAGGAGTGGAAAGCGGCAGAAAGAATCAGCTATTCCGTTTATGGAACTCCGATGGAATCCACGACGTATCGTTTTGCAAAGTGTCTGCAGAAACGTTTTGGCATCATCAAAGGAGTTACGGACAAGAATTACATTACAAACAGTTATCACGTACACGTTACAGAAGAGATCGACGCTTTCAGCAAGCTAAAGTTTGAGGCGGAATTCCAGAAGCTTTCCCCGGGTGGAGCTATCAGTTATGTGGAAGTGCCGAATCTGCAGAACAACATTGAAGCGGTTCTTTCTGTGATGAAGTTCATATACGATAATATCGTATATGCAGAGCTTAATACGAAGAGCGACTACTGCCAGGTGTGCGGCTATGACGGCGAGATCAAGATCGTCACTGACGATTCCGGCAAGCTGGTCTGGGAATGCCCGAACTGTGGCAACCGCGACCAGGATCAGCTGTTCGTAGCAAGACGTACCTGCGGCTATATCGGAACCCAGTTCTGGAATCAGGGCCGGACGCAGGAAATCAAAGACAGAGTGTTGCATCTGTAGGGTGCGGCATTGACAGATAAATTAAAAAGTGCCTTTTGGAGAGTGGTCCTCGGTGACACCTGCAGACGCATTCTGCGGAGCCACCTGCGGAGGTCTCCTGCGAGGCGCTTTTTTATTTTGTGCAGAATGCCGCAACAGTTTTAGGGTGGTGAAGCGGATCTGTTTTTTGCTGCTATACATGATGATTTCTGTGCCGTCATTTATCGCTCATCACAAGGTTCGAGGGGCTATTTTCCAATGTTTTTTGTCATTTTACGTCGCTAATTTGCTTTTTGTACTATGGGGGGTTGTTAATGGATGAAGCGTATGATATTATTTTAAAAATTACTGCTGACGGACAAAGGAGGTTTTCCATGAGACTAACGCAGGAAGCCATTATGGAACTGGAACGAAATCCGTATGTAATAAGATCTGGACCTGATCGAATCACGTATTCGCGGGAGTTTAAACATCATTTTATGAGGGAATATCTTTCGGGCAAAAAGCCAACTGAAATTTTCAGAGAGGCGGGGTTTGATCCGCGTATGATCGGAAGCAAGGGGATAGAGCGAGCCAGTGCACGCTGGCGGAAAGAGTATGCAGAAGGCACGCTGGTACTGGAGGAATTTGAGTTCGAAGAAAAGGACGCATAATATAGGAAATAAAAAAGCTGAGCCAGGGGCAATTTGATTGTGTGCTACGCCCCTTGAGCTCAGCTTTTGCATTTGATCGTTAGCTGCCGAAGTATATTAGTGCCCCTTGTGCCCCTTGACAGGGACGGCAAGGAGGAGATATGAAACAGGCTATGGCTGCATATATATACTGCATGTAGAGCAGGCAGTAAGGAATTTTTCCGGCAAGATTTTCTGCTGATCTTAATCGTAAAAGCCTCAAAAACAGAAAGTCTTTCTGAAAAAACTCAGATTCTCAGCTTTTTTTCAGAACCCTCGATCAAAACCTAGAGCCACAAAAGACCGGGAAAGGCAGCACCAGTGAAAATGACTCGAAATTCTTCTCGCAAAAGAAAAATGCTGCATAAACATACAGCATTTGTGGTTATATCAGATTTTTATGCAAAGCTCTGGCGTCACCAGAGCTGCATTTAAATGGTTTTCTGTTTTTGCCACTAAAAACCGGGAATTCTGCACATTAGAAAAAATTCCCGTTAACGGATTCATGGTGCCTACTGATCGCCGCAGTTGCCGCCGCAAGCATGTTCATGGCCGTTTCCATGATTCCCGCAGGAGTGGCCTTCTCCATGATTCCCGCAGGAGTGGCCTTCGCCGTGGCCATGATCGTGACCGGCACAAGTCGGATTTTCGATCGGTACCAGTTTGCCGTCCAGTAAAGCTTCCACGGCATCATCAGCCATGCCGCGTACACCGCCGTACAGTTCGATAGCAGCGTTCTTCAGTGCCTGCTGTGCGCCGCCGCCGATCCCTCCGCAGATAAGTGCATCCACCTTTGCAGAAGAGAGGAAGTCAGCCAGTGCACCATGTCCCTGTCCTTGAGTATCTACTATTTCTGATTTGAGTATCTTACCATCTTCAATGTCATAGATTTTGAATTCCTCAGTGTGTCCAAAATGCTGAAAAACAGCTCCGTTTTCATAAGTTACTGCAATACGCATTGTGCTTTCTCCTTTCGATTGCAAAGCCAGCAAGGTATCGCTGCTGCCGTTATCAGCAGGGTTTTCCCGGCATCTTTTGTGACAGCAGAACGCAGCAGAGCCATCGCAAAGGCGGTAATCTCCACCGGAAATCACCAGCCTTTTCCCGCCGATAAGACTGTCTGCGATCTTGTATCTTGCCTTTTCATAAAGTTCCGTTACTGTTGTGCGGGAGATATCCATCTGTTGTGCACACTGCTGATGAGTGCAGTTTTCCAGATCGATGAGGCGGATCGTTTCGTATTCTTCCAGTGTCAGCGTTACGGTTTCTGCGCAGGGTATCCCAGCGGGTGCAAAAGCATCAAAATCCGGTTCAGTGCAGATGCGTCTGCATCGTTTTGGTCGTGCCATGAGTATCTCCTTTCCACATGAATAGTTTACGACATATGCCGGATTCATTATAACGCAGTCGCGTGAGAAAAGCAAGAGGGATCTGGAGATAATAAAAGAGACTTCCGTATGTGCTTTGTAAAAGTTTGATACGGTAGTCTCTTGAATGTGATATCGGCTCTGCAGCTGCAAAGGGCTATCGTGCGTATTTCCCGTTGATGAACACCACTTCGTCTTCGTGGCCGAATGCTCCGCCGTATACTTTTGTGAGGGCGATGATGAAATCGATCAGTGTCCACAAACCGCAGCCGCCGAGAGTGATAAGTTTCAAGATCCCAAGACCTGCCTGACCTCTCATAAAGCGATCGACACCAAACGCGCCAAAGAGAAAATTCCCTACCCATGCAAAGACGTGTTTATTCATATGCTTTTCTTTTGCTACATATACATTTCCAACGTTGACGTTTACATTCTGCGGCTGTGGCTGCGGCACTGCCGGCGCGGCAGCGGCAGCGCGCGCAATGATCGTAGTATCCCCGTCTTTAAAAATACGAATTTCATCGCCTACCTGCGGATTAGGATAATTCACGGCGCTGATCGGTGCTTTCACGATTTTCTGATCATCCATTCCTATGTAAACTTCTGTTCCTTCCAGTTTAATGATCTTGCTCATTATTTTCTCCTTCCATTCATGCTCTTGATTTTGCGAATGATATTAACTCTATAGGCATAAAATAGCCTATGTAGTTTATTTTATTATATACTTAGCACCTATAGAATACAAGTAAAAATAAACTGTATGGGCGGTAAATATGGATTATTATCAACTTGGTCAACAAATACGGAAATATCGCAAGGTTCATGGGATGTCCCAGGAGCAGCTGGCAGAAAAAATCGGGATTTCAGTTACCCACATGAGTCATATCGAAACGGGCAATACGAAACTGAGTCTTCAGGTTTTTGTGGATATTACAAGGGCTCTGGACATCAGTGCAGACGATTTGCTGTCGGAATCCACACCGGCTCGCAGAGATCAGTATGCAGATATATTAGCCGTTTTAGATACATGCGGCGTTCAGGAGGTAAAAATCCTGACGGATATGGTCAAGTCCATGAAAATTTCACTTGATAAATACACCTGATGAGGAAAAATCGATCAGTTCCTTGCTGTTATCACCTAAAGGAAAGTAGATGCAGGACATTGTATTCTGTGAGAGGATATATTGTATGGATGAGGTCACGTTTCATGAACAGTCTTCCCGATATTTTGGAATAGATCAAAACGCACATACAGAAAAAGACCCAAAAGCGTTTGAACAATGGTGTGCTTCCATCAAGAGGAGCACACCACAACGCCATCGAGTCTAACTTCGTATGGTTGCAGTAATCGTAAACAAGAGGGTTTTAGTAATTATACTGGATCGATTCCAGTGACTTTGTTACGGCTTCGTTATCCTGCATGGATTCGCCGATCACCTGAATGAGAACAGGATAATTGTTGGTCACCGTGTAATAGTATCGGTCAGAATCCTCGTCTAAGAGAACGTATTCCTGATCACCGATCTTGGTTTTGGTATAAGTCTTGTACGGGTTTTTGTTCTGGAAGTCTGACAGAAGCATATCGAGTGTATATTCCTGTCCCTTTACATAAGAAGGATAGCTCAGGCTTGTCTCGTCGTCCTTGGAAATGCCGCTGATCAGTACATAATCACCGACACCGTATCCTTCCCCTTCCTTTGCCATAAGAATATCTTCATCGTCGTCTTCCGCCTTTGTGATATAGTCAGGCATATCCAGAGCTTCTACAGAAATAGCTCCGCTCGCTGTTGTGACGCGTTCTGCTTTCTTGTCTTTCCCGCTATCGCCGTCCTTGTCGCCACCGCCGCCACAGGCTGCAAGTGAAAATGCAAATACCATGGCCAGTAAAACAATTAATATTTTTTTCATGGCTCCTCTCCTTTCGGAATAAACTGAAAACTCTTCTTGGCACTATTATACAGCCTTTTGAGAGAGGGGTCTATTCCTCAAACGAGTACCTGTAGAGCTATTGTGACTGATGCAGGTCGGCAAGCAGGGCACGTACCTGCGCCAGGGTAAGCCCATAGGTGCGAGCGATTTTCTCCAGGTCGTCATGCTCATATTTGTTGCGGGTTATGCCAAAGCCGGTGGATGTTTTGCTGCGGATCGTGCAGTCATTGCCGGTTGTTTTTAGCTCCTGAGTCTTTGATCCTGCCGGCATGTCCGGGGCAGTGACGTTTGCCAGCATGTCATCCGGGATCACGGTCTCCGATTCAGTGCGTGACAGGATCCAGCGCTTTTTTTCCGCGCTGCGCACACCCAGGGTGGTGGTATGCTGCAGGATCAGTCTGGTCATTTGCTTCTGGTCAGGGTCCTTGCAAAGGACCGTGACCAGCACTCCCGGGCGGCCTTTTTTCATGGTGCATGGGACGGTGAAAGCGTCCAGTGCACCGTTTTGCAGGAAGGTTTCTAGGGCAAAGGCGATGTCTTCGCCGGTCATGTCGTCCACGTTGCATGAGAGTTCGCAGATGGTCTCTGTGATGGCGGCTTCTTCGGATGCTGGAGCTGCTGCAGGTGCTGGAGCTGCTGCAGGTGCCGGAGTTGCTGTGGATGCCGGAGCTGCTGTGGGTGCCGGGGTTGCTGTGGGTGCCGGGGTTGCTGTGGAAGCTGGAGCTGTTGGGATACATGCAGGCTGTTCAGGCTGGTTTTCTGCAAAGCTCTCGCCGAGGATCGCACGCACGCAGTTGGCTGCCGGGAAGTCTTTGGTCCCCATGCCATAGCCGGTGGATGCCGGAGTCATTAACGGCATCTGATCAAAGCGTGTGACGAAATGTTTCAGCAGGGCAGCTCCCGTAGGAGTGCAAAGCTCTCCCTGGATGCTGCCGCTGTAAATCGGTATGTCTTTTAGGATATAGGCGGTAGCCGGTGCAGGCACCGGCAGGATCCCATGAGCACACTTGACCTGACCGCTTCCAACGTGGATGGGGGATGCGATGATCTGATCCGGTGCCAGCTTGTGGAGAAGCAGGCAGACGGAGGCGATATCGGCGATAGCATCCATGGTGCCGACTTCATGGAAGTGGATCTCGCTTACCGGTTTGTCGTGAGCTTTGCTTTCGGCTTCCGCGATGAGGCGATAGACCGCCAGGATATCGGTACGAACAGTTTCCGGAAGTTTCAGGTCGTCGATGATATGATGGATGTCGTGGAGGCTGCGGTGGGAGTGATCGTGATGATGGACGTGGGAGTGGCTGTGCTGGTGGTCATGGGAGTGACTGTGGTCATGAGCGTGGTTATGCTGGTGGTCGTGGTGACTATGCTCGTGGGAGTGACTATGCCCGCCTTCTTTCTCCTCTGTGCCGTTTACGGTAACGGTCAGGTGAGTCCCGGTGATACCGCATTTTACGGATGGATCCAGAGAAACGTGAACACCGGGGATCCCGGCGGCATTGAGCTCCGAGGTAAAAGCATCACGCGCATCATCTGGCAGGAGTTCTGCCAGGGCGGCTCCCAGCATATCCCCTGCGGCACCCATGCCGCAGTCTAAATAGAGTAATTTCATAAAAGTAAAATTCCTTTCGTTTTTCATTGCAGGAGTTATTATAGCAGCTGGCTCTCTCAGAGCAGAATAGATATGACCTGTGCCGGATCCGGTGTATTCAGGCACATTAGCGCATTTCCTCACTCTCCGGATCCCCATGATCCTCCTGCAAAAGTTTTGCATAATAGGTTTTGATCTGATAAAGTGCGGCAACCGGGTTGTGTCCCAGCACGCGATCTTTCGTCACCAAAGTGGTGCACAAAGCATCCGCATACTTGTAAAACAGGCTGTCGTGACCTACGCAAAGGCCGACAACTACGTTGAGCTGGGTTTTTTCGGCGTTCAAAAGTTTTGCCTGAAGGATCGGATTGCACATATTCATACCGACATCTTCGCAGGCGGCGTCGATGCCCACAGAAGTTTTTCGCTGGGCGCCGACTTTGCAGCCAAAGCCAGTGACTTCAAATCCGTGGCTCCGGAATATAGCGGCTGCGGCACGAGCTTCTGTGATCAGACCGACACAGGTGGCGATGCCCAGCTTTTTAAAGCCCATTTTCTTTGCAAATTCTGCTATTTCTTCGACGCGAGTCATTTTGCAGTAATTCTCGTATTCCACCTGGGCGGACATGCGGGTAACGCGGTTGTTTTCTTCATTTTCCGTATAAAGAGCCATGGCTTCTTCCAGGATAGTGGGATCCAGATCTCTGGTTTTGCAGAAGGCAGGGAAGGCGCTGGATTCTGCGGAAATAGCCTCCTCAAAAGAGCAGTGATCGCACCCTGCAGAGGCGCAGTCAACACAGGATCGCCGGATGTTGTTTGTTGTCATTGGAAACCTCCTTGTGATGGGTTGTAATACTCGGATTATACCATACGCAGCCAAAAAACAAAACAGTTCCGGCTGACTGCCGGAAAGACCGGAAGCTGCGGAACTGCTTTGCTTTGCAATATATAACCAGCCGGATCTATGTAGGAGCAAAGATCCAGCGATCATGATCATTATAGCATATCTCCGGGAATTTAGTGTTACAATTTCTCCAGAATATATGTGTTTACCCGTTGGCGCAGTTTTTTGCGGGAGCAGGTATAGTTGTTGCGGAAGGTGATGTCGGCTGCTGCTTTGTAAAGGGGCATGCGCTGCGCTTCCATTTTTTTTAGTGTTTCGATATTTTGGGAAAGCGGTCTGCCGCGGGTCGGCAGCTTATCAATGGAACGGGTGATATGCACCAGTGTTCCGTTTTGCCGAAGGGCGTCTACGTTTTCAGGTCGCAGGATCGCTCCGCCGCCGGTGGCGATGATCAGGTTTCGTTCTTTGCCAAGTTTTTTGCAGATTGCTGATTCCCGGTCGCGGAACCCCGCTTCGCCTTCCTTTTCGAAGATTTCAGGGATAGTCATTTTGGCTTCTTCTTCGATCTTGGCATCTGTATCCTGCAAAGTTTTCCCGGTCAGTTCTGCCAGAAGCTTCCCGATGAGAGACTTTCCGGTTCCCGGCATGCCGATGAGGACGATGTTGCCCATCTGCTGCTTCATGGATTTGATGATACGCTGATTTTCTTTCTGAAAAGCTCCCGGCGTTCCTAAAAAGTATCCGGCTGCTGCGGTGGCCTGTGCCACCAGCATAGGAAGGCCATTGGTGTATTTGAGCCCCAGCTTTTCGGCTTCCAGTAGAAGAACTGTTTTAAACGGGTTGTAGATCACATCGATGACAGCCTGGCAGCCGGGAAAATCCTTTAGGCGGATCACCTGCTGCATGTTGTTCGGGAAAGTCCCTACCGGTGTGGTATTGATGATCACGTCGATAGAGTCTGCGATTTCCGGCAGCTGGTCGTAGGATACGGTGCTGAGGATCCCGGCATCCTGGATTTCAGAGCCGGATGGCGGATCCGTTTCCGGGTGGCGGGAAGCGATATAGATCTTTGCGGCGTTCTGATCCGCCGCAGCCCGGCGGGCCATCAGGGATGTCCCGCCGGTGCCCAGGATCAGAACGCCCTTGCCTTCAAAGTCGATTCCTGCACGCGATGCCGCGTACAGGAATCCTTCATAATCCGTGTTGTGACCCACAAGGATCTTGTCTTCCTGGCTGATACTTTCCAAGGCTCCGGCCCCTGAAGCATTTTTCCAGAACAAAGTATTTACAGCCCCGATCCCGCGAGCCAGATCCGTGACTTCATCGCAAAGAGGGATCACATCCTTCTTATAAGGAATGGTAACGTTGAGCCCGCGAAAATCGCGGGCATTGATAAAGTCGGGCATCTCATCTTCGGCGAGGCTGAAAAGCTGATATTGATATCGTCCCAGAGCCTCGTGGATCTCTTTGGAATAACTGTGGACCAGAGTCTTGCCGATGAGTCCGTATTTCTCGTTCGTCATTTAGATGACCTCCGTGTAACAGCCGAGGAATACGAATGTCTCCGGCTGGCTTTCCATTTCGGAGAGAAGATTGATCAGTTCAGGCGAGTAGACCGATGCATCCAGATCGAAGTAAAACATGAACTCGAAATCGCTGCCTGGGATCGGACGGGATTCCAGCTTGGTCAGATTGATGCCCAGCGCTGCGAACTTGGAAATAGCCAGATACAGGGATCTCGGTGTGTGGGGCAGGGAAAGGATCAGGCTGATCTTATTGGAACCCGGATAGATCTCCATCTTCTTGGAAATGCAGATGAAGCGAGTGTAGTTGTTGTCAGAAAGCTGGATCTGCTTTTTCAGCACGTCCAGGCCATAAAGGTCAGCGCATTCCTTGGAGCAGATAGCAGCCACATCCTCGCGATCGCTTTCCGCAACCATCTTTGCAGCAATGGCCGTGTTTTCAACGACAGTCACTTTCACATCCTTCAGTTCTTTCAGGAAGTCGCCACACTGTCCGAGCGCCTGTTCGTGGGAGAAGATCTCCTTGACATCGGAGAGGGTAGTTCCCGGCTTTGCCATCAGATTGTGGCTGATGCGCAGACGGATGCCTTTGGCGATATGGAAGTTGTAGTTCTGCATCAGGTCGTAAACGGCACCGACGGAACCGTAAGAGCTGTTTTCGATGGGCAGGATCCCGTACTGGCAAAGGCCTTTTTCAACAGCATTGAATACGCCCTCAAAACTGTTGAAATACATGATGCTCGGCACTTCAAAGAGTTTCTCGCAGGCAGCCTGAGAGTAGGATCCTGCAACGCCCTGGCAGGCAACGACTGCCTTTTTCGGGAAGAGGTTCGGTGTTTCTTTCAGTGCTTCTTCGATGCGGTCAGCCAGGTCGGATCTCTTAGCCATATAGTTGTTCTGGCAGGAACGGCTGGCGTCAAAAATCGTATTGAACAGCAGCCGTGCATATCCGTCGAAAGGTTCACCGATCTGTTCGGATACTTTATGCAGAATTTCTTTCTCGCGCTTGTCAGAGAAGACGGGTACTTTGTGGTCTTTCTTGTACTTGGCGATTTCCAGGGATTTTTCCATTCTTTCTTTGAACAGGTCGGTCAGCTTTTCATCTATATTGTCTATGTCCTGTCTCATCTGATCTAAATTGATGTCTGTCATTTTGTTACCTCCATAATACAGTCTAAAATACCAAGAGCCAGAGCGGCTTCTGTGATAGGAACGGCTCTGACGGCGACGCAAGGGTCGTGCCTGCCCTTGACGACGAGAGTTTCGTTTTTATGTGCTTCCAGATCCACCGAATCCTGCTTCCTGCTGATGGATGGAGTCGGCTTGAAAGCGAGTCGGGCCAGAAGCGGCATGCCGGTGGTGATGCCTCCCAGGATCCCACCGTGATAGTTGGTCCTGGTTTTTACCTGCCCGTGATTGTCGTAATAAAAAGGATCATTGTTTTCGGAGCCACGAAGCTCTGCCGCGTGAAATCCTGCGCCGAATTCGACGCCTTTTACGGCCGGTATGCCGAAGAAGATCGGTGCCAGATAGCTTTCCAGGCCATCGTACATAGCTCCGCCGATACCTCCGGGCAGTCCTGTCGCACACACTTCTACGATGCCGCCCACGGAATCCAGGTCGTTTTTGGCCTGCAAAATGGCTTGCGCCATTTTTTCGCTAGCTGTTTCGGACAGAACGGGAAACTCCATTTTCTGCAGTTTCGCCAGGGTTTCTGCGCTGACGCTGACCGGATCCAGAGGGGCATCTTCGATGCCTGCAATGGCGTAAAGATGTGCTCCGATTTCGATGTTTTTTTCTTTTAGCATCTGCAAAGCGATCCCGCCTGCGATGCAGAGGGGTGCTGTCATACGTGCTGAGAAAGGTCCGCCGCCTGCCATGTTCAGTGTGTCTCCATAGCGAAGCCGTGCTGTGTAGTCAGCGTGACCTGGCCTTGGCACTGCCCGCAGTCCTTTGTAGTCCCCGGAGCGGGTATCGGTGTTGCGGATCTCAAAGGAGATGAGAGGCGCGGTCGTGATAATAGCCGGCGCCTCCGCAAGGGCGCCTGGATCGCCTGCGACCCGGGTGGAATTGCTCGAAGCGAGATTGCCTGTACCGGAATCCGCTTGCCCTGGATCGCCCGCCTGTTCTGGCGGCGTTCCGCCGCCCCAGGCTGCGATCCCTGCAACAGGGATCGGCAGATCCGGTTCTTTGCGCTTGGTGGCAAAGGGGCTGTTTCCTGGTGCGCGTCGCTGGAGAAAAGCCCGCAGCTGGTTCATATCGATACGCGTTCCGACCGGAATCCCTTCGATATCGACTCCTATGGCCGGTTCGTGAGATCCGCCCCAGATGGAAACGCGGATGTTTTTTCCGAAAGTTGATTGCATGTAGTTGCTCCTCTATAAGTAGTTGAGTGGAAGGCTGCGGCAAAGCTGCCGCAGCCAGTTTGGCGGCAGGCAGCTGCGTCGATTTTGTGGCAAGGCTTGCCGCGCCAATTTGCAGCCGGCTACCGTGCCAATTTTGCAGCCGGTCTGCAGCAGCCGGTTTCACGGGCGGCCGTGTCGCGATCTGCATGAGGCCGACTTGCTATGCTTTACATGACGGCAGAGCTGCCGCCTGAGCGGTCCGGCACAAATGCCATATTGCCGGACCGCTGATCCGGGACAATGATGGTTATCTGCCCGGATCCTGCCGGGCGGTCTTGATCCTAGTCTTCTAAAATCTCGATCTTACCGCCCAGCTTGGTGAAGTCGGTGAAAAAATCCGGGTAGGATTTTTTCACAGCTTCTGCACCGGTAATGATGACCGGGCCGTCGGCTCTGCAAGAGGCGACGGCAGCTGCCATCGCGATGCGATGGTCATTATGGCTGCTGACTGTCCCGCCGCAAAGGGATGGGGCGGGGCAGTGGGCAGCAGGCCCGGAGGGGACGGTGCGGTCATTGTTTTTGTCAATGACAAGTCCGTCTTTTGTTTGTCTGATATCGGTTCCAAGAATGGTCAAAAAGTCACAGACCGTTGCCAGCCGGTCGGATTCCTTGATGCGAAGCCTTTGTGCATCGGTAATAGTCGATGTACCGCTTGCCCCAGTCATTGCAACGGCCATGACCGGCACCAGATCTGGAAATTGTGCTGCACTTACTGTTTCGCCATGGAGTGGTACTCCATTTCCGGCGATGTGATAGCTTGTGTTTTTTCTTTCGATTTTAGCTCCCATTTTTTCCAGAACGGTGATGATCTCCTTATCTCTCTGTGTGGAATCTGGATCGAGGCCGGTGCAGGTGATATCGCCGCCAAGTGCTCCTGCCACCAGCCAGAAAGCAGCGTTGGACCAGTCGCCTTCGACTTTCAGTCCGGCTGGTTCCCGATAAATCTGGTTGCCCGGGATCTCATAGCGGATCAAGTAGTTTTCGGAACTCGGATCAGGAGTATCGCTCGATTCAGATGGTGCCGCTTCTTTACATTTTTGAAAGGCGGTTTCTTCCGCTTCAGCGATTTTTTCTCTGACTTCACGGATCCTGATCCCGAACTTTCGTAAAACCTGCAGCGTCAGATCCACATAACCCGCCGATTCCAGTTTTGTGGTCAGCTGCAGACTGCTGTCGCCATCAAGAAGCGGCAGGGCAAACAACAGTCCAGTAATAAACTGGGAGCTGATATTTCCAGCCAGCCGATATTCACCCGGCTGCAGTCTGCCCTGGATCCGGCAGATTTTCGAAGTGATCCCTCGCCCCGAAGCCGGATCGACGGTATTGCCAAAGCAGCCTGTGTTTGCCGTATCGACAGCATTCGCTGAAGGCTTTGCAGCCTCTTGTGCCGATGCCGTCAGCATCTCAAATTTGCAGCCGTGCCGCTCCATTTCTTCTTTCAAGGGAGAAAGCGGACGATGTGGAAGTTTCCCTGATCCGGTGAAGACAGCTTCGTCCTTCAATGCCATGGCAACCGGGATCATAAAGCGGATCGTCGATCCACTTTCCCGGCAATCAAAACAGGGATGTTTTTGATCCAGTTGCGCCAGGCAGCCTTTCGTAGCATCGATGTCTTCTGAAAAAGTCGGGATCACCAGAGGTATCTCTTGCCCGCATCCCTGCAGAGACGCCAGCTTCTGTGCGATCAAAAGCCGGTGAGCGTGGGATTTAGACGGAATTGCCTCGATAGTACCATTCAATTGTTGTGGTGTGATTTTTATCTTCATAATAGTATTGCATCCATGTGTGGGAATATTATCCAATGTGCAGGATCGCGGGATTTTTGATCCAAAAACAGAAAATCATCGTTCCGGCATTACGATTTTCAAGGTTTTACCGGGGATATGGCCGTAAAAAGCCGGCAAAACATGAAAAAATCAATCAAGTTGATGTGAACAAAGCTGTAGTCCCACACGAATTTGCTGTCGGATCGTTGTGAGACTTCAATTTATTGACAAATCCTACCAACCAGGCGTTTTCTGACCAAAGTTTTTCTGTAAAAGGCACGTGTAAACTGCGGTTGCAGCAGAAAATCGTGCCGGAAACCTCGAACCTGTAAAACCGGAAACCTCGCCCGCAAAACTAGAAACCTCGAACCTGCAAAACCGGAAACCTCAGCCTACAACCCATACGATATAAACTGCTCCAGTTTATTTACCGAAATCGTCTTTAGTCTGCATTTACCGATTCTAGCCGGTACGACCAGGGTGATATTGCCTCCGCGGATCTTCTTGTCCTGCATCGCCGCATTAGCCAGTTCCCATGCACTGTACGGACAGCGAAGCGGGAATTTGAACCGTTCCAGGATCTCTAAAATATCTTCGGAACAATTCTCCACCGTCCAGCCCAGTCGATCAGAAGCAATGGCAACGATTTTCATTCCCATAGCAACTGCGTGACCGTGACTGATTTTGTATCGACTGCATTTTTCGATGGCATGAGCCAGCGTATGTCCTAAATTGAGAAGCTGACGGCTGCCATTGTCCCGTTCATCTTCCTCGACGACTTTCCGCTTGACCTCGATGGCCAAAGACGCCAGATTCATAAGGAAATCCGGGTCGTCTAAAGTACGCTTCATTTTTATAGAATCCAGGATCAGCGGCTCCGCGATGATACCGGCTTTGATGGCCTCTGCGATCCCGTCCAGCTTGATATCATAGGAAAGAGTATCTAAAAACTCCGAATCAAAGAGCACCAGGCTTGGCTGCCAGAATGCTCCGGCAAGATTTTTTCCAGCCTTAAGATTGACGCCCGTCTTGCCGCCTACCGACGAATCCACGATAGCCAGAAGCGTGGTCGGAACCTGGATGAATTCAATGCCACGCAGGTATGTCGCTGCCGCAAAACCTGTCACATCCCCGACGATCCCGCCGCCCAGCGCCAGCAGCACATCCGTGCGCGTAAAGCGCTTTGCAGCAAGAAACTCCAGCAGTTCCTCGATCGTCTCCATATTTTTGCTGTCTTCACCGCCTGGGAACACATACTTGTGCACTTCGAAACCGGTCAACGTCAGAGACCTCCAAAGCGTCTGGTTTTCACGTCCGTAAAGCGGATCCACCGTTTCATCAGTAACGATGCAGATTTTCTTGTTTTTCAGTTTCCCTGTGATCGGATCGTCCTGCAGGCCAAGGGCATCCTTGACATACATTCCTGTCATCGAAAGGATCCCCTTGTTGAGGATCACATCATACTGCCGTGAAGCAGCAACATGGATTTTGATCATACTCTCTCCTTCTTATCATTAAAAGATTTCTCCGTCGATAATAGCTTTCTTTTCTCTGCCGTCCTTTAATAACTGACGCAGTGTCTCGCTGTCATTTTCTCGGATCGCCCAGCTGTACTCCTGTAGATTTTCGATCAGTGTGTCGATCTCATCTGCCAGGTTGTCCGGATTTTCCAGGAACAGCTCAGTCCACATATCCTCGTTGAGCTTGGCTACGCGGGTCAGATCTTTGTAACTGCCTGCAGAAAATCCCATGTGCTCCTGAGCAGTAGGACTTTTTATGTAGGCGTTGGATACCACGTGAGCCAGCTGAGAGGTGAAGGCGATCTTGCGATCGTGTTCTTCCGGCGTTGCGATTTCGATGTTGGTGAAACCTATTGAAGTAAACAGTTTCTTCAGTTTTTCCATGCTTTCGATTGGGCCTTTGGTCGGAGTGAAGATCATGGAAGCATTGTTGAAGAGCGACTTCTTTGCATAAGTAAACCCTGAGTGTTCCCGCCCTGCCATCGGATGACCGCCTACAAAGAGGAAGCCTTTTTCTTCCGCAAGAGGGATCAGCTGCTCGCAGACCATGCGTTTGACACCGCTGCAGTCGCAGACGATACTGCCCTTCTTAAAAAGATCGGCATGGCTTGTCACGTAGTCGACGGTATCCTGCGGATACAGGGCAACGATGACAATGTCACACTGAGACAGGAGCTCGTCTGTCAGCGGCTGCTCAATGGCATCTACGAGCATGGCTTTGTGTACCACCGGCTTGGAAATATCGAAGCCGTAAACAGTATTATCGGTATTCTGACTGATCGCCTTGGCCAGGGAGCCTCCAATGAGTCCCAGACCTACAATTCCTATTTCCATGATACCACCTCTATCCTCTGTATGCCAGTGGTCTGATCTGATTTACCACATCCATTACATCTTTAAATGCAGCCGGAGTCAGAGACTGTGCACCGTCGCAAAGCGCTGCAGGTGGATTGTTATGTACTTCGATCATCAGACCATCAGCACCAGCTGCGGTAGCTGCCATCGCCATCGGCTTGACAAGTCCTGCGATACCTGTTGCATGGCTTGGATCGACGATGATCGGCAGATGAGTCATAGTTTTCAGAAGTGGAATAGATGCCAGATCCAGCGTATTTCTCGTGGCAGTTTCGAAGGTCCGGATGCCTCTTTCGCAAAGGATCACATTTTCATTTCCGCCAGCCATGATGTATTCTGCGCTCATCAGCAGTTCCTTCAAAGTATTTGCAAGACCTCTCTTTAACAGGATCGGTTTTCTCAGACGGCCGACTTCCTTCAGAAGTTCGAAGTTCTGCATGTTACGGGCGCCGATCTGGATCACGTCTACATTTTCAAAAAGCGGCAGCTGAGAAATGTCCATAACTTCCGTTACGATCGGAAGTCCGGTTTTTTCCTTAGCTTCCAGCAGCAGGTCGATGCCCTGTGCTCTCATGCCCTGGAATGCGTATGGCGAAGTTCTAGGCTTGAACGCACCGCCTCGCAGCATGCCTGCGCCTGCATTCTTGACCTCTTCTGCCACCAGGCAGATCTGCTCTTCGGATTCTACTGAACAAGGTCCTGCGATGACCTGAAAGTTTCCTCCGCCGATCTTTACGCCAGGGAGGACTTCCACTACTGTGTCTTCCGGGTGGAATTTACGGTTTACATTCTTGTAAGGCTCCTGAACACGCTTTACGGTTTCGACGATATCCAGGGCGTTGATCAAGTCGATATCAACAGCGGCTGTGTCGCCGATCAGTCCCATGATGGTGGCGGACTGGCCTTTACTCATATGGATGTCCAGCCCCATACTTTTCAGCCAGGAGACTAAGTTTTCAAGTTGTTTCTGATCCGGGTTGTCTTTTAATACGATAATCATTGTGTTTCCCTCTTTCTACTTTCGTTATAAAAAAACTCCACAGGTGAATTTCACCTGCGGAGTAACCTTCCATCGCTCTATTGATCAGTGGGGGATGTTTAACTCATTGCAGCGAAATTCACCTTACCTCTAAAGAAAGTAAAGTAAAAGTAAAAATATACAGCTGCAAAAGTTCTGTTTAACATTTTTGTTGTCCCTTTCTGAATCATTTGCTTGCATTGTAGCACTTTCCATGTATGCTGTAAAGAGTTTTTTCCCAAAAAAGTTTGATGGGCCTTGATGAAACGGCCTCATTGCGGCGTCAGGGCATGGACAGCAGTTCCCGGAGCCGAATAGTTTGCAAAATCTTCGTTTTCTAAAATTTTTCTATCAAATCGAGACTCTGCAAAGGCTGCGCCTCCTCTGGATTTTGCAAATTTCAGTGAGCTGTGCTTTCAGGATTTCACCCGTTCAATCCAGATGCACTCTCTTGGTGGCACAAAAAAACGAGACGGTAGAAGCCGTCTCGAAAAAAGTCTAACTTTTTGGGTCATCGCCCTATACGGACTGTCCCATTTTCTCTGCTTTTTGTAAAGCGTCGGTATTCAGGATCTCGCCTTTGCCGCTGACGCCGGTCACTGTCAGCTTGCCTCTGTCGTGCCATTTGCAGTAATCGGTGATAAGTTCGTAGGAGCGAAGCACTCCATCGTAGCTATGGTTGTCGGTATCTTCTGCACAAATCAGCAGAAAGGCTTCTTTGCCGGCAATATTACGCTCTCCGATGATGAAGGAATACATCTTGTCGATCGCGGCTTTCAGCTGGGCCGGGAACGTAAACCAGTACAGCGGCGTCGCCAGAACGATGACGTCAGCTTCTTCGATCAGCGGTGCCAGCTCGTTGCTAAACCGATCATCCCAGACGCAGGCTTTTCCATTTGAAAAGCAGGACTCGCAGGCCCGGCATGGCAGGATCGCATTGCGTCCGGCCTCATAGCGAATCACTTTATGGCCAGCAGATTCTGCACCTTTCTGAAATGCATCTGCCATTAGATCACTGTTGCCGCCAACTCGCGGACTTCCCGTTAAAATCAAAATATTCTTCATGTTCCTTACCTCCCTTTGCAGGTCTATTATACCGCAACTGCAGGGCAGATTGCCAGGGGTTTGTTGTATGTAGTATGAATAATCTCAGGTTAACCCTCAAAGAATAAAAATTGACAAAAGAAGGTTAACAACATATAATAGCGTTAACCTGCAATGACACTTTAAATTTAAAAAGCGGGTTAACGAAAGGGGCGATAGTATGAGTATTTTGAATGATATAATGAGAGAGGAGTATGAGCGCATGAACCGACTCATTCCTAGAATAGAAGCCGAAATCAAGGAATTGCCAAAAGGCTATATTTCTGAGAAAAAAATAAAGGGTGGCACATATTATTACTTGCAATATCGGGAAAACAAAAAAATGAAGTCTGTTTATTTAAAACAAAAGGATGTGGAAGCGTACCGCACTTTAGTTGCTCATAGAAAAGAACTGGAGAAGAAATTAAAGGAGTTACAGCAGGAACAAAAAAAACTGGAGAGGATTTTAAAGTAGGGGAATGATTATGAATACACAGGAAACAAAGCTACTAAAACTGCTCAAGAGTTTTGATGATAATGGATGTTCGGATCACTTGATTCTGATTGGATCTTGGGCGGAATATTTGTATTGTGCAGCTGGAATTTTACCAGACTATGAAGCGGTAATCCGGACGCTGGATATTGATTTTCTCGTAAAAAACCTGCGTAGACCTGTCCCGTCAATTAACATCATTTCTTTGGCAAAGGAGGAGGGCTTTTATGTAGAAGAGGATTGTCTGACTGGTGTCACAAGGCTGCTTAGTCCAGATGGACTCGAAGTGGAGTTTTTGATCGAACAGAAAGGAAAGGGCTCAGAGACTGCGCTGAAAACAAATTTGGGAATTACGGCACAAGCTCTTAGACATTTAGATTTGTTAAGGGACAATACCCTTGAAATACGGCATTTAGGCATAAAAGTCTGTATTCCAGTTCCGGAGGCTTTTGTGCTGCATAAAATGATTATCAACAGTGAGCGAAAGCACAAAACAGAAAAAGATCAGACAGTGATCAATAGAATGTATCCCCACCTGAATTTGGACAAATTCAATGAGTTGTTGAGAGCCTTAACGAAGAAAGAACGCAAGGTTGTGAATCAATATTTGGAGGAAATTATCTATCCGATTTTAACACAAGAAGATGCGCTTCTACGTGCCAAGAAATTTTTGAAAAAATAAAGCCTCCTAAAAACTCTTTTTTTTCAAAACCTCTCCATCTTCCACCGTCAGCAGATAGCCGTGCCCCGGGTCCGGCAGCCACTGGTAAAAGTTTTCTTTTTCGTCAGGAAAGGCGTTCTGCAAAATCGCCGCAATGGGTCCGCCGTGGCAAACGGCGATAGTCAGCAGTTTTCCGTCCGGGGGATTTGACCGGCTTGGGGAATCAGCAATGCTTGATATCAAACGTTTCTCCTGTTCCTGCAAAAGTTCAGTAAAACCTTTCAGCACACGCATTTGAAAGTCGCACGCACTTTCACCGCCGGGAGGCGGCAGAGTTCCCGTGGTGTCTCCGATCCAGGTCTGGTAATCGGGATCGTCCTTTAGTTCGCCATAACTTTTCATTTCAAAGTCGCCGAAATCGATCTCGCGAAAAGGGAAGAATGCCTCGTGCTCCCGGTTGCCGTAGATCAGAGAAAAAGTCTGTTCCGTGCGCAGCATGCCGCTGGTATAATACTTTGCATCAGTATCATCCGGATAGATTTCCTGCGCAGAAAGACTTCGGAGCATTTCGATCCCTTCTTCCGCAAGAGGTATGTCGGATGATCCGTAATAAAGCCTTTTCTGATTTCCTTCGGTGATCCCGTGCCGGATCAGGCAGATTTTTGTTTTCATTTATTTCACTCGCTTTCCAATTCCGCAAAATACCCTATGTACTTCGCTGGCTTCCGCTGCCAGCCGGAGCATGAGCCTGCCGTTCATTTCCCGAAAGACTCGTAACGCTGGGTCCATGGGAACGATTCCCTGTGACACATCAGTTATGATGAGAACTTTATCCTGCCAGGCTTTACGTCTCTCGGAAAACCAGTCCGCTGCTTCCAGTGGGGGAAGGCCTGATTCCGAAGATTGTCGTTTCACAAATCCTTCGATCCCATAGATCGCATCTGCTGCAAAGTCGGGTGCTGCACCGTCGCTGCAGTCACACACTGTCTTTATATCAAAATTTTTCTGCGCATAGTCCAGCTTCCCCTGGTATGCGCCGCCGAAAATCAAAATCATAGTTGTTTATCCTCCTAAAGCGCGATCGCGTCGCCAACCAGTGCCAGCAGTAGTATCCCGGTCAGTTCGCCGGTGACGATCATGTAGCCGGAAACGTCCCCGCTCATGCCACCCAGCTGCTTTCTCATGCGTCTGCCGATAAGGCTTTCCAGAGAAGCCTGTGCCAGCAGGATCCACAGCAGAACGATCAGCCGCAGTACCGAAAAATCACCCAAAAGCCCGCCGCTCGGGAGCACCACCAGTATCAGGCAGATCACGATAGTCATGATCACCCCTGGCCATCCCTGTTCGTTATAATAATGGGATGACAGTCCGCGGTACTGGCTGGTCTGCATCGGCGTCCGATTGATGATGCTGTAGGCGGAAAGTTCCCGCGATATAGTAAAAACAGCGCACAGCATGGCCGCTTTTGCCAGAGTGAAATCCTCCGCGAAAGTCGCCATAGATGCGAAAAACAGCAGCATCATAAACCCGAGAGAGATCACAGCGAATGCTCCTACGCGGGAGTCCTTTAAGATCCGCTGCCGGTCAGCCAGAGGCCTGCGGGAAAGCACCGCATCGCTGCAGTCCATAAACCCGTCCAGGTGAATAAATCCCGTCATCCAGAAATAGCTGAAGGTCAGCAGTGCACCAGTCAATAAACTGCTGACGCCCAGCAGGGACAGCAGCCACCAAATAACACCTGCCAGCACGCCCAGAGCCGTTCCGATCAGGGGAAACATATTGAGCATGGCGTATCGATTATCTTCTTCCCAGCCACGATACGGGCATGGGATCCGGCAAAAACATCCCCAGGCCATCAAAAACCCTTTTATATATCTCATTTCCAGATTTCCTCCATTCCTCCGCTGATTTCGATCACCCGCTCGCAGACAGAAGCCAGCGCCCGGTCTGCTGCCGCCAGCCCCTGGCGGTAAGCCTCGACAGTTTCACTGTATTCGCAGGCATCGCTGTAGATATAATCGGAGACGAAAACCGTGCTCCCGGTCTTTGCAGCAAACTCCGTAAGATCCTTGCGGATCCGCTTTGCAGCATCCGGATCGAATTCGCCGCGCTCGTCGAACATCTCATTGCTGAGAAGTGCGGTCACGCTGTCTAATAAAAATGCTCCGGAGGGATCGACCTGAGGATCATCCAGGAGCGACAGCAGGTTTTTCCCGCATTCCAGCGTTGTGAATCCCCAGCCGTCCCGTTCGGTCTGGTGTCTGCGGATCCGCGCGTGATCCTCTTCGTCGTGAGGGATCATGGTAGCGATGTAGTAAAGAGGGCTGCCGGCCTCATCCGCCTGCCTGCGAGCCAGGCGCTGCGCATAAAAGGATTTGCCGTTCTTGCAGCCGCCGCTGATGAATACATTCATTTAAAAGAAGTCTCCTTCTCGGATCTCATCCAGATATAGGAGGGCTTGTCTATCTATCAGGACAGCAGCCAGTCAATCAAATAAAGGGATTTGATACCGTCATAGGAAGTGATATAATCCCGATCCATTGATAATACGATTTTTTCGTAGTTATCAGGTATCATACGCAGTGGACGGAGTTCGCGTTCACGGGTTTCAGGAGACAACATGCTTTCTGTCACCTGGATATAAAGTTTATCGTTGGGTTTTTCTGCTACAAAGTCGATTTCTGTTTCTCCAAATTTGCCGATATACACACGATAGTCGCGGCGGATCAGTTCCAGGAATACGATGTTTTCGATGATATGACCTCTATCCGCATCACGATATCCCAGTAGCATATTGCGGAAGCCCATATCGATAATATAGTTTTTCCCTAATGTTTTTAGCAGCTGTTTGCCCTTCACATCATATCTTCCAACGGAGAAAAAGATAAAGGCATTGTGAAGCATGGTAATGTACTTATTCACGGTTTTACCTGCGATGTTTTTTCCTTTTACAGCTTGAATATCACCTTCATGGGATAAGACATTGCCGATATTGTTAGGCGAAGTGATGCTGCCGATGTTAGAGCAAAGGAACAGTATGATTCTTTGCAGCATGTTCTGATCCGCCTGTTTGTTTCGCTGCAGGATATCCCGCAGTACGACAGTGGAGTAGATGCCTTCCAGCGCCTGATTGATTCTAGCTTCATTAAACTGGTACTCTCGCAGAACAGGCATACCGCCAAACTGCAGATATCTCTGGAATTTTTCTTCTGGTGTTACAGAAGAACTAAACTCATAGAAGGTTAGAAATTCCTTAAAAGACAGGGGCAGCATACGGATTTCTACATATCTGCCGGCAAGCAATGTGGAAAATTCCGTGGAAAGCAAATAAGCGTTGGATCCGGTAATATAGATATCTACATCAAAATCAAGCCGGAATGATTCGATTGCTTTCTCCCAATGTTTAACGGCCTGCAGCTCGTCAAATATTAAATAAGTTTTGCCTTGCTTCGGTATACGTTCACTGACATAATCATAGAAATGCAGGTAATCGGAAAGGTTTCGATAACGAAGAGATTCCAGATTCATGTGAATGATGTTGGCGTCGATCACACCGCTATCGGAAAGGTATTGATGGAACAAATCCAGCAATGAGGATTTCCCGCATCTGCGAATACCTGTAACGATCTTGACAAGATCTACATCTTTGTTTTCAATGAGTTGATTTAAATATTCCGGGCGATTGATAAGTTCAGCCATGAGGCACCTCCTGATGTTCTTGTTTATAGTATACCCCAAAAATCAGTTATGGTCAAAAAGTTTCGGAAGTGCAAGTTGAAAACTTCATAAAAATATATAGTTTTAGACTTTGAATATCAAAAGTGTCTTAAAAATCGAGCGTAAAATAAATACGATTGATTGCGCGCGCGATAAAATATCACAAAGTATGATTATTGCACTGTGGAATGTCGCTAAAACCATAGAAATGAGGATTCTTATCTTGACAGAGTACCACTTATTTCATATGATAGCATTGATTAAATTTAATATCGTGAGCGGGCACTTCGGAAGCCGGTGCGAGTCCGGCACTGTGTCTCAGCAACCGTGATATCTGCGGAGGAACACGCGAGGTTTGCTGCAAAGCATCCTGCAGTCACTGGGGAACGGGCTTTATTTCTGCAAAGACTATGGGTCGGCAAAGCTCTCTGGGAAGGCGTTCTGACGGTCAAGGATTAAGTCGGGAGACCTGCACGCTTAAAACAAAAGTCTTCTGAGGTAGGACGACGTTTAAACATACGGTCGGTCAGACCGTAGCTTTGTGTACGTTTTTTTTGGCATCTCGGAGGAGATGTCAATTTTATTATGGGAAGGGGAAGCGATGAATCAGGAGAGAAAAATGCAGACGCAGCAGCAGAAAAAGAAACAAAAAAAGCTGTTTAACATCCTAATGATCGCCATGATCGCCGTGATTGCCTTTTGTTCAGTCATGGCGGTCGGTCATATCAGGGGATGGTTCGGCAGTGGTGATTCCAGCTCCGCGGTGGTCACGAAGGAGATCAGCGGAGTTGCCAATATTGAGCGAAGCGGCGTAGGGTACAGCTTAAAAGAAAAAGTACCTTTGAAGGCCGGAGATATCATAGAGACTGAAACAGGTTCTACGGTGGCGGCGAAAGTAAGTGGTCACAACGCGCTTACCTTAAATGAAAATGCGGAACTAGCCGTAAAAAACAGCGAGAAGAACGACGTGGCCTTTACGCTGAATGAAGGCGAGATCTTTGCAGATGGGAAAGATCCGGGGAAAACATTTGATGTGGCGCTGGACAAAAACACCGTGCATGCGGCAAAATCCGGGGACGCAGTAACCTTTGCAGCCTCGCAGCAAAAGGGAAGCGCAACGGTCAGCGTTATGAGAGGAAGCCTCAGCGTAAGCATCGAGGACGGAACGGAAAAAGATGTGAAAGCTGGAGAATCCCTGCTGATCGCCCACGATAACGAAGGGCATCTGAGTGCAGAGATCGCGACTCTCAAGGCCGAATCCTTCGACGATTTTGTGCTGACACAGGCGTCAAAATGTGACAGCAAAAATGATCTTTGCTTTACGGCTAAGGATCTGAAAAAAGTACGGGATACACGGACTGCGGAGAAGCAGAAAGCACAGGAGGCGGCAGCGAAAGAAGACGCTCTGTATAAAGAGATCATGTCGTCCGACGGCAGTCAGTCCGGAAGTTCATCGGTGTCCGGCAGCAAATCCGGAAAAAGCGGCAGCTCTTCCAAAGTCAAGACCTGCACCATTCAGATTCGCTGCGATTCCATCCTGAAACACATGGGGGATCTAAAGGAAGGCAAGAACAAATACGTGCCGGCAAACGGCGTGATCCTGGCCACCAGCAAGGTGGAATTCGCCGATGGAGAGACAGTTTTCGACGTGCTGAAACGAGCCTGCTCTTACACGGGGATCCAGCTGGAATATTCCTATACGCCGATGTACGGCAGCTATTATGTGGAAGGGATCAATCATCTGTATGAATTCGACTGCGGCAGCCAGTCGGGCTGGATGTACAAGGTCAACGGATGGTTCCCGAATTACGGATGCTCCAGCTATAAGCTGAAGGATGGCGATGCGATCGTCTGGAGCTATACCTGCACGGGAATGTAAAGGGGAACAAGGAGAAAAAGAATGAAACGAAGTAAAAAAGCATTAAGTATTATAGTGATGCTTCTGATGGTGGCGATGACGCTGGCGCCTACCTGGGCCTTCGGAACGGAGGCGACTCCGGCAGCGCAGAGCGGTGCACAGGAGAGCCAGGCTGCGGCAGTAGAAACCAGCGGTGCGGCAGAGCCGGTTCTGGCAAAGCTCTCCGTCAAGGCATATCAGTATGCAGCAGGTGATCCTGCAAAGCCGCTGAAAGCGGAGGCTTCTGCTTCCGACGGCGGAACGCTGACCTATCAGTGGCAGAGCAGCAAAGACGGGAAAAACTTTACCGATATCAAAGATGCTACCAATGCGGAATACACCCCGCAGACCAGGGAAGCGGGCACGGTATATTACCGCGTTCTGGTAACCAATACGGCGGGCGGATCTGCATCCTCCGCTGCCGGTGAAACCATCACGGTCACGGTAGCAGAAAATGCGGTTGCGACTCAGGCGGCGGATACCAGCACGGAAGAACCGTCTGGAAACGGTACGGCAGCCGATCCATATCAGATCAGGAACGCCGATCAGCTCATGTGGTTTGCCGCAAAGGTCAATGGTAGCATGAAAACGAGTACATCCAATTTGTGTGCAAAACTGACATCTGATATTGACCTGACGGGGAAAGAATGGACGCCGATTGGATGTTACAACAGCAAGAGTGACTGTGTTTATTATGGTGGTACGTTTGATGGGGCTGGACATACGGTTTCCGGGCTGACGATCAATAATGCAAAGAAGTATCAGGCACTGTTTGGTTATGTCAAAGGCGGAACGATACAGGACTTGACGGTGAAGGGGAGTGTCAGCTCTTCTGCAAAAAGCTCTCCGTACGCAGCGGGGATCGTATCCTACGGAAATCCTGTAACCGTGAAAAACTGTATCAATGAAGCGGATGTAACGGTGACGGGAAATGGATATGCAGCAGGAATAATCGCCAACACTGATGGAACAGGAAGTAAAATTGATAATTGTCGAAATAAGGGTGATATCTCTGGGAAGGGAGGATATCTTGGCGGCATTTTAGGAAATGCATCTGGAAAAACGGAAATCACTAGTTCTTTCAATGATGGAAACATTACAAGTACAGCGGTTTCAAAGAGTTTACCTTATTGTGTTGGGGGAATTGCGGGAAATGCGGGAAATGCTGATGCAAATTCTGTCATCACACGTTGTGGTAATACAGGTAATATCACAAGCCCTCTTAAGGGAACTGGTGGTATTGTCGGCAGATTGGCAGGAACTGTAGAAAATTCGTATAATCTGGGGAAAGTTACTGGAGTTTATGAAACTGGCGGAATTGCTGGGGCGTCCTCAGCAGCAAATTCTCAGGTAAACAGTTGTTATAATCGCGGCAAAATAATAGGCGTTGCACCAAATAAAACTATTTCGGATAAAACAGCTAAGGGAATTGGTGGCATTGTGGGAAATACTACAGGAGTCTCCTGCAAGGTAATGGTTAAAAATTGTTATAACACAGGTGAGGTTTATAACGAAACAGGAATTACCAATGTTGTTGCGGGTGGAATTATCGGAAATAGCTCTGGGCATGATTCCAAAGGTAATGTTTCCACCACAAACCTGGCAACTGCGACCAACTGCTGGTATCTGGATACGACAGCGGCGCAGGGTGACGGCTACAATAAAAACGCATCGGGCATCACAGCCAAGACGGCAAAACAGATCGCAGATGGCGATATCGGCGACGGCTGGGTCATGGGCCCGGACGGCCATCCGATCCTGGGCTGGCAGGATCCTAACGCAACCTATAAAGTGACATTCAATATCAAACCGGAAGACGCCAAGCCGGTAGTCAAGGATTCTTCTGACAAAACGGTGGATCCAGAGAGCGACGGAACCTATAGACTGAAAAACGGTACATATACCTATGAAGTGACGGCGGACGAGTACAAGACGAAGACGGGAAGCTTTACGGTGGCATACAGCGGACAGAGCATCAGCGTTTCTCTGGATATCCAGAAATACGATTACGTCTTCACCACTGATCCGGAGGATGCGAAGCTGACGGTGAAATCCGGCAATGATGTCCAGAAGTCTCTGGCGGACGGTAGAACCTATCAGCTGGCGAAAAAGGGCAATCCATATCGTTACATGGTAGAGAAATTCGGATATGAAACCAAGAGCGGTACGCTGTATGTCAAGGGTAATGCGGACAATGATAAGAAGAGCGTGACACTGAAAAAGCTGCCGGTCTATAAAGTAAACTTTACAGTAGAAAAAGCAGCGGGCGGACAGGATTCCACACCGGTCATCACGGTGACCAGCAAGGATGACAAGGATGCTGATCTGGAGGCGGATGAGGACGGAGACTACCATTTGCCGGACGGCAACTATTCCTACAGCGTTTCCTGCGCAGGATACAAGAGCGTCAAGGGAGACTTCACTGTTTCAGGCAAAGACCTGACCGTAGATGGCATCCAGCTTGAGATCCAGACTTCCTGGAACGGGGAGTCCTATACAGAGCCTGCGAAGAACAACCAAGGGGTTTATTTAATTTCCAGTCCGGATGAGCTGATGTGGTTCGATAAAAACGCCAAGATGACCGATTCAGCGAAACTGCTGGCGGACATCACTATCAACAAAGATGTGTCCGGATCCGATGCGACTTCCCAGAAGTACAAGTGGACGCCAATTGGAACAGATAAAACGAAGGCGTATACAGGCAGCTTTGACGGAAACGGACATACGATTTCAGGACTGTATATCAACAGCACGGCTGTCAATACAGGTTTGTTTGGTTGTATCGGTACCAATGCGGTCGTAAAAAATCTTACACTGGCAGATAGTGTGATCCGCTCTACAAAGGATAATACAGGTGCGATCGCCGGATATATCGATGCCGCGGCTTCGGTCACAGACTGCCATACAAAGAACAGCGTACAGATAACAGCTGCTAACTATGCCGGAGGAATTGTAGGATATCAGGTTGGTACCAGTACAATAGCGAGATGTTCTAATGCTGCAGAAATAACGGGAGCAAAAAATGTTGGTGGTATTTCGGGTTATACTTGGAGCGATTCATCTGAGGCTTTAACTGATTCCTATAATCTGGGGAATGTCAGCGGAAGTAATTTTGTCGGCGGCATTTGTGCACAGATTTATAATGGTGGAACGGTCAGCAATGTATATAATTTAGGAAATATACAGGCCTCCGGAACGACTGGAACTCCAACTGCAGGAGGAATAACAGGAGTATTTCGGTCTGGAGCCATTAAAGCTGCATACAATGCAGGAATTGTGAAAGCCTCGGCAAAAGGTGGTGTAGCAGGTCGACTGGACTGGAATAATGGAGCTAAGACCGTACAAAATGTATTCTATTCCAATGAATACGAGGCAATCGGCAATCTGAATGGCTGCACGATTCAAAACGGCACCGCGACCGCCAAAACTTCCGACGGGCTGAAAGCTCTCACCAGCGAAGACCTGGGCGGCGGCTTTGCAGCAGATACCAATGGGATCAACAGCGGATATCCGGTACTGGCATGGCAGAACGGGACTGCGAAATCCGACGATCCGGAAAAGGACGACAACGGATGGCAGGGCGAAGCGGCCAAGGATGCGCCACAGCAAAAGGACGGCGTATATCAGATCGGAACGCCGGCAGAACTGGCATGGTTTGCCGAAAAAGCTGCACAGTATTCCACTGATCTGAAAGCTGTTTTGACAGCAGATCTGGATCTCAACAACAACGTTTGGACCGGCATCGGCGGACAGACTGCAGATACGGGCTTTGCAGGAACTCTGGACGGTGCGGGACACACCATTAAAAACCTTTACCTGAAAAACGGTAAGGGCCTGATCCCGTACAACAAGGGAACGGTGAAGAACCTTACCCTGGCAGGTATCCTCAAGGGCGGAGATGAAACAGCCGCATTGACAGGAACCAATGCGGGAACTCTGGAAGATATCACTTCCAGAGTGGCTGTAACGGGAGGCAACAAGGTTGCCGGGATCGCCGGAAACAACACCAAGGATGGCGTCATCAAAGACTGTCACAATACGGGTGCAGTGACCGGGGAATCCTATGCGGCAGGTATCGTGGCATATAACGAAGGTTCTGTGACGGGATGCAGCAACACGGCTGTGATCACTGCCGGAAGCACCTTTGCAGGAGGTATCGCGGCGGCTAATACCAATGCTGTAAAGAGTGAAGCGGCAAACGTGAGCAAGTCTGCCAACAGCGGACATGTGATCGTTAGCTCGTCAGCAGAAAGAGCTTATGCGGGCGGCGTCGTTGGCTGGAACAACGCCAGTGTCAGCAGCCTTTACAATACAGGAAACGTAGTCAGCCGAGGCGGCTATGTAGGCGGATGTCTGGGCTGCAATACGACGGGTTCTACGGCCAAAAGCCTGTATAACCTGGGGGATGTAGCCGGTTCTTATGCCGATACGGAGACGGGAGAAGTCTTCAATGTAGGTGGTGTCATAGGCGGAGGTGTGGCAGGAACAGACTGCTGGTATCTCAGCTCCCTGGCTATCGCAGATGCGGACAGCTCCAGCGCCAATAAAGCCGACGCAGGAACCATTAAAAACAAGGCAGGAAATCTGGCTTCGCTGGCAGGCTGCAAAGAAGCGCTAACGGGAACCGTGACCCTGCCGGAAAATGTCCAGGCAGGAGAATCCATCAAGGCGTCCCATAGCGATGGTAACGGTCAGACCCCAATATTCGTTTGGTACAGAGACTGGGGCGGAGAGGAACAGGTCCTGGGCTTTGGAGAAAGCTTTACCGTTCCGAACGATATGGTCGGCGTCAAGGTTTATGTCAAGTGCATGGACGGGGATCACTACGGCATCAAGACGGCAGAGTCCGGCAAGGTGCAGGGCATGTCGGGAACGGTCAAAATCCAGGGACAGGAAGTCGCGGGACACACCTTGACGGCTGTTTACAAGGGCAGCGAAAAAGCACCAAAGTACCAGTGGTATCGCGGATCAAAAGCCATCGATGGTGCGACGGATGAAACCTATAAACTGACCGACGATGATCTGGGCAGGGAAATTTCCGTTCGCGTGACGGGAAGTCTGGCAGGCTATGTTGAAGCGAAGACAGGCACCATCAAGGATGGCGCGTCGGCAGGCATCTGGCCGGAGGATCAGTGTAGTGAACCGGCAGTGAAATCCGGTGTGTACCAGATCTCCAGTGAGAAGGAACTGAAGTGGTTCGTCAACGCCGTCAACGGTGGCAATACTGCGATCAACGGAGCGCTGACGACAGATATTGCCTTGAGTACTGCTGAGGGAACTGCAGGCAACTGGTACTCGATCGGCAACGACAAGAACTCCTACAAGGGAACTTTTGACGGACAGAATCACAGAGTCACAGGCATGGTGATCCGCGGAGAAAAGAACGAGCAGGGATTCTTTGGAAATATAGACGGCAAGGGAACTGTTAAAAACTTGAAGATTTCCGGAGATATTAACGTGACAGGCGATAGTCTCTCCACCGGTGGTATCGCTGGATATCTGGAAGGTAAGATCATCTACTGTGAATACAGTGGATCGGTTTCCGGGGGTATGTACGTTGGCGGTATCACAGGTCAGACCGGGCTCAACGCCAAGGTGACGGAATGTCGCAATACAGCATCGGTAGCTGGTACACAGAGTATCGGTGGTATCACAGGCGCTGTATCCTATGGAACTATCAGCAAGTGTATCAATACGGGAAGCGTCGGAACGGAGGACAAGAGCCAGCAGGCTGGCGGCATCGTAGGACTGATGTCCAACTACGCAGTCGTGGAAGGCTGCTACAATACGGGAACCGTAATCGGTAAAAAGAATCTGGGCGGACTGGCAGGTGAAGCGACGGTCTGCGCCGTGCCGCAGGGCTGCTACAATATCGGAAGCGTAGCGTCCGGTATCAACACAGGCGGTTCGGTAGGCAGCTATACAGGATCTGCCTATATCAGTCAGACAACGGGAAGCTTCTACCTGGCTGAATCCCAGGCAGCGGCAACGGATAAAACAGCGACAGGCGCTTCTTCGGCAACCATGAAAAAAGCTGCTTTTGTGACAAAGCTGAATCAGCAGATCGGTACGGAGTTCTTTGCAGAAGATACGGAAAAGCTGAATGACGGATATCCGATTTTAAAATGGCAGACAGAAGGCTCTTCTGAAGGAGGAAATACGACGACGCCGGAAGATCCGGACAAGACCGAAATCAGCGTAAGCTTTGGATTAACAGGAGATACAGTTCACGGTGAGAACGGAAAGCATACAGGCGACGTGACCTGGATCGATTCGACATCCTATAAGATGAAGAAGGGTGCAACGGCACAGGATCTCTTCGAAAAAGCCCTGGGAGATGCCGGCCTGGACTATGAAATGTCTGGAAACAGCTACGTATCGTCCATTAGCAATGCAAAAGAAAAAGTTACGTTAAGCGAGCTGTCCAACGGACCGTACAGCGGATGGATGTACACCATCAACGGTAAATTCGTGGACTACATGAGCGCTGTTACATTAAATGACGGCGATGTGATGCAGTTCTTCTACGTGGACGATTATCGCACGATCGACTGGGCGGGCAACAAGACTCCTCAGGAAGCTGCGGATGAAGTTGCGGCCATGATCGAAGCTCTTCCGGATGTGGATAAGCTGTCGCTGGACGATGCGGCGGCTGTAGGCCGGGCACAGAGCTCCTACAACGCACTTTCCGATGAAGCTAAAGCTCTGATTTCCAAGAACCTGAAGGCGAAGCTGGATGCGGCCGTGGCCAAGATCGCGCAGCTGCAGAAGACCAACCAGAAAGAATTCGATAAGATTTATCAGGAGACGGGAAGCAGTCAGGCAGCTCTGGCATCCAAGGCAGGGCTGACGGCAGGAACATCCGGCGGTGAATGGGTCGCACTGGGACTGGCACGTTCCGGATCCATCAGTGACACGCTGGTGGAGCAGTACGCACAGGCAGCATATCAGTATGTGAAGAAAAAAGGTTCTTCCACCATCAGCGACAGCAAGTCTACGGAGAACTCCCGTATGATCCTTGCGCTGACGTCCATCGGCAAAGATCCGAGTGACGTTGCTGGATATGATCTGCTGGAACCATTAGCCGATCTGGACTACGTGAAGAGCCAGGGAATCAACGGACCGATCTTTGCACTGATCGCTCTGGATTCTCATGATTACGAGATCCCGAAGGCGGTGGCAGGTAAGACGCAGACTACGCGGGAAGCTCTCATCGACGCCATCCTGGCGGCACAGTTGAGCGACGGAGGCTGGAATGTCAATGGAAATGGTGCTGACGCAGATATGACGGCCATGGCGATCCAGGCACTGGCTCCATATTATAGCCGTAATGCGAAAGTAAAATCGGCAGTAGATGATGCATTGAAGCGGTTGTCCAAGATGCAGGAAGTTAACGGCGGATATACATCGTGGGGCACTGCTAATGCGGAATCGGTGGCACAGGTCATCGTTGCACTGACAAGCCTGGGCATCGATCCGGCGTCCGATGGCCGGTTCATCAAGAACGGCTACAGTACGCTGGATGCACTGATTTCTTTCTACAATGATAAAGGTGGTTTTAAGCACAGCCAGAGCGATATGACAGCTTCCAACGGACTGGCTACAGAGCAGGCCTACTACGCGCTGGCGTCCTGGTATCGGCTGAAGAACGGCAAGACATCCCTATACGATATGAGCGACGTAACGATGCTGTCTAAGATCATAGAGAAAACCGTGGTAAACGGTGGAGATTCTGCAAAGGATCCGAAGAAGGATACCCTGGCTT
>ERZ824978.355-NODE-355-length-68359-cov-11.880695_pt1 | contig 68359 bp, 61 predicted proteins | sample MGYA00519860_ERZ824978 | MGnify/ENA primary metagenome ERZ824978 (study PRJEB31778, sample SAMEA3449184) | human gut metagenome | biome: human gut; feature: human-associated habitat; material: faeces | place: United Kingdom | collected 2010/2012 ... | reverse complement strand
GCCGCCGCAGCCCGTCGCGCACCTGCTCGTAGATCGGGCGCGCGTCGCGGTAATTCAAGGTGATCATAGCGGTGCCTCCTGTTTGCTTATCGGCTGAGAAGTACGACGACGGCGACGAGCAGGACCACAAGGATCGCGCCTACGCCGACCGTCAGAACGCTGAAGGAAACCATGCTGCCATCCCTCCTGACTGTATTAAGCGTATTAGTACAGTTAGGATAGCATGAGAGTGTCGTTCTGTCAAGTATTTTTCGGAAATTGGCGAAATCTCACAGAATAACGATAATACCCCGTTAAGAATTTATCTATTGTACCAAATCGTCATATTGACGAAATTTAATAATTTTAAAGTACCAATTTAACAAAAATGGAGAAAGTGCCGTCGGACGGTTGCTTTTGCGCGTGGAATCTGCTATCTTAATATCGTAGAGAAAGGGCGGGAAGACCCAATATGCCCTTTTGAAAGCAATGCAATTTTAATAGGAGAGGGGAAATCACATGGATAAGATCATAGAAATCAACAGTGCGGTAAACGGCTTTGTATGGGGACCCATCATGCTGGCACTGCTGGTCGGCACGGGCATTTACCTGAGCTTCCGCGTCGGCTTCATTCAGTTCTCCAAGATCGGCTACTGGTGGAAGAACACCATCGGCAAGATCTTCCAGAAGTCCGAAGCGGGCGAGGGCGAGATCACGCCGATGCAGGCGGTCTCCACGGCGCTGGCGTCCACGGTCGGCACGGGCAACATCGCCGGCGTCACCGGCGCGATCATCCTCGGCGGCCCCGGCGCGGTGTTCTGGATGTGGATCTCCGCGCTCTTCGGCATGGTCACCAAGTTCGCCGAGGTCACCCTTGCGGTCAAGTACCGTGAGCGCAACGAAAAGGGCGACTGGTGCGGCGGCCCGATGTACTACATCAAGAACGGTCTCGGCCCCAAGTGGAAGTGGCTGGGCGTCATCTTCTCCGTGTTCGGCGCGCTCGCCGCGTTCGGCATCGGCAACATCTCCCAGATCAACTCCATCGCTTCCTCCGTCAACTCCGTCGCGGTCGCATTCCATGAGAACGCCAAGGAGTTTGACATGATCATCGGCCTCATCACCGGCGTTGTGATCGCCATTTTCGTGGCGCTCGTGCTCCTCGGCGGCGTCAAGCGCATCGGTCAGGTCACCGAAAAGCTCGTCCCCGGCATGGCGGCCATCTACATTGTCTGCGCGCTCGTGGTCGTTATCGCCAACGCGGGCACGATCCCCGGCGTGTTTGCCAGCATCTTCCAGGGCGCGTTCAACCCCTCCGCCGTCGTCGGCGGCGCGGTGGGCGTGACCATGAAGCTCGCCATCACCAAGGGCGTCGGCCGCGGCGTCTTCTCCAATGAGGCCGGTCTCGGCTCCGCGCCCATCGCGCACGCCGCCACCTCCGAGAAGAACCCCGTCCGGCAGGGCCTCTACGGCATCTTTGAGGTCTTTATGGACACCATCGTCATCTGCACCCTGACCTCCCTCGTCGTCCTCTGCTCCGGCGCCGCCACGGGCAACTACGGCAACAACGATCTTGCGGGCGTGCCCACCGCGGTCGCGGGCTTCGCCAGCGTCTTCGGCGACAAGCTCGGTTCCCTGATCCTTGCCGTCGGCCTGCTGCTCTTCGCCACCTCCACCATCCTCGGCTGGGCGCTCTACGGCACCCGCTGCGCGGAGTTCCTCTTCGGCAGCAAGATCATCCGCCCCTATCAGGTTCTCTTCTGCCTCGTCGTCATCGCCGGCTCGGTCGCCAACCTCAAGCTGGTGTGGGACATCTCCGACACCCTCAACGGCCTCATGGCGATCCCGAACCTCATCGGCATCCTGCTCCTCAGCCCCGTGGTCATCAAGCTGACGAAGGAACACTTCAACGGCGTGAAGGCAGGCAAGCTCGAATAAGCGAACATCCGGTCTCCTGCGGCGGGACGGACCATGCGGTCCGTCCCGCTTTTCGCTCCCCCGGCGAAAAAAGAGGAGAAAACGCGGAATATTTTCGAAGATTTCCCTTTACAATAGAAAAAAGCCGTGGTATGATATCAAAGCGCGTGAAGGCGCGCGAGGAGCATACCCGGGCTTAGGACGCGGATCGTCACCTGTCCCGCCGCTCAGCCTTGGGTGAATTTGATCGAAAGGTGGAAACACAACTATGATGCTCAAAGACCAGAAGACTGCCATTATCGAAGCCAACCGCACCCATGAGAGCGACACCGGTTCTCCCGAGGTCCAGATTGCCATTCTCACCGAGCGCATCAACCAGCTCACCGAGCACCTCAAGGTCCACGCGCAGGATAACCACTCCCGCCGCGGCCTGTACAAGATGATCGGTAAGCGCCGCAGCCTGCTCGACTACCTCATGAAGAAGGACATCGAGCGCTATCGTGCCATCATCGCCAAGCTCGGCATCCGTAAGTAAGAGACAATATGCGCGGGGGAAGGATATTCTTTCCCCGCGTGTTTTGCTATCTTGCACCCCTGATTTTCCCGCAAAAGCCCGCAAAACAGGGAGCCGACGCCCGCATTTTAGCAGTTGATCTTGTCCGCGACGCGTTCGCGGCTGAGCTCAAGTGCTAAGGGGTCGGACAAGGCTCCCGACAAAAATCTGAAAAGGAGTATGATCATGTCCACCATCATCACCCACCGTCAATTCCCCGGCTACCACAAGTATGAAATGGAACTCGCCGGCCGTCCGCTGACCCTCGAGGTCGGCAAGCTCGCCGAGCTCGCCAACGCCGCCGTCATGGTCGGCTACGGCGACACCCGCGTGCTGGTCTGCGCCACCGCGTCCGCCCGTCCCCGCGACGGCATCGACTTCTTCCCCCTCTCCGTCGACTTTGAGGAGAAGATGTACTCCGTCGGCCGCATCCCCGGCAGCTTCAACCGCCGCGAGGGCCGCCCCGGCGAGAAGGGCATCCTGACCAGCCGCGTCATCGACCGCCCCATCCGCCCGCTCTTCCCCTACGATTTCCGCAACGACGTGTCCATCATGGCGACCGTCATGGCGGTCGACCACGACTGTTCTCCCGAGATCGCCGCGCTCATCGGCACCTCCGCCGCCCTCGCCATTTCTGACATTCCCTGGAACGGCCCCGTCGGCGCGCTGAAGGTCGGCCTTGTGAACGGCGAGCTGGTCCTCAACCCCACGAGCGAGCAGCGCAAGGTCTCCGACCTTGACGTGACCGTTGTCTCCACCGGCAAGAAGGTCGTTATGATCGAGGCGGGCGCGAACGAGGTCGATAACGACACGATGTACCGTGCCATCGAGCTGGCGCACAACGAGAATCAGAAGCAGATCGAGCTCATCAACCGCATGGTCGCCGAGATCGGCAAGCCCAAGTTCGACTATCCCCACGCAAACTTCAATCAGGAGCTCTTCGACAAGATCGTTGCCGACTTCATGGACGAGGCCAAGGCCGCCATGGATACCGACGACAAGAACGTCCGCGAGGCACGCTGGAACGAGATGATCGAGCACTGGCACGAGAAGTACCTCGAGGAGTATCCCGACATGGATCAGTACCTCGACGAGTTCACCTATAAGTTCCAGAAGAAGATCGTCAAGGCGTGGCTGCTCGAGGGCCACCGCGTCGACGGCCGTCAGAAGAACGAGATCCGTCCTCTCGCCGCCGAGGTCGGCGTGCTGCCCCGTGTCCATGGCTCGGGCCTGTTCACCCGCGGCCAGACGCAGGTGCTCTCCGTCTGCACTCTCGATACCCTCAGCGCCAACCAGAAGCTCGACACCATCTGGGAAGAGACTGAGAAGCGCTATATGCACCACTACAACTTCCCCGGCTACTCCGTCGGCGAGGCCAAGCCCGCCCGCAGCCCCGGCCGCCGCGAGATCGGCCACGGCGCTCTCGCCGAGCGCGCGCTGCTGCCCGTCATTCCGCCCGTTGAGGAGTTCCCCTACGCCATCCGCGTGGTGAGCGAGGTCGTCTCCTCCAACGGCTCCACCTCTCAGGGCTCCATCTGCGGCTCCACGCTCGCGCTGATGGACGCCGGCGTGCCCATCAAGGCTCCCGTCGCCGGCATCTCCTGCGGTCTCATTCAGGACGGCGACGATTTCACCACCTTCATCGACATTCAGGGCGTGGAGGACTTCCACGGCGAAATGGACTTCAAGGTCGCCGGTACGAAGAAGGGCATCACCGCCATTCAGATGGACCTCAAGAACGACGGCCTGACCATGGCGATCATCAAGAACGCGCTGGACATCACCTATGACGCGCGCGTGCAGATCCTCGACCAGATCATGCTGCCCTGCATCGCCGAGCCGCGTCCTGAGGTCAGCCCCTACGCGCCCAAGATGATCACCATGAAGATCGATCCCGACCGCATCCGCGAGGTCATCGGCAAGGGCGGCTCCGTCATTCAGAAGATCGTCGCCGACACCGGCGCGAAGATCGACATTGACGACGACGGCACCATCCACATCGCCTCCGCCGACGCCGCCGCCTGCGACGCCGCGAAGAAGTGCATCGACGACATCGTGTTTGTCCCCGAGGTCGGCAAGCTGTACTACGGCCGCGTCGTGCGCCTGATGCAGTTTGGCGCCTTCGTGGAGATCGCCCCGGGCAAGGACGGTCTGGTCCACATCTCCAAGCTCGACAAGAAGCGCGTCGAGAAGGTCGAGGACGTGGTCACCGTCGGCGACATGATCTGGGTCAAGTTCATGGAGATCGACGAAAAGGGCCGCTGGAACCTCTCCCGCAAGGATGCTCTCCTCGAGATCGAGGCCCAGCAGGCCGAGGCCGCCAAGGAGCAGTAAGCGGCAAACAAGAATTTAAATGTAAAATAAGGCGCCGCCTGCCATCGGCAGGCGGCGCCTTGCTGCGCTTGTATTGCGTCTGGGTATCATTCTGAAGGGGATGATACAAAAATTGGGAAAGAGCAATAGAAGCCGTCTCGCTTATTGCGTCAAAAAAAGGGACATGGCTGCGCCGTGCCCCTTTTCAATTTTTCCGTTTTGTGGTATCATATCGGCAAATACCGGCTAACATCAAGGAGGAAGCATTATGCCCGACACCATTGCTGCCATCGCCACCGCGTCCGCGGCCGCCGCGGTCGGCATCGTGCGCCTGAGCGGCGCGGAGACGCGGCGCGTGCTCGCGGCGCTGTTCACGCCGGTGGACGGTCGTTCGGCCGTGGAGCTTCCGCCGCGGCGCATGACCTACGGCACGGTGCGCGACGCCGAGGGCCGCACGCTCGACCACGCGCTGGCGGTGGTGTTCTCCGCCGGACACAGCTACACGGGCGAGGAGAGCGCGGAGCTGCACTGCCACGGCTCGCCGGTCGTTTTGCAGGAGGTCCTGCGCGCCGCGTTTGCCGCAGGCGCGCGGCAGGCGCGGGCGGGAGAGTTTACCGAGCGCGCGTTTCTGAACGGCAAAATGGACCTCACCGAGGCGGAGGCGGTCATCGACCTCATTGACGCCGAGACCGCCGAGGCGGCGCGGAACGCCGCCGCCCAGGTGGACGGCGCGCTGCGCCGCCCGCTCGAACAGGTCTACGACGCGCTGCTGAGCCTCACCAGCCGCTTCTACGCCGTGGTGGACTATCCCGACGAGGACATCGAGGACCTCACGCTTGCCGAGACGGAGCGGACGCTCACGGAGAGCGAACAAACGCTCGCGGCGCTGCTCGGCACCTTTGCGCGCGGACGCGTGCTCAAAAGCGGCGCGGCGACCGCCATCGTCGGCGCGCCGAACGCGGGCAAAAGCTCGCTGCTCAACGCGCTCGTGGGCTACGACCGCGCCATCGTCACCGACATTCCCGGCACGACGCGCGACACCGTGGAGGAGAAGGCGGTGGTCGGCGGCGTGCTGCTGCGGCTCATCGACACGGCGGGCATCCGCGAGACAGACGACGCCGTGGAGCGGCTCGGCGTGGAGCGCTCGCGCCGCGCGGTCGAGAGCGCCGATCTGGTGATCGTGGTAGCGGACGGCAGCCATACGCCGCTCACTGTGGAGCCAGACATTCTCGCACTTGCCGCCCGAGCGCCGCATTGGATTCTGGCCATCAGCAAGGACGATCGAAACCCCGCCGTAAAGACCGCCGTTTGGAGACTGCCGGACGGCGCGCCTGCGCCGGAGCATCTGGTCTCCTTTAATTCCGTAATGCCCGGCGGGCTGGATGCGTTGATCGACACGATCGGAGACTGCTTTCCTGCCGGCGTTCCCGCGGGCGGTACGCTGCTCACCAACGCCCGGCAGGCCGAAGCCATCCGCCGTGCGCTCGAGAGCGTCCGTGCGGCGCGCGAGGCGCTCACCGCCGGACTGACGCCCGACGTGGTGCTCACCGAGGCCGAGGGCGCGCTCGACGCGCTCGGCGAGCTGACCGGCCGCACGGCGCGCGAGGATATGGTGACGCGCATTTTTGAACGCTTCTGCGTCGGAAAGTAAACGGAAAGCATTGTTTACAGAAAATGATTGATATTATCTTAACGTTCTGCTACAATACTGCCATTCTAAGGAAGAATCGACTCTATTCCCCAAAAGGGGCCATTTGTCTGCGGCCCGGAAAGGAACGCCATGCGTGACTATATTATCATGACCGACAGCTGCTGTGACCTGAACCAGCAGGAGGTCGACGAGCTCGGGCTTACCGTTCTGCCGCTTTCCTTTACGATCGACGGCAAAACCTATCTCAACACGCCCGACCATGCCGAGATGTCCCCCGAGGAATTTTTCGCAAAGATCGCTGCGGGCGAGAACAGCACTACCGCCGCCGCCAATGTCGGTCAGTTCGACGAGGCGATGCGCAGGGCGCTCGACGCGGGCAAGGATATCCTGTGCATCTGCTTCTCCGGCGCACTGTCCACCACCTACCAGTCCGCCTGCATCGCGGCGGAGGACCTGAAAAGCGAGTACCCCGACGCGAAGATCCTCGTCATCGACTCCCTCTCCGCCTCGCGCGGACAGGGAATGCTGCTCTACCGCACGGTGCAGGAGCGCCGGAGGAGCAGCCCCGACATCGAGACGCTGGCGGCATATGTGAGGAGCATCCTCCAGACCCAATGCCACTGGTTTATCGTGGACGATCTCAACCACCTCAAGCGCGGCGGCCGCGTGAGCGCCACGGCGGCCTTCGTCGGCACGATGCTGGGCATCAAGCCCGTCATGCACACCGACAGCGAGGGCAGGCTCATTCCCATGAGCAAGGCGCGCGGCACCAAGGCTGCGCTCAAGGCACTGGTCGACAAGGTGGAGGAGCTGGGCGTCGAGCCGGACAAGAACCAGCCCTTGTTCATCTGCCACGCCAACTGCCCCGACTCCGTGGCGTATGTCAAGGAGCTGCTGGAGGAGCGCTTCGGCGTGACGGACGTCCGCGCGGACTTCATCGGCCCTGTGATCGGCGCGCACACCGGCTGCGGCACGCTGGGGCTGTTCTTCGTGGGGACGCAGCGATGAAGTGGCTGGAGCTGCATATCGACACCGCCCGCGCCGGTCTGGAGCCGGTCAGCGAGCTGCTGCGCGAGCAGGGCGTCGAGGGCCTTGTCATCGACGACGAGGCGGACTTCAAGGATTTTCTCGAAAACAACCACCAGTATTGGGACTATGTGGACGATGAGCTGCTGGCGGAGAAGCACGGCAAATGCCGCGTGACCTTCTACCTCGAAGAAAGCGAGAGCGGTTTTTCCACGCTGGCGCAGGTGCGCATCGCGCTCTCGGCGCTCAAGAAGCAGCATCCCGAATACGCGCCGCTGCTCCTCACGATGGAAAACGTGGAGGACGCCGACTGGGAGAACAACTGGAAGCAGTTCTATAAGCCCATGGAGATCGGCGAGCGCCTGCTGGTCATCCCCGAGTGGGAGCAGGCAAAGCCGACGGAGCGCGTGAAGCTCATCCTGAATCCCGGGCTGACCTTCGGCACGGGCAGCCACGCGACCACACGCCTGTGCCTTCAGGCGCTCGAAAAGCACATCCGCGGCGGCGAAAAGATGCTCGACCTCGGCTGCGGCAGCGGCATCCTCTCCATCGCGGCGTTGCTGCTGGGCGCGGAGGACGCCTTTGCCTGCGACATCGACGACAAGTGCGTGGGCGTCGCCTACGAGAATGCCGCGCTCAACGGCATCGGGCGGGAGCACTACACCGTCCGCGCGGGCGACGTGCTCAGCGACAAAAGGCTCGCGCGCGAGTTCGGCGGAGACTATGATATCGTCGTGGCGAACATCGTGGCGGACGTCATCATCGCGCTCGCACCGCAGGTGCGGCCGCTGCTGAAAAAGGGCGGGCTGTTCCTCTGCTCGGGCATCATCGACGACCGCGCGGTCGAGGTCGCGGACGCGCTGCGTCTTGCGGGCTGGGCGATCATGGAGGCCCGCGAGAGCGAGGGCTGGTTCTCATATTTGTGCAAATAACAGCATAGCAAAAGGGGAGCGTTCTCTGCCATAGAGAACGCTCCCCCTGTTTGGTGCCGTATCGCGTGCAATTTATTTCCTGATTTTTTGCAGCATCCTTGTAAATTCCTCCGGCAGGGGACAGGAAAGCTCCACGACCTCGTGCGTGCGCGGATGGAGAAAGCGCAGGCCGACCGCGTGCAGGCATTGCCCCGTCAGGCCGGGGACCTCCTTCTTTGCACCGTATACCGTGTCGCCGAGAATGGGATACCCGATGTAGGCCATGTGGACGCGGATCTGGTGCGTGCGTCCCGTCTCGAGCCGGCAGCGGACGTGGGTATAGCCCGGATAGCGGGCGATGACCTCCCAATGCGTGACCGCCTCGCGCCCGCCGGCGACCACCGCCATGCGCTTGCGGTCGGCCGGATGGCGCGCGATGGGCGCGTCCACCGTGCCGCGGTCCTCGCGGAGGCTACCCACAACAATGCACTCGTAGGTGCGCGCGAGCGTGTGGTCGGCGAGCTGCGCGGAGAGGTACTGGTGCGCCGCGTCGTTCTTCGCCGCGATGATGAGACCGCTCGTGTCGCGGTCGATGCGGTGGACGATGCCGGGGCGCAGCGCGCCGCCGACGCCCGAGAGCGTTCCTGCGCAATGGTACAGCAGCGCGTTGACGAGCGTGCCGTCCGGGTGTCCCGGCGCGGGGTGGACGACCATGCCGCTGGGCTTGTTGACCACGATCACGTCCGCGTCCTCGTACACCACATCGAGCGGAATGTCCTGCGGCACGGCCTCGACCGGCTCCGGCTCGGGCAGCGTCACGGCGATGTCCTCGCCGCCCGCGAGCTTATAGCTTTTGCTGACGGCTCTCCCGTTCACCGCGACCTCGCCGCTCTCGATGAGCCGCGTCGCCTGCGAGCGGGTCAAGCCGTCAAGGCTCGACGCAAGAAATGCGTCGAGCCTTTGATTTTTGCTTTCTTCACTTGCCCTGAGCAGGATCGGTTCCATGGTCCTTCTCCCAATTCTTCGCGTCGGTGTTCGGGTAGATCCAAATGTAGTAAACGAGTGCCGCGATGGTGCCGCAGACCACAAAGCAGTCCGCAACGTTGAAAACCGGAAACTCGATGAACGTGCAGTCGAGCATATCCACCACATAGCCGAGGCGAACGCGGTCAATGAGATTTCCCACGCCGCCGCCGATCACGGCGGTCAGCGACCACACGCCGAGCGGGTGCCGCACGATCCGCGCGAGCAGCCATGCGAGCGCGAGCATCCCCACGCCCGTCACGCCGATGAGCAGCCAGCGCTCGCCGGAAAAGCTCGACCATGCCGCGCCGAAATTGCGCACATAGTGCAGCCGCAGCAGCTGTGGGAGAAAGGGCTTGCTCTCGCCCACGGCGAAATGGGTCACGATATAGGCCTTCACCCACTGGTCCAGCGCGACGATGGCCGCGATAGCCAAAGGGCAGAGCCACAGCGAACGCTTCTTCACGGCTGCGGCACCTCGCTGTCGTCATTGGGATAGACGAGCACCCACTCCGCGTCCGCGGGGGCAAGTGCGAGCGTTTCCGCCTGCGCCTGCCTCATGCCGAGGCCCTCCGGCAGGTCGCGCAGCGCGGCAATAGGGGCATAGTAAAAGCCCGCGTCGCCGTCCTTCACGCCGCCGCTTTCCGTCACATAGTCCGTCGCGCCCGCGCCGTACAGCTCAAGCACCACGGGACCGTACCACGCGGTGAGCAGGCTGCCCTCCTCGCCGCTTTCGCCGATGGGAGCGGTCTCGCAGTAGTATTCTGCCTCTGGGCTGCCGTTTTCCAAGTCAGCGGGTGCGTTTGCGGTCTTGAACCCGTCCGCCGCCGCGCCGCCAAGCTGGCGGTCATAATACGGGCTGGACTGCACCGTTTCACAGCGCTGCTCGGGATATTCCACCTCGGCGTCCGTATCGGGCAGCGGGTCGCTGGGCGGCGCCGCCATCGAAAACATCGCCTGATCCTCCTGTGCGGCAGGCGCGGCAGGTGCAGCGTCGTTTGCTTCCTGCTTCATCGCCGTTCGCGGGATCGTTACCGCCGCCGCGAGTGCGACGATCGCCGCGCAGGCCGCCATCGGCATCCACCGCCGCCACGTGCTCCGCTTTTTAACCTGCGGCTTCGCTGCCGCCTTTTCTGCACGCACCGCCGCCATCACGCCCTCCGTGAAGCCTGCGGGCACGTCCTCGTCCTCCAGCTCGCCGAGGGCGGCGTGCAGGGCCGTCAGCTCACCGAGCAGCCTTCTGCATTTCTCGCATTCGCTCACATGAGCGAGCACCTCCGCACGCTCCTCCTCCGTCAGCTCTCCGTCAACAAAGGCCGAGAGCAGCGGCGCAAATTCTTCACATTCCTTCATATTGCGTTCCTCTCCCCTCCGACAGTCTGATTACATTCTGTAACCTTTGACGCTGGCTTTTCAAAAAAGTTCCCGTCTGCCGCTAAATAATTTCGCAGCAGCAGCCGCGCGCGATTGATGCGGCTCTTCACCGTGCCGAGCTCCAGCTCCGTGACCTCGCAGATCTCCGCATAGCTGAGCTGATGCAGCTCGCGCAGCACGAGCACGCGCCGGTAATCCTCCGGCAGCGCGGCAAGCCCCTCACGCACCAGCCGCTGCGTCTCCCGGCCCTCGACGTGCTCCTCCGGCGTGGGCGCACGGTCGCGCACCTCAAGGTGTACGTCCTCGTCGTCGAGCGATACGCCGTCCACCGTGCGCTTGCTGCGCCGCAGCAGGTCGATGCAGGCGTTGCTCGCCAGACGGTAGAGCCAGGTGGACAGCGCCGCATCCTCGCGGAAGCCCTCCAGTCCGCGCCAAAGGGCGAGGAAGGTATCCTGCGCGGCCTCCGCCGCGTCCTCGCTGCTGCCGCACATACGCAGGCAAAGGTTGTATATTTTTTTCTCATGCAGCCGGACGAGCTGTTCAAAGGCTGCCTCGTCGCCGCCCCGCGCGGCTTGGATCAGTTCACTTTCGTTCATGTCCGCTCCGTGTGTTCAGTCGCTCAGATCGCGCTTGATGCCCGCCGTGACGCGGTAAAGATCCTCAAGCGTCTCCATATGGTTGATCTGGTCTTTATAGTAGTTGGCGTATTTCACGCCCTTGAGATACCAGCAGTAGTGCCGCCGCGCCTCGAGCAGCGCGACCTTTTCATTGCGGAACTCCGCGCTGCGTTCGATCTGGCGCACCAGCGCGTCGCAGCGCTCGGCAAGCGGCGGCAGCGGCGGGATCGGCTCGCCCACGAGCGCGGCCCTACATTGCTGGAAGAGCCACGGATTGCCGAAGCAGCCGCGCCCGATCATCACCGCGTCCGCACCGGTGAGCTTCAAGGCTTTTATCGCATTTTCCGGAGTAAAAACATCGCCGTTGGCGATAACGGGGATCTTCACCGCTTCCTTGACCGCGCGGATGGTCGACCAGTCTGCCTGTCCGCCGTACATCTGCACGCGGGTGCGCCCGTGGACGGTGATCGCCGCGACGCCCACGGATTCTAACAGCACCGCCAGCTCCGGCGCGTTGATGCTGCCCTTGTCCCAGCCGCGGCGCATCTTCACCGTCACGGGGACCTTGACGGCCCCGACCACCGCCTCGGCGATACGCGCTGCCTTTTCGGGGTCGCGCATCAGCGCCGAGCCGTCGCCGTTGTTGACGACCTTGCCGACCGGGCAGCCCATGTTGATGTCCAAAATATCCGCGCCGCTCGCCTCAATGGCAATCTGCGCGGCCTCGGCCATGCAGACCGGGTCGCTGCCGAAAATCTGGGCCTGCATCGGATGCTCGCCCGGAAAGGGCGCGAGCAGTGTGCGGCTCTTTTTATCCTGATAGCACAGCGCCTTCGAGCTCACGAGCTCCGTGCACGTCAGCCCCGCGCCGAGGGACGCGCACAGCTCGCGGAACGCCGCGTCGGTCACGCCCGCCATCGGCGCGAGCGCGAGCTGCGAGTTGATCTCCACTGTACCGATGCGCATGGACGTTCCCTCCTTCTCCATGTTTCATAGAAGAAAATTATACCACAGCTTTCCCAAAAGCGGAAGTCCTTATTTTTGCGCGGCAAAACGCGGCAAAAAAGGGCGGCTCCGAAGAGCCGCCCCGGTATGTCGTATGCTGTTTTGCTCAGGCTGCGTCGCGGCTCTCGCCGGAATAGCTGCTGCCGTAGTAGCCGTTGCCGAAGAAGCTATTGAAGAAATCCCAGGGATTGTAGTAATAGCCGCCGTTGCTGCCGCCCTGCTGTTGCTGCTGGCTGTTGTCCTGCGCGGTCTCCTGCGTCTGAGGGACGGCGTCGAAGGTCAGCTCGACCTCCTTCGTTCCACCCGCGCGATAGATGGTCAGCGTCACGGTATCGCCCGCGCGGTAAGACTTCTTCGCGGCGTTCAGGTCGTTCATGTCGCTGATCGCCGTGTCGCCGATCTTGGTGATGACGTCACCCATCTGAAGGCCAGCCTTTTCCGCGGCGCTGCCCGGCTCGACCGAGCAGACGAACACGCCCTGCGTGACATCGTAGCGGTACTGCTGCGCCATCTGTGCGGTCATGTTCTGCGGTGTGATGCCAATGTAAGGCTTGTTGGTCACATAGCCGTCGGTCATAATGTCCTTGACCATGGCGAGCACATCGTCGATGGGGATGGCGAAGCCGATGCCCTCAACGGTGGTGTTGGAGTAGCTTGAATACTTCGCGGACACGATGCCGATGACCTCGCCGTAGCTGTTGAAGAGCGGGCCGCCGGAGTTGCCGGGGTTGATGGAGCAATCGACCTGGATCATGTTGAAGGGCTTGCCGTCCACATTGATCGCGCGGTTCACGCAGGAGACGATGCCCTGCGACATCGAGAAGGTCAGCTCGCCGAGCGGGTTGCCGACCGCAGCGACCGTCTCGCCGATCTGCACGCTGCCGGACTTTCCGATCACGACTGGCTGGAAATCCGTGCCCTCGACCTTGATGACGGCGATGTCGTAATCCTCGTCGCCGCCGATGACGGCAGCATCATAGGTCGTGCCGTCGTAGGCCGTGACCTTGACGGTGCTCGCACCCTCGATGACGTGATAGTTGGTGAGGATGTAGCCGTCCTTGGTGATGAAAAAGCCGCTGCCGCTGGCGGCGGACTCTGTCGTGCGGCCGAAGACGTTCGTCGTGGTGGACACGTTGATGCTCACGACGCTGTTGACGTTGGCGGCGTAGACCTCGGGCATGGTGAGCTGCTGCTTGCCGTCCACCTTGACCTGCCGGACCTCGGCGACCTGACGGTCGGAGACCTCGATCTGCGTCGAGCCGCGCGCGGAGGCAAAGGCATGGTGCGTGATGACCGCGCCCGCCGCGCCGCCGATGAGCGCGCAGGCGAGCGCCAGCGCGGCGATCTTCAACCCCAGCCGATTCTTCTTCGGTTTCTTTTCCTCCCAGGGGTCTGCCTTTGCCGCGGTGTTCGGCACCTCGGTGTAGTCCACGTCGCGGACATTCTCCACCTTGTCGCCCTTGCGGTAGCTGTAATGGTACAGGTTGTTTTCGTCTTCGTAATACATAGATAAGCCTCCTTGCCGTGAAGCGTTTATTTTTCTTTTGATGCTACCGATGATACCCCCTGTTTATGTCCATTTCGTGAAGCCGGAACGAATTTTTTTGAACTTTTTTTGAATAGGCCATAAAGAAATCCTGAAGAATGGCCGAATTGGAAAAAATAGCTTGCGCGGGACATTCGGATATACTACAATAAAGCCGATTTCCCAATGCGAAAGGAGCGCTGCCATGCTGAAGATCGAAGGGCTGAAGCTCGCCCCGGGCGAGAGCGAGGCGTTATTATACGAACGCGCCGCGGCGGCGCTGCGTGTCAAAGCGCCCCTCCATACGCTGCACATTCTCCGCCGCAGCATCGACGCGCGCGACAGCGTGACGTTTATTTATACCGTTTCCGCCGCGCTCGAGAACGAGGAAAGAGTGCTGCGCCGCGCGAGGAACAAAAGCATCAGCGTCTACGCGCCCGCCTTTTACGAGCTGCCGCCGATGATCGCCCCTCCCGCCGTGCGCCCCGTGGTGATCGGCGCGGGCCCGGCGGGACTGTTCGCGGCGCTGGTGCTCGCCCGCTGCGGCGCGCGGCCCATTCTGCTCGAGCGCGGCGAATGCGTCGAGCGGAGACGGCGCGATGTCGAGCGCTTCTGGGCAACGGGCGAGCTGAACGTGCGCTCGAACGTCCAGTTCGGCGAGGGCGGCGCGGGCACGTTTTCCGACGGCAAGCTCAACACCGGCACGAAGGACGTCCGCCACCGCTATATTTTAGAGGAGTTCGCCGCGTTCGGCGCGAGCGAGGACATCCTCATCGACGCCAAGCCGCACATCGGCACCGACCGGCTGTATATCGTGCTGCAAAATCTGCGGCAGGAGCTGCTTTCCCTCGGCGCGGAGGTGCGCTTCAACCATCAGGTCACCGGACTGGAGCGGAGGGACGGACGGCTCGCCGCGCTGCGGGTCACGTCTCCCGACGGAACGTATACGCTCCCCGCGGAGCACGCGGTGCTCGCGGTCGGTCACAGCGCGCGCGACACCTTCGCCATGCTGCGCGGCGCGGGCATCCCGATGGAGCCGAAGCCCTTTGCCGTGGGCGTGCGCATCGAGCACCGCCAGAGCGATATGGACGCGCAGCAGTATAAGCAGTACGCGGGCCACCCCTCGCTGCCGCCGACCTCGTATAAGCTCTCAGCCCACACGGCGGCGGGGCGCGGCGTGTTCTCGTTCTGCGTCTGCCCCGGCGGACAGGTCGTCGCCGCGGCAAGCGAAGCGGGCCGCGTGGTCACGAACGGCATGAGCGAGCTGGCGCGCGACGGTGAAAACATCAACGGCGGGCTGCTCGTCTCCGTTACGCCGGAGGACTTCGGCGGCACGGACGTGCTCGCGGGCGTCGCCTTTCAGCGACGGCTGGAGGAGGCCGCCTACGCCCTCGGCGGCGGGGGCTATGCCGCTCCCGCACAGACGGTCGGCGATTTCCTCGCGCACCGTCCGTCGATCGGGCCGGGGAAGGTCACACCGACCTACCGCCCCGCCGTGCGCTGGTGCGACCTGCACGATTGCCTGCCGCCGTTCGTCTGCGCGGCGCTGGAGGAGGCGCTGCCGCTGCTGGAGAAAAAGCTGCACGGCTTTGCCGCCCCCGACGCGGTGCTCACCGCGGTCGAGACGCGCTCCAGCTCCCCCGTGCGCATCGTGCGCGACGATACCTATCAAACCGCTCTGCGCGGGCTCTATCCCTGCGGCGAGGGCGCCGGCTATGCCGGCGGCATTCTCTCCGCTGCGGCGGACGGAATGCGCTGCGCGGAACAAATTATAAAGGAGATCACTCAGCATGGCTAAAAAGATCGGCGTCATCATCGACTTTCTCAACGACAAATACGAGCGTCAGCTCAACGAGGCCGCGGCAAAGTGCGGCTACGAGGTGGTGTACTTCCCCTCCAGCGCTGCGGCGGTCGGAAATGTGGACGAGTGCGAGATCCTCTACGGCCACTGTTCTCGCAAGGTCGTAAAAAGTGCGAAAAGCCTCAAATGGTACTGCACCTGTTGGGCGGGCGTGAATCATTTCTGCGACGAGAGCCTGTACCAGAATCCCGACTGTCGGCTCACCAACTCCTCCGGCGCCTACGGCACCACCATCTCCGAGCATCTCATCATGGTCTGCCTGATGCTGCTGCGCCGCCAGATGGAGTATACCGAGATCATCCGCGCGGGCGGCTGGGAAACGCTCCCCGGCGGTATCCGCTCGCTGCATGGCGCGCGGATCACCGTGCTCGGCACGGGCGACATCGGCACGGAGTTTGCCCGCCGTGCGCAGGCCTTCCATCCCGCGTGCATCACCGGCGTGCGCCGCACGGTCAAGCCCTCCGACCCCGCCTTTACCGCCATTCACGCCATCGCGGAGCTGGACAGCGTCCTGCCCGAAACGGATATCCTTGTCATGGCGCTGCCCTCCACGGCGGAGACCGTGGGCATCCTCTCGCGCGAGCGCATCGCGCTGCTGCCCGACAGCGCCTTCGTCGTGAACGTCGGCCGCGGCACCGCCATCGACCAGGAGGCGCTCTGCGACGCGCTCAACGCCGGGCAGCTCGCCGGTGCGGCGCTCGACGTGGTCGTGCCTGAGCCGCTGCCCGCCGACCATCCGCTGCGCCGCGCGAAAAATCTGCTGCTCACGCCGCACGTCGCGGGCAACATGACGCTTGGCTACACCTGCGACAAGAGCGTGCAGATGTTCTGCGACGATCTGGAAAACTATGCCGCGGGCCGTCCGCTCGCGCATCTGGTCGACCGGAAGAGAGGCTATTAAAAATGGGTTTCTCCCTCAAGACGGTCCTGCTGCGGCTGGTGCAGGGCTTTATCATCGGCGCAGGCGGCATTCTGCCGGGCATCTCCGGCGGCGTGCTGTCGGTCATCTTCGGCATCTACCGGCCGGTGATGGAGGTGCTCGCCCACCCGCTCAACGGGCTGCGCCGCCATCTTTCCCTCCTGCTGCCGGTCAGCGCCGGCGCGATCCTCGGCTTCCTGTGCGGCGGCGGGCTGATCCTTGTGCTGTTCGACCGCTCGGAAAAGCTCGCGACCTGCCTGTTCATCGGCCTCATCCTTGGTACGCTCCCGAGCCTGTGGGCCGAGGCGGGCGCGCAGGGGCGCGGACGCGGCGCGTACCTTTCCTGCGCGGCCAGCTTTCTTGCCCTCTCCGCTGTTTTGCTCTACGCGCAGTACGGCGCGTTCTACACGATGCGCCCGGGCTTCCTCGGCTTTCTCTTCTGCGGCCTGCTCTGGGGCCTGAGCCTGATCGTGCCGGGCATGACGTCCTCCTCCATCCTGATGGCGGTCGGGCTGTTCACGCCGATGGCGGAGGGCTTCGCAAGGCTCGACATGGCGGTGATCCTGCCGTGGCTGCTCGGCATGGCGCTCATCGTGCTGACGCTCGCGCGCGTGGTGAATTGGTGCTTCCGGGCGCATTACCCGCTTTTCTACCACGCCGTGTTCGGCATCGTGCTGGCCTCGACGGTCGTTATTATCCCGCTGCATTACGACGGCGCGCGCGACGCGCTTTTGTGCCTGCTTGCCGCCGCGCTCGGCGCGCTCGCAGCCTATCTCAGCGCGAAGCTACAGCCGAAGGAGGATGCATAAGAACATAAAAAGTCGGCAGGAACCGTATGGCTCCTGCCGACTTCCTTATTATCCTCTCTTCCTCCTTCGGTACAGCCGCGCGAAGCGGCGCAGCAGTTCGTCATAGAGAAAGAGCAGCACCGCGCCGAGCGCAAAGGTCGCCGCGATGAGCCACGGGGCGGTCGCCGCCAGCTCCGCCGTCACCGCGTCGAGCCGGAACACAAAGACGAGCAGCGCGTACATCGCGCCGACGGCGAGGACGTACAGCCCGAGCTTCGTGAGAAAGCGCAGCGCGCGGCTGCCGATCGCGTCGAGACTCGGCTGCACGAGCGGGTAATAGCCCAGAAAGCAGAAGAGCAGCGCGGATTCCTTGTCCGGCCCCAGCAGCAGTCCCAGAATGGCGGCGGCGAAAAAGCAGCACCATTGATAGCTCGCGCGGCACTCCTCGCGCACGGGCAGCAGGCAGGCGGATGCGAGCAGGGGACAGGCGTAGAGCGCCAGCGGCAGCACACCACCGAGGAACAGGAACAGCACCGCCAGCGCACCGAGCACGCTCGCAAGCGCCAGCTCCCTCGTCTGTTGTCTCATAGGACTCCTCCTTACGGAAAAGCGCCGCCTGCGGGCGGCGCTTTCGGTTTATTCGTGGTCGGGCGTTTCCGCGCCGTCACCGGCGGGAGCGTCCTGCGCAGGGGTCTCCTCCGCGGGCGCTTCCGCGTTCTTGCCGTTCTCCGCGTCGGATGCGGCGGGCTCGTCCGGTGCTTCGCCGCCCAGCGGCGGCATCTCGATCTTCTCGCTCGTCATGGAAATGTGACGCGCGGGCGCTTCGATGGTACTCGGCACGGAGGGACGGAAGTCGCTGTCGCTCCTGCGCGTGGAGGCGTAGGCGTCCTCCACCGTCGCGGGATCGCGGCCCTCGAGGATGGCGACCATCTCGCCGCCGGTGATCGTCTCCTTCTCCAAAAGATAGGCGACGACCTTGTGCATATCGTCGATATTCTCCTCGATGACCTTCACTGCGTCGGCGTAGCACTTCTCCAGGATCTCCTTGACGGCCTTATCCATCACGGCGGCGGTCTCCTGCGCGCAGTCGAGACCGTAGCCGCCGTCGAGATACTGGCTGCGCACGGAGCCGAGCGCCATCATGCCGAACTCGTCGCTCATGCCGTACATGGCGACCATGTTGCGCGCGATGTTCGTGGCCTCCTGAATGTCCTGAGAGGCGCCGTTGGTCATCGTGTGCATGATGACCTCCTCGGCGGCACGGCCGCCCATGGAGACGGCGATCTTCGCCATCAGCTCGTCGCGGGTGCGCAGATTCGTCTTGTCCTCCTCAGGCATGAGGAGCGTGTAGCCGAGGCTCCCCTCGGTATGGGGCACAATGGTGATCTTCTGCACGGGCTCGGCGTTCTTCTGCCTGTAGGCGACCATCGCGTGGCCGACCTCGTGGTAGGCGACGAGCTTCTTTTCAAACTCGGTGAGCACGCTGTTCTTCTTCTCGCTGCCCGCGATGACGAACTCGAATGCGGCGAGCATATCCTCCTGCGTGACGAGCTTGCGGCCCTTGCGCACGGCGCGCAGAGCCGCCTCATTCACGATGTTGGCAAGGTCCGCGCCGACGCAGCCGGCGGTCGCGAGCGCGACCTTCTTGAGATCGACGTCCTCACCGAGCTTGATGTTGCGGGTGTGGACCTCGAGCGTGGCGATGCGGCCCGCGAGGTTCGGGCGGTCGATGGTAATGCGGCGGTCGAAGCGGCCCGGGCGCAGCAGCGCCTGATCGAGCACCTCGGGGCGGTTGGTGGCGGCGAGAACGATGATGCCCTTGCCGGGGTCGAAGCCGTCCATCTCGGCGAGCAGCTGGTTGAGCGTCTGCTCACGCTCGTCGTTGCCGCCGAAGCGCGTGTCGCGCGTCTTGCCGATGGCGTCGATCTCGTCAATGAAGATGATGCAGGGCGCTACCTTCGAGGCCTCGGCAAAGAGGTCGCGCACGCGGCTCGCGCCGACGCCCACGAACATCTCCACAAAGCCGGAGCCGGAGATGGAGAAGAAAGGCACATTCGCTTCACCCGCGACCGCCTTGGCGAGCAGCGTTTTGCCCGTGCCCGGAGGGCCGACGAGCAGCGCACCGCGCGGCAGCTTCGCGCCGATGTCGGTATACTTCTGAGGATTGTGCAGGAAGTCGATGATCTCGACGAGGGATTCTTTCGCCTCGTCCTGACCGGCGACGTCAGCAAAGGTGACGCCGGTGGATTTTTCCATGTAGACCTTCGCGTTGGACTTGCCGACGCTGCCGAGGCCGCCGAAGCCGCCGCCCCCGGTCTTTTTGCTGATGAAGCGCATCATCAGGATGAACGCGCCGACCATCAGCGCCGTGGGCAGGACGTAGTTGAGCATGATGATCTCAAGATACGAGGTCTCCGCCTTGTAGGGCTTGCCGAACTCCACGCCGTTTTCATCCAGGAACGACCGCAGCTCGGGGTCGTTGATCTGCGTGGTGAAGAGCTGGAAGTCCCCCGAGTAGGTCTTGCCGTCCGCGTCGGTGTAGGTGAAGCCGTCCACAGGCGTGATGTTGAGCGTGCGGTCCGCGATCTCGACCTCCTTGACCTTGCCGTCGCGGACAAGGTCGAGAAATTCGTCGTAGCGGATCTCGCAGGTGCTCTCCGCCAGCTTCCTCGTGTCCATCGCCGAGAGGAGATAGTTGAAGCCGATGGTCAGCACCAGCGCCCAGATGAGCAGCGACAGCACGCCCCTGCGGCGGTCGTTGTTCTTGTTGCTTTTGTTCTTGTCGTTCTGATCCATGTATCTGCGTTCCTTTCCGCCTGCGGCCCTGCGCGGGCACAGGCGACAGCTTGCCAAGTTAATTATATGGTATTTTAGCATACCCCTCCTCGTTTCACAAGCGCCGCGGTATGAATTTTCGGTGAATTTTTGTCCGCTTCCCCCTTTATCTTATCCGTCTGTTGTGCTATAGTGTATTATGTATACGAATTTTGACCGGGAGGATCGGTTTATGTCGAAGGAATACGAAGAAAAGCGCGGGCCGCGCGGCGCGGACGAGCACACGGAAAAGCGCTTTCCGCGCGAGCGCAGAGCGGAGGAAAGAGTCCCCGTGCGCGAGCGCGATGCCGGGGCGGACGGTCTCATCGAGGGACGCAACGCCGTGACCGAGGCGCTGCGCGCCGGCACGCCCATTGATAAGATCTTCATTGCCCGCGGCGAGACGGACAAAACGCTCGGGCACATCGCCTCCACCGCCCGCGCGGCGGGCGTGGTGGTGGTCGAGGCCGACCGCCGCAAGCTCGACTACATGAGCGCGACGAAGGCGCACCAGGGCGTCATCGCCCTCGCCGCCGTGCGCGAGTACGCGAGCGTGGAGGACATCCTCTCCGCCGCCCGTGAGCGTGAGGAGGCCCCTCTGCTCGTGGTGTGCGACGAGATCAGCGACCCGCACAACCTCGGCGCCATCATCCGCACGGCGGAGTGCGCGGGCGCGCACGGCGTCATCATCCCCAAGCGCCGCAGCGCGGGCTTGACGAGCATCGTCGGCAAGACGAGCGCGGGCGCGGTGAGTTATCTGCCCGTCGCGCGCGTGCCGAACATTCCGGCGCTTTTGAGGGAGCTGCAGCAGCAGGGCGTGTGGATCTTCGGCACCGCCGCCGAGGGGGCCACGAGCCTGTACGAGGCCGACCTCAAGGGCCCTGCCGCCATCGTCATCGGCAGCGAGGGCGACGGCATGGGTCGGCTTGTGCGCGAGGGCTGCGACTTCCTCGTCAGCATCCCGATGAAGGGCCGCATCTCCTCGCTCAACGCTTCCGCCGCCGCTGCCATTCTGCTCTACGAGGCCGTGCGTCAGCGCCTTGGCTGACGCGCGCCGCCATTCACGAGGTCTTCCATGGATCACAAAAAGGATCAAGAATTTGAACAAACGCTCGCCGAGTCCGAGCTTTTGCTGCGCGGCGCGGCCCGCAGCGCGTCGGACGACGCGGACCTGACGCTCGAGAGCATTCTGGCGGAGTTCGGCTCCCGGGAGGACGGCGCCGAAGCCGCCGCAGAGCCGGAGGACGTCAGGCTGCCCGAGCCGTGGCCCGCCGTGCGGATCGGAAAAACCGCCGCGCCCGCCGCGGAGCCGCCGGAGCCGCAGCCGTCCGCGCCGCCGGACGAGGCATCGTCCGCCACGCCCGCGCAGGACACCGTGAGCCTGCAGGAGGTGCTCGAGAGCACCGTGCAGTCCGTGCTCGACGAGGGGGAAACGGGGGAGTCGGTCGAGCTTCTGCCGCCGAAGCGCCGCGGACTTTTCTCGCGCAGAAGGCTGCGCGACACCGAGCGGCTTTATTCCGACGAGTCCGGGGAGGAGCCGCCGCAGGAGGAGCCCGACGAGCCTGAGGACTTCTTTACCGAGGATTTCGGTGAGCGGGACGACACCCCGGAGCCGGACGCGGGCGAGCTGGCCGCCGACTACCGCGACGACGCGCGCATGGGCCTGCGCAGCGCGCAGGCCGCGCTGCTCGTCACCGCGCTCTCGTGGCTCGCGCTGCTGCTCGACCATTTCGGCGTCATGCCCGCGCTGTTCGCCGAGGAAAGGCTGCTCAGCTGCCTGCCGTTCTTCATTGCCGAGCTTCTTGTCTGCGTCCTCGGACGCGACGTGTTCGTTTATGCCTTCGAGCAGCTCCGCGCGAGGACGGTCACATATGAGCTGCTCTCCTCGCTCGCCTGCGCCGTCACGCTGGCGGACACGGCGCTCGACTTTTTCCTGCCCGCGCGCGCCGCGCTCGCGGTCCCGTTCCACGCCGTCGCCATGCTCGGCATGAGCTGCGCCCTGCTCGGGCGCGCGCTGCTCTTCGGTGCGATGTACGATACCTTCCGCGTCGCCGCGGTCGGCGAGCCGGACTATCTCGTCACCGTCACCGCGGGCGGAGCCGCCAAGCGCCGCGGCAGCGCGCAGGGCTTTTCGCGCTGCGCGCAGCGGGAGGACGCCGCCTCGCACTGGCAGGGCGTGCTGCTGCCCGTGCTGCTTGCCGCCTCGCTCGTATTTGCCGTGCTCTCCACGCTGCGGCGCGGGGAGCGGCTGCTGTTCCTCTGGAACTGGGGCGTGCTGCTCACGGCGATCAATATGCTTGCCTTTCCGCTGTGCTATTCTCTGCCGCTGCGTCGGCTGACGAAGCGCTTCGTCAAGTCCGGCAGCGCGCTGGCGGGCTATGTCGGCGCGGACCGCCTGCGCCGCAGCAACTGCGTCATCCTCACCGACACCGACCTGTTCCCGCCGGGAACGGTCAGCCTGAACGGGCTGAAGATCTACGGCGAGGAGAGCGGCAAGGTCATCTCCTACGCCGCCACGATGGCGCACGCCTCGCAAAGCGGCCTGAGCCGCCTGTTCGACACGCTTTTGGAGGGCGAGGGCGGAAGACTCGAGCCGCTCGACGACCTGAGCTTTTATGAGGAGGGCGGCGTCTCCGGCCTTATCCACGGCGAAACGGTGCTCTTCGGCACCGCTGCCTTCTGCCGCAAGATGCACGTCACGATGCCCGACGGCCTGAGCCTCAAGACCGGCGCGTTCCTCGCCGTGGACGGCACGCTCATCGCCATCTTTGCCGTCAAGTACACGGCGGCAGAGAATGTGGACTGGGCGCTCCACGCGCTCAAGCGCAGCCGCATCACGCCCGTGCTCGCCGTGCGCGACGGCAGCATCACGCCCGCGCTTTTGAAGCGCAAGTTCGGCACCGACGCCCGCGCGGTCTATCCCACCATCTCCACGCGCCTTGCGCTCTCGGAGAAGGACGGCGAGCATCCCTATGCGCTGCTCTACCGCGAGGGGCTGATGCCCTACGCCGAGATCGCCGTCGGCAGCAAGCGTCTGGTCCACGCCGTGCGCGTGGCCGCCGTGCTCTCGCTCGGGAGCAGCGCCGTGTCCGCGCTGCTGGCGTTTTACCTCACCTTTGTCGGCGCGTACAGCGCGCTCACCCCGGTCTCGATGCTGCTCTATCTGCTCCTTTGGGCGCTCGCGGCGCTCATCGAAGGCTTCTGGGCGGACCGTTATTGAGCATTTTTAGCAAAAATGGCTATCAAACTTCTAAAATTACAATAGTTGTATTGACGGAAAGAATATTATATAATTGAGCTGTTGAAGTGACTTCCCGCAAGGGAATTACGATCTGGAAGGAGACATGAACCCCTATGAGTGCAAAAGACATTCGCAATATCGTGCTGCTCGGCCATGGCGGAAGCGGCAAGACCACCCTCGCTGAGAGTATGCTGTTCATGACCGGCGGCACCGACCGCTTCGGCAAGGTCACCGACGGCAACACCACCTGCGACTACGACGCGGAAGAGATCAAGAGAAACATCTCCATCTCCCTCGCCGTCGCCCCCGTGAAGTACAAGAACGTGAAGATCAACGTGCTCGACACTCCGGGTAACTTTGACTTCGCCGGCGAAGTTCTCTCCGGTATCCGCGCGGCCGAGTGCGCCGTGCTGGTCTGCGGCGCGAAGGACGGCCTGAGCGTCGGCGCGGAGCGCGCCTGGAAGATGCTCGGCAATAAGCCCCGCATGATCTTCATCAACCGCACCGACGAGGAGAACAGCGACTACAACGCCTGCTTCGACGCCCTCAAGGGCAAGTTCGGCACCGCTGTCGCGCCCATCGTCGCCCCCATCATCGACGGCAGCAAGAAGGTCACCGGCATCGTCGACCTGCTGCACAACAAGGCCTATGAGGTCAAGGGCGGCAAGGCTGCCGAGTGCGCCATTCCCGCCGACATCGCCGACGAGGTCGAAGCCCTGCGTGCCGAGCTGATGGAAGCCGCCGCTGGCGCCGATGAGGAGCTGATGGAAAAATTCTTCGAGACCATGGAGCTCTCCGCCGAGGAGATCGCCAAGGGCCTCAAGCTCGGCGTGCGCGACGGCAGCGTCGCTCCCGTGCTCTGCGGCAGCGCCATCTCCGGTCTCGGCGTCGATATGCTGATGCAGACCGTGCTTGATCTCGTTCCCGTCGCCACCGATATGCCCGCCGAGGCTGCGCAGGACGATGACGGCAACGCCGTTGAGGTCGCCCACGATGAAAACGGCGCCACCGCCGCCATCGTCTTCAAGACCGTTTCCGACCAGTACGGCAAGTTCTCTCTGGTCAAGGTCGTCCGCGGCAAGATCACCGGCGATATGTCCCTCTACGACACCACCACCGGCAACACCGAAAAGCTCGGCCGTCTCTACACCCTCAAGGGCAAGAAGAACGAGGAGGTCAAGGAGATCTGCTGCGGCGACATCGGCGCCATCGCCAAGATGGACCGCGTCAAGACCGGCGACACCCTCTGCGACCCGAAGAGCATCGTCAAGCTGGCGGGTATGCCCTACGCCGAGCCCTGCTACTCCCGCGCCATCGCGCCCAAGACCCGCGGCCAGGAGGAAAAGCTCGGCACCGGCCTCAACCGTCTGAACGAGGAAGACCCGACCTTTACCGTCGTCAACAACGCCGAGACCCATCAGATGGTCGTCTCCGGCGCGGGCGACATTCAGATCGACGTGCTCGTGAGCAAGCTCAAGACCCGCTTCGGCGTGGACGCCGAGCTCGACACCCCGCGCGTGCCCTACCGTGAAAAGATCCGCAAGACCGTGCAGAAGCAGGGCCGTCATAAGAAGCAGACCGGCGGCAGCGGCCAGTTCGGTGATGTCTGGGTCCGCTTCGAGCCCAACGAGGAGAGCGAGGAGATGGTCTTCGCCGAGGAAGTGTTCGGCGGCAGCGTGCCCAAGAACTTCTTCCCCGCCGTTGAAAAGGGCCTGCGCGAAGCCGTGCTCCACGGCCCGCTCGCCGGCTATCCGGTCGTCAACCTCAAGTGCGTGCTTTACGATGGCTCCTATCACCCGGTCGACTCCTCCGAAATCGCGTTCAAGACCGCCGCGAACCTTGCCTACAAGGCCGCGATGCCCGAGGCGTCCCCCGTTCTGCTCGAGCCCGTCTGCGAGCTGAAGGTCACCGTGCCCGATCAGTACATGGGCGATATCCTCGGCGACCTCAACAAGCGCCGCGGCCGCGTCATGGGCATGACCCCGACCGGCGACGGTGAGCAGATTATCGAGGCCGAGTGCCCCGAGGCCGAGCTGATGAGCTACGCCATCGACCTGCGCTCCATGACCCAGTCCCGCGGCTCCTTCACCATGCACTTCGTGCGCTATGAGCAGTGCTCTGCCGACGCGCAGGAGAAGGCCGTTGCCGCCGCGAAGGCCATGCAGGAAGCGGAATAATTTACCCGAAATAAAAAGAAAGCCGTCCGATTCCAGACGGCTTTCTTTTTTCTCAAATGGGGGATTGCATTTTACCGAAAATCGTGGTATAAGATTAGTTCAACCATTGATTTATCTGCACAGGAGAGAAACAGAGCCATGAGAAAACTGTGGAAGAAAATGAAGAACAAACAGGGCTTTACCCTGATGGAAATGCTGATCGTCGTCGCCATTATCGCCGTACTGGTGGCTATTGCCATTCCGGTTTACCAGGGTCAGGTGCACAAGGCCAAGGTCGCCGCAGATGTGGCAAACGTGAGAGCGTACTATGCAGAGTTACAGGCGGATTATCTGACGACAGGAACGCTCCGTCCAGATACAGAGGTTCCATATTTAAATTTTACACAGGGATTTCCCTTTGAAGGATCGGGCCAGACATTTTTATTCGATGTAAAGACGATCCATTTCTTAAATGGACAAGAGGTGACACTCCAAGCAGGAAGTTACCTCTGCACGAGATCACAGGATCAAAATAACGAACCGGTCGCTTATCACATTACCTATTATTGTAACGAACATCATGATGAACATAATTTGACGCTGGGTTAATTCAGAATGACTTTATGCTTTTCACCGCAGCAGCGGCTGAGCGGACATAGACGCAGACCAGATCGAAAGCCGATAAAAAAGCTGCACGCACTCCTTTGCGCAGCGCGTGCAGCTTCAAAATGAATAAGACCCGCAATGGCAGGTCAAGGGCGCAGCCCTTGCGCTTCTTGGGGGTTCAAAAGGGGGCTATTCTTACGGTAAGAATAGCCCCCTTTGAAGATTTTCAGTAGATCTTATCCAGATACTCCACCACGTCGGCCACCGCACCGTCGCTGCAATGCGAGACGATGTGCGCGCCGAACTCGTGTACGGCGGGAATGGCGTTCGCGGGCGCGAAGGGCACGGCGGAGACCTCCAGCATCGGGATATCGTTTTTGTGGTCGCCGATGCAGTAAATGTCCTTGCGCGCCACGCCGAGGAGCGACGCGAGCCGCAGGATCATGCCGCCCTTGGTCGCGCCGGCGGCGGTCAGCTCGAGCAGATGCTCGTTGGAGTAGATGAGCTCATACTCCCGCCCCCACGGGCGCGAGAGAATGAAAGTCCGCACGGCATCGAGCACCGGAAAGTCCTCTTCAAAAAGGATCTTGATGATGGGCAGATCAATGTCGGCGAAGCGCTCTACCACCTGCACGGGCGAGCGGGTCAGATGCTCGTGGTTGCGGATGTAGCGGTTGGGATTCATCGCGTGGATGCGGCAGTCGTCATGGTAGACCTCGAAGGCGAGCGTCGGGAACCGCGCGAGCACCTCAGCCATGTGGTCGTAGATCGCCTCGCCGAGAAACGCGGTGTAGAGGTATTCATTGGCGCGGAAATCATAGATCGCCGCGCCGTTGGCGATGACGCACGGCGCGCTCATCGGCACGTCCTTGGCGTAGTCCATGAACGCGGGCAGCGCGCGGCCGGTGGAGATGGCGAACAGGCCGCCGTTTTGGATGAAGTAGTCCAGCGCCTCGCGGTTGCGCGGACACATGGGCGGGATGTCGGTGCCGTTGTCGAGCGCGGACTGGGTGTAGACGAGCGTGTTGTCAAAGTCGCTGGCGAGCAGCACATGGTCGAATTTCTGCATGGGGAGGCCCTTCCTTACCGGTTTCTTTTCGCTCCCCAGTATACCACAGCTGCGGGAAAAAGCAACGCCTTTCGCGCAGCACACGATTTGCCTGCCCATAGAGGAAAAGCGGCTTGCATCGCTGCAAGCCGCTTTTCTTATGGTTCATAGTTCAACAGGACGACGCTGCCATCGTCCCGTATGGAAAGCTCCAGAGCGCTCTGCGCGCGGCGGAAGACGGGGCCGTCTCCCCAGCCGCTATAATCCTTCGCGGTCCGGACGGGGTACTGGAGGAGGCTCTCCTGATGCGTGTAGTTGCTCCGCGAGGCGAGGTAGGTCGTCTCACCGTCTGTCTCCTCGGTGCTATAGGCGACATAGCCGCGCCGATTTTTCCCGCGCGAGGGCAGGGAGAATTCGGCGGAAATATCCTCCAGGTGATAGGTCCTTCCGAACCAGTTGGTCACCGTGTAACGCTCGACGGTAAGGGAGGCACAGGGCGCGGCGTAGGCATTCCCCTCCGCGTCGTCGTAGAGCACGCGTCCCGTCGGCGCACCGTCGTCGGGACGCCAACTGTCGTTCTCATAGTAGGCGGGCCAGAGGCGGACGAGCTCCGTTCCGCGGAATTTCACCTCCTCCGTCCAGCGGAAGTGGTGGAGGATGCGCCAATGCTCCGCTTCGCCGGGCAGCCGCACGGCGACGTCGGTGAAGTGCAGCTCCCTGACATCGTAGACGGTCGAGATGTGTGTCGAGCTGCCGAAGTCCTCGCGCACCTCGCGGCCGCCGTTCATCGGCTTATCCGCCTCGTGCACTACGACGAGCGTCGCGCCGCGGCAGGCGAGCAGATCGTCCTCGCTGAGGTCGTTCAGCGCGTCCTCGGGATAGCCGAGGGCAAGCAGCTCCGCGCGAATTTCAACAGCTTCGGCGCTGAGGCTGCCGCTCTTTGGCTGCCAGTCCATGCGGTAGCTGCCGAAGAAGAGATAGCCGCAGGCGATGCCGACGGCGAGCAGCGCCGCGATGGCCCTGACCAGCGTCTCGTCCGAGAGACGCACTGGCGCGGGCGTGAGCGCGTAGCCGCTCTCCTCCATCTCGCGGGAGAGACGGAAGAGGCTGCGCAGAATGAGAATATAGCAGCCGAGCATCGCAAGGCCGAGCAGCAGACCGCTGTACTGGACATAGGCCAGCGCAAGGACCGCCGCGTACCACACGAGCAGCGCGGCTGCGGGGGCGGCGCCCCCTCCTGTCCCCGCCTTTTTCTGCATTGTGCGTAATGCCTGCCAGAAGCAGAAGAAGAGCAGCATCTGCACCGCGAGCATGCCATAGGTCAGCGCCGTCCCCACGGAGGAGGCGTATACGGCGTTGGAATAGATTGTCGCGTTGAGAACGATGCAGGGCAGGAACAGCGCCGCGCGCAGCACGGCGAGCAGCCAGCACGCGCGGAACCAGCGGTTCTCCCGCCGCAGCGGACGGAAGCCAAGCAGCTGCAGGATCACGCCGATGGTCGGCAGCAGATAGTTCAGGCAGAAAAAGTTGAGCGTGATGGAGCACATGGCGCTGCCGCCGAGAATATTTCCGATCGCGCGGCGCCACGGCGTGACGTCCCGTGCGACGTCGTCGGGCGGAAGCTCGGGCGCGGCGGACTCGAGCAGAGCGTCAAATTCGCGGTCGTTCATGCGTCGTCACCTCCCAGCGCCTTGCGCAATGCCTTTTTGATGCGGTAGAGCCGCCCCTCCACAGCGCGCTCCGTCGTTCCCAGCTCCGCGGCGATCTGCGCGGTGGACTGGCGGTAGTAATACTTGCGGTAAAAGAGCAGCCGGTCCCGCTGCGGCAGCGCGGTCAGCGCGCGCTCGAGCGCCTGTCGGCGCTCCTGCTGCAAGAGCCGCTCCTCGGGCGTCGGCTCGGCGGAGGGCAGGTCGCCCGAAAGCTCCTCGCTGCCGCCGGACTTTTTCCGCGCGCGGTTGAGCGCGGTGTTGCGCGTGAGCGCCGTGAGCCATGCTGTCCACGAGCCGCGCGCGGGATCGTAGGTTCCGAATTTCTCCCACACGCGCAGCGCGGCGTCGGAAAGGCACTCCTCGCGGTCCTGCGCGTCCGGCACGATGGGTGCGATGATGTAGCGCATCAGCGGCGCGTAGTGCCGCAGCAGCGCCTCCGCGCCGCGCTCGTCTCCGGCGCGGAGAAGCGCCAGGACCTCCTGCTCGTGCATCTGCCCACCTCCCTGTGAAAGCCGTTTGCTCTATCATACACGCTCCGCGCGAAAAACCCACGAAAAAACGGAAGCCGCAGGGAAAAGCGGCTCCCGTTTCTTGACTTTATTCCGCGCTCGGCGCTGCGCCCGGTGCTCCGCCGCCGCTTCCGCCGCGTCCGCCCCGGCGTCCGCGTCCGCCGCGATGATGCCGGCGGCGCGCGCTCTTTTCACCCTCGCCGCTCTCGGCGGGCTTCCTTTCGGCAGAGGGGACAGGAGACTTTTTCTCACCCTCCCGGCGCTCGGTCGGTCTGCGGCGCTCGCCGCCCTTGTCGGCGGGCCTTTCCGCGTTCCCTTCGGGACGCTTTTCCTTGCCGCCGCCCTCGGCGGCCTCCGGCTTTGCTTCGGTGCGGCCCTCTCCACCGCGTCCGCGGCCGCCCCGGCGTCCGCGTCCCCCGCGGCGACGGCGCTCACGCTTCTCACCGCTCTCCTCGGCGGTAGGCGTTTCCGGCACAGCGGGAACATCGGGCTCGGAGAGCTCCAGCGCGCGGAACATGGGCGAGGGAACGGCATCCAGCTCGCTCTCCGCGTCCTGCTTTACGAAGCGGGCGGGGCGCTCGGCGGGGATCTCGATGCCCTCGCGCGAGCCCTTGCCGTTGCGCAGCACACGGATCTCGCAGCCGTGATAGCTCTTCTGCCCCTCGGACGAGTCGTCCAGCCGGACGCTGACCGTCTCGCGCACGAGGTTCACGGCGCTGACGTTGCCGGGGCCGTCGGGCGTGAGAACGAAGGAATCGTTCTTGGGCATCCGCCTCACGGCGTCCTCGTAGGCCGCCTGCTCGTACTTCAGGCAGCACATGAGGCGGCCGCACGCGCCGGAAATTTTCGTAGGGTTCAGGCTGAGATTCTGTGTCTTGGCCATCTTGATGGACACGGGCACAAAATCGTCCAGAAACTGCGCGCAGCAGAACGGACGGCCGCAGATGCCGAGGCCGCCGAGCATTTTGGCCTCGTCGCGCACGCCGATCTGACGCAGCTCGATGCGGGCGCGGAACACGCCCGCGAGGTCGCGCACGAGCTCGCGGAAGTCCACGCGCCCCTCGGAGGTGAAGAAGAACACGATCTTGCTGCCGTCAAAGCTGCACTCCACGCGCACGAGCTTCATGTCCAGCCCGCGCTCGGCGATCTTCCGCTGGCAGATGCCGAAGGCATCCTTCTCGCGCTGACGGTTGTACTCCATGGTGCGGCGGTCGTTTTCCGTCGCGATGCGCACGAGAGCGCGCAGAGGACGGACGACCGCGCCGTCGTCCACCTCGTGGTTGCCGGTCAGGCACTGGGCGTATTCGGTGCCCTGCGCCGTCTCGACGATGACGAACTGACCCGCCTCCACGGCGATGCCGTGCGGGTCGAAATAATACTCCTTGCAGCCGCCGCGAAAGCGGACACCAATCACTTCAGTCAAAGGATCTCCTCCAATTCAACGGCGAGGCCGCCGAGCAGCGGGCCGACGCCGACGTTATATTCACAATGGTTTCGATAGGTCTCCAGCAGCTCTATTGTGCCGAGGATCTGTGCTTTTGTCAAGCGGGAGCCGAGCACGGCGCGCAGCGCCTGCTCGTCGCGCGGCTCGGCGGGGGGCGCGCCGCAGAGCGTGCAGAGCGCGTCGGCGAGGATCACGCGCGCGCCCTCAAAGAGCGCGGCAAGCTCCTCACGGGTCGCCTTGGCGGTTTCCAGCTTCAGCAGAAAGGCGGCGCGCGCGGCGGCGCGGCCCTCGCCGATCAGGCGGAGCAGCTCGCGCGTGCGCTCGTCGTCCTCGCCGACGGTCCCCGCCGGCGGGAGCTTGACCTCCACGCAGCGCGAGCGGATGGTGGGCAGCAGAACGCTTGCGTTCTCCGCGCAGAAAAGAAAGGCGGCGTAGGGCGGCCCCTCCTCCACGGTTTTGAGCAGCACATTCTGATCCTTTTCGTTCAGCCGCGTGCAGTCGGGGAAGATGTAGACCTTGCACGCGCCCTCGTTCGGGCGGATGAAGGCGTCCGTCCGCACGCCGCGGATGACGTCCACGCTCAGCTCGGCGTGCTCGTCGTCGCGCACGGTGAGGACGTCGGGATGGATGTCCGCGAGCACCTTGCGGCAGTGCGCGCAGGTCAGGCAGGGCTTGTCCGTGCCGGTACACTCCAGCGCGGCGGCGGCGTAATGCGCCGCGGCGTTCCGGTCGCCCGCTCCCGAGAGGATGAGCGCGTGGCTCAGCGCGCCGCGGCTCGCGGCAGCGCGGAGACGCGCAGCGGTATTCATTTTTGCAAAGGCCGACAGCTCCATGCGCTCCTCCGGACAATATAACTACAACATGCAGTATAACGCAAAAAAACACGGAGTGCAAGAAAAGTTACGGGGAAATGCACGGCTCAAAGAGAAAATCTATAAAACATTTTGAATTTTTTCGATGGAATTTCTTGCAAGTTTGGAAAAACCTGTCTATAATATAAAAGCTTATGAACGATTGGGATCAAAAACCATAGATACTTTGTAAATTGGAGGAACATTATGAGCAAAAAGTATTGTTACCTGTTTACCGAGGGCAACGCCAATATGCGCGAGCTGCTCGGCGGTAAGGGCGCGAACCTGGCCGAGATGACCAACATCGGCCTGCCGGTCCCGCAGGGCTTCACCATCACCACCGAGGCCTGCACCCAGTATTATGAGGACGGCCGCCAGATCAACGACGAGATCTTCGCCGAGATCATGGAGTATGTGGAAAAGATGGAGAAGATCACCGGCAAGAAGTTCGGCGACCTCCACAATCCTCTGCTCGTTTCCGTCCGTTCCGGCGCGCGCGCGTCCATGCCCGGCATGATGGATACCATCCTGAACCTCGGCCTCAATGAGGACGTCGTGAACGTCATCGCCGAGAAGTCCAACAATCCCCGCTGGGCGTGGGACTGCTACCGCCGCTTCATCCAGATGTATTCCGACGTCGTTATGGAGGTCGGCAAGAAGTATTTCGAGCAGCTCATCGACCAGATGAAGGAAAAGAAGGGCGTTACCCTCGACGTCGAGCTGACCGCTGACGATCTCAAGGAGCTCGCGGGCCAGTTCAAGGCCGAGTACAAGGCCAAGATCGGCGAGGAATTCCCCACCGACCCGAAGGAGCAGCTCATGGGCGCGATCAAGGCGGTCTTCCGTAGCTGGGACAACCCCCGCGCGAACGTCTATCGCCGCGACAATGATATCCCCTACTCCTGGGGCACCGCCGTCAACGTCCAGTCCATGGCGTTCGGCAACATGGGCGACGACTGCGGCACCGGCGTTGCCTTCACCCGCAACCCCGCCACCGGCGAGAAGAAGCTCATGGGCGAGTTCCTGACCAACGCGCAGGGCGAGGACGTCGTCGCCGGCGTCCGCACCCCGATGCCCATTGCCGAGATGGCCGAGAAGTTCCCCGAGGCCTTCAAGCAGTTCGAGGACGTCTGCAAGATCCTTGAGGATCATTACCGCGATATGCAGGATATGGAGTTCACCGTCGAGCACGGCAAGCTCTATATGCTCCAGACCCGTAACGGCAAGCGCACCCCCGCCGCCGCTCTCAAGATCGCCTGCGACCTCGTGGACGAGGGCATGATCGACGAGAAGAAGGCCGTCGCCATGATCGAGCCCCGCTCTCTCGACACGCTGCTCCATCCCCAGTTCGATACCGAGGTGCTCAAGAAGACCCCCGTTATCGGCAAGGCGCTGCCCGCCTCTCCCGGCGCGGCCTGCGGCAAGATCGTCTTCTCCGCCGAGGACGCCAAGGCGTGGAAGGAGCGCGGCGAGAAGGTCGTGCTCGTCCGTCTTGAGACCTCTCCCGAGGACATTGAGGGCATGAAAGCCTCTCAGGGCATCCTGACCGTCCGCGGCGGCATGACCTCCCACGCGGCCGTCGTGGCGCGCGGCATGGGCAAGTGCTGTGTCTCCGGCTGCGGCGACATCAAGATGGATGAGGAGAACAAGCAGTTCGAGCTCGCCGGCAAGGTCTACCACGAGGGCGACTGGCTCTCCATCGACGGCTCCACCGGCAACATCTACGACGGCGCTGTCCCCACGGTCGACGCCTCCATCGGCGGCGAGTTCGGCCGCGTCATGGGCTGGGCGGACAAGTATCGCCGTCTTGGCGTCCGCACCAACGCCGATAACCCGCACGATACCGCGCAGGCGGTCAAGTTCGGCGCCGAGGGCATCGGTCTCTGCCGCACCGAGCATATGTTCTTCGAGGCTGACCGCATCCCCGCCATCCGCGAGATGATCTGCTCCGATACCGTCGAGCAGCGTGAGAAGGCGCTCGCCAAGCTCGAGCCGATGCAGCAGGGCGACTTCGAGGCCATGTATATCGCGCTCGAGGGCCGTCCGATGACCGTTCGCTTCCTCGATCCCCCGCTGCACGAGTTCGTCCCCACCGAGGAGGCCGACATCGAGCTGCTCGCCAAGGATATGGGCAAGAGCGTTGCCGAGATCAAGAACATCATCGCCTCCCTGCATGAGTTCAACCCGATGATGGGTCACCGCGGCTGCCGTCTAGCCGTCACCTTCCCGGAGATCGCCGCGATGCAGACCCGTGCGGTCATCAAGGCTGCGCTGAACGTCAACGCCGCGCATCCCGAATGGCACATCGTGCCCGAGATCATGATCCCGCTCGTCGGCGAGGTCAAGGAGCTCAAGTACGTCAAGGACGTCGTCGTCAAGACCGCGGACGAGATCATCTCCTCCGTCAAGTCCGACATGAAGTATAAGGTCGGCACCATGATCGAGATCCCGCGCGCCGCTCTGACCGCGGACGAGATCGCCAAGGAAGCGGACTTCTTCTCCTTCGGCACCAACGACCTGACCCAGATGACCTTCGGCTTCAGCCGCGACGACGCGGGTAAGTTCCTCAATTATTACTATGAGAACAAGATCTACGAGAGCGATCCCTTTGCCCATCTGGACCAGAAGGGTGTTGGCAAGCTCATCGAGATGAGCGTGAAGCTGGGCCGCCAGACCCGTCCCAACCTGGGCCTGGGCATCTGCGGCGAGCACGGCGGCGACCCCACCAGCGTGGAGTTCTGCGACCGTGTAGGCCTGGACTATGTTTCCTGCTCTCCCTTCCGTGTACCGATCGCCCGTCTGGCTGCCGCGCAGGCTGCCATCAAGGCCGGGAAATAAGCCTTAACAGAAAAACGACTGCCCCCATCCGGGAGACCGGGTGGGGGTGGTTTTTTTGCTTTGCGCTGCGGGGGAGAATTTGCTATAATGAAGAAGCAAGATACACAAGAACAGGAGAAACGGGGAGGAGCGGCCCATGGCGGAGCAGACAATGGCCAAAAAGAAGGGACTGAAGAAAGGTTGGAGGATCGTGCTGGGGATTCTGGCGGGGTTGATCCTCCTTTACGCGGTGCTGGGGGTACTGCCCCGGCGGGAGAACTATGCCCTGGCGAACCCGATGATGAAGGAGGGCGCGCTGCCGCTGCTGATCGCCCACGGCGGCGGGAATAAGGAGTTCCCGGATAATACACTGGAGGCTTTCTATAATGCATACAGCGTGGATAAAAATGCAATGATGGAGACCGATGTTTCCATTACCAGGGACGGGGTGGTCATCCTTTCTCACGATACGACGCTGGACCGCAAGACCAATGTGACCGGGCGGATCATCGACTGGAATTACAGCGACCTGATGGCGCAGAAGGTGGACTTTGGCTACACCAACCCCACCGAGGAGATGCAGCTGAGCGGGGAGCGGGTACGCTTTACCGATAGGGACGGGCGGCAAAAGACTCCGGCTGATGTGGAGTACCCTGATGGGGTGACGCCGAGGGACGAGGAGGTTTTCTTGGTGACGACGCTGGAGGAGCTGCTGGCGGCCTTCCCGCAGAACCGCATCAATGTGGAGATAAAGCAGAGCGGAGAGACCGGCATGAAGGCCATGAAGGAGGTGCTGCGCCTGCTGGAACAGTACGATGCTTGGGACCGGGTGGTGCTGGCCAGCTTCCACGATGAGATATACGAGGAGTACCAGCGGCTGCAAAAGGCCGGGGAGGTGCCGGAGAGCTTTATGTGCTCGCCGGGGGTAGGCGGCGTGGCAAAGTTCTACCTTTTGCAGGCAGTGAACGCGGATGTGTTCTTCGGCGACCAGATGTGCGTATTTCAGCTGCCGGTGAAGTCTTCCATCCTAAACCTGGCGACCGAGGCCTTTGTAAAGCGGATGCACAGCCACAACCTGGCGGTACACTACTGGACCATCAACGACCAGGAGGAGATGCGGTATCTCATTGGAATAGGGGCGGACGGCATTATGACCGATTACCCGCACCTTTTGAAAGAGGTTTATGATTCCTACGGGAAATGAGCAAAAGTGGAGAGCCCCCATCCGGGAGACCGGGTGGGGGTGCTTTTGCGGGGTGATGTTGGGGGCGAGAGGGGGCGCAGCCCCCGCCGCCGCAGGCGGCGGTAGTGGCGGGGCCCCGGGGGTCCGCCACTTAGGCGGCGAAGCCGCCGGGCTGCGCCCCGAACCCGTGGCTTGTGCAGGCTCCGGGGGTCCGCAGGGCCTGCCGCCGGCAGGCGGCCGCAGGCGGGGCGGAGCCCCGCCGAAACCGCTTGAAAAGGCGGTTTGCCCTGCGGGCCGTAGAGGCTTTTGCTTTAAGCAAACCTTTGTGCTGAATTTATAAAAATTTAATATTTGTCCCCTTGCAAATAGGGAAGAATAAGACTACACTAAATACAGCGGGTTCCTGTTTCCGACAGAGTTTTTCGCGCCGGGAATGTGGACTTTTTTGGCGTTTTTTTGCTCTTTTGGGAGGACAAGATGGTATTTTCCAGCCTGCTGTTTGTGTTTCTTTTTTTGGCGCTGAACCTGGTGAGCCAGGCGGCGCTGCGCGGCGCGCGACAGAAGAATATTGCCATGCTTCTCTTCTCGCTGGTGTTCTTCAGCTGGGCGGGACCGCGGTATGTGGTGCTGCTCCTGCTGGATACTGCCCTGTGCTGGTTTTTTGCTATCTGCATCGAGCGGGAGCCGCAGCGTAAAAAGCTGCACCTGAGCCTGTGCGTGGCGCTGGTGCTGCTGGTGCTGGGCATCTTTAAGTATACGGGCTTCCTGATGGGGAACCTGCAAAGCCTTTTCGGCTGGCCGGAGGTGATCCCGCAGATCGTGCTGCCGATTGGTATTTCGTTCTACACTTTCCAGCTAATCAGCTATGTGGTGGATGTATACCGCGGCGAGGTACGGGCCCAGAAGAAATACTGGATTTTGCTGCTGTATGCCAGCCTGTTCCACCAGTGCATTGCCGGGCCCATTGTGCGGTACCGGGATGTGGCGCAGGACCTGGCGAAGCGCCAGGTGCACGCGGAGGAAGTGAGCCGGGGCATCAGCCGTTTTACGGTGGGGCTGGCCAAAAAGGCGGTACTGGCCAATTCGGTGGCGGTGCTGGCCGACCGCTGGCTGCCCATGACCACCGAGGGGCTGGCGAAGATTCCGACGGCGGGACTGTGGCTGGGCGGGCTGTGCTATATGCTGCAGATCTACCTGGATTTTTCGGCTTATTCCGATATGGCCATCGGCATGGGGCTGATGTGCGGGTTCCATTATAAGGAGAATTTCAACTATCCCTATATTGCATCCTCCGTCACCGATTTTTGGCGGCGGTGGCACATTTCGCTTTCCACCTTCTTCCGGGATTATGTGTATATCCCGCTGGGCGGCAACCGCCGGGGCAAGGGGCGGCAGCTCCTCAACCTGTTCATTGTGTGGGGCTTGACCGGCCTGTGGCATGGCGCCAGCTGGAACTATGTGCTGTGGGGACTGTACTTTTTCCTGTTTCTTGTCATTGAAAAATTCCTGCTGGGGGAGAAGCAGCAACGGATACCGGCGGTGCTGCGGCACCTCTTCCTGCTCATTATTGTATACTTCTGCTGGGTCATCTTCCGCTTCCGCGATGCGGCGGCGCTGGGCATGGCGCTGCGGGGACTCTTTGGCGGCGGGACGGCTGCGGCCGGTATGGCGGCGGGCCTCAGCCTGAAGAATAACATTTTCCTGCTGCTGGTGGCCTGTGTGGCCTGCACGCCGCTGACGGCAAAGCTGTGGCAGCGCTGGAAGGCGGCGGCCCAGGGGGACAGCGCCTTTGCCGGGAACCGGCTGCTGCGTGGCGCGGCTGCCGTATGGGAAGTGATCCATCCGGTTCTGCTGCTGTTGGCGGCAATGGCGCTGGCCGGGGACAGCTACAATCCGTTCCTGTATTTCCAGTTCTGAGGAAAGAAAAGCCTGCGGGGGAAGGCGGGGCGCAGCCCCTTTCGGCGAAGCCGAAAGCCGCGCGCGAAGCGCGCGGAGCCCGTCCTCCGGGCGGGCGGGCTGCGCCCCGATCCCCGCGGTTTTTGCGGATTGGCGGAGATGCAGGGATGATTTACCCGCGGTTTGCAGGGACCGGCCAAGACTGGAAACCGGCTTTTTAACGAGCCGATAAGCAGGGCAGAAACTATGCCCCCATACAAAGTATGAGTGGGGCGCGAAAAAGGAGGGAACGGGATGAAGCAAACGGATCGGGAGAGCAGGACCCGGTGGATAAAACTGACGGCGTTCTTTGGCGTGCTGGCGGTGCTGTGCGTCATTGGCATCTTTTTGCCCCGGCCCACCGAAAGTGAGATAGAGAAACGAAAGCTGACCGAGTTCCCGGCCTTTACCTGGGAAAGCTTCTGGAGTGGAAAGTGGTTTAGCGGGATAGATACCTGGTATGCCGATACCTACCCACTGCGGGAGCTGCTCATTGGCGGGAATAAGGTGGTACAGAGCCTTTACGGCATCCGCAGTGATGTGATAGTGGGCGGCGAAAATCAGGGCGAGGAGATCCCGGATATCGAAGGGGGGCAGGGAGAGCTGCCCACCCTGCCGAAAGATGATCCTGAAAATAAGACCGATGATCCCCAGCAGGATAACAATACCGAGCTGCCCCGCGATGGTAATGTAAGCGCTGACGGCGAGATGATCAGCGGGATTTTCGTCAGTGGGAATGTGGGCTATGGACTTTATTATTTCCAGCAGGAGAATTCCGACTGGTACGCGGCTATCCTGAATGAGATGGATAAACGGCTGGCGGGCAAGGCTCAGCTATACAGCCTGGTTGCGCCGATCAATGGCGGCGTGCTGCTGAGTGACTCCTTGCAGAAAGAGCTGCACATCAGCGATCAGCGGGAGGCCATCCGGTATATTTACAGCCGCATGGCAGCGGATATCCGTGGGGTAGAGGTCTTTGACGGCCTGCGGGAGCATGTGGATGAGTATATCTACTTCCACACCGACCACCACTGGACAGCGCTGGGCGCTTACTACGCCTACACCCAGTACGCCAAGGCGGCTGGGTTGACCCCGCACATGCTGGATCAGTTTGAGCAGGTGGAATTCCCGAACTTTTTGGGGACCTATTATTCAGTCAGCGGTATCACTTCGCTGGGGGCCAATCCTGATACGGTGATCGCCTACAAGCCGATGGGCACCAACAAAATGAAGATGACCATGGCCGATGGCACCACCTACGACTGGTTCGTGGTGAATGATGTTTCCGGCTATGGCAGCAGCATGAAGTACGGGGCCTTTGCAGGCGGCGACCAGCCGTACAGCGTGGTGGAAAACCCGGAGATTACCGATGGTTCCGCCTGCCTGGTGATAAAGGACAGCTACGGCAACGCGCTGATCCCCTACCTGGTAGATCACTACCAGTACCTGTACTGGATCGATTTCCGGTACTACAAGGGTTCGATTTACGACCTGGTGGCGGAAAAGAACATCAAAGATGTCCTTGTACTGCAACAGATTTACAATACTGGCGACAGCGGCGCGCTGAAGAAATTGCAGGCGCTGGTCGAACGATAATTCATAATGATAGAACCCGCCCCGGTGTGGAAGCACCGGGGCGGGATTTTTGCATGGGGAGGGTGGGTGCAGGGGGAAGGCCGGGGCGCAGCCCCCGCCGCCGCAGGCGGCGGAAAGCAGGCGGAGCCTGCTTGCTTCCGGCGGAGCCGGAAGGGGCTGCGCTCCGAGCCGGCGGTCTGCACTCGGCCGGGATAAAGAAAAATCCCCCGGACAAGGCTGCCCGGGGGAAAGAGTGGTGCATGGATCAATCGGTGATGGGGGTGAAAACATTGTCCTTGCTGGTCTCGGCGACAATATCGGTGAGGTAGAAAGCAGCCTGAGTCAGGCCGGATTCCTCATTGTAGATCTTGCGCAGGCTGGGAGAGACCTCAAACATATGGGCCTGTACTTCGGGGCGCATATCAAAGTTGGCAACGCCCTTGACGCGGATGAAGCTGCCATCGGGGTTCATGGCGCAGATCTCCACATTGGGATTGGCCTTGACCTGCTTGTAGCTTTCCTTATGGGTGCCCATGCCGAAGTACAGCTTATCCTCGAAGATCATCATAAAGCCGAAGGGGCGCACGCGGGGCTTATCGCCATCACAGCTGGCAAAGAAGAAACCGTTGCATTCTTTGAGGTAATCGTAGATTTTCTGAATTTTGCTCATGAAAAAGTCCTCCTTAATTGGTGATACCTATATGGTATCACAAGAAAATGGGATAGTCAATGCAGGGATAATAAGAACAAAATGCGAATAAACTGCGGCCAAAATGCAGGAAGGCGTGCCGATAAGTTGCACAAAATTACATGAAAAGGAGAGAGAGCTGTCCCCCAATGGCGCACAGCGGACAAAATAAGAATCCGAGAGCGGAAAACACTTTAGCAAAATGAATGGCGGCCTGCAAATTCTTTTCGTCAAAATATACAAGTTGGAATGTTTTTAAGCGACAAAGCGACGAAAATGCAATAAAAAAATAGTAGCCAAATGAGGGAACGGTTGCTATAATACTACTAATATCTTCCCCCGGCGTACAAGTGTACGCCTTCGGAGGTACAATCCCATCATTCCATAAGGAGGAATAGAAAGATGAAAAAACTGATCGCGATTCTGCTGTGCCTGGTCATGGTCGTTTCCATGGTAGCCTGCGGCGGCGAAAAGAATCCCCCCCCCACCGATGAAAAAGTTATCACCATCGGCGTGTTTGAACCCACCTCCGGCCAGAACGGCGCCGGCGGCAAAAAAGAGATCCTCGGCATCCAGTACGCCAATTCTCTGTATCCCACCGTTACCATTGGCGGTGAGGAATACAAAATCGAGCTGACCTATGCCGATAACCAGTCCGATTCTTCCAAGGCGCCCACCGCTGCCCAGCAGCTGGTTTCCAAGGGCGTGACCGCTGTACTGGGTACCTATGGTTCCAGCTGCGCCATTGCCGGCGGCCCTTATTTTGAGCAGGCCAAGATCCCGGCGATCGGAACCTCCTGCACCAATCCCCAGGTTACCCAGGGCAATGACTACTACTTCCGCGTCTGCTTCATCGATCCCTTCCAGAGCGTAGCTGATGCGCAATTTGCCAAGAAGCAGGGCGTGACTAAGGCTGCCGTTATCACCGAGGCCGGTGACGACTACTCCGCCGGTCTGGGCACCTACTTTGTAAAGGCCTTTGAGGCGCTGGGCGGCGAGGTCGTGGAAGTCAACTTCCAGACCGGTGAGACCGACTTCTCTGGCACCATGGCCAGCCTGGCTTCTCAGGGCATTGAGGCCATCTTTGCCCCCACCTCCATCGAGACTGCTCCCTTTATCATCAAGCAGGCCCGTGAGGCTGGTATCAATGGCTGCATCCTGGCCTCCGATACCTGGGACGATGTTTCCATCATCCAGCGTGTAGTGGAAGCTGGCGCTTCCATTGACGGTGTTTACTTCTCCACCTTCTTCATTGAGGGCGATGACACCAACCCCGCTGCCAATGCCTTTGCCGAGGGCTTTAAGGCCTGGCTGAAAGAAGATTCCGCCCGCCTGACCGATAACTCCAACAGCGAAGAGATCTCCGCCGTGACTGCCTGCGGCTACGATGCCTACATGGCCATCTACTACGCCCTGGATAAGGCTCAGTCCACCGACGGCGCTACCCTGCGTGACGCTTTGGCCGCGCTGGATGTTCCCGGCCTGGTAACCGGCGACTTGAAGTTTGATGAGAACGGCGATGCCATCAAGAGCTACGCCATCATCAAGACTGCTACCACCGAGGGCTTTGTATTTGCCGATTCTGTTGCCATCGAGTAATAGCAAAAAAGCTGTAACAGCATGATGTAAAGCTACGGCTGCGCGGCGAGGGAGACCCACTGGGTTTCCCCCGCTGCGCTTGTGGCCGTTTAGAACAAACGGCATGGGTGCGGCGTTCTTTGCGAGGGTTTTGACCCGGCGATGGATGAAAGCCCCGGCAAAGGGGACCGCAGCGCCATTTTTCCCGGCATATCCTTTTTATTACGGAGGCAGTGTATATGCATGACTTTACCTACTACGCCCAGATATTGATCTCCGGATTGACCATCGGCAGCCTGTACGCGCTTATCGCCATCGGCTATACCATGGTTTACGGCATCCTGCGGCTCATCAATTTTGCCCACGGCGATATGTTCATGGTCGCGGGCTTCATCATGATCTATATCACTAGCTGGAGCAGCGGCTTTTTGGGGGCCGGCAGCATTGCTGTTGGTTTGATATTGACGCTGATCCTGACGGTGGTGCTGGGCGTGATGATAGAAAAAGTGGCCTACAAGCCGCTGCGTTCCGCCCCCCGCATGTCGGTCATGATCTCCGCCATCGGTGTCAGCTACCTGCTGCAGAACCTTTCCACCTATGTCACCGGCGGCCTGGCGCAGGCCTATCCCAATATCCCCTGGCTGCGTACCGAGATCCAGATCGGCGGCATCACCGTGCGGCGGCTGGCCATCCTCACCCCCGTGCTGACCATCCTGTTGGTCATCGCGCTGGTTATCGTGATCAAGCACACCAAGATGGGCATGGCCATGCGTGCCGTGGCCAAGGACTTTGATACCGCGCAGCTCATGGGCATCCGCATCGACCGGGTCATTTCTATCACCTTTGTCATCGGTTCGTTCCTGGCGGCGGTCGGCTCCATCCTGTATTTCAGCTACATCGGGCAGGTCAGCCCCACCATCGGCGCCATGCCGGGTCTCAAATCCTTCGTGGCGGCGGTATTCGGCGGCATTGGCTCGGTGCCCGGCGCGGTCATCGGCTCCTATATCATCGGTATCTGCGAAACATTCATCAAATCCAACCAGGATATTTCCATCTTCAGCAATGCCTTTACCTTTGCGCTGCTGATCATCATCCTCCTTATCAAGCCCAACGGCCTGTTTGGAGAGAAACTGAAGGAGAAGGTGTAAACGATGAAAAACAAGAAAACACGCAATTTGATCTGTTCCCTTCTTCTGGCGGCGGTGCTGGTGGGTGTGCTGCTGTATATCGATAACAGCCCGCTAAAAAGCTCGATGCTCTCCACCGTGCTGCAAAAGGGTGCCATTTACGCCCTGCTGGTGGTCAGCATGAACCTGCTGAACGGCTTTACCGGGCTGTTCAGCCTGGGCCAGGCAGGCTTTATGCTGCTGGGCGCCTATACCTATGCTATCCTTACCATTCCGGTGGATCAGCGTATTAATGTTTATCAGTACTTTGATGGCGGCATTGTGCAGTTCCAGATGCCCCAGATCCCGGCCCTAATCCTGGCCGGTGCGGTGGCGGCGCTGTTCGCGGCGCTCATCGGCGCGCCGGTGCTGCGGCTGAAGAGCGACTACCTGGCCATTGCCACCCTGGGTTTCGCGGAGATCCTCCGCGCGGTGATCCAATGGGAGAAGCTGGGCCCGCTGACCAACGCCTCCAACATCCTGCGCAAATTTACGGGCTATGATAGCATCCTGTTCCCGTTTATCGTTTCCGGTGTATGTATCGCCATCATCGTGCTGCTCATCAATTCCACCTACGGGCGGGCGTTCAAGGCCATCCGGGAGGATGAAATTGCCGCGGAGGCTATGGGCATCAACCTGATGAAGCACAAGATGCTTTCCTTCTGCACCAGCAGCTTTTTTGCCGGTATCGGCGGGGCACTGCTGGCCATGTTCCAGTTCAATGCCCACGCCAAAAACTTTACCACCGCCATGACCTACGAGATCCTGCTCATTGTCGTCATCGGTGGCATCGGCTCCATCACCGGCTCCATTCTGGGCTCCTTCCTGTATGTGGCGTGCAGTGAATGGTGGCTGCGTTTTTTGGATAACCCCACCATGATCGGCACCTTTAAGGTTCCGCTGCTCGGCCACGGTTTCCGTATGGTAGTGTTCTCGGTGGTCATCATGGTCATCGTGCTGTTCTACCGCCAGGGTCTGATGGGCACAAAGGAATTCAGCTGGGATGCCATCTTCGCGTTCTTTGGCAAGATTGGCCGGTTTTTCAAAAATCTGTTTGCCGGCCAAAAAGCAGTGAAAGGCGGTGCGGCAAATGAGTAACCCCGTTCTAAAGCTGGAAAATGTGACAATGCAGTTCGGCGGCGTGGTAGCCGTGGATAACCTTTCGATGGAAGTGGGCGAGGGCGAGATCGTGGCCCTCATCGGCCCCAACGGCGCCGGCAAAACCACCGCCTTTAATGTGGTGACGGGGGTCTATGCCCCCACCAACGGCTGCCTGTATCTCGATGGCAGGCCCTATCTGTGCGAGCATCCCACCGGCCGTGCCAAGCATGATTATCTCGGCAGCGATGTGGAAAAATTCGCAGGGAAGCCCACCCTGCGCAAAACGCCGGATCAGATCACCAAAATGGGCCTGGCCCGTACCTTCCAGAATATCCGTCTCTTCGGCAATCTGACTGTTTTTGAGAATGTTCTCATTGCCAAGCATATGCACGCCAAGGGTGGCTTTTTGGCGGCTACCTTCCATCTGAACGGCAAGGAGGAGACCCGGATGCGCCGGGAGGCGATGGAGCTTCTGGAGATCGTGGGTCTGGCCGAGCTGAAGGATGAAACCGCCAGCAACCTGCCCTACGGTCAGCAGCGCCGGCTGGAGATCGCGCGCGCCCTGGCCACCGATCCTCGCCTGCTCATCCTGGATGAGCCGGCGGCCGGTATGAACCCGCAGGAAACGGTGGAGCTCACCGAATTCATCCGGGAGATCCGGGAACAGTTTGATCTTTCCATCCTGCTTATCGAGCACCACATGAACCTCGTCATGGGCATTTCCGACCGCATTTATGTGCTGGAATTCGGCAAGCTGATCGCTGAGGGCATACCCGAGGCGGTCCAGATGGATCAGCGGGTCATTGACGCGTATTTGGGGGTGGATCTCGATGCTTAAAGTACAGGAATTACAGGTCAATTACGGCGGGATCCGCGCCGTAAAGAATATCTCCTTTGAGGTGCCGGATGGCAGCATCGTTACGCTGGTGGGCGCCAATGGCGCCGGCAAATCCACCACGCTGCGCACCATCGCCGGCCAGGTTAAGGCCCAGGCCGGGTCCATCACCTACAATGGCGAGGAGCTGCTGGGCAAGCCCAGCGATGAGATCGTCAAGCGGGGCATTACCCTGGTGCCGGAGGGCCGGCGGGTTTTCCCCGATATGACGGTGCTGGAGAATATGAAGATCGGCGCCTACCTGCGTCATGATAAGCTGGATGACGATATCGAGTGGTGCTATGAGCTGTTCCCCCGCCTGAAGGAGCGCCACTGGCAGCTGGCCGGGACCCTTTCCGGCGGCGAGCAGCAGATGCTGGCCGTGGCCCGCGCCCTGATGAGCCGTCCCAAGCTGATGATGATGGATGAGCCCTCCCTGGGACTGGCCCCCCTCATCGTGCGGGATATCTTCCAGATCATCCGGGAGATCAATAAGCAGGGTGTTACCATCCTGCTCATCGAGCAGAACGCCAATATGGCCCTGCACACCGCCGACCGCGGCTATGTAATGGAAACCGGCGAGATCATTCTGGAGGGCGCGGGACGCGAGCTCCTGGAAAACCCGGTCATCCGTGAGGCATACCTCGGCAAATAAATATTCCCCTGCGGGCTTTTATCCGCGGGGGATTTTTTTGATAAGGGACCTTGCAAAAACGCCGGGAAATGGTATGATTATTCCAAAGAGAGGAAAGGGGGAGGGGCCCAATGTCACCGATCGAGCGGAATGAAACCTATACCAAATGGGAGCAGGATGCCATCACCATGCTGCTTTTGCACCTGTGTGCGCTGCTCATCTGCTTGTATTTGGGGGAGATGGGCTACGCCAAGGATACCGCACCGGTCATCTTTGTGCTGGCAGTATTTCTCACCGGCTTTTTTACCAATGGCTACCTGTGGAGCCTGCTCGGCTCGCTGCTTTCGGTCTTTGTGGTCAATTACTTTTTTACCGAGCCCTTTTCCAAGCTGAGCTTTTCCGGCCCCGGCTATCCCATCACCTTTGTAACGCTGTTTGTGGTGGGTATCCTCACCAGCGCCATGACAATACGCAGCCGTGACCAGCAGCGCCTGAGGGCCGAAAACGAAAAGGAACGCACCCGGGGCAACCTGCTGCGGGCGGTCAGCCACGATCTGCGCACCCCCCTTACGGCCATTTCAGGGGCCATCAATACCGTGCTGGAGCAGCAGGATACTCTGCCGCCCGAGAAGCAATGGGAGCTGCTGCGAAGCGCCGAGGAGGAATCGGAGTGGCTCATCCACATGGTGGAAAACATGCTGACCATCACCCGGCTGAACGGTGATGGAGAAACCAGGCTCATCACCCAGCCAGAGGCGGTGGAAGAGGTGATGGCGGGCGCGGCGGCCAAGTTCCGCCGGCGGTACCCCAATTTTGCCGTGCAGGTGACCGCCCCCGATGAACTGCTGCTGGTCCCGATGGATGCCACCTTGATGGAGCAGGTACTGTTGAATCTGCTGGAAAACGCCGCCCTGCACGGGGGTAGAGTAAAGAACATCACCCTGACAGCCCGCCGCCGGAATGACAAGGCGGAGCTCCGGGTGGAGGATGACGGCGTGGGGCTGGATAGCCACGGCCTGGAAAATGTTTTTGATGGGATGCGCACCCGCGCGGAGCAAACCAGCAGCGACCGCCGCAATATGGGCATCGGCCTGACGGTGTGCCGTACTATAGTAAATGCCCATGGCGGGCAGATCACCGCCGCCAACCGCCCGCAGGGGGGCGCCAGCTTTTGCATCACGCTGCCGCTGGCGGAAATAGAGGAGGAAGAACATGATGAATAAGATCCTGATCGTCGAGGACGAATTTTCCATCAGCAATTTTATGAAAACCGTGCTGGAGGGCGATGGCTACACCGTGGAGGTGGCTACCTGTGCCGCCCAGGCCCGTGCGGCGCTGGAAAAGATGGAGTTTAGTGCCATGCTGCTGGATCTGGGCCTGCCGGATGCCGATGGGCTGGAGCTGCTGCGGGAGCTGCGGCAGCGCTATGGCCTGCCGGTCATCGTGGTCTCCGCCCGCACCGAGGAAAGCGAAAAGGTGGCCGCCCTGGATAGTGGCGCCGACGACTATATCACCAAGCCGTTCGGCTCCCCGGAGCTGCTGGCCCGCATCCGGGCAGCGCTGCGCCGGGCCGGGCCCGCCGCCAATCTTTCCGCCTTTACCACCGGCGAGCTGACCATCGACTATGATAAGCACCTGGTCACATTGGCCGGGCAGCCGGTGCACCTCACCGCCAATGAATACCGCCTGGTGGAGCTCTTGAGCCGTAGCGCGGGCAAGGTGCTCACCTACGATCGCATCAGCGAGGCCATGTGGGGCGATGCCGCCGGCGGCAACAGCCAGCTGCTGCGGGTCAATATGGCCAATATCCGCCGTAAGCTGGAGCAGAACCCCGCCGAGCCGCAGTATATCCTCACCGAGATCGGTGTGGGCTACCGCATGAAGGAGCCGGGCTGACCTCTAAAACAAAGCCCCCTACCCAAAGCGGATAGGGGGATATTTTGCGCTGTTTACAGGCTTTCGTGGCTTTCCTCCCGGCAGCAGGTGATGTTTAGGTTGCCGTTGCGGCAGCGCAGCTCATCCAGGAACACCTTGGGGACCGGCTCCTGCCGCAGGGTGATGCGGTAGCGCAGCTCGTACAGGGTGCCCATGTTGGTGGTTTTCACCTTTTCCAGCGTGTGGGCGGTGGTGTAGCGCTCAAACAGGTCATCAAACAGCCCGTCATAATCCAGGTCCTCCGGAATGGTGATCTTCAAGATCCGTCCGGCATCCTCCTTTTGGCCGAAGCGCAGCGCGGTAAGCGCCAGCATGGCTCCGGCCAGGATGAGGAACAGCAGCGCCGCCAGCCCCACATACCCCATGCCGGTGGCCAGGCCAATGGCCATAGCCAGGAAAATGGCGGCGATCTCCCGGGCGGTACCCGGCGCGGAACGGAACCGCACCAGGCTGAAGGCACCTGCTACGGCAATGCCGGCCCCGATGCTGCCGTTGACCAGCATAATGACCGCCTGCACCACCGCCGGCAGGATCGCCAGCGTGACGGCAAGGCTTTGGGTGCTGCGGCTGCGGTAGCCAGCCACCAGCGCGGTGCCCACCCCCAGCAGCAGAGAAACTCCCGTGCAGATCAGAAAAGATGTCAGTGTCAGTTCGGTCCCTAATATCGAGTTAAGCACAGCGATGCGCCTCCTTTGAATCATTCATCCGCGCGGGGGCATTGGCCTCCCGGCACATCTCTTTGTAACAAGCGCCGTATTTCGAAAACGAGGCGGGATAAATATACTGAGCGGAAAGCGCCCGGCACAGCCACAGAGGGCAGGCTCCGGGGATCTTGACCTCCATCAGGATCTGATCCTCCGGCAGCAGGCGTTTACCGTCATCGCCCATGTCCAGCGTCAGGCGATCGCGCCGCCAGCGGATGTTCCGATCAAATGTGATCCGCAGCGCCGGGTCTTCGGTGCCCGCCCAAGCGGTACGGTCATAGCCGATATACATGCGGGGCATGGTATCGTAAAAGCGCTGGAACCATTGCAGCTCCTGCCCGATCTGCCCCCATTCGGCCGGGGCGGTTTCGGTGCGCAGGAAACGCTCCGCCTGGGGCAGGGGTGCGGTGACCCGGCGCTTATACACCACGCCGCCGCATTTCTTTTTCAGCTCCACAAAGACCTTATCTCCCGCCTTTGGCACGCCGTAGCAGCGGATGCGCAGCTTTTCTTTATAGGCGGGCTTTTCCAGCGAGGCCCGGATGAGCCGGAAATTATCGGTATCGCAGTAGATGTTGCCGATGGCGTATTCGCCGTAGCGGTCGGCGGTCATGTGCTGGCGCATTTCACCCAGCATTGTTTCCGCCTGCGCGGGGGAGATAAAGTATTTCTTTTCGATGCGCTGGAAGCTGTATTGTGTTCCGTTTGCCATATCGGGCACCCCTTTCTGTGATGGATGCCCATAGTGTAAAGCCGCCGCCTAAAGATTGACTAAAGGAAAAAACTTTTTTTCTTTAGCTTTTCTTTAGCGCCCGGCTTTATTATGGTATCATTGACTGAAGGGAGGAACCAAATATGAAACGCAAATACCATATCCTATCCATTATCATAAGCGCCGCACTGCTGGCCGGGTGCCTTTCCGCCTGCGGCGAAAGCGGCACCATCGGAGGCAGCTCCTCCGATGAAAACACGGCGGCCACCGTGACCGGCGGGGATGCCGCCACCACCCCGGATACCACCGCCGATGTGGAGGCCCCCGATGTAAGCGGTGCCACCACCATCGCCCTTTCCGGGCAGTCGGCGACCGCTACCGGCACCGGCGCGGAAGTGACAGACGGCATGGTGACCATCACGGCGGGCGGTACCTATGTGGTCACCGGCACCATGACCGAGGGCCGCATCCTTGTAAATGCCCCCAAAGAGGAAGTGACCCTGGTGCTGCAGGATGCCGCCATTACCTGCTCCACCGGCAGCCCCCTGTATGTCTATAAGTCCAAGGCCACCACACTTTACCTGCCGGAAGGCACCGCCTCCACCCTGACCGACGGCACGGACTACACCTTTAGCGACAGCTACTCTTCGGCGGAGGAGGAAGAGCCCAACGCCTGCCTCTACTCCAAGTCCGACCTGGTGATTGCGGGCAGCGGCAGCCTGACGGTCAATGCCAACTATAATAATGGTATCACCGGCAAGGATACCCTCTTCATCCAAAAGGCCTCCGTCACCGTCAACGCCGTCAATCACGGCATCAACGGCAAGGATAGTCTGACCATCAAGGATGCTGACATCACCGTCACCAGCGGCGGGGATGCCCTGCGCTCCACCAATGACAGCGATACCACCCTGGGCTATCTCGTCATCACCGGCTCCGCGCTCAAACTCACCGCGGGCGAGGACGGCATCCAGGCGGAGACCACTCTGACCATCAGCGGCGGCACCGCCACCGTGACCACCGCGGGCGGCGCGGGTCAAAGCATCTCCGATGACACCAGCGCCAAGGGCCTCAAGGCCGGGACGCAGGTCACCGTTACCGGCGGTACCTTCCAGCTCAATTGCTGCGATGACGCCATCCACTCCAATGGCGATGTCACCATCTCCGGCGGCAGCTTCACCATCGCCACCGGCGATGACGGCATGCATGCCGATGATACCCTCTCCATCTCCAGCGGCACCATTGATATCACCCGCAGCTACGAGGGCCTGGAGGGCGCCAAGGTGCTCATCTCCGGCGGCAAGATCTCCATCGTCGCCAGCGATGACGGCATCAATGCCGCGGGCGGCAGCGATCAAAGCGGCTCTGGCGGCTTCGGCTTCGCGCCGGATTCCTTCGGCGGCTCCGGGGATTACCTCATCCGTATCTCCGGCGGCGTGGTCACTGTCAATGCCTCCGGCGACGGCATCGATTCCAACGGTGATATCGAAGTGACCGGTGGGGAACTGTACATCAGCGGCCCCACCTCCAATGGCGATGGCACCATCGACTGCGACGGCAGCGCTACTATCACCGGCGGCATCGTGGTCGCGGCCGGCTCCACCGGCATGGCGGAAAACTTCGGCACCGCCTCCACCCAGGGCAGCATCCTGGTCAATCTCTCCGGCTCCGCCGGCCAGACCATCACCCTAAAGGATTCCGACGGCAACATTCTTGCCAGCTTCACCCCCGCCAAGGCCTTCGGCTGCGTGGTCGTCAGCGCTCCCGGCGTGGCACAGGGCGGTACCTATACCATCGCCGCGGGCGGCGCCAGCACCACCGTCACCATGGAAAGCCTCATCTACGGCAGCGGTATGGGCGGCTTCGGCGGTATGGGCGGCGGTATGGGCGGCCCCGGCAATATGGGCGGCGGCCAGCAGCCCCCGCAGGGCGGTATGGGCGGCCCTGGCAACCGCGGCTGATTTCCATTCCCCCAATAAAAGCACCTGTCACACGGCAGGTGCTTTTCCCGCTTTTGGGGAAAAGCCCCTTTACGGCCGGGCGCCAAAATGGTATGGTAAAGGGGAGAGGAGGCGATAGCCGTGCAAAATGCCGAAATGGAGCAGATCCTGGCCCTGATGAACCAGTACGCTGCGGTGCTTATCACCCTGAACGAGCGTGGGGTCATCCGCACCTACAATAGCCCCGTAGGGGATTTTGCGGAATGGCTGGTTTCGCAAAAGCTGGGCCTTCGCCTGGAGAAAAACTCCGCCCGTGGGCTGGATGCCACCGGGAGCGATGGCCTGCGCTATCAAATAAAGTGCCGCTGGGAGCGCACCGATTTTCCCACCCCGCAAAGCCGGGAGTTGGGGGTTATCCGCAGCCTGGAGAAAAACCAGTTTGATTTTCTCATCGCTGTCATCTTTGATAGCCACTTTCAGGTCCGGGCGGCTTATCAGATCCCGCACGAGATCATCCCCCGGTATGCGGTCTACCGCCGCCATGTCAATGGCCATATCCTGCTGGCGGATGGTCCCATCCTGCGGGATCCCGCCACAAAGGATATCACCCACCTGCTGCGGTAAGCGGCATGCATTTACACCGGGAAAGTTCACGCTTTTCTCCTTGTACCGCGCGCGGTTTCCTGCTATACTATGGTCAAAAGGGGCAGCGCCCCTAAAAATGTGTGACAGGAGGATTTTATAATGGGCTTGTTTGATAAAAGACCCCCTTGCGCCATCTGCGGCGGCAAGGTAAAGGGGCTGCTTCCGTGGAAGATCGAAGGGAACTACATCTGCGATGATTGCCACGGCGTCATTGATGCGCAGAACGGTAATGACTTTACGATGGAACAGTTTTTGAAATACCGGGATTTCCGGGAGCAGAATCAGGCACTCCGGGAGCAGTTCCGGGTGGATGAGATCGTCGAATTCGGCTTCCTCAGCGAAAAATTCGTGTTCGATTATGAGCACAGCCTGTTCTGCATGGATAAGAACCTGAATAAGACCATCTTCCATGGCAGTGAGTTAAAGTCCTTCATGATCAGCGAGGACGGCGCCCCCCTGCTGGAGGGCAGCGCCAAGGGCTTTATTCACCACGAAAGCCGGGTCCCCCAGCGCATTGATGAGCTGCTGCCCCAGGTCAATCAGATGCTCATCCAGCGGCAGATGCAGGAATCGATGGAGCGCCTGGCCAACCGGGATAAGGAGGTCCGCCCCAGCTATACCAGCATCGATATCCCCGAGCCATTCAAGAAATTCTACATCAAGCTGTACCTTCAGCATCCCTATTGGAGCCTTTACGAGTTTGAGCGCACCGGCCCCGTCATCATCGGCGATGTCCCGGATCTGAACCAGTACCGCATCGAGTACAATGAGAGCGTCCAGCACCTGGAGACCCTGGCCAATGCTTTGGCCAAAGTAGCGGGCTTCCCGCAGGAAAGCGCCGCTCCCGGCCAGACCGTTGCCACCGCGGCTGTTGCGGCTGCTGCGGCCGCTGCGACCGCCCCCACCGATGCCGTCGCCGAGATCAAGAAGTACAAGGATCTCCTCGATTCCGGCATCATCACCGAAGAGGAATTCACCGCCAAGAAAAAGCAGCTCATGGGTATCTAAACAGAAAAAAACCGGGAAGTGATTCCCGGTTTTTGTCTTATGGTGGCGGTACATTCCCCATGGCGCCGAAAAGAAAAAGACGCCCCGTTGCATTCTATAAACTGTCCCATCGGAGGGAAGGATAGTGTGAAAGGAAACCGTTAGGGTTTCCTTTCGCGTTTCATCAGGGCACAAACTAACCCCTTGCACAGGCTTTCTGCTCCCCCTGGCACCAAAAAGAAAAAGACGCCCCATTGCATTCTATAAACTGTCCCCATCGGAGGGAAGGATAGTGTGAAAGGAAACCGTCAGGGTTTCCTTTCGCGCTTCATCAGGGCACAAACTAACCCCTTGCACAGGCTCTGCGTTCCCCTCGGCACCAAAAAGAAAAAGACGCCCATGGGCGTCTTTTTCTTTTTGGTGCCGGTGGTGGGACTCGAACCCACACGGTATCGCTACCAACGGATTTTGAGTCCGTCACGTCTGCCATTCCATCACACCGGCCCATAACGAAACTATTATACCGAAAACCGCCGCCAATTGCAAGCACTAATGCCACAAACCTGCCGCAAATGGCCGAATTTCCTCTTCCCACAGCGCCCACAGCGCCGTGCCGCCCCACAGCAGCAGCCGCCCCGTCCCCGGCAGCGCCGTAAAATCCTTTGCCAGCTCCCGGCCCCACCGGGCGTAGGGCAGTTGTCCCGCCCGCCCTAGCAGCGTAAATTCCACCACACCGTCCCCCGGGGTAATGGCCGCGAAAGCCTGTCCGCACCGGGTCTCTGCCGCCATCACATCGGCCACCCGCCACAGGCCGGCCCCGCCGCCCAGCAGCACCAGCGCCACCAGTAGCGCCGCCCATTTGCGCCGCCGCAGATACCGTTTTTGCACAGTCCGTTTTTTTCGTCCCATTTATCTTCCTCCCGCTTTCCTTCATTTTCCCGGCGCCGTTCCCCTTTTTATCCATGCGCAAAAAGGAACGCTCTCCCCGGCAAGAATTCACTCCGCCCTGCCGCTTATCACCTCGGCAATGACCGGCGCGATGAGCTCGGCAGTGTACTGCGCTTCCTCCATAGTATTCCCGTTCGTCCCGAATTCTAACAGCAGCGCCCCGTCGGAACAGGCATAATTGTAGGACCGGCTGCAAAAAAAGATGGGTCGGCACAGCCCGGGGTATTTTTCTTCGATCGCCGCCGCCAGCGCCGCCGCAAAGCGGAAATTCTCCCGCCAGCTTGGCAGGTCCAGCGTGCCGTCATCGTAGGGCGCTATGATCATCAGCTGCGCCGCCTTTTTGCCGTTTATCACCGCCACCGTTTTGGCAATACTGGTATCGCTGTAAAGAATGGCGTCCCGGTGAATATCCAGCAGCACCCGCAGCCCGGGGTAGTTCTTCTGGTAGCTCTTTATCGTCTCTGTACTGCGGATGTAGGCTCCCGTGTAGGCCGGGTTATCGTGTTGGGTGGCATCGTGCAGTACCGCCAGCCCCGCCTGCTCCAGCCCGGAGGCCAGCACATCCCCTACCGCCACCATGTTGTTTTGGTTATCGGTATCCCGCCAGGTGTTCCGGGTATCAAAGTAAGGGCTGTCATACAGCTCATAGCTTTCGGTCGCATGTGTGTGGAACAGCAGGAGCTGTGGTCCCTTTTCTTTGGGACTCAGCGTTACCCTGTTGGGGGTGGCCAGCACCTTCTGTACCTCGGCTGCCGTCAGCTTGGTGTAGTTCCTTATCCAGATGTTATCCCACCGCACATAGGCTGGGCTGTCCTCCCCTGTCATGGTCAGCTCGGTCACCGTACCTCGGTATTCCTCCGGCACCTCCGGTATTTCAGCAGGGATCTCCGGCTCCTGCGGGTCGGGCTCGGCAGCCGGTTCCTGCGGTTCTTCCGGTAGGGGGGCAGGCTCCAGCTCAGCCGCGTAGCGTTCCCGCAGCGTTTCCAGCGCCCCAGCCGGCATATCCAGCACCGTGGTAAAAAGCGCCGCCTTTTGCAGCAGCGCCACTGCCGCCGGCTCCAGCCGCGGCCACAGCAGGGTCACCGCGCCAATGGAAAGCATCATCAGGCCGCCGCGCAGCAGCGGGGAAGGTCTTCGCTTCTTCACAGGGTCTCTTCCTTTCCTTTTTTGACATACCCGGCAGCTCCTCCCCCATGGCGGGTTGGGCCATCCGCTTCCCGGGGCCGCCCGTTCCGGGCGCCCCCTCACCGCTCCGGCCCGCCCCGCCGCAGCAGGGGGACGGTCCGCTGCCCCGCCGGGGGGAGGGCTTTTCCTTCTACCCTCTATATCTATTCACCCCACCCGCAAAAAATAAGTGACATCCCGCATCATGGTTGGTATAATAAACAGGAATGAACCAAAGCCGCCGGTTTTCCGGCCCGCTTCTCCGCCGCTTTCTGCAAACCGCGGCCCTGCGGGCCGCTTTCCCGCCGCAACCCCATCCCCAAAGGAGGTACTCCCCATGATGACCGATATCGAAATCGCCCAGTCCACCCCGCTTTGCCCAATAGCGGAAATCGCCGCCAAAGCCGGCATCCCCGCCACGGCTGCCGAACCCTACGGCAGCAATAAGGCCAAGATCACCGAGGACTTTCTGCGGCAGCGGGAGGGCAAGCCCCAGGGCAAGCTCATCCTTGTTACCGCCGTCAACCCCACCCCCGCCGGGGAGGGCAAAACCACTACCTCCATCGGGCTGGCGCAGGCCCTGTGCCGCTTAGGAAAAAACGCCATCGTCACCCTGCGGGAACCCTCCCTCGGCCCCGTGTTCGGTCTCAAGGGCGGCGCCGCGGGCGGCGGCTACTCCCAGGTGCTCCCCATGGAGGAGATCAACCTGCACTTTACCGGCGATATCCACGCCGTCACCGCCGCCAATAACCTCCTTTCCGCCCTCATCGATAACCACATCCATCAGGGCAATGCCCTGCGGCTCGATCCGGAACGCATCGTGTTCCGCCGCTGCATGGATATGAACGACCGCTCCCTGCGCAAAATCGAGATCGGTCTGGGAGGTAAAGCCAACGGCACCCCCCGCTTCGATGGTTTCCAGATCAGCGTCGCCAGCGAGGTCATGGCTATTCTGTGCCTTGCCAAAGACCTGAAAGACCTGCGGGAGCGGCTGGGCCGCATCCTTGTGGGCTACACCGTGGAGGGCAAACCGGTCTTTGCCCACGATCTCCAGGCCGAGGGCGCCATGGCCGCCCTGCTGCGGGAGGCCCTGCGGCCCAACCTGGTGCAGACGCTGGAGCACACTCCCTGCCTGATGCACGGCGGCCCCTTCGCCAATATCGCCCATGGCTGCAATTCGGTGCGGGCCACCCGGCTGGCGCTCACCCTGGCCGATTACACCGTGACCGAGGCCGGCTTCGGCAGCGATCTCGGCGCCGAAAAATTCTTCGATATCAAATGCCCCGCGGCGGGAATTACCCCGGCGACCGCCGTTTTGGTGGTCACCGTGCGGGCGCTGCGCTACAATGGCGGCTGCGATAAGGAAAGCTGCCGCACCCCCAATGCCCCGGCCGTCGCGGCGGGCCTGTGCAACCTGACCGCCCATGTGGAAAACCTGCGGCAGTACGGTGTGCCGGTGGTGGTCGCCATCAATCGCTTCCCGGATGACCTGCCGGAGGAGCTGGCCCTCATCCAGGCGGAATGTGACCGGCTGGGCGTGCGCGCGGCTCAAAGCGAGGTCTTTGCCAAAGGCGGTGCGGGCGGCCTGGAACTGGCGGAAGCGGTGCTGGCTGCCTGCCGGGAGCCGGGTCACTTTGCTCCCATTACCACCCCCGCCATGCCCCTGCGGGAGAAAATCGAAACCATCGCGCAAAAGGTTTACGGCGCCGCCGCCGTGGAATACAGCCCCGAAGCGGAAGAGCAGCTGGCGCAGATGGCCGCCCTCGGTCTGGAATACGCCCCCGTCTGCATCGCCAAAACCCAGTACTCCCTCAGCGATAACGCCAAGTTGCTGGGCCGTCCGCAGGGCCACGCCCTGCATATCCGGGGCCTTACCGCCAGCTGCGGCGCGGGCTTCGCGGTTGCGCTGGCCGGCAGCGTCCTCACCATGCCGGGCCTGCCCGCCCATCCCGCCGCCATGGATATCTCCCTGACCGACGACGGCCGCATCACCGGCCTGTTCTGATATCGGCTCCTGCAAGATTCGGGCCCCGCCCTGTTCCCAAAGCCCGCCGCAGCCGGCAAATAGCAGGAACGCCCCTCGCCCTCTCTGCTTACCCCCAATTTTCGTTGACTTTCCCCCCGGGGTATGATAGACTATCAAAAGGCATAAAGCCCAAAAAAAGAAGAACCAAAAATCAGGAGGACACTACAATGAAAAAATGGCTCGCGCTGCTGCTGGCCGCTATGATGGCTCTCGCCCTCGTGGCCTGCGGCGATACCCCCGCAAACAACGATAACGACAACAAGGATAACGATACCAAGACCGAGGAATTTGCCCGCGGCAGCTGGGATGGCAATGTCTATACCAATGATTCTCTCAATCTTACCGTCACCGTCCCCGATGGCTGGAAGATCGCTACCGATGAGGAGTTGGCGGCCATCATGGGCATCACCATCGATAGCCTGACTGAGCAGGGCGTCTCCGAGGAATTCCTCAAGGCCCAGAACACCTACGAAATGATGGCGCAGGACCCCACCAATGGCTCCAATGTCATCGTCATGGCGGAAAATCTCACTGTTTCTGTCGGCGGCACCTCCTACGATGAAGAGGCTTATTCCAATGTCATCATCAATACCCTGCCCGAGGAATCCGGCTATGAATTCGCCGATCCTAAGACTGTCACCATCGGCGGCCGGGATTACTATCTCCTGCAGTGCACCGCCGGGGAAGGCACCCTGGGTCAGGATTTCCTGTTCACCCGCATCGGCAACCACATGGTTTCCGTCATTCTTTCCTATTCCCCCGTGCTTGTCGATAACGCCGATATGCTGGCGATGCTCGGCATCAAATAAGCAATTTATCCAAAAGCTGTCCCGTTTCCGGGGCGGCTTTTTTGCGGGCCATCCGGCCATTTTTCCTGTCCCGGCCTTTTCAAAGGGACAGCAAAATGGTATAATATCATGAAAACATTTTAGAGGAATGCGCAGAGCTGGGAGACGGGCCCCGGCTCCGCGTTCCCACCCCCATCACCCGAAAGGAGGCCCCGCCATGCTTACCGTCCTTCGCCGCCTGTTCCGCCGCATCGATGCGGTGGTGCTTTGCTGCGCACTGGGGCTCTCTGCCTTCAGCGTGGTGCTGCTGCTCGGCATCCAGCAGATGGGCGTCATCGGCCGCCGGACCGTGCTGATGCAGGTCGTTGCCGCCGGGCTGGGCTTTATAGCTGCCATGGTGCTGGCCCACCTCGATTACGAGCAACTGGGCAGCTGGTGGAAATTCTATGTCCCCGTCGCGGTCGTTTTGATGCTGCTTACCTTTACCCCTCTGGGCCAAACCCGCACCGATTCCATCGAAACCAACCGTAGCTGGCTCAATCTTGGCTTCACCACCATCCAGCCCGCGGAATTCCTCAAGATCGCCTTCATCCTCTCACTGGCCTATCACCTGTCAAAGGTTGGCGCCTCCCTCAATGGCAGTAAGACGCTGCTGCGGGTGGGGGCCCACGCCATCTTCCCGGTGCTGCTCATCCTGCTGCAAAAGGACTGGGGCGTGGCTCTGGTCATGCTCTTCATCGTGGTGGTCATGCTCATCATGGCCGGGCTTTCCTGCCGGTGGATTTTGCTGGGATGCGCCGCCGCGGTGGTCTTTGCCCCACTGGCCTGGTTCTTCCTGCTGGATGACTATCAGAAAATTCGGTTCGTTCTGCTAAAGAACCCCGAAGCCTATGCCCTGGGACAGGCCTACCAGCAGCTACAGGGCCGCATCTCCTTCGGCTCGGGGCAGCTCTTCGGTATCGGCATTTTCAGCCCGGATCACCGCTATGTCCCCGATATGTACAATGATATGATCTTCACCTTCATCGGGGAATCGGTCGGCTTTTTGGGCGCATTGGCGGTGCTGCTGGTGTATGGCCTGCTGCTGGGGCGCATCCTCCGCATTGGATTGCGGTGCAGCAGCCGCATGGGCCGTTTGGTCTGCGCCGGGGTCTTTGCCATGCTCGCCGCCCAAATCATGATCAATGTCGCCATGTGCCTGATGGTCGGCCCCTCGGTGGGCGTTACCCTGCCGCTTTTGTCGGCAGGCGGCAGCTCGGTGCTCTCGGCCTATTTGGGGCTGGGCCTGGTGCTTTCGGTCCGCCACGGAGAGAAAACAACGATGTTCAGCTAAGGAGGCTTTTTTATGGGTAAAAAACGCTTTGTCGTCCTCGCAAGTGAGGGCTCCGGCTTTTCCAACGCCATGCAGGAAATTGTGAATACCGAAACCGGCGCGCATTACCTCACCTGGCAGTCCGGCTACGCCGGCGGCATCACCCCGCTGCTGGGCGCCGATGGCAAGCCCGTTATCACCGCCCGGGGAATGGAGTACGATAAATGACCGTGACTATCACCACCCACAGCCCGGCCCAAACGCAGGCGCTGGCCGAGCGGCTGGCAAAGCTGCTGCGCCCCGGCGATGTGCTGGCCTATACCGGCCCCATGGGCGCCGGAAAAACCACCTTTACGGTGGGCCTGGCCCGGGGCCTGGGCAGCAGTGATTGGGTCTCCAGCCCCACCTTTGCCCTGGTGCAGGAATACCGCGGCCCAGTGCCGCTCTGCCACTTCGATTTTTACCGCATCACCGGGGTGGATGACCTGTATGCCACCGGCTTCTTCGACTACCTGGACGGCACCCGTGTGCTGGCGGTGGAATGGAGCGAGCGGATCCCCGATGCCCTGCCGGAGGGAGCCATCCGCATCCGCTTTGAGCCGCTGGAAAACGATTGCCGCCGCATCACCATTTCCACCCCCGCCGGCGATGACCGGCTGGCTGCCCTGCCCACCTAACGGGGCAGCGCGCAGCCCCTGTCCATTGAATCATGAAACCAAGCCGAAAGGGGAGACCATGTAAAATGCTGTTGTTCTCACTGGAATGCTCCGCCGCCGCGGCCTCCGCTTCTCTGTACCGGGAGGGGAAGCTTTTGGGCGAGGAATTCCTCAATGTTCCCCAAACCCACAGCGTTACCCTGCTGCCCATGGCCAAAAGCCTGCTGGAGCATACCGGCATCTCCCCCGCCCAGATCGATTACTACGCCGTCAGCCGGGGGCCCGGCTCCTTTACCGGGCTGCGCATCGGCATCGCCGCCATCAAGGGGCTGGCCTTCCCCGATGACACCCCCTGCATCGGCGTTTCCACCCCGGAGGCCATCGCCTATGGCCTGCTGGGCTTTGAGGGGACCGTTATCCCCATGATGGACGCCCGCTGCGGGCAGGTGTATACCGCCCTGTTCCAGGGCAAAGACGGCCGCCTGACCCGCCTGAGCGAGGATGAGGCCCTGCCCCTGAGCGAACTGAAGGAGAAGCTGAAAAGCTGCACCGGCCCGCTGTGGCTCTGCGGTGATGGCGCCCATTTGGGGCTTGCCGCCTGGGGGGAGGAGCTGCCGGTGCGGATGGCTCCGGCGCATCTCTGCTGCCAAAGGGCCTCCGCGGTGGGCCTGGCTGCCATGCAGCATTTAGGGGAGGCAGTTTCCCCGGCGGCCTTAGTGCCCTGCTATCTCCGCCCGGCCAATGCCATGACCCTGGCCGAACGGCAGAAAAAAGCCGAGTAAAAAACCGCCTCTTTTCGTGCTCGTCAGGGCGCAATCCACCAAGACCACCCCGCCCCCAAAAAGCCGGGCATTTGCCCCAGGATCCGCCCCGGGCGCCCGCGTAAACCAGGTAAATTTTACACCAAAGGAGTGTTGTGATATGAAGATCGTCATAGGCTGCGACCACGCCGCCTTGACCCTGAAGGACGCCGTAAAGGCGCATCTGCTGGAACTGGGCCACGAGGTCAAGGATTTCGGCATCTACCAGGCCGGTGAAAAGTGCGATTACCCCGAAAAGGCCGCCGAGGTGGCCCGCTATCTGCGGGACGGAAACGCCGAGAGAGGAATTCTCATCTGCGGTACCGGCGTGGGGATGTCCATCGCCGCCAATAAGGTGAAGGGTATCCGGGCCTGCTGCTGCTCCGATACCTTCAGCGCCCGCATGACAAGAGCCCACAATGACGCCAACATCCTCACCTTCGGGGAGCGTGTGGTGGGGCAGGGCTTGGCTATGGAGCTGGTCGATGCCTTTTTGACCACAGAATTTGAGGGCGGCCGCCATCAGCGCCGGGTGGATCTCATCACCAAGCTGGAGCAAGAGGAAAACAGCTGATTTAACCTATTCAGTCACTACACAACCATTGCCGATAGAATCACAGGAGGAAAAAACATGTCTCAGACCTTTGAACCCCAGATCCTCAATCATCCCCTCATCCAGCACAAGATCTCCCTGATGCGCAAAAAGGAGACCGGCAGCAAGGACTTCCGGGAGCTGGCCAGCGAAGTAGCCACCCTGATGTGTTACGAAGCCACACGGGATCTTCCCCTCAAGGAAGTCACAGTGGAGACCCCCATCTGCCGCTGCAAGACCAAAATGATCGCCGGACGGAAGCTTGCCATCGTTCCCATTCTGCGGGCGGGCCTTGGCATGGTGGATGGCATGCTGACCCTGATCCCTGCCGCCAAGGTGGGCCACATCGGCCTGTACCGGGATGAGGAGACCGCCAAGCCCATCGAGTATTTCTGCAAGCTGCCCTGTGATATCAGCGAGCGGGAGGTCATTGTGGTGGACCCCATGCTGGCCACCGGCGGCAGCGCCATCGATGCCGTTTCCATGATCAAAAAGCACGGCGCCGCCAACATCAAGTTTATGTGCATCATCGCCGCCCCGGAGGGCCTTGCGGCCTTTGGAAAAGTACACCCCGATGTCAAGGTGTATGTCGGCGTGCTGGATGAAAAGCTGAACGATCGTAACTACATTGTGCCGGGTCTCGGCGATGCCGGTGACCGCATTTTCGGTACCAAGTAAAATCAATCGCAGGGGGAGGGGAAGCGGTACTTTCCCTCCCTTTTCGGGTTTTAGCAGGGGGCAGGGCCCGGGCCGCAGGCCGCCCCGGCTTCGCCGGGGCCAGCGGGCGAAGCCCGCTGAGGCCGTCCGGAGGACGGCCTGGCCTGCGGCCCGGCACCCTCGCCCCCGCTAAAGCCCATCCGAGGAGTAAACTATGCCAACAGAGCTGTACGAAAATTTAGAGGCCCCCAAGAAGGCGGTACTGGCCGCCGTGGATACCGGGGAGTATGATGTGGAAACCTCGCTGGAGGAGCTGCGGGAGCTGGCCAGAACGGCCGGCTACCCGGTGGTGGGCACCGCTACCCAAAAGCTGCAAAGTCCTGTGGCGGCCACCTTTATGGGCAGCGGCCGACTGCTGGAGCTGAAGGAGTACCTGGAAGCGGTGGAGGCCGACCTCATCATCTTCGATGAGGAGCTTTCCCCGGCGCAGCTGAGGAATATCGAGGAGCTGTGCGACTGCCCGGTGCTGGACCGCACCATGCTCATTCTGGATATCTTTGCGGCCCGGGCCGCCAGCGGCGAGGGTAAATTACAGGTGGAGCTGGCCCGGCTGCAATACCAGCTGCCCCGCTTGGCGGGCCGCGGGGTGCAGCTTTCCCGGCAGGGCGGCGGCGGGACCGGCGGGACCGGTGCCCGCAGAGGGGCCGGTGAATCCAAGATGGAAGTGGACCGCCGCCACATCCGCCGCAGAATAGACGCCCTAAAAACCGAATTGGCCGCCCTGGCACGCCGCCGGGAACAGAGAAGAACCCGCCGTAAAAAAGACGGCGTGACCACGGTGGCCATTGTGGGCTACACCAATGTGGGGAAATCCACCCTGCTGAACACCCTGACCCAGGCCGGGGTGCTGGCGGAGGATAAGCTCTTTGCCACGCTGGACCCGACTGCCCGGGCGCTGGAGCTGCCGGACGGACGAAAGGTCATGCTCATTGATACCGTGGGTTTGGTGAGGCGGCTGCCCCACCAGCTGGTGGAGGCCTTCCATTCCACGCTGGAGGAGGCGGCCAGTGCCGATCTCATTCTCAGCGTCTGCGATATCACCAGCCCGGAGCTGCTGGAACAGCGTGCCGTGACGGAACGGCTGCTGGAGGAGCTGGGGGTGGAGGGCACACCGGTCATCACCGTGCTGAACAAGTGCGATGCCGCCCCTGATGCCAAAAATGAGCCCTATAAGGGCTGCGTCCGCATCTCGGCAAAGACGGGCTACGGCTTGCCGCGGCTGCTGCAAACCATCGCCGAAACGCTGCCGCCCCAAAGGATCCGCTGCCGGCTGTGCCTGCCCTATGCCGAAGGCGCCCTGCTGCACCGGCTGGAGGAGCAGGGACAGATCTTCAGCCGGGAATACACCGCCGAGGGCACCCTGCTGGATGCCGAGGTGGAGCAGCGGGACTGGCGGCTTTATGAAACTTACCTGAGAACGGAGGATTAAACCGTTGCAGAAGGCAAAAAATTATCATCTTTTTCTACCAACTCCTCAGCCGGCCATGCGATTGGCCGAGGAGAAAAGAAAAGAGTGACAAGCCGGCTAAAATGCGCTATTATAGTAGGACAGAGCGGCAGAACGCCGCCAAACCGATGAAAATGACCGCAGAGATGCGGGCAGAAGGAGAAAATTATGCAGCCAATTCGTATTCAAAAAGCGCTGAGTGAAGCGGGAGTGGCCAGCCGCCGGGCGGCCGAGGAGCTGGTGCGCCAGGGCCGTGTGACCATCAATGGGCGGAAGGCCGAAATAGGCCAGAGTGTGAACCCCGACCGGGATGTGATAGCGGTGGACGGCAAGCGGGTGTACTTTGCCCGGAAGAAGCAGTACCGCTATATCATGATGAACAAGCCCCGCGGCTATGTGACCACCCTGAGCGATGAGCTGGGGCGGCGCTGCGTTACCGACCTGCTGACCGGGGTGGAGGAACGGGTGTACCCCATCGGCCGCCTGGACCGCAATAGTGAGGGACTTTTGCTCTTTACCAATGACGGCGAGCTGGCCAACCGCATTATGCACCCGGCCAGCCACATCAATAAGGTGTACCGCGTGACGGTGCGCCCCGATATTACCGACGAGCAGGCCGCGGAGCTTTCCGCCGGGGTGAAGATAGGGGAGAACACCACAACCCTGCCCGCCACCGTCATTGTGCTGGAAAAACAGCCCGGCCGCGTGGTGCTGCAAATCACCATCAGCGAGGGGAAAAACCGGCAGATCCGCCGGATGTGCGAGGCCGTGGGGCTGGAGGTGGTGCGCCTGAAGCGCATCGCTGTGGGGCCCATCAAGCTGGGCATGCTGCAGCCCGGCCGCTGGCGTGACCTGAAGTCCAGTGAGCTGATTGCGCTGCGGGGCGCGATTACCAAGGCAGGCGGCAATGGCGCCGGGGAGGGACAGGAATGATCTCGATCCTACCCATCCAGCCGGATATTTTACAGATGATGGCCGAGGATACCGGCCTGACCGCCGAGGGGCCGGTGTGGGGCTACTTTGCGGCTGAGGGCACCAAAATGCTGGGCTATGTGGTGGTGGAAAGGGCCGAGCCGGTGCGCATCATAGCGCTGCAATGCGAGGACTTTGTGATTGCCGATGGGCTGCTGCGCCGGGCGCTGCATCCCTTTTACGAGGAGGGCAGCAAGGGCTATACCTTTGCGTGCGAAGTGCCCATGCCGCTGCCGATGGCCTATACCCGCCGGGGAGCGGGCAGCCTGGAGGCCCTTTTTGCGGGGAAATGCCCCGGAAATACAGGAGAAATCTAAAAAAACCTCTTGCGTTTTTTCGGTGGGAATGTTATCATAACAAAGTACCGTCTAATAGTATGTAAGGAGGTGTAACACATGCCCAATATCAAATCCGCTAAGAAGAGAGTAAAGGTCATTGCTACCAAAACTCTGCGCAATAAGGCCATCAAGTCCGAGCTGAAGACCTATGTCAAGAAGGCTCAGAACGCCGAGGAAAACAAGGCCGAGGCCGTCCGCGTCGCGATCAAGAAGATCGACCAGGCCGCTGCTAAGGGTATCCTGCACAAGAATACCGCTGCCAGAAAGAAATCCGCACTGGCCCGCAGCCTGAACGCGTAAAAATGGCCGCACCCGCCCGGACCGTGTCACCGGGCATTCGCTGGGCACGGATCGTTCCCGTACCCATGCGCGCAGCCGAAGAAAAGAAACTCGGAGATTGCAAGCACAATCTTCGGGTTTTTTGCTTTATATATCCACATGCAGGATTTGATGCAATTTCAATGGCAGAAATCAGCGCTGGTGTTGACATTGATGATTGCTGCCGGATAAGCGCGGCGGATTTTATGCAGATTCCGCAGGGAGCCGCAAACCGTGAAGGGCGGGCCGCAGGCCGCCCGCCGAAGGCGGACCAGCGGGCGAAGCCCGCTGAAACCGTCCGTAGGACGGTTTGGCCTGCGGCCCGAACCCCGCCGGGCGCTGTGACTGATCCTCTATTCGCTAACCCTTTTGCCCTACAGCAAAGAGAACCCCGTGACCCAAAGGAAGTATCCATATGACTCTGTTTATCAATGATTACAGCGAGGGCTGCCACGAAAGGATCCTGGAGGCCCTGACCCGAACCAACCGCGTTCAAACCACCGGCTATGGCACCGACCCCTACTGTGCCGAGGCCCGTGACATTTTGCGGCGGGAGATGGCCTGCCCGGATGCCGATATCTGGTTCCTATCCGGCGGCACCCAGACCAATCTCATTGCGCTGACGGCTGCCCTGCGCCCGCATGAGGCGGTGATAGGCGCCGCGACCTGCCATATCTTCGTCCACGAGACCGGCGCCATAGAGGCCACCGGGCACAAGGTGCTGGTCATCCCGGATGAGGAGGGCAAGGTGCGCCCGGAGGGGGTGCGCGCGGTGCTGGCGGAGCACAGCATGGCCCCGCATATGGTAAAGCCCCGGGTGGTGTATATTTCGCAATCCACTGAGGTGGGGACGGTATATACCAAGGCCGAGCTGAAGGCGCTGCATGAGGTGTGCCGGGAGAATAACCTGCTGCTGTACGCCGATGGCGCGCGGCTGGGGGTGGCACTGACCGCCGAGGGGTGTGATGTGACGCTGGCCGATATGGCGCGGTACTGCGACTTTTTCTGCATCGGCGGCACCAAGAATGGCGCGCTCTTTGGGGAGGCGCTGGTGCTGGTGAACCCCTGCCTGAAGCTGGACTTTTTGTATATCGTAAAGCAGCGGGGCGGGCTGTTTGCCAAGGGCCGGCTGCTGGGGCTCCAGTTCGCGGAGCTGTTCCGGGATGGGCTATATTATGAGCTGGCGCGCCGCGCCAATGGAGAGGCCATGCGCATCAAGGCGGCGCTGACCGAGCTGGGGGTGGCCTTCCAGGTGGATTCGCCCACCAACCAGCAGTTTATTTATCTGAGCGAAGAGCAGGCCGATGCCCTGCGGACGCGCTGCACCTACGATGAGGAGTGGCGCCGGGAGGGCCGGGTGGCGCTGCGGCTGTGCACCAGCTGGGCCACCCAGCTGCAGGCGGTGGATGAGCTCATTGCCGCGCTGCGGGAGATAATAAGATAGTGCGGAGGTCCCTGCCGGGTGGCAGGGACCTTTTTGCGGAACGGGGCTACCCATATAGCTTTTGCCACCAGGGACGGTGGGATTCGAGGGCGGGGATGCTCTCCCCGGCGGCGAGGAGGGCGGTGCCAATGACATGGTCCCCGCGGCGCCATACCACCTGGCCCAGCGGTTGGCCGGCTTCCACCGGGGCGTAGCAGAAGCCGCGGTTTAGGTAGACGGTGACGGTGATGCCCTCCTCCCGGCCACGGATGGCGGTATAGGTGGGCTGGCCCACAAGGACGGTTTGCAGGGCGGCCTTCTGGCCGCCCACCACCGGCAGAATGGGGGCTTCCAGAGTAAGGGGACGGCTTTCGGTCAAGGCGAAATAGCGCTGGTACAGCGCCGCGTGGGTGTTCCAGTCATCGGGGCAATTTAAGGTGACGCAGATGAGCCGTACACCGTCCTTTTCCGCGGCGGAGACCAGGCACCGCCCGGCCTTTTTGGTAAAGCCGGTCTTGACGCCGATGGCATCACCATAGAGGGAGAGCAGGCGGTTGTGATTGAGCAGGCTGCGGGCGTAGGGCGGCTGGCCGTAGCTGACCGTCATGCGGCGGCTGGCGGCGATCCCGGCAAAGAGGGGATTCTGCAGGGCAGCGCGGGCCAGCAGGGCCATATCGTAGGCGGTGGAATAGTGCTCCTCGGCATCCAGGCCGCTGGGGGTGACAAAGTGGGTGTTGTTCATGCCCAGGGAGGCCGCCCTGCGGTTCATCTCCGCCACAAAGGCTTTCATACTGCCGGAAATGCGTACCGCGGCCGCCCCGGCGGCGTCATTGCCGCTGGCCAGCAGCATGCCCACCGCCAGCGCGTACAGGGTGACGGTATCGCCCTGCCGCAGGCCCATGCTGGAGCCCTCCACCCGGATGGCGGTTTCATCCACAGTAAATTCCTGCTGCAGATTGGGCTGCTCCAGGGTCAGCAGGGCGGTCATGATCTTGGTGGTGCTGGCCATGGGCAGCTGCCGGTGGATCTCCTGCGCGAATAGCACCTCGCCGCTTTCGGCCTCCATCACGATGGCGGCGGCCGCCCCCACCCCGTAGGCTTCCCCGGTGACCAGGCAGGCGGCTGCGGCCGGGTGTATCAGCAGCAGGATGGCCGCCAGCAGCAGAGCGGCTTTTTTCATGGGACAGACCCCCTTATTTTTGCATCTTTGCTATGTGTATGCGGGGGCAGGGCGGCAAAATGCCGTGGGACGCAAAAACGGCAGGGCGCGCGCCCTGCCGTGATGTGGCTGATTTGCGGTTATTCGTCATCGGTCAGCTCGCGGCTGTACAGGTAGCGGCGGCCCTCATGCCCGCGGGAGAGCCACTGGGCCAGCAGAGAGAGGACAGCGAATACCGCCGCCAGCCGCGCGATGAGACAGATGATTTTCCACAGAGTTTTCATAATGGCCTCCTTTTGGCGTTTTTATCATTATACCATGGGGAGAGCGCCTTTGTAAACGGGGGGAAGTTTAAGAGGGGTTTAAGGTTTATTTGCGATAGCCGGGCGGCGCGGTTTTGCAAAGGCGTAATCTGTACGGCCCGCCGCCGTGGCCTTACCTTTCTATGAAGAAAAGGAGTTAAAAGATTATTAGGCCAGGTTTGTTGTCGCCTGTTGGCGTCGCGGAATCACCGGAGGGTGACGGCCGGTACGCCTACCCGGCGGGGGGTTACTTTTCTATGAAGAAAAGTAACCAAAAGTCACTCGGGGAGGGCCCCGAGACCCCCACGCGTCGGAGCCCCCCCGCCCGGAAACGCTACGCATTCCCGGAGAATTGGGGCCCCCGGCGGGACGCAAGGCCCGCTGGGGAAAGGAGGACGCACCGCAGCGGGGAGGGCTGCCCGAAGCATAGCGAAGGGTCAGCACGACTCAAGTGGAGGTTGCGTTCGACGCGACGACGCTGATAAGGTGCCGCAGGCGCATTTTATGTAGGACCCCGGTGGCGAGGCGTGCTGGTTAGTGCTCTCCGGCTTCATCCGCACCACAAAAAAGCACCCCGATTGGGGTGCTTTTTTGTGGTGCGGATGAAGGGACTTGAACCCATACAGTATTGCTACCACTAGAACCTGAATCTAGCGCGTCTGCCAATTCCGCCACATCCGCAGGTCAGCTTAGTTATAATATCATTTCTCGGGGAAATTGTCAATAGGCAATCGGCAAAAAAATATCCTTTTGCCAAAAAACAAGCCCCCGGCCAAAACCGGGGGACTTGCGTATGGTGCAAAACGGTACAGGGTCGTATCAGCGCTTGCTGAACTGAGGCGCGCGACGAGCGGCTTTGAGACCTGGTTGCGCGAGTTTTTGAGCTGTTTTCCCTTGATACTCCGGGCTTTTCCGGCTTTCTGCCTCTCAGTTATCCGGTGTGCGGACCATAAAAAACGGTCTTTTTTCATTCAGCAATAGCCTGCTGAAACGCACCATTTACTACCCCAAACAGCTCCTCTGGTTTATTGTACTTCACTTTTGCATAGATGTCCATAGTTGTTTTGCTGTTTTCGTGTCCGGCAA
>ERZ824978.350-NODE-350-length-68737-cov-5.264946_pt1 | contig 68737 bp, 79 predicted proteins | sample MGYA00519860_ERZ824978 | MGnify/ENA primary metagenome ERZ824978 (study PRJEB31778, sample SAMEA3449184) | human gut metagenome | biome: human gut; feature: human-associated habitat; material: faeces | place: United Kingdom | collected 2010/2012 ... | reverse complement strand
CTCCGCTGACCATCAGGTCGGCCAGACCGGCAAGACCGTCCATCCCAAGGTCTACATCGCTCTGGGTATCTCCGGCGCTATCCAGCACAAGGCTGGTATGCAGGATTCCGAGTGCATCATCGCCGTCAACAAGAACGAGACCGCTCCCATCTTCGAGGTTGCCGATTACGGCATCACCGGCGATTTGTTCAAGGTCGTTCCCGAGCTGATCGAGTCCATCAAGGCCGCCAAGGCTGCCAAGTAACAACGCTTTCTTCCTTCTCTTCTTACATTGCAGGTACACTCCACGACCCGAGAGCAGGTTCTCCTACATTACAATATCCTTTTTTACTCAGCGAACCATGATTTTTGGAAAGCTTACTCATCTCTACCTGTACCAAATTGTACCAATTTTAGCGACTTTCAGTCTGCTCCGGGTCTGGAGCATCTGCAACGCAGGAGAATTTCATATGTGACATTGCCCGAAAGGGCGGCAAATAGAACAGAACAAGACAATCAAAAAATGAGGAGGTATACACATGACAGAAATTCGCTGGCACGGACGCGGCGGTCTGGGCGCGTTCACCGCGGCACGACTGCTGGGCTGTGCCGTATCGCTTTTCGAGGGGAAATACGCTCTGGCGTTTCCCTCCTTCGGCCCGGAGCGCCGCGGCGCACCGGTGTTCGCCTTTACCCGCATCGACGACAAGGCCATCACCGACCGTAGCGAGGTGGTTTCCTGCGACTGCGCCGTGGTGCTGGATGACACCTTGTTCGGCGATCCCGTCAAGAAAGGCCTGAAGCCCGGCGCCACCGTCATCATCAACACCACCAAGGACAAGTCCCAGTTTGCCATTGACGACGTGCAGGTGGTCACCGTGGACGCCACGGGTCTGGCCCTGGAGATCCTGGGCCGTCCCATCACCAACGTGCCCCTGCTGGGTGCGCTGATCGCCGCTACCGGCATCACCAGCGTGTCCGCCGTGGAGGCCGCCATTGACGACCAGCTGGCTCCCAAGCTGCGGGAGAAAAACAAGAAGCTGCTGAACAAGACCTACGAGATCGTAAAGGAGGCGCTGTAAATGGAAAGACCTCTGGCTGATTTGACCTACGTTGTGAAGGAGCTGCCTCTGGGCCCGTCCTTCCCCACCGGACAGCTGCACGACATCAGCTCCGGTATGCGTACCTTCCGTCCCGTTATCGACACCGAGAAATGCGTCAAGTGTCTGCGCTGCTTTCTGGTCTGTCCCGACGGCGCTATCGACAAGTCCGGCGCCGCTCTGGAGATCGACTATGACTACTGCAAGGGCTGCGGCGTATGCAACCGCGCCTGCAAGATGGGCGCTATCACCATGATCAAGGAGGCTGAAGTATGAGCGGAAAGCTGTTTGTTTCCGGCGACGAGGCTGTGGCACTGGCCGTGCGTCAGGCAAAGCCCCATGTGATCGCCGCTTACCCCATCACCCCGCAGACCATTGTGGTGGAGCGCCTGTCCGACTTCGTGGAGGACGGCTCTCTGGAGAGCGAATACCTGTATGTGGAGTCTGAGCACAGTGCCATGTCCGCCTGCCTTGGTGCCAGCGCCATGGGTGCTCGTGCCTTTACCGCTACCTCCAGCCAGGGCCTGCTGTACATGGTGGAGGGCCTCCACTATGCCAGCGGCTCCCGTTTCCCCATCGTGATGATGAACGCCAACCGTTCCATCGCCACCCCCTGGAACATCTACGGCGACCAGCGCGATTCTCTGGCCGAGTTGGAGTCCGGCTGGGTGCAGCTGTATGCCGAGAACGCCCAGGAGGCCTACGACACCATCCTGCAGGCCTATAAGATTGCCGAGGACCCGGAAGTCATGCTGCCCGTCATGGTGAACCTGGACGGCTTCGTGCTGACCCACACCTACGAACTGGTGAGCCTTGCCGAACAGGGCAAGGTGGACGCCTACATCCCCTATCAGAAGTTTGAAAACCGTCTGGATCTGGACGCTCCTCGCGGCACCTGCATCACCGCTGGCCCTCCGTACAACACGGAGTTCCGCTATCAGCAGCATCTGGCCACCCTGAAGGCTGCCGAGAAGGTCAACGAAGCCGACGCCCAGTTCGGCAGGCTCTTCGGCCGTAGCTACGGCGGCATGGTGGAGGCCTATCGCTGCGACGACGCCGAGGCCATCCTCATCACCCTGGGCAGCGTGGCCGGTACCACCCGCTGCGTGGTGGACGCCCTGCGTGAGCAGGGCAAGAAGGTGGGCCTGCTGAAGATCCGCTGCATGCGTCCATTCCCCAGCAAGGAAGTGGCCGAGATCGTGAAGAACGCCAAGTTCGTGGGCGTGCTGGAAAAGGACATCAGCTTCGGCTTCGAGGGCGTTGTCTACACCGACGTATGTTCCGCGCTGAAGAGCGCCGCCGTGGACGTTCCCACCGCCAACTATGTGGGCGGTCTGGGCGGCCGCAGCATCTCCAAGGCCGACATTGAGGGCATCTACACTGAACTGCTGAACGGCAGCGCCAAGGTTGGCGAAGCCAACTTTGTGAATCTGAGGAGGGATATTTGTGGCGCTTAACGCAAAAACGATCACCAATAAGGAATATTTCTACGGTCATAAGGCCTGCGGCGGCTGCGGCGCGGCGCTGGCCATCCGTCTGGCCCTGAAGGTGCTGGGCGACCGCGCCATCGCGGTGATCCCCCCCAACTGCATGTCCACTGTGGCATTCATCTATCCCCACATGTCCCTGTTCACCAACGGCATGATCCCTCCCTTCGCCGGTACTGCCGCCGTCATGAGTGGTATTCTGGCCGGCGCCAAGGCGCAGGGTCTTGAGGACTACCATGTGGTAGGCTTCGCCGGTGACGGCGGCACCGCCGATATCGGCCTGCAGGCTCTGTCCGGCATGATCGACCGCAATGACAAGGCCATCTTCATCTGCTACGACAACGAAGCCTACATGAACACCGGCGTGCAGAAGTCCGGCCTGACCCCCTATGGCATGAAGACCACCAACACCCCCTCTGGCAGCCGCATCCACGGCAGCCAGAGCAGCAAGAAGCGCATGTTCGAGATCGTGGCCGCTCACGGCATCCCCTACGCCGCCACCGCCTCTCTGGGCTATCCTGAGGACTATCTGGCCAAGGTGGAGAAGGCCATGAACACCGACGGTACCTCATACATCCATGTGATGGCTCCCTGTCCCACCGGCTGGGGCACCGCCTCCGACGTGACCGTGGATATCGGCAAGGAGGCCGTGGACTGCGGCTTGTGGTATCTGGCCGAGTTTGAGAACGGTAAGTTCACCGTCAACCGTGACCCCAAGGAGTTCTCCTCCGTGGAGGATTACCTGAAGAAGCAGAGCCGCTTCACCAATCTGGACGACCACGATCTGGAGCGCATCATCGCCGAGCGTGACGCCACATGGCAGCGCATCCGCAACGACTGGGTGAAGTAAGGAGAAACGCCATGAAAACTGCCAAGGAATATAAAGACAGCCTGCGCGACCGGAAGATCAAGGTCTATCTGAAGGGCGAGTTGCTGGATCCCAAGACCCTTATCGATCATCCCTTCATCCGCGGTCACGTGAACTCCGCCGCTATGACCTATGCGCTGGCGGGCATGAAGGAGTACGAGGAGCTGATGACCGCCACCTCCCACCTGACCGGCAAGAAGATCAACCGCTTCACCCACATCCACCAGTCCGCCGACGATCTGGTGAAGAAGGTGAAGATGCTGCGCATGATCTCCCAGAAGACCGGTACCTGCTACCAGCGCTGCGTGGGCTTCGACGCCATGAACGCTACCTACTCCGTCACCTACGAGATCGATCAGGCCATGGGCACTAACTACCATGAGCGGTTCAAGAAGTATCTGGAGTATGTGCAGGAGAATGACCTGATGATCGCCGGCGCTATGACCGACGTGAAGGGCGACCGCAGTCTGCGGCCCGGCCAGCAGAAGGATCCCGACCTGTTCGTCCATGTGGTGGAAAAGCGGGACGACGGTATCGTCATCCGGGGCGCCAAGGCCCACATGACCGGCATGGTCAACAGCCATGAAATGCTCATCATGCCCACCATGGGCATGAAGGAGGACGAGGCTGACTACGCTGTCTGCTGTGCCATTCCCGTGGACGCCGAGGGCGTGCTGCACATCTTCGGCCGCCAGACCAACGACGACCGCAAGTGCGAGGGCGACGTGGATCAGGGCAACGCCCAGTACGGTATCGTGGGCGGCGAGTGCCTGACGGTGCTGGAGAACGTGTTTGTCCCCTGGGATCGCGTGTTCATGTGCGGCGAGACCGCCTTTTCCGGCCTGCTGGTGGAGCGCTTTGCCTGCTATCACCGGGCCAACTACGGCGGCTGCAAGAGCGGCGTGTCCGATGTGGTCATCGGCGCGGCGGCCCTGATGGCCGACTACAGCGGCTACGGCAAGGCCAGTCACATCAAAGAAAAGCTTAACGAGATGATCCACAAGGAGGAGACACTGTTTGCCTGCTCCCTGGCCTGCTCCTGCGAGGGTAAGTGCACCGCCTCCGGCGCGTACTTCGTCGATCCGCTGCTGGCCAACGTGGGCAAGCACAACGTCACCCAGCTGATCTATGAGATCGACCGTCTGGCTCAGGATATCGGCGGCGGCATCATCGCCACCATGCCCTCCGAGTCCGACCTGAAGAACCCCGAGATCGGCCACTATGTGGACAAGTACCTCCGTGGTGTGGACTGCATCCCCACCGAGGATCGCATGCGTGTAGGCCGTCTCATCGAGAATATGACCGGCGGTACGGCGCTGGTGGAGTCCATGCACGGCGCTGGCTCTCCTCAGGCCCAGAAGGTCATGTATTCCAAGCTGTCCTCTCTGGAACAGAAGAAAAAATACGCCGCCGCCATCGCTGGCGTCGGCCACGGCGAGAAGAAGGAGTAAACCATGGAACTGCGTATTTCTGAGCTTGCCAAGCAGTACCCCGCTTCCGGTATCCGCAAGATGTTCGATTTGGCGGCGGGCTACGATGATGTCATCGCCCTGACGCTGGGCGAACCCAACTTCGAGACCCCGGCCTACATCAAGGAGGCCGCCAAGAAGGCATTGGACGAGAACTACACCCACTACGCACCCAACGCCGGTCTGCCCGTGCTGCGTCAGGCGGTGGCTGACCGCTACCAGTCCTACTGGGACGGCTATAAGGCCGACAACGTAGTGGTGACCGTGGGCGCGCTGGAGGGACTGACCCTGTGCCTGCTGGCCCTGCTGAACCGGGACGATGAGATCCTTGTCCCCGACCCCTGCTTCGCCAACTACTACGGACAGGCCATGATCGCCGGTGCCAAGGCGGTGCCGGTGCCCGCCCACGAGGAGAACGGCTTCAACATGACCGCTGCCGACGTGGAGAAGTGCATCACCCCCAAGACGAAGGCCATCATTCTGAACTCCCCCTGCAACCCCACCGGCGCGGTGATGAGCAGGGAGGACGTGCTGGCTATCGCTGAGGTGGTGAAGAAGCACGACCTGTGGGTGTTCTCCGACGAGCCCTATGACGCCATTGTCTATGACGGCGTGGAGGCCTTCTCCATGGCGCAGGTGGATGACGTGCGCGATCATGTGATCGTACTGAACAGCTTCTCCAAGACCTATGCCATGACCGGCTGGCGCGTGGGCTATCTGCTGGTGCCCGACGCCGCCTATGTGCCCAAGTTCGCCGCCTTGCAGGAGGGTCTGGTGTCCTGCGTGTCCAGCTTCTCTCAGGTGGCCTGTGCCGAGGCACTCAAGAGCACCGACTGCGTCAAGTCCATGCTGGCGGATTACACCCGCCGCCGTGACATTCTGGTGGATGGCATCAACGCCATTCCTGGCTTCACCTGTGCCAAGCCCAAGGGCAGCTTCTACGCCTTTGTGAATATCAAGGCCTTTGGAAAGACCTCTCAGGAGTTTGCCGAGGAGCTGATCAAGGGCGCACGGGTCATCTGCGTACCGGGCACCGCCTTCGGCGCTATGGGCGAGGGCTACCTCCGTCTGGTGTTCGCCAACTCCGACGACAACCTGAAGGAAGCCGTCCGCCGCATCTACGCTTACATCCGCAAGGCATATCCCGATATGAAGTAACTCTTTTCCTCCCGCACCGGATGAGAGCCGGTGCGGGAGGGCACACAAAATATGACTGAGGAGGACATTCAAATGAAGAAGATCGTATTTTTCGGCGGCGGCCCCATGGGCGAAGGCATTATGGGCGGTCTGATCCGCGGCAAGGTGGTGGAGCCCAAGCAGATCACCGTCAGCGAGCTGCTGCCCGCCCGTCGTGAGTATCTGGAAAAGACCCACGGCGTGCTGACCACCACCGATCCCGCCGAGGCCGCAACTGCCGACGTGGTGATCCTGGCCGTCAACCCCAACCAGATCCCCAATGTCACCAAGGTGCTCAAGCCCCATCTGAACAAGGAGACCATCGTGATCTCCATCGCCTGCGGTGTGGCGCTGGCCACGCTGGAGGAGCAGCTGGGCGCGGACAAGAAGATCCTGCGTGTTATGCCCAACACCCTGATCCAGTCCGGCAACGGCTATTCCGCCGCCTGCATCAACCCCAACGTTAATGACGACGACAAGGTCATCATCACCACTGTGCTGAACGCGCTGGGCCAGACCATGTACGTTACCGAGAACATGTTCGAGACCTTTACCGCCTTCTGCTGCACCGGCCCCATCTGGTTCTACAAGACCGTCGAGGCTCTGATCGACGCCGGTGTGTACGCCGGTTTCTCCCGTGCCGATTCCCGCGCCATGGTCATCAAGAACATGCTGGGCGTGGCGCAGGTGCTGGACGCCACCGGCGCCCATCCCGCGCTGAAGGTGGATGACATGACCTCTCCCGCCGGTGTCACCATCGAGGCCCTGCAGGTGCTGCATCAGGAGCGCTTCACCGGCGCGCTGATGACCTCCGTGGATGCCGCCGTGAAGAAGGCCAACTCCATCCACTGAGCGATTTTCGCATTTATCACAAGAAAGCGTTAGCGCACATTTATCACAAGAAGGCGTTATTTATCACAAGAAAGCGTAAACGAGAGAATTAAAAAAGAGAGAAAAACGGAAAAGGAGAAAACATGGAAACGAAGAAATCTGGTTACTCATCCCGCTTCGCGCTGATCTGCGTGCTGATCGGCGGCAGCGTGGGCACCGGCAACCTGTGGCGCTTCCCGCGTTTGGTGGCCAACACCGGCGGCGCGGCCTTCATCATCGTTATAACGGTCTGCGTGTTCCTGACGGCACTTCCCCTTTTGTATGTAGAAAACTTCATGGGCCGCGCGACCCGTCACTCCGCACCCGGCGCGTTCCACGACATCTGCGGCAAGAAATATACCTGCCTGGGCATGTTCGCCACGCTGGCCTATCTGCTGATGCTGGCGTACTATCTGGTGGTCCTGGCCTGGTGCCTCCGATATGCCGGTATGTCCCTGACGGGCGGCTACTTCGGCGTGGATAAGGAATCCCTGTTCACCACCGTCACAACGGCCAACCCGGCTACCATCGCCGTGTGGGCCGTGGCGCTGATCCTGGTCTACTTCGGCATCGCCAAGCAGGAGGCGCTGGAAAAGGTGTCCTCCATTCTGATGCCCTGCCTGTTCGGTCTGCTGATCGGCCTGGTGGTCTATGCCCTGACCCGCAAGGGTGCCTACGAGGGCCTGAAGTACACCTTCACCCTGGATCCCAAGAGCCTGGTCGACATCAACATCTGGAAGGAAGCTCTGACCCAGGTGGCCTGGTCCATCGGGCCCGGCACCATGATGATGATTACCGCCGCCATGGTCTCCCACAAAGACGGCGATATCACGCTGAACTCTCACGTTCAGGCCTTCGGCGACATGACCGTTGCCATGCTGGGCACCGTCTGCGTGCTGCCCATCATCTTCGCCAACGCCCTCACCCCCGAGGCCGCCAAGGAGATCTGCGCCTCCGGCAACAACGGCCTGACCTTCATGGCCCTGACCGAAATGTTCGAAGGCATGGCGGGCGGCCGCTTCGTGGGCTGCGCCTTCTTCCTGTGCCTGAGCTTCGCCGCCTTCACCTCCGCCACGCTGATGGCCATGTGCGGCGTCAACATCCTGATTGACTGCGGCGTGTCCCGTAAGAAGGGCTCCCTGATCGTTGTCCTGTTCCTGGCCATCGTGGGTCTGCCCTCCGCCATCAATCCCGACATCCTGAACAACCAGGATAACGTTTGGGGCTTCGGCCTGATGTGGGGCTCCCTGTTCCTGGGCATCGCCGCCATGAAGTTTGGCGCCAAGAAGATGCGTACCAAGTTCCTCAACCCCGTTTCCGATATCAAGATCAACAAGACCTTCGATATCCTGGCCCCCTATGTTGCGCCGCTGCTGGTGCTGGCCGTGCTGGTGGTCTGGATGGTCTCCTCCATCGGCTGGAGCGATACCCCCTGGGCCATGACCTTCACCGGCGTCACCACCGGTACCATCCTGTATCAGTGGATCGTGGTGTTCATTGCCAGCATTTTCCTGAGCCGCTGGTACAACAAGAAGATCGTCGCCAACTACTACGACGGCGAGGAGTTCCCCGAAATGCCCGAGGGTCTGCTTTGATCCCGCGAGAGAAAGTAAGGAGGCTATATTTATGTGGATTCTGTGGTTGATCGTTTGTCTTGGCCTGAACTGGGGCCTGTTCGTGTACTACATCATCAAGGCAGCGCTTGCCAACAAGTAACATCTATTCTATACTATAAGGAGACACATCATGGTATCTGAAAAGCTGAGCAATCTGGAAGTCATGACCAAGGCCAACGTCTATTGGGACGGCAAGGTCACCAGCCGCACCTTCTTCACCGCCGACGGCGAGAAGCACACCCTGGGCATCATCACCGCCGGTACTTACACCTTCGGCGTGGGCGACCGCGAGATCGTCACCCTCATCGCCGGTGAAGTGGAGGTCAAGCGCCCTGTGGACGCCGATTGGGTGAAGTTTGCCGCGCCTCAGGAGTTCGAGATTCAGGCCAACTGCGAGTATGACATCCGCACCTACGGCGTGGCCGAGTACCTGTGCGACTACTACAAGGACTGATTTAGAGTAAACCTAATCCTATCACTATCCTATTTTTTTCCGACAAGAGTAATAAAGAAGTTATCGTGATACAGAAGGGAGAAAGAACGATGTCTACCGTTTCTATCCGCAAGACCCATGGTGAGGATTACGCCTCCATCAAGACTGTCGTCGATCAGGTCATCGCCGATCTGGGCGGTCTGGAGGATATCATCAAGCCCGGCTACAAGGTCATCATCAAGCCCAATCTGGTGGCCTGCCCCACCGAGCGCCTGTCCGGCGGCGTCACCCGCTGGGAGGTCTGTCTGGCCATCTATGAGGCCGTCAAGGCCGTGGGTGGTGAGCCTGTCATCGCCGAGTCCTCCGCCGCCGGCGCCGACACCGAACTGACCATCGCCAAGTGCGGCTATCAGGAGCTGCGCGACAAGGGTATCCCTGTCATCGACCTGAAGCAGAAGGAGAACGCCCGCTGCACCGTGGATATCGAGAACGGCGTGGTGTTCAACAAAATCAACACATGGGAGCTGGTGCGTGACTGCGACGCCATCATCACCGTCCCCGTCATGAAGACCCACGACCAGACCGAGGTCACCCTGGGCATGAAGAACCTGAAGGGCCTGCTGATCGACACCCAGAAGAAGGACTTCCACAAGAAGGGCCTGATCGAAGGCGTCGTGGACTGGTGCCTGCACCTGAAGCCCTGTCTGGAGATCATCGACGGTACCTATGGCCAGCAGGGTCTGGGCCCCATCTTCGGCGAGACCAAGAAGATGGATCTGATCGTCGGCTCCAAGGATCTGGTAGCCTGCGAGGCTGTTACCAGCAAGATCATGGGCTATGAGCCCAAAGAGGTCATGATCACCAACGCCGCCTACAAGCGCGGCTTCGGTGAGATGGATCTTTCTAAGATCGAAGTCATCGGCGAGAAGGTGGAGAACGTCGCCAGCCGCTTCAAGCGCTCCTGCGAGGTGGAGATCGAGGGTATCCCCCAGAGCTTCAACCTGATTTTCAGCAAGGACGCCTGCACCGGCTGCCACAACACCGTCATCAGCGCCCTGATGGACATGAAGGCCCAGAACCTGTTCCCCTATCTGGAGAACATGAACGTCTGCGTCGGCCCCTGCACCGAGGACATGCTGCCTGCCGACGCCAATGCCGACAACACCGTCTGCATCGGTATCTGCTGCAAGAAGCTGGCGGACGCCAAGGGCTTCCGCTGGGTCGTTGGCTGCCCTCCCGGAAATGCCGACGTGGTCAAGGGCATTCTGGGCGACCGTCTGGAGTACGGCGTGCGCTACAACTAAAGCTTTTTTTCGGGCGGAGGAAACTCCGCCCGAAGCGCTATCTCTCCTATGGAGGAATTACGATGAAAACTTTGTATCTGAACTGCGGCGTGGGCGCGGCGGGCGATATGCTGACGGCGGCGCTGCTGGAGCTGATGCCGGATAAGGCCGGGGCGATAGCGGAGCTGAACGCCATCGGCATCCCCAACGTGGTCTACGGTTACGAGACGGTGACGCGCTGCGGCATCCGCGGCACCCATATGTCGGTGAAGGTGAACGGCGTGGAGGAATCTGAAGCCATGCATGACCACCACCATGACCACGAGCACCACCATGACCATGACCACGGGGAGCACCACCACCACCACCATCATCACACCGGCCTGCACGGGATTGAGCATATCGTGCGGGATCACCTGAACCTGCCGGAGACGGTGAAGGAGGATGTGCTGGCGGTCTACGGCATGATCGCGGAGGCGGAGAGCCATGCCCACGGCGTACCCGTCACGGAGATCCACTTCCACGAGGTGGGCACCATGGACGCGCTGGCGGATGTTTCGGCGGTGTGTTTGCTGCTCCATAAGCTGGCGCCAGAGCAAATTGTGGCCTCGCCGGTTTGCATGGGCAGCGGACAGGTGCGCTGCGCCCACGGCATTCTGCCGGTGCCCACCCCCGCCACGGCCTATCTGCTGCAAGGTATCCCCGCGTACAGCGGCGATATCAAAACGGAGCTGTGTACGCCTACCGGTGCGGCGCTGCTGAAGCGCTTTGTCTCCCGGTTCGGCGGAATGCCCGTTATCACGACGCAGGCCATCGGCTACGGCATGGGCACCAAGGAGTTCGATGCCGCCAACTGCATCTGCGCCTTCTGGGGCGAAACGGCGGAGTAAAATACCGCTGTATATACGAAAAGGACTGACACGCGAAACGTGTCAGTCCTTTTCGTATGAGAGATTTCAGAGAGAAAATGGCTGGCTTTGAATTTGACCTTATCAGCGGCTTAGGCGGCGAAAATCACTCTTTGACTTTGGAAAGTTCTGTGCTATACTATAAAAAGACAATAACCGCCGCTATATCAGAAGCCGCAGTTCGTTATGCCTGAGAAGATCGAGAAATTTGAAAGCTGCCGCTGGCGGCTTTTGAAAAGCATAATAGTTAGCGCAGACTAACTACAATACACCATATGTTTTTATGCCGAATATATGAAAGGAAAGGTGAAGAACATGCAGATATGGGAACACGGACAGGAGCATGAGAGGACATTGCTGTTCTTTCCCTGTACAGCAGAGCCTGTATGGGCATTTTCGGAGACCGTTGCGCTGCTTTCCCGGAAGTGGCACGTTTTTCAGGTGATCTATGACGGCCATCAGCCGGAGTATCCGGGGGACTTCACCTCCGTGGAGCAGACCGTGGACGAGGTGACAGCCTACTTGAAAAACCATGGTGTTGTCCATCTGGACGCGGCCTACGGCTGTTCGCTGGGCGGCGCGTGTCTGACCCGCTTACTGGCGCTGGGGGAAATTCCGGTCAGCCATGCCATCATCGACGGTGGGATCACGCCCTATCAGCTTCCGTATCTGGTACGAAAGCTGCGCTTGGCGCTGGATGTGCTGTCCTTCAAGCTTGTGGCCAACAACCGCAAGGTGCTGGAGACGGCATTTCCGCCGGAGCGTTTTACCCTTCCGGGCCATGACGCGGTCAAAGAGTACGACGAGATAGAGCGCTACCTCAAGACCTACTCTGACCGGACGATCCGCAATGTGTTCTGGTCCGGCAACAATTACGCGCTGCCGGTGACGCCTGCCGGGAGCAGCAAAAAGCTCACCTACTGGTACGGCGACGACGAGAAGAAGGAGCGCCGGAGCAACATCCGCTTCATCAAGCGGTATTTTCCGCAGATACGCATCCACGGCATCCCGAAGATGGCACACGCGGAATTGGTCATTGTCCATCCGGAGGAGTTCTGCCGGTATGCAGAGAAGTTTTTTCTTGGGCAAGCGGACGCGGTGGCGCTGCGAGACAAAGGACGGTGAACGAAATGGAGGTTTTTGTCGGGCTGCTGATTCCGTTTCTCGGAACAACAGCAGGCGCGGCCTGCGTATTCTTCATGAAAAAGACGCTTGGCGATCTGGTGCAGCGCTCCCTGGCGGGCTTTGCCGCCGGTGTGATGGTGGCCGCTTCCATATGGAGCCTGCTGATCCCGGCCATCGATCAGTCGGCGCATTTGGGAAAGCTATCGTTCCTTCCGGCTTTTGCAGGCTTCTGGTGCGGTATACTGTTTTTGCTGGTACTTGACCACCTGATCCCGCACCTCCATGTGGGAAGTGAACAGGCGGAAGGCCCGAAGAGCAATTTGAGCCGTACCGTCATGATGGTGCTGGCTGTTACGTTGCATAACATCCCGGAGGGGATGGCGGTGGGCGTGATGTATGCGGGTTTTCTTTCGGATAACCCACAGATCACGGCGGCAAGCGCACTTGCCTTGACCCTTGGTATCGCCATTCAGAATTTCCCGGAGGGAGCAATCATCTCCCTGCCGCTCAGAGCGGAGGGGGGAGAGCAAGGGCAGGGCGTTCCTTGGCGGAGTGTTTTCCGGCGTTGTAGAGCCCATCGGTGCAGTACTTACAATTCTTGCCGCACAGCTTGTGATACCGGCGCTGCCGTATCTTCTGAGCTTTGCCGCCGGTGCCATGCTCTATGTGGTGGTGGAGGAGCTGATTCCGGAAATGTCACAGGGGCGGCACTCCAATCTGGGCACGGTCTTCTTTGCCGTTGGATTCAGCGTCATGATGGTGCTGGATGTGGCTTTGAGCTGAAAACGGCAAAAATATTGGAAGATCATACCGTGTTCGTATCGACTGCCGCGTCAAGCAGAGGGCCTGACTCGCCGCCTTACGCACCGGCCTTTTCGCTGTGATAGGGATCCAGGAAGGTAGAGGGCGTCTTTTTATACGTGGCAAGGCTGACGATCACCAGCGCGGCAGCGCAGGCGATAGCACCGGGTACCGTGGGGCCAAGTCCGAAGGGGGTGCCGATAAGCTTCCAGCCCACGCAGACCACGAAGCCCGCCGCCATGCCGGAGATAATGCCAGCCTTGGTGGCCTTCTTCCAGTACAGGGCGGCAAAGGCGGGCAGTCCGGCCGCTGCCGCGTAGAAGCTCCAGGCGAACATGAGAATGTTGTAGGCGTTCTTGATGTACAGGGCAATCACCAGTGCGCCCAGCGGCAGGATAAAGGCAAACACACGGGTCAGCCGCAGCTCCTTCTTTTCCGGAATATCAGGCTTGAACACCTTATAAATATCGTGGACGCAGGTCTGTACCGAGACGATAAGATAGCTGTCCGCTGTAGACATGATGACCGACAGGATGCCCGCCAGCGCAAGGCCCGTCAGGCCCACCGGCAGGATCTCAATGGCCAGGGCAGGCACCACCGCGTCGGTGGAGCCATACTGGGCGATCTTGTCCGCACTGACCAGCTGGTGGGCCACCACGCCCATAAACCACACCAGCGGGATGGTCAGGCCGTAAACGAAGGTGCCCAGAAACAGTCCCTCTTTGGCGGCCTTTTGGCTCTTGGCGGCAAAGGCGCGCTGCCACATCTCCGCACCTGCCAGCGTGAACACGAAGTAGGTGATAATGTCGCCGATGATATTGCCGTCTACATAAGGCTTTGCCAGCTCCGGGGCCAGATTTTCCAGAAAGACGGAGACACCGCCTAGCTTGGCCAGCGACGCCGCCGGGATCATGATATATACGAACAGGATCAGCATGACGAACTGGAACACATCCGTATAGATCACGCCGAACAGACCGGAGGTAGCGGTATAAATAATGAACACCGCGCAGGCGATCAGCGCGCCCACCTCATAGGAGATGCCGATCTCGTTGCCCAGCATGTTGATGATGGTGGCGGTGGCCGTTACCTGAGAGGCCACGGTGCCCATCATGGTGAAGGCGATGAGACAGCCCAGGATCACCTTGGCGGTCTTTCCGAACCGCTGCTCGAACAGATCGGGGATGGAGGTGACGTTGAAGGTGGTGCCTACGGCGGAGATACGCCCCGCAAAGCCGGAGAAGATGAACATACCCAGCAGATAGGGCAGCGCCGTCATAATGGCCTTAAAGCCGCTGGAGTACGCCACGCCGGCGCGGCCCATCAGGCCGCTGCCGCCGATAATGGTGGCGCACACGGTGGCCATCAGCACCAGTGGGCCGAAGGATCGACCGCCCAGATAGTAGTCGTCGGTGCTCTGCACCTTTTTGACCACCACCACGCCGATGGCTACCATGGCAATCAGGTAGGCGGCGATGATGCCCAGATCAATCGCGTGTAATTCGTTGTGTACCAATAGAAAAACTCCTTTCGTGATCCGGCGGAGCCGGGAAAATTACGCGTTTGAGAAGAAGTGGGACACGGCCTCACGGGCCTTGGCGTCCCCCACAAAGATCACCGTGTCCCCGGCGTACAGCTCGGCATAGGGGCCGGGGGAGACGATATAGGACAGGTTCCGGCGGATCGCCACGATGGTGGCGCCGGTGGCCTGCCAGAACCGCAGCGCGCCGATGGTGACGCCGCTGTCCGGCCAGTGATCCGGTACGCGGCAGCTGTAGTTGGGCAGGCTGTCCGGCGTCTGGCTGGTCTCGTCCAGAATGTCGCGGCACAGCGCCGCCATCTGGTGGTTCAGCAGCTCCTGACGGGCCAGCAGCTGCTTCAGCTGCTGCTGTTTGCTGCGCATATCGGTTTTTTCCTCGAAGTTGCGGAGATAGCGCCGGGCATTGTCGGCGGACAGAACGTATACGCCGCTCTGCTCCTTGACCTCCACCACCTTCATGTCCGCCAGCAGCCGCAGCGCCCGGCGGATGGTTTCCGGGGAGACGTTGTACTCGGGAGAGAGCTTGGAACGGCCGGAGATCTTGTCGCCCTCCTTCAACTGCCCGGAGGCGATCCGCTCCGCCAATGAAATGGCGATCCGCGTATATTGTGTGAGACCGTCGTTATCCATAGCCGTCACTCCTTTACCGATTTCCAAATAGTAGTATACCATCTGACAACTTGAATTGCAAGTAAAGTTTTCAGTTTTGCCGCTCGTTGACAGGCCCTGCCGGAAAGCGTATACTGTGGTGGTTCATGAAATAGACGACAGATAGCGGGGGAGAAGCTGCGGGAGTACTGTGAAAACAGGAGCATCCCAGCCCGCTTTTGCCATGTGGACACGCTGGAGCAGGCCGCGACGCTGTCTTGTGTGTTCAACAATTGGGCGGTGTTTTATGACGGAAAGTTCGTCACCGTCAATCAGATGCACAGCGCGATGGTGGAAAAGCTGCTGAAAAAGTAGCGCTCTCGCTGATTTTCCGCAAAAAAGTGCTGACAAATCGGGAAAAGCGTGCTATCATAATGCGTGCTGCGGCCGCGCGGATGCGCTGGCCGCGAATCAGGCAGGAATGGCGGAACGAGAATGGCACGAAAAAGGATCATATATCTGGTAATACTGGTACTTGCCGTGGTGACGCTGGCAGCCTTGTGGTACAGATTGCTGGTACAGGAGCCGTCCACGGCGTCAGGCGGGGAAGCTGCCATGGTCAAGGCGGTGGAGCAGGCGCAGCTGTTTGAGCCGCTGCTGCCGCTGGAGTCTCCCTTCCCGGAAGAACCGGAGGAACCATTGGAAGAACCGGAACAGCCGGCAGAGCCAGAGCCGGATCAGACAGTGCAGCCGCCGGAAGGTACCTCCTCCGGCAGCTCGGTTGAGCGGGTGTGGGAGTTGACCAACTACTACCGCTCTCAGTACGGCGCAGGCACGCTGACGCTGGACAGTACACTGTGTGATGCCGCCGCCACCCGTGCCCGTGAGATCGCCAGCTATTTCAGCCATACAAGACCGGACGGCAGCCAGTGGTACACGGTCAGCTCGCTGGCTCACGGCGAGAATATTATCATGGGCACCGGTATGGACGCCGACCGCGCCATGACCGACTGGATGAATTCTCAGGGACACCGGGACAACATTCTGGATGGCTCCTACGGCTCACTGGGCGTGGGGTGCTGCCAGTCCGGCCGGGAGATCTACTGGGTGCAGCTTTTTGGCTATTAAGTGTAAAAAACATGCCGATACCGTCTGGTATCGGCATGTTTTTTGTCATTGCAAGGTCAGCCTCGGTGCAGGATGGCGTCCAGATCCTGCTGGGGCGCGGTGACGGGCTGAAGTCCGTAGACATCCACCAGCGTTTTCACCACCGTTTCCGACAAAAAGGCGGGCAGGGTGGGGCCCAGATAGATGTTCTTCACCCCCAGCGCAAGCAGACTCAGCAGAATGCACACGGCCTTCTGCTCGTACCAGGACAGCACCAGCGTCAGCGGCAGGTCGTTGACGGTACAGCCGAAGGCGTCTGCCAGCGCCAGCGCGATCTGCACGGCGCTGTAGGCGTCGTTGCACTGGCCTACGTCCAGAATGCGGGGGATACCGCCGATCTCGCCCAGATCCAGATCGTTGAAGCGGAATTTGCCGCAGGCCAGCGTCAGCACCAGCGAATCCATGGGGGTGCGCTTGACGAACTCGGTGTAGTAGTTGCGGCCGGGGTGGGCGCCGTCGCAGCCGCCTACCAGAAAGATGTGCTTTACCGCGCCGCTCTTGATGGCGTCGATGATCTGGGGTGCCTGACTCAGCACGGCGGCGTGGGCGAAGCCGGTGGTCAGCATGTGGCCGCCGTTGACGCCGCTCATGCTTTGGTCGGTGTCGTAGCCGCCCAGCGCCAGCGCCTGTTGGATCAGGGGAGAGAAGTCCTTGCGGCCCTGACCGTCGGCCTCGATGTGCCGCAGTCCCTCGTAGCCCACTACCGACGTGGTGTACACCCGGTCGGCATAGCTGGGCCGGGGCGGCATCAGGCAGTTGGTGGTGAACAGCACCGGCGCGGGGATATCCGCGAACTCCTTCTGCTGGTTCTGCCACGCTGTGCCGAAGTTGCCCGCCAGATGGGGGTATTTCTTCAAGCCCGGATAGCCGTGGGCGGGCAGCATTTCGCAGTGGGTGTAGACGTTGACGCCTGTTCCGGCGGCTTGCTCCAGCAGCTGGTGCAGATCCTCAAGATCGTGGCCGGACACCACAATAAACGGCCCCTTTTTCACGTCAATGTTCACCCGCGTGGGCACGGGATCGCCGAAGCTTTCGGTGTTGGCCCGATCCAGCAGCGCCATGCACTGGAAATTCACCTGTCCGAACTCCATGATGAGGGCCAGCCATTCCTCCGCGCTGTACTCCTGCGCCAAGGCGGCAAGACCCTTATAGAACCACTCGTCCACATGCTTGTCCCGGTAGCCCAGTCTCAGGGCGTGGTGAGCGTAGGCTGCCATGCCCTTCAGACCGAACAGCAGCGTGGCGCGTAGGGACACAGTGTCCGTCTCGCCCCGCCACAGCCACGTGGTGTCGCCGCTGCCGCTGCTGCCGCCGTGACGGCGCAGCGCCTCATCCACCCGGTCGGTAAAGGCGCGGATGGCCTCGTTGTCAAAGTTCACGTTGGTCAGCGTGGTGAAAAGGCCGTCCGCCAGCAGCCGCGTGACCTCCGGCGGGTATTCCTGCCGCGCCTGACAGACCTCCGCCAGACGGATCAGGCGGCACACCAGCGCATCCTGTAAGTGGGCCGTCTCCGGCTGCTTGCCGCATACGCCGGTCTTGACGCAGCCGCTGCCGCCGGCGGTTTGCTGGCACTGAAAGCAAAACATTTCTGACATGGTACATACCTCCTGTGATCGTTGCGGATAGTATGTGCGCTTTGCCGGAAATCATGCGGAAAAAGATGGTTGCAATGTGGGAGAAATCCTGTTAGAATAGAGAAAAACAGAACAGAGGTTTGATATATGACGTATCGGGCATCCTATCTTTCTCCGCTGGGTGCGATCACGCTGGCCAGTGATGGCAAGGCACTGACGGGCCTGTGGTTCGACGGACAGAAATATTTCGGCAGCACGCTGCCCCAACAGGCCGAGACGGGGGACTGCCCCGTTTTTGCGCAGGCAAAGCGATGGCTGGACAGCTATTTTGCGGGGGAGAAGCCGGGCTTCACGCCGCCGCTGCACTGGATGACCACACCGTTTCGCAGGGCGGTGTGGGAGATCCTACTGACCGTCCCCTATGGCTGCACCACGACCTACGGTCAGATCGCCGCGCAGCTTGCCGACCGGATGGGAAAACCGCAGTCGGCACAGGCGGTAGGCGGCGCGGTGGGGCACAACCCCATTTCGCTGATCGTCCCCTGTCATCGCGTGGTGGGCGCGGACGGCAGCCTTACCGGCTACGCCGGCGGCATTGACCGGAAGGTGAAGCTGCTGGTGCTGGAGAGAGCGGATATGAGCGGCCTGTTTATCCCCGCGCGGGGCACCGCGCTGTAAACGATGATGATTTGACGGTGATATTGCGTTTTCCCTCTTGACAGAAAGGAAAATACTCATTATAATGGAACGGCTATCCGGGGTGTAGCGCAGCTGGTAGCGCGCTTGGTTCGGGACCAAGAGGCCGGGGGTTCAAGTCCCCCCACTCCGACCAAAAAGGGAGGCCAAAAAAGATATTGGGGATAAAAACCCAGTGTTTTCAAGGCTTCCGAGGCCCGTAGATCAGTAGATCTACGGGCCTTATTTTATCGATATTTGACCTCGCACGATTCACTCAGACGGGAGTAAAACCCGCAGGTATTAAATGATATAGAGGACAGAAAAAGAGCGGCGATATTTTCTGTTGGAAAATATACGCTGCTCTTTCTTTTTGCCGGGGCCTCAAAAGAGGTCCCGGCTTTTTCATTTTCAGGGGAGGAATGAGTTTGGAAAATAAATATTTTACAGAGTTGGCACACCGCCTGCAGGCAGCCGGGATCACCACAGGACATCCGGAGAGGAACCAGCTGACAGTGTTGCTGAACGACCAGCCGGTCCTCTTTGTTTCATCAGAGAGCGATGTGTTCCTCCTCCCTGCCGGAAGCAATCCTCCGGAGGCCAGTGAACTATACCACAAAGTTGCCCAGACTGCAGAAGAAGTGTATGCCTATGTTGAGGCGATTCAGACCGCTCCCCTCCTTCATGCCAGCGGTCTGAGTGAGAAATTCCATCTGCTGGCGGATTTTGGCGGTGCGGTGCTGGCTGGGCGTGAATTGGGAAATGGCTGGGGTTATCAGTTTGTCACCTGGATCTGGGATCATGACAGGACCGGGGTGAGTCACGGACACTATTATGAGGAGGATTTCCAAGGAGCCAAACAGGACTTCGCCGTCCGCTCCGGGCTGATCTCCAAGGCCCAGCTTTTTTTGCCGGAGGAGTTAACGCAGCTCTATCGGGCCACAGACTATCTGCTGGATGAAGGACCTGAGCCGGAGGATGGCCAGCTCAAGGCCCTGCAGACTTCAAGAACAAAGATCGAATACACTGTCCCGGATCTGGTAGAGCGTTTGGAACAAAGCCAGGGACAGGAGCCACAAATGAATCTGTAAACGCACCGGAAGAATGGGGCCTGCATCTGCCGATGGGCAGAAAAGCAGGCCCCGTTCTTTATGCAGAAAGGAACAGCAATGACAAAATATTTTTCAAAAGACACTCCGTTGGCCAGTTTGGAGCGGATGATGATGAGTGTTCCCGGCTTTCAGAAACGGGGTGGCGGGATGATGGTTCTGTGCAGATTCCATTACAAAAAAGAGGATGTGGACTGCGCCTACTGCCAGAGCTATATGCGGCATACCTGTCAGGCGTCTGTTTGCCCATACATTCCGGAGCGGTTGGAAGCAGGGACTGTTAGCTACCAGGAACTTGCGGAGGGATGCCTCCACATGGCAGGCCACCAAAAGCTATGGAACCGGCTCAGCTCTCTTCCCAAAGGAAAGTCGCTTCCTCTCGTGTTGGAACCGGCCCATCGGCGCAGGCTGTCTGAGTGGCTGGAGGCTGGCATAGCCACCAGCTGCCCCCACGAGCTGGCGGCTGCCTATCTGCTCTCTTCCCGCGCCGGGCTCTGGCGGAGAGTGCTTCCCCATATATCTCACGGCAGGATCGATTTCTCCTCCATTTCCCTGCGGGGGATCGACCCGCGGGACTATCCTGTGTACAGGGCGGCCAAGGGCCTCTACTGCGGGACGCTGCTCATTACTTCCTCAGAATTGGCGGACGAGGAACAGGTCAGCAGCGAAGCCTTCGGTGATATTCTCAACGCTATGCTAATCGCGCGGTATGGAAAATCGATCATGGCTGCGGAGGTGAGAAAATGAGCTATGTGATCCAAGCGGTGCTAAGCAACGCCCAGCATCCGGAATATGGCCAGGTCACGATACCCTTCCCCATCCCCAATCAGAACTATGACTGCACGATAGAGCTGCTGGAACCCCTGGAGATCGGCGATACGCTCCGGCAGGATTGTCAGGTGGATGAGTTGGACAGCTTCTATACCGTCCTGAACGCTCTGATCGGCACACAGGTCACCCTTGATGAACTGGACTATCTGGCCAAGCGGCTGGACAGCTTTGATGACGGAGAGGCCGCCCAGTTCCAGGGGATGGCCCACAAGCTGGGGCTCTCGAAAATAAAGGACCTCATCAATCTGACCTTCTGCTGCCAGAAGGCCACTGTGATCACCGATTTTTCCGACCTTGAAAAAATCGGGCGGGAACATTACATGAATTTGAATGGCGGCTGTGCCAGAACAGAAGATCTGGAGGCGCTGGATGGGACCGAAACTGCCTATTTGCTCATTGACAGCGGAGCCGGGACAGTCACTCCCTATGGTGTGGCCTATGACAACAGCATGAAGTTGGAGCCGCTCTACAATGGGCGGCAGTTTCCGGAATATCTTTATGACAACAGCAGCATGGGATTGAAAATTGTACCAGCAGAAAACCAAGCCCCGGAACTGCTTTGGCTCCCCGCGTCAGAGCAGCAGATTCGCCGCACCCTGCTGCGGGCAGGCTGGCAGGATCCTGACCATGCGGACTACACGATAGATGTATTCCTGCTTCAGAAGGAGGCCGGCAGGATACTGAATGAAAAGCGAGACAGCCTGCATTCACTCAATGCCATGTGCGGTGCCATTGCAAAACTGGAGCAGAAAGACAGGGATAAGCTGGAAGCTGTGATCGTATTTGCAGAACCTGAGAATGCCGGTGCGATCCGTCGTCTGGCTGAAAATCTGGAGCAGTTCGACTTTATTCCCGGCATCCACACTCCAGAAGAATATGGAAGATACATGATCCGAGAGTCCGGCCGGTTTGAATATGATGATATTCTGGAGGCCTTCTACGATTACGAGGGCTATGGGCAGCACCGCATCCAACAGGAAAATGGCCGCTTCAGTGGCTATGGTTATGTGTCCTATCCCGGAACAATGGCGCTGGAGGATCTGATGGCAGAAGACCCAGCCGAAGCATATCAAGCGGAACAGGGCCTTCAGATGGGTGGGCTGGAATGAAACAACAGAAAAAGAACTGGCCTGCTGAAAGCAATATGACTGCCCTAAAAACACTGTCGCACACACTCCTGCATCTTGATATCCAACCTACAAAAATGTCACCGCTGGTGGTCAAGCACCCCTTTACAGACAGCGGCCTGGCTGGGATATATGCCGAGGATGGCAGCCTTTCGGTGGGAAATCTGCTGGACAGCCCTGATGCACTCCGCACTTGGAGGGAGAATTTCAGTCGGCGGATCAATGAAGCAGAAACGGCCATGAACCTCTTTTGTATGATTACGAAACCCTATCAATTCGGCTATCTGAGACTGGCGGCGGCACATCTGTCCGAGCAGGATATGGCCTCATTTCTCTCCTATGCATGGATCAGTACGGAAAGCCCCAACAATGACCCAAATCTCAGCCAAAGAGAACTGCTGTCCATGTTCCGATCCCTTGACCCGCAGAAGCTGATGGATCAGGAGGAATACACACAGTTCCAGAACTTGGACGATGTGGTGACGGTTTATCGCGGTGTGACATCGTATAACGCCAACAACATCAAGGCCCTGTCATGGACTCTGAACCGTGAAGTAGCTGAGTGGTTTGTCCACCGTTATGGCGAGGACGGCATAGTCTATGAAGCACAGATCAACAAAGAGCACACCTATGCCCTTTTTCTGGGCAGAAATGAGGAGGAAGTCATCGTTGACCCCAAGCGCCTCATCAATCTTGTCCCATCCCCATCACAAGAGCCAGTTCAGGGCCCAGATTTATCTATGTAGTGGAAGTCAAAAACATTTTTCAATTTCAGATAGCTATTGCTGTCAGAGTGTGGTAGTGTTCGTGTCGAATACCGATTGACCGGGAATGAGGAGGCGCAAATATTGAAATTGAAGATGACTTTAGATGAACTGATCAACACTATGGAACCGCAAGTCCGGAAGGATAAAGCCCTAATCTCCAAATGCATCGACGGCCTCACAGAATACGCCGCTGAGCTGCGGCAGAAAGCAGGAGATCCGGGCAAGGCGCAGACCCCGGACCTCCGCCGCTTGGTGAGCGAACTGGAGGGTTGTTGGGGCCTGGATACCGAGGTCGTAGACTATGTGGCAGCCTTTGACCGGAAGATACAGGAAGCGGATCAGGCAACCCACCCATGGGCCCCCACACAGGAGCAGAGGGGCGCTGTGATGAAAGGGATATGTCTCCATTCCGTGGATATAATTTCCAGTCTTGGGGCCGATGATGCCAGAGGCCGGGTGGCAGGATGTGAAAGGCTGATACAGGAAATCGCCGGATTCTGGGATTTTGACTCCCTGGTACCGGATGACTTATGCGCCCAAATAGAAGCCTCCCTCAAAGAGCAGGAGGTATGGGAAAACACGGTGGAGATGGGAGGGATACAATGAGCATCAATGTCTGGACCGATCCCATGCAGCACGCCGAATTGTTTGGAAAGCCTGTGCTCTTTACCAACTGGCTGATCCTGCGGGATTTGGTTCCCAAGGGCTGGCACTGCTATGATCTGCAGGGCACACAGAATAATCCGAATGGCCATGCTGCGCTGGTTGACAGGGAAAATATCTTCCACACAGGAACCATCCTCTCTCCCCAGCCCCTGAAGCGTGAAGGCACTGTCTCCCGCCGGGTCAATGGCAGCTTTCATCTGCTGGGTGAGGAAATGACGCTGGAGCAGTTCTGTGAGAAACATGATCTGGAATATCCCCAGGACACGCGAGAGTTCATACTGCGCCCCGCCTCTCCGGATGAGGCGGGGTTATTCTATTCCATGGATGCGGAGGAGGACAGGGTCCTGGGGACAGTGGGCCACCTGCGGATAGACTTCGGCCATGGTGGAAAGGAGTTCTGGCATACCTGGTGGCCTCATAACGACGACCAGTTCAACACACCGGAATTCAAGGATATTCTGCAGCGGTTTGTAGACAGCCTGCGGCAGGATGGCCCCTTAAAGGATCTGAAAGCCATGAGTACCTACTGTTGGCAGCACGGCGGCCCTATCACAGAAGATAAGCGCAGCTATGGCTATCTCGTAGAAGTGGGAAATTACCGTCTCTGCCTCCGCTGCACCCCTGTTATGGGCGACTATCAAGGGTACCTGTACTGCTACGATTTGCACCAGCAGGAACTGGCCCAGCATAGGCGGATCATTGGCAAGGCAACCTTCACCAACGGAGATCAAAAAGAATTCACCAGTGCGCGGGAGTATCTGCAGATGATTTGGGAGGAACTGCCGGATCGAAATATCACTGGCTTCCGGTTTGAAACATTGACGGATGATCCGGAGGTCAAAAAGGCGGTGGATGATATTCTGCTGGATTTTGGCGGTGAGGGCAATCCTCGCCGCACCTGTAACTATGGACTGGCAGAGGAGGGCAAGCGCCAGCTTCAAGCCGCTGCCGAACCAGGCGTCCCACATCAGTATGAGTGGTTTGTCATCACTGAAATCAATACCCCAAAGGAGCAGCACTGCCAGGAGCTGACACTTGAGGATGCCATTCAGACCTACGAGGACAGCCCCCAACCGGAAAAGCGGCTGGGTGTCACTAAGAATGGTATCGCTACAGTGGATCTTGTATGCACCTGCGAGGGTGAGCAGCGGTTCTTCGAGGACTACAAGAAGCTGGCCAGTTTTCGAGAGGATCCAGTCATTGCCACTGCTGTGGAAAGAATCCATGAGAAACTGGGGCAGGATGCGCCCTGCCAGGAAATGCAGATGGGAGGTATGTAAATTGTCCATTCCGAAAGAATGGCTGGCTTTTCTGCGGGAGCAGTACCCTGCAGGGAGCCGAATCAAGCTCAGAGAGATGAAAGATCCCTATCACCCGGTGCCGCCCGGTACCACGGGTACGCTGGAAAGCATCGATGATATCGGGCAATTTCATGTGAAGTGGGACAATGGCAGTGGTCTGGCTCTGGTCATGGGAGAGGACAGCTTCACTGTCCTGCCGCCTGAACCCACCATCATGAAGCTGTATATGCCCCTCACCGCAGACTTCTATGAGCGGAACGAATGGGGTGACATCGAGGACTACAGCACAGAATTGGAGGGCGGCAGTCTCCGTAATTACGAAGGCCAGATCCTCAAGGCCCTCATCGGCAACCGGATGCCGGAGGAAGCGGAAAGCGGCATCATGCACTGGTATGATGTAGACGATGAGGTCAACAGAAAGGTGCGCTCCGTGGTATTCACGGTAGAGGAGCATGACCGGAAACTCTGGGGTGTGGCAGAATGCCGTGTGATTGGGGAACTTTCCACCCATGAACTGGATGCTCTCAAGGAGTACATCGCCGGTCAGGCTTCGGATGGCTGGGGTGAAGGCTTTGAGCAGCATGAGATTTCTGTGGACGGCGGAGAGCTCTATGTTCATCTGTGGAACAGCGATCACTGGAGCATCCAGACAGAGCAGGAACTGTTTGCCCCCAAAATCGCAGAAGGACTTCCCGAGTTGTGCTTCTCGACCCTTGCCTCCACTGGCCAGCTCATCTGCGTCAAGCGGGGCGAGAACGGCTACTACCCTTCGGACTGGGACACCGGTGATAAGGAGCGGAATGTGGAGCTGGCAGATGAGCTGAATGAGAACCTGGGCGTCAGCCCCGTCCAGCGTCAGGCCATGGAGGTGGGCAGTATGTGCGGTTGGGATGTCCCTGGCGCAGATCCCAAAGCCGATGAGCAAGAGCCGATGGGCATGAGGCTCAGTTAGGAGGTGTCGAATTGGATTATCAGAAAAAAGCGTTTGAGGTTGAGATCAGCAACGGCGGACCCAGAGGATATGAAACTGCTATCACACTGAAGCTTCCTGCAACCTGGGCAGAGTTTCATGATGCGCTCCAAAAGGCACGGATCCCCGATGGCCGGAATTGCGGCATTGAGCTGACCCGAAGCTGGTGGGCCGGCCTCTCCTCCGACCTCATCGGCGGCGCCAAAAATCTCTATGAACTGAACCTCTTCGCAAGGCGGCTGACCATGCTGACCAGTGTGGAACTGCTTTCCATGGATGGCCTGCTGAAAATGGAACAGGCCCAGGGCACAAAATCCATTCCGCTTCCCAGGCTTATCAACCTTACATTCAATGCAGACTGCCATATCGTCCCCGATGTTTTCAATGATGAAAGCTTGGGGGCGTTTCTGTATGAAAACGAGATGCTCACGAAAGAGGTCGAGTGCCTGCTGGACACCACCGAACCGGGCAGCGGCTATCGTGGGCGTCTTCTGGAGGTCTTTGGGGAAGAACATCGCCAGGCCATCGGCGGTGTATTTACCAGCTGCGGCTATATGGAACCAAGCGGAGAGGCGTTTGAGGAAGTGTATCGGCCTGGTCAGATGGCTTACTTTGACCGGTCAGGTTCCCCGGTGGTGCTGGAAGTGACCATGGGCTGTTTTGATGACCCGGCGTATGACAGCGATAAAAGCGCATTCCTGAATCTTCCGGCTATCGGAAACGCCATAGGACAGGCCATTGATAAGGTGGGGGCCAGCTCCGAGAAGGAGTGCGGGTTCCAGTGCGTGGAATGCCTGATCCCCTCCCTTCGGGAGATGATTGACGACGCAATAGCAGATGCAGGAGGGCTTGCCCCTGCGGAAAAAATAGCCGCCCTGCTCAAACAGAAGCAGCGTATTTGGAATGAGGACGCCATTATAAAATATAAGGCGATTCTGGAAGCAAGCGGCTGTTCTGGCTTGCAGGATGCCATTCGATTGATGGAGGATCTGGATCAATATGAGCTCCGTCCAGATGTGGCTCAACCATGGAGTTATGCGGAGCTGGTTCTGCGGGAGAAATACCCGGATCTGCCGGAAGCCCTTTTCCAGACGGGTCAGTCAGCGGAGATCGGCAGAGAGCTTCTGGAGGATAGGAATGGGGTCATCACAGGATACGGACTAATCCGCAGACTGGACGGTCAGCCCATTCAGTCTCTCCATGAAGCCCCGGAGCAGAACGGAATGGAGATGATTTGATATGGCAGAAGAACAGGCACTTGTTCAATTGATGGATACACTGGACGGACTGGAACTGACCAAATCCGAATACGAGTGGCTGGAACAGCGGTTTGCCGCCATGACGGAAAAGGAGCAGTTCCTGTTCCGCGGTGCGATGAAGCTGGAGAAGCCTGAAACAGCCAGCGGAGCCATCAGTATTGCCAGTCAGCTTCACTGTTATGAGCTGTTTTACAGCGCCGGGGACGAGGACGCTCTGGGTCAGTTTGTCATGAAGCATCTGGAGCAGGTTCCGGATGTTGCCCGTCCCTATCTCTCTCCCGCCTATGTTGGGCAGATGTTCCAGCAGGAAGGAGCCTCCGGCGTGTTTTGCGAAGGCCATTATATCCGGCGCAGTGCTGCCCCAGAACATCAACCGGATAAAAACCTCTCAGAACTCCCCACAACCGGCGAATACGCCATCCGTATCAAGCTGGCCAGCCGCTCCAATATGGAGGGCGTCTGGATAGGGTTCCCCGACGCCGGGGAATACACGGATCCCAATTATCCGGATGAACTGCTTTTGGGCCTGGACGCAATGCAGGCAGAGAGTCTCAGCGAGTGCATCGCTTTGGAGGTGGACTGCTGTCTGCCCCAGCTGATGGATATCCTTTCCCAGTATGACTCAGCCAGTGAACTTGTGCGCCATGCCATTGACTTTGGACATGTATGGGCAGAACAGGGCCAGGGTGAGGCGTACTGGATGGATAAATGGCAGGCTGTTCTGGAGCTGGAGGACTGCCACCGGCTGGATCAGGCATTGGACTTTTCCCAAAACCTTCAGCACTTTGCCTTCATACCCCGTGGGGTCGAGCTTGGCAGATTTGGCTTCGAGCTGGCGGTCAAGAGCCAGGTTATTGACCGGAACAGCTTTCTGGCCAAATGCTTTGATGGAAAGAGCTATGCCGAATGGTATATCCAAAAGCATGGTCTGAGCGCCACCGACCACGGCTATGTTGCCTGGAATGGAGGGGAACTCCATTACGAATACAGTGATTTGGGCGGATCGCCGATGACAGCCCAGACAATGTGAAGGCGGCATTTTTGTTGGATTTTGGTATCGCTATTCCATAAAGCGTGTGATAGTGTTGCGGAGCAAAAGGAGGTGCTTCCAATGGATGAGCGAAAAGAGATCCTGCAGGATACCATAGACCGCCTCATCGAAACCGCTTTGCAGGAGCTGGATCAGAAGCTGCCTGAAGCTGGCGGGGAGGCTGCTCTCTCCCACATCAGCGACCAGCTCCGACAGGACGCACAGCTGGATGAGCAGCACCGCAAACTGATGCTGGATTATATCCGGCAATTGAATCAGGTGACTCACTGCCAGTGCAGACACCTCTACTGTCAGGGAGCGTTGGACTGTGTCCTGCTTCTGCGAGGGCTGGGGGTGATCCGGTAACAACAGAATAAGAAAACACAGGGGCCGTTTTTCCGCAAGGGATAACGGCCCCTGCTTTTTTGCGCCCTTTTTCGGAAAAACGCCCCGGAAAGGAGGCATCCATGCAGAAGGAACTGCTTGCGGAGCATCTGAAGCGATACCATCCGTGTGCTTTGTGCGCCGCAACCAGCCGGGAATTGGAACGGACCTTTTCCATCAAGGGCACAGAGCTTCGGCAGCTTGTCAATCAGCTGCGCCGGGCCGGGATCCCGATTGCCAGCAACTCCAGCGGCTATTTTTATGCCGCCACCGAGCAGGAGGTACGGGCAACCATTGGACATCTGACCCGCAGGATCAGCGGTATCGCCGCCGCCATCCACGGCCTGAACCGCTCCCTGGAACAGTTTGACACCGACCAGACCCGCCTGCCCCTGAAGGGGGGTGATGGCAACTGAACAGCTTCATGTCCTGGATCGGCGGCAAAAAGGCCCTGCGGGAGCTGATCGTGAGTCTGTTTCCAATATACTACGAGCGATACATCGAAGTCTTCGGCGGGGGTGGCTGGGTTCTCTTTCACAAACCACCCGGTAATGATTTCGAGGTCTATAACGATTTCAACGGGCTGCTGGTCAACCTCTACCGCTGTGTCAGGGAAAAACCGGAAGAACTCATGGAGGCCCTGCGGTTTGTGCTGAATGCAAGGGAGGATTTCGATGCTGTCCGGGCGGCGCTGGCACGGGACAGCCCCGCAAGTGATGTCCAGCGGGCTGCATGGTTCTATCAGCTGATCCGTTATTCCTATGCTTCGGGATTGACCAGCTTCGGCAGCCAGCCCCACGATATCCGGTCTAATTTCCCTCTAATTGAACAAGCCCATCGCAGGCTGGCGAAGGTCGTTATTGAGAACAAGGACTTCGAAAGGCTGATTCGCCAATATGACCGCCCTGTGAGCTTTTTCTATCTCGACCCGCCCTACCATGCCACAGAAGGGTATTACCAGAATATCGGTGAAAATGGATTCACCGAGGCCGATCACATCCGTTTGAGGGACACCCTCCTCTCCATCCAGGGAAAGTTCCTGCTGTCCTACAATGACGATGCTTTTGTGCGGGGGCTGTACGACCAGCCGGGAATTTTTCTGATGGAAACCACTCGCATCAACAACATCAAGCAGCGGTACGACAATGGGTGCCAGTTCCCGGAGTTGATCATCGCCAACTATGATCCGCAGGAGAGGAACCGGACAATGCCCTCCCAAATGACCCTCTTTGACGGAAATGGGGGTGATTTGCTTGAACGAACATCAAAATGAGCTGGAGAAGCTCCAAAAGGCGGCCCTGCTGATTGAGGAAATGAGTATGGGCCGTTTGAAGGTCTGCCCCAGTACGGTGGGCCATGTATATATCCGTCCGGAGAGCGACGCCTATATCGGGCTGCAGATGCAGATAACGCCCGAATCCACTCCGGGACGATATGCGGTTACATTCACTGCCTTTCCACGCAGGATGGGTCTTGAGCTGGATGCTTCCGGCCTGCGCCGGCTGATGACAGAGGTCAACCAGTCCTACGCACTTCTGACCGCATTGGAAATGCAGAAATATCATCCCACCCAGTCGGAACTGGAGCAATTCAGAGAATCCATGATCGAGCAGCAGGAGCCGGAGCAGCCGCTCCCATTCCTGAACCCAAAGCTATAAGGAGGAATGCAATTTGAAGTTTGTAAAAGAAGTGACCGGAGAAAAGATGGCCATTCCTGCCGCCGCACTCAAGCTCTGCGGGTTTGAAAACGGGGATAAAGCGGAACTCCATGCACTGCCCAGTGCCGCCATTATCCTCAAGCAAAAGATGACCGCTATGGAGGTAATCCGGGCTATGGACGCCCTGCACCAGCTGACCGTGGACCTTAGCGTGCATCTGGCCAGAGCCAGCGGACCTTGCGACGGCTGTGATGGCGACTGTCCCTTTGACGGTCTGGATGGACAGGAGATCGCTCTGCCCGACTATCTGCGGGAGGAGGCTGGAATCCCGGAGAATGCAAAGCTCTGCGCCTACGTAGATGAGGATGAGAATACCGTCACCATCGCAGAAGCTGGATATGACCATGATCTGCGGGATGTGCCGCCTTATCTGCTGGAGATGCTTGCCGCCAGTGGGATCTGCATTGGAGAACTGGAGGAGCGCCTTATGCTGGAGGATACCGTTTATGGAGCATGAAATCTTCCTCTACCCCTACTCCAAGGCAGAGGCCGGAAGGCGTGGGGAGTTGGACAGGTGGGAGGAGAGCTTCCGGGCAAATGTTTCCTGCGCCAGAGAGATTGAGGCGGCTATTCGCGGTTATTCCAATGTCGATGGAATACTTCAGCCGGGGGCTGCCCAAAGCATTTTGAATCAATGGGGCTTCAAACGGACCAATTTCGTCCTTGCCAATACACTCCAACAGTTGGGTCCTATCAAGGATCGGCTCAGCGAGGCGAACCGGAACTGGCAGTGTGGGGCATATATCCCACAGGATGGCACAAACCGGTACTTTGCAGTAGACACCGCTTTGATCTGCATGGACCAGTTCATCGGTCAGGTCCGGGATGCGTATAAGCAGTTGGAGCTGCTGGGGTCTGAGCACTGTGAAACCGGTTCCTATGAAAAGCTGGACTATGAGGGCCGGGTCCTGATCCTTTCCCCGAACACCCTCAAGGAAAGTTATTGGAACCAGCGAAACCAGCTCTGGCTGGCCCATGACGGCTTCGGCTGTACTCCTGGCGCCATCGGGCGCAGTATCCGCTGCACCTGTCTGGGTGATGGAGAGGAAACTCGCTGGAATCGGACAGATTTCATTGGTGTGCTGAAGGAGGAATGCCTCCCCCAATGGGCGGCAGAGGCCCTGAGTAAGCTGATTGAGGACAAGGAGCAATCCCATACCCAAGGAGGGATGACGATGCAGTAAAGGAGGAATGCCGCCATGCGGAGTGTAGAAATTAGGAATGGCCGCCTGTTCTATTATGGCAGCGCAGTGGGCTATCTGGAGGGGGATGGCATCACAGCAGACCCCATGTTCCGCCGTGAGGATTTGGAAAGGTGGCTGGAGCGTAAAAATCTGCCGGTCCGCTGGGTGGATGGAGTGTACGACCGGCTGGCCAGCGGGGGGCCCATTCAAAACGCCCGGCCCCTCAAGTCCCTGCGGATTTGGCAACTCAAGCCAGATACCCCCATCGAAATGCGCTTCATTGGGCTGGAGCGAATGGCCAGAGAATTCGATGGCCCCAACCCAAGCCAATATCGCATTGCTTATGATGGGCAGGCTGAGAGCCAGGAGCTGGAAGACATCTGGAACAAGTTCTGCCGCAGGACCCTGCCCGGAGGAGAGCGCCCGCTTGCCATCTCAGATGTGATCGAGCTTTATGATACTGATGAAAGCGCATTCTACTATGTGGACAAGCGGGAGATTGTCCACGTGGGCTTCACTCCAGCCCTCCGGGAAAATGTGACCACACCAGAGCCGTCCAGAAAGGATGGATCAGATCAAAGACTGTTTCAAAAGCTGGAACAGGAGTACCTTGCTTATTTGGAACCGCTGCGCTCCGCCGCCCCATCGGAGCTTCTGGAAAAGGCTGGCGAGATTGCCGATACACAGGCAGTGTATCGCTGCCTGTGTGAAAACACTGGCCTGTCAACAGAACAGAAGGAAAAGCTGGCCACATTGGAACAGCCACTCCAGGCCATCCGGGATCGCTGGCGCCAGACGCATCCTACCCCAGAGCCGGAGCTGCTGGAGGCTTGTGAGGCGCTTACAACCTCACAGCAGCAGTCTGAGGAAACACCCGCGCTTTCCATGACCCTATGATTCCAGGGCAGCCGTGGGCTGTCCATTTTTTATAAGGAGGAACGCTACATGAAGTATCTGAAAAACGCTGTCCATTCCATGAAAGAGCTGCCTGTTTCTCTCCGCGCCGCCCTGTCCAATCGCAGCGGAGAGGGTTATGTGGACACCGCCGTGAAGATTCTGATGGCGGTAGTCATCGGTGCTCTGGTGCTGGCTGGGCTGTACGCCCTGTTTGACGACACCGTTATGCCCACCCTGACCCGGCGCATCCAGGAGATGTTTAACTACGCCGGCTGATCCCGGCCAGAAAAAGAAAGGAGCAGCGTATGTCGAAAACCGTACAGAAGTCTGGCGCCCAGCCTGCTGTCCGGCAGGACAGCCACGCCGTCTATCCCACTCATTACGCAGTGAAAATCCACTCCCTGCGCCTGGAGGGAAGCTGCCGTGCCACCGCCTCGGTCAACATCAACGGCTGCTTTGCCGTCCGAGGCATCAAGGTCATGGACAGCTCCAAGGGGCTGTTTGTCTCCATGCCCAGCTACAGGGCTGGAAACGGCGAGTACAAGGATATCTGTTTTTCCTGCACAAAAGAGGCCAGGATGGAGTTTGATTCGGCTGTTCTGGATGCCTACCAGCAGGCTCTTGTGCAGGCCCAGGCCCAGAGCCAGAGAGGTCTGGAAGCTCCAGACCCTACCCAGGGGCCGGCGTATGATGCCAGCCCTGCCGTGAATATGTGACCGCAGAATAAGGAGGAAAATACCATGAAGAATCGGATGAATAAGCTGGCAGGCAAGATGAACAGCATAATGATCCATGCCCATGCTGCCCTGGAGGACAGCAGAGGTGAGGGCTATGTGGATACTGCTGTGAAGATCCTGATGGCGGTGGTCATCGGCGCTCTGGTGCTGGCTGGCCTGTATGCGCTGTTTGGCGATGTGGTCATGCCCACCCTGACGGAGCGAATCCAGGAGATGTTTGATTATGCCGGATAATCCTCTATGGATGTTCCGGCCATTCCTCTCACCCGCGCCGCTGCCACTGGAAGTCATCTCACAACTGCAGGAACCAATGAAAGCCCTCCAAATGTGGCTGTTTTTCTCCCTGCTTTTGGTTGGTGCCATCTTCGACTGCCAGAAACGCCTGATCCCAAATACAATCTGTGCCCTGATTACCATAGTGGGGCTGCTGGTCTTTCATCCGGCCCAGTTGATGGGCCCGCTGGCGGCCTTGCCTCTGTTGGCTGCGGCTATGCATAAGCCCGGTTCCATAGGCGGCGGTGACATCAAGTTCACCGCCGCCTCCGGCTTTGTACTGGGAATCACGGCCGGCTCGTGGGGCATGGCGCTTGGCCTTACCCTTGCCGCACTGTTTTATGCAATCAACTGGAGCACACAGAAGTTCCGCAGAAGAAAGTGCGCGGCGCCCAGCCAGACAGCTTTGCCTCTGGCGCCGTTTCTTTCCCTTGGATTTGCTATCATTTACATTTTGAATTATGGAGGAACGCTATGAAGAAGCTGAATAAAACGGTCATTCTCACCATCACCGGCATTGCCTTGCCCTTGGGGGCTGCCGCTATCCTGATTTCCGGGCTGCGTAAGCGCCGCCGCTGCAAGTGGACCAGCGCCTGACCGGGCGGGCATTCTTTCCGCCATTCCCATAACAAATCATGACTGAGGAGGACCTGCCAATTATGAGTCTGTTCAAAAATCGAACCGTTGTCGGCGTTATCTGCATCCTGCTCTCTCTGGTAATCTGCTTTGGTATGACGCCTCTTTTCAATAGGAGTGTCAGCCAGAAAGAACAGATCATCCGGGTAACTCAGCCCATTCTGGCTGGTGAGGAGATCACTGCCGATATGGTGCAGACTGTAGAAGTAGGCGGCTATAACCTGCCTGAAAATGTAATCCGCCTGAAGGAAAATGCCGTGGGAAAGTTTGCCACCGCTGACCTGGTTGCGGGCGACTATATCATCAACACCAAGGTATCTGACGAACCTGCCGCTGACAACGCCTACCTGTACAATCTGGATGGAAGCCAGCAGGCCATGTCCATCACCATCAAGAGTTTTGCCACTGGTCTGTCCGGCAAGCTGCAGAGCGGAGATATTGTTTCCGTGGTGGCTCCGGATTTCAAAAAACAGGGCCAGACCGTTATTCCACCCGAACTTAAATATGTAGAGGTCATCGGTGTCACTGCCTCCTCCGGATATGACGCCAATACCGGCGAGGCACCCTCCGAAGAAGATGAGCGGGAGCTGCCCTCCACAGTGACACTGCTGGTTTCCCCAGAGCAGAGCCGCGTGCTGGCGGAGCTGGAGGCTGACGGCAAGCTGCACCTGACCTTGGTCTATCGCGGGTCCCGTGAAAATGCCGACCGGTTCCTGGCGGTACAGAATGAGGTGATTGCCACGCTGTATCCCCCTGAGCCTGCCGGAGAGGACTCCTCCAGCGACAGTGCGCAGCCTGACACTACAGAAACGGAGGATACAGAGGCTCCGGCTGGATCTACAGATGAAAGCGAGGCTTCCTGATGCTGAATTTTAAGAAAAACGGTATTTTCTCCCGCTCTACCAGCGAGGAAACCACAGCCCCGGAACTTCAGGGGGGCGGCGTAGTTGCCGTCTGGGGCAGCCCCGGCAGCGGCAAGACCACCATGGCGGTGAAGATGGCCAAATATCTGGCAGACAAAAAGAGAAATGTTGTCCTGCTCCTGTGTGATATGACCGCCCCCATGCTGCCCTGTATCTGCCCGGCATCGGAACTGGAGTGTGAGCGGTCGCTGGGAAGCGTACTGGCCGCTGCCCATGTGACCGAAAATCTGGTCAAGAATAATCTCGTCACCCACAAAAGGCTGGGGTACCTGACCATTCTGGGGATGCTCAAGGGCGAAAACGAGTACACCTATCCTCCCTATGGTGAGGCGCAGGCCAGAGAACTCATTGATTGCTTGCGTGAAGTCGCCCCCTATGTGGTGATCGACTGCGGCAGCTACATTGCCAATGACATCCTCTCCGCTGTGGCGCTGATGGAGGCAGACTCCGTCTTGCGGCTGGCCAATGCGGACCTCAAGAGCATCAGCTATCTCTCCAGCCAGCTTCCTCTGCTGAAAGACGCCAAGTGGGATACGGATAAACAGTACAAAATCGCGGCCAATGTGAAGCCCCAACAGGCCGGGGAGCAGATCGGGCAGGCGCTGGGCAATGTGGCCTTCACATTGTCCCACTCAGAGGAATTGGAGGCCCAGTTCCTCGCAGGAATCCTTCTCTCTGACCTGACTATGAAGGAGAGCAGAGGCTTTCGCAAGGAAATCGAGCAGGTATGCCGGGAGGTATTTTCATGTTAGGACAGAAGCGAAACGATTCTCTGTTTGGTTCCGGCAACCGCACCATTGAGGCCCCGCAGCCTGTTTTGGAGGAGCAGGAGGCTGCTTTGGAGGGAGCTCCTCTGGATGAGGCGGTTCAGCCGCCCTCTGAGGCCCAGACCCCGGCGACAGCATTCACCGATGCAGATGACCTGCCCCGGCGTACCATCGCCACGGAAGCCGCTGCTGGCCAGAGGGGCCACTCCCTGTTCTTCACACCGGAGAATGAGAGCAGGGATTTCAGTTCTGTGCTGCAGGATGTTCAGGAATATATCTCCGGCAAATATTCCACCCTCATCACAGATGGCGTGGGAGCGGATACCAAGGAGCAAATCAAGCGATACATCAGCAAATATGTCCAGGATCGGCGCATTGCCGTCAGGGATTTGTCCGGGGAACAGCTGGTGGATGCCCTCTACACCGAGATGGCCGAGTTTGGCTTTCTCACCAAGTACATCTTCGGCTCTGGTATTGAGGAGATCAATATCAATTCCTGGCGTGATATTGAAGTTTTGTATTCCAGCGGCCAGATGGTCAAGCTGGAGGAACACTTTGACAGTCCCGACCATGCCATCAATGTGATCCGCAGGATGCTCCATGTTTCGGGTATGGTGCTGGACAACGCCAGCCCCGCCGTACTGGGCCACCTCTCCAAAAATATCCGTATCGCCGTACTCAAGACTCCGCTGGTGGATGAGGATGTGGGAGTCTGCGCCTCTATCCGAATCGTCAACCCGCAGAATATGCAGAAGGAGGATTTCGTCCGGGGCGGCACTGCCACAGGCCCTATGCTGGACTTCCTTTCCGCCTGCCTGCGGTATGGCGTCTCGGTCTGTGTGGCGGGGGCAACCGGCTCTGGAAAAACCACGGTGGCCGGTTGGCTGCTCACCACGATTCCCGACCATAAGCGCATCTTCACCATTGAAAATGGCTCCCGTGAGCTGGACCTGGTGCGGGAGAAAAATGGCCGGGTCACCAACAGTGTCATTCACACCATCACCCGTGAGTCAGAGAATGCCAAGCAGAGCGTGGACCAGGATATGCTGCTGGACATGGCCCTGCGGTATCATCCTGACATTATCTGTGTGGGTGAGATGCGTTCAGCAGAGGCATACGCAGCGCAGGAAGCAGCCCGCACCGGTCACGGTGTACTGACCACCATCCACTCCAACAGCTCGCAGGCCACCTGGCGGCGTATGGTCACCCTGTGCAAGAGAAAGCATGAGATGGCTGATGATACTCTTATGGATCTGGTCACCGAGGCGTTTCCTGTGACGGTATTTGCCAAACAGCTGGAGGACAAATCCAGAAAGATCATGGAAATCATGGAGTGTGAAACCCTCCCGGATGGCTCCCGCCAATACAATACCCTCTATCGGTTCCGGATCACGGAAAACCGGCTGGAGGATGGGAAGTTCCACATTGATGGCGTCCACGAAGCAGTGTCTCCAATCTCTGAGAGCCTGCAAAAACGGTTTGTGGAGAACGGGATGCCTCAGCAGGAGCTGGACCGGCTGATGGATAGTTTTGAGCAGAAGGCGCCCGCTGAGTCCAGCCCCCACGCTGAAGGCAGCGCAGCAGCACAGACCGTAACCGCCACCGACGAAAATACGCTCCAGGAAGGAGGCAAAACTGTATGACCAGTATCCAACTGTTCGCCTGCATCGGCATGGTCACAGGCTTTTTTATCCTGCTGCGCCTGTCGCCGATGGAATTCACCGACGGAGTGTTCCGCAGCCTGACCAGCCGGCCCAAGAGCCTCAAGGATGAGATTAACGAACTCACCCATCGCAAAAAGAAATCATTCCTGCGCCGTGAGATTGCCGACACCCAGAACATCCTCAAAATGACCGGGCGTGAGCCTAAGTTTCCAGCCATTTGCGCCATGTCCCTCCTGCTTTTTGTAGTGGGGGCCTCTGCCGCCATTATGATGGGGAACTTCTTTCTTGTCCCGGTGATGGCTGTGGGTATGATGTTCGTACCGTTCTGGTTCATCAAGCTGACAGCTTCCTACTACAAGAAGAACATTGCCGCCGAGCTGGAAACAGCTCTATCCATCATTACCACAGCCTATCTGCGCAACGAGGACATCCAGACGGCGGTAGAGGAAAACCTGGAGTACCTGAACCCACCTGTAAAAAGCGTGTTTGCCGAGTTTCTGGCCCGAATCCAACTGGTGGACCCGGATGTAGATGCCGCCCTGCAGGACATGGGTACCAAAATCGACAATGCGGTGTTTCGGGAATGGGTGGCGGCACTTCTGGCCTGCCAGCACGATCGCGGCCTTAAAACAATTCTCACGCCCATTGTGGCAAAGCTCTCCGACATGCGCATCGTCAACGGCGAGCTGGAAAACATGGTGTTTGAACCCCGCAAGGAATTCATCATCATGCAGGTGCTGGTGGTCGGAAATATCCCCTTGCTCTATTTTTTGAACAGGGACTGGTTCAACACGCTGATGCATACTGCCATGGGCCAAATCATCCTGGCGGTCTGTGCCGGGGTGATTTTCGTTTCTACGGCATTTGTTATCAAGCTGACACAGCCCATTGAATACCGGAGGTGACAGACATGGCTGTTTTGATTTTCGTATTCGGCGCTCTGTTGGCTCTGGGCCTGTTCTTCATTGCGGCGGATTTTCTGAAGCTCCCGCGCCTCGCCACCCAGAGGGCCATGCTTTCTGTTGGCCGCCAGGAAAAAAAGCAGGCCAGGAGCATGGAAGCCTTCCTGATGGGCTGGGCTGTCAAGCTGGCCCCCCACATCCACATGGATGAATATAAGAGAAGCCGACTTAAAAACACCTTGAATGCCGCAGGCATGGGGATGACTCCTGAAGTTTACTCGTCCTTTGCCATCCTGAAGGCAGCTGTTATCCTGCTGGGCGTTATCCCATGCCTGCTGGTACTGCCCTTGTTGGCGCCTGTGATTTTGTTTCTGGGTATTGCCGTTTATTTCAAGGAGATCAGACGGGCAGATGAAAGGTTGAGTGAAAAACGGGGCGAGGTGGAGGCCGAGCTGCCCCGGTTTGTGGCCACTATCACTCAGGAGTTGGCCGCCAGCCGGGATGTGCTGAGCATGGTGGAGTCCTATAAGCGCAATGCAGGCCCGACCTTTGCCGCAGAGCTGGACATTCTCACCGCAGATATGCGCTCCGGCTCTTATGAGGCCGCGCTGACCCGGTTTGAGGCGAGGTTCAATTCACCCCTCCTATCGGATGTTATCCGGGGACTGATCGGCGTACTGCGGGGCGACAACGGCGTCGCCTACTTCCAGATGCTCAGTCATGACATGAAACAGCTGGAGCTTCAAAGGCTGAAAGCCCAGGCCATGAAGATCCCGCCCAAGATCCGGGTGTTCTCGTTCCTGATGCTGATGTGTTTTCTGATGACCTATCTGGCCATCATTGTCTATGAGATCATCACTTCCCTGGGCGGGATGTTTTAGAGAGGAGGATGCCTGTGGACTACCACAAGGAACTGAAAAAGAAACTGTCGGCCAGCTATGAACGGCAGGTCAAGCAGTGGATGGCGTCCGATCCCGCCCAACTCATTGCGGCGGCGGAAGATATCGCCGCCATCCGCTTCATCCATGAAAACCTGGTTGATACGATTAGTGATGAAGACGCTTCCTTCCTTCTGACTCTGGATGACCCCCTTTGGGATGTGAGCAGCAAATGGGTTGAGGAGAACGGATCTGACATGGTACATGACGATGATATCCATCACTGTATCTGGTCATTGTGGGAAGAATGCACGGACGGCCAGACACAAAAAGAAGATGGTATTTACCAGCTGATCAGCAACGCGGAAAATGAGATGAAAGAATATGCTCACAAGGTAAAACAGCTGTCTGCTGATAAAATTTATCAGCACTCTGCAGAAACCGCAGCCAAAGAAAATTTGCTCTGCTCTATTATTCATGACAGCTATGACCTGGACGATGCGGACTTGGCCAAAATCCTTCAACAGGAGGAACCGCTGGATACACTGTATCAGTTTCTTCTGGGCGGAAAAACCGACCTGTCATCGGAAAGCTCCATTTCAAGCATTTTGAATGAATATAATGCTCAATGTCAGGAGGAAACCGCAACCATGGACACGGGGGTGACGCTGTGCTGAAAAAGATCCTTAGATCAAAGCGCGGCGAGGGATATCTGGATGTGTGTATCCTTGTCCTCTGCGCTATGCTGGTCATTGCGCTGGCGGTGCGGGTCTTCCCGGTATTTGTTGCCAAACAGCAGCTGGACACCTTTGCCACCGAGCTGATCCGTGAGGCGGAGATCGCCGGGCGGGTAGGCTCTGAAACCGACCGGCGGGAACAAGCACTGCGGGAGCAGACTGGGCTTAACCCCGATATTTCATGGAGCCGTACCGGGCGTATTCAGCTCAACCAAGAGGTGGCCGTTACAGTCACCTATGAAACCAACATTGGCCTGTTCAGCGGCTTTGGGAGCTTTCCCATTACACTTCGGGCGGATGCTACAGGGAAATCGGAGGTGTATTGGAAATGACCAGGCTGCGAGAAATCCTGCGGGACCGAAAAGGAAACGGCTTCCCATTGGCCATCGCCATCACACTGGCGCTGGTCATCATCTTCTGCGGCATCAGCGAGTACATCCGCCTTCTGATCATAGCCCAGGGGGTGCGAGACGCAATGCAGACTGCGGTGATCTCCACCGTCAATGACAACTATGACGATGTGTATCATGGTGTCCGGGAAGGCTACTCTGGGGGGTATCAGCCGATGGCCGGAGATTTTGAGGAATCTCTGGACTATGGTGATATTTATGGTAGACTGGAGGAGGTACTGGGCCTGAGCTATCAGGGTGGGACCCGTGTCAAATTTACCGAAGACGGTAAAACCGAGTTTCGGGTGTGGGGACTGGATGTGGATATTGAAAACGCACCTCTGGCTGGCGGGGACAGGGCCGGAAACCGGTTCGTTGCCAATTGCGAAATCGAACTGGAGGTACCTGTTTCCTTTGGAGGCAGACTGCTTCCAGCCATGCGGATCACCGTGGCTACCAGTGCCGGTTATACGCCGAGGTTTTAGCAGTTTTCAAAAAGTTTTCTATTGTCCCCATAGACTTCTGAAACCTCTTGTGGTAGGGTGTGCCTTGAACAAGGAAGTTCTCCACAAGAGGCTTTGGTAAAACAAGGAGGTATCAACCATGAAAAATGCGACCAAGAAATGGCTGATTGTGGCGGGAGGTCTGGCCGCCTGCGCTGCTCTGGTGTTCATCATAGCTGGTCAGTTTGAAAAGAAGCCAGTCAATGACACCCTGCCTCCCCCCAGCAGCTCCTCCCAGGGCGGTGTGATGGTAGATGAGCCGGACAGCAGCATTAGTCCAGAAAAGGATGATCCGGAGATTACGGTGAAGCCTGAGACCCCGGATACTTCATCCACCCCTGAAACCGGGAACAGCGGCAGCGGGGCCGTGGCCTCGGGCACCGAGCAGACGATCCAGGGGGATCCAGAAAAACCGGAATATGATGATGAGGCACTGAAGGATCCGACTCAAAAGCCGGATGGGACCCCGGTAGAGGGAAAGCCAGATGCGGAAGATCATGATACGGTGGAACCGCCTCCTCCGCCCCCGTCCACCAACACCAGCGGTGGCCTTCCTGGTTTTGATAATGTTCCAAATGGCGGTGCCAATCATGTAACCGAAGCAGATGATATGTACGAGAATGGAAATAAAATCGGCATCATGGGCTGATCTCCAGCCTATCAAAAAGCACGGCGGTCGCCGTGCTTTTTGCTTTGCCGGAAAGGAGGATGCATGAAACGAATCTGGAGCATTCTGCTTACGATAACCGTGGCACTCACGCTGCTATGTCCCATGACCGCCTATGCCGCCACTGGCGAGGGCAATATTGACGGTGGTGGCGGTAACTTGGGGGACGCCACCAGCCACGGCAGCTGGAATCCGGGCAACGAAGGCGTTCGGGTGACCATTGTCCGGTCCGATGACCATGCAGTGGTATCTACTCCTATTGATTTGACAAACAGGGCGCCAGCTGCCTCGATCTATCATTTTGGGAAGGTCAGCAAGCTTCAATATACCAACGGGGCTGCATTATCCCCTGTGCAGGGAAGCTATACCTGCATTAAACCAACTCAAGCCGTTCCACGAATTATTAGCACTAATGGCCGAAATAACATCGAAGCCATTAAAAGTTACTTTACGGATGAGCAGGTGATTCGGGCTATTGCCAATTATAGTGGCATGGACTTCGATACTCTCATAGGCGGGGAGTATAAGATCCTTCTGGAACCCATTGCTTATTATAAGTTTGAGGGAGTCATGATAGCCACTACTGCGACCGAAGCGGTCCTCTATGATGAAATCGTGGGAGGCCAGCTCCGCTATTGGATGGGGTCGCTGACCGCCAAAAACCTTCCGCTGTCCATGTTCCTGGAAACGCCGGATCTTGGCTATCCGGCATGGTCCGGAGCGACCAACAAAAACGCCTCCAATGCGGATATCAAGTCTTCGCTGGGGCTTGGTATCGTGCGGTTCGAGGAGCAGCCGGAGGATCCCGTCATCACCATCTATGACTACGAATACCGGGTCAACACCGAGGTTATCACTGCGGTGGATGTAAGCGGCGGCCAAAGCGACCCGGATAACCCTGCCCGTGTGACCTTTACCATCGATGGCCGGGACTATCATGTGGACAATGTCTATTATCCGGAGGGGGATTCCCAGCTGGCATGGGTGCGCTGGACGACACCGGACACTCCCCAGGATATGGTCATCACGGTCCGGGTGTCCGGCCCTGGAAACGCACAAGGGACGATCAACTGCAAAATCGTAGGCCTGGACCAGAACCCCCCTCCCAATCCAGTGGCAGATGACCGGAACGACTCCTTCACTCCTTCATCCATCCCCAGCCGGGAGCAAAAAACCTCCAACTACTGGACGATCTGGCGTCCCTGGTGGTATGAGTATTGGGTATGGCATGGGGATGATGAGGATGGCTATTGGTGTGATCACGGCTGGTGGGAGTTTGATCTGGACCGTTATAGTGCCAGCCTTTCCGCCACCATGCGCATCACACCAGACAATAAGAATCCCACTGCTGGCAGCCGAAGCATGAAATCAGGATACGGGGTCAATCAGCTGGTCACCGCCGATGTGAGCAGCACCCAGAGTTCAGCCACCACTCCGGCCCAGAATGCAGTCAGCTACTTCTCTGAGTTCAACTATGAGATGTTCTGGAGATTGCTGGAGCGGATGGACGGCGGCTACAATACCCGATTTGAGTTTCAGAAAAACGAGTACAGTACCTACCGGGGCCGCACACATTTTACCCCTATCTGGTATCCGAATGGCTCGTATACTGTGAACACCTGGCTCATCGACTGCTGGACGCCAGCCGGAATGCTGTCCATGAACCTAAGCGACTCACTCACGATCCGGGGCAGTCTCTGGGATGACTGGCACATCGCCCCACTGGAACCGTAACAGACCAAGATAAATCACTGAAAAGACAGGCCGTGGGATCTCCTTCTTGCCGCCTGCATAGAAATCAAGCCGCGGGGACGATCTCTGCGGTTCTTTCTTTTCGCAAAAAGAAAGGCGGTTTATATGAAAAAGTGCAAGAAACTCCTTGGCGTTCTCCTGACTGTTTTCCTGCTGACCTGCCTGTTCAGCACCACGGCCCTTGCTGCGGGAACCGGTGATGTAGCGGGAGCCATCGAGGGAACCTGGTCGGATGCCTCTGAGCAGATCAAGCAGGTGGTAGACAATGTGGTTTTCCCGGTCATCGACCTGATCCTGGCTGTATTCTTCTTTGGAAAGCTGGGAATGGCTTATTTTGATTACCGCAAGCATGGCCAGTTTGAATGGACAGCTCCCGCCATTCTCTTTGCCTGTCTTGTGTTTACACTGACTGCTCCGCTGTATATCTGGACGATTCTGGGAATGTAAGCTGAACCTTGGCCGGAAAACTCAATATAGACCTTGACAGTGCGAAAGGAGTGTATGTCAATGAACTTTTTTGAGCAGGAGCTGCGGAAAATCATAGGCCAGTCCACTGCGGCCGCTGATGCTTCCTATGTGGGACGGTCCTGTTTTGTCAGGCTCAACCCTGACCTGCGGGCAAAGCTGACCTTTATCACTATGGGGATCACCTCTCACTATGAGGCACTGAAGATGACGATCCTCAACCGGAAAGAGGGAGAGGTGGACAATACAGTCCTCCGGTTCTCTGACTTGCTGGGAAAAAAGCAGGTGATGAACCCCAACTTCAAAAGCGGGATCTTCCCTTATATCTGGGATGACCACGGCAACCCCATGTGGTATGTCTACCAGCTGAAACAGGAGGACTACCAGCTGCTTGCGGAAAGCGTGGATGAATACCTGCAGGTGTTCCAGTCCCCAAACTTTGCAGAGCCCCCCGGACAGCAGATGTACTAATCAGCCAGAAAAGAAAATCATCACAGGGCCGAGCTGGACACATGGCCCTGCTTTTCTTTTGGCCATTGATAGAAATACAGCTCGCCTTCAACTGAAAGGGGTGAGAAAACCAGATGTTTATATGGGATTTTGTGCTGGGCGACATTATGGATCAGGTCATCGACTGGGTCTATGCCCAGCTTGTAGGCTTCTTTGGGAATTTTTTCTCCCAAATGGGCAATATGGGCGTTGAACTGTTTGAAATGAGCTGGGTACAGTCCATCGTCCTCTTTTTTTCTTATTTGGCCTGGGCGCTTTATGCCGTGGGGCTGGTGGTGGCTGTATTCGAGTGCGGTATAGAGTATCAGACCGGCCGGGCCAGCGTAAAGGACACTGCTCTGGGCGCTATCAAAGGCTTTATGGCTGTCGGCTGCTTTACACTTGTTCCGGTGGAACTGTATAAGCTGGCGGTCGACCTACAGGCCGGTCTCACCAACGGGCTTACCGGATATGGGAGCATCGATGCCCTTGCAACGGGGATCACGGATGCCCTGAGTGCCGGAAATGTTGGCAGTATCGATGCCTCCGGTGTCTTCGGTGGGCTGACCTCTGTGATTACCAGCCCCATCATGGCTCTATTTTTGATCATCATGATGGGGTATGCCATCGTCAAATGCTTTTTCAGCAACTTAAAGCGCGGCGGTATCCTGCTGATCCAAATTGCTGTGGGGTCGCTCTATATGTTTTCCATCCCCCGCGGATACACGGATGGGTTTATACAGTGGTGCAAGCAAATCATCGGTTTGTGCCTGACCACCTTCCTGCAGGCAACGATTCTGACCGCCGGCCTGTTGGTGCTGAAAGACCACGCCCTGCTGGGACTTGGCCTCATGCTCTCAGCCGGCGAGGTTCCAAGGATCTGCGGAGCCTTTGGCCTGGATACCTCTACCCGCGCCAACATTATGTCGGCCGTTTATGCAGCGCAGACAGCAATCAATACCACCCGTACAGTAATCCAAACTGTAGCGGCCAAGTAGTCAAATGCAGCCTCACAATTCAGAAAAGGAGAACCGTATGAAAAACAAGACATTGGAAACAAGTTTGAAACCCGGCGCCATTCAGACATCCGCCTTTAAAAAAAGCTAACTCTTAGGAGCCTCTTCGATGGGATCGGCGGGTTTCCCCTGGCAGGCCTTCACAATGGCATTGAGCCGGTATGGGCCAGTGAAATCGAAACATTCCCCATAGAGGTGACCAGGGAACGGTTTCCCGATATGCTCCATGTCGGGGACATCACAAAACTGAACGGCAATGAACTGCCCCCGGTGGATATCATCACCGGGGGTTCGCCATGTCAGGACCTATCAGTCGCCGGCGCCAGGGCTGGCCTTGCCGGGGAACGCTCCGGGCTATTCATGGAGCAGGTTCGCATAGTGAAAGAAATGAGGGATGCAGATGAGCGACGCGGTAGAGCAGCTCACGCTGTTCGACCTCGATACATGGTCTGGGAAAATGTCCCCGGAGCCTTCAGCTCCGCGGGCGGCGAAGACTTCCGGGTTGTCCTGGAGGAAATTGTCCGAATTAAAGCTTGTACCGGTGCAGTGCCTCGACCTGACTCCGGGCGTTGGGAATTTGCTGGGGCAATCATACTGGGAGATCAATTCTCATTGGCTTGGCGAGTTATGGACGCTCAATACTGGGGTGTCGCCCAGCGCCGCAAAAGAATCTTCCTTGTCGCAGATTTTGCAGGGCGAAGTGCCCCGCAAATATTATTTGAGCAGGACCGCCTGTTTGGGAATCCTGCGCAGAGCCAAGGCGAGAGGCAAGGAACTTCCGCCACAGCTCAAAAGAGCATTAGAGATTCAAGCGGTAGTTGTACCGTTGGCTTCGACGGATATAACGGAGATATGACCGGAGATAAGGCCGCAACACTTGGAGTCAATTGTGGAATGTCCACTGGCAGAAATGGGATCATTCGAGCCTTGGCCGCAAACCAGAGGGATGAGGTGCGGGATATGCATGATGTGGCTGCCGCCCTCGGCGCCCAGCCCGGAATAAAACAGCAGACCTTTGTTGCCGGAATCGTCAGTAAGGGCAACGGCGATTGCTTTCTGACTCCCGACTGTCACACCGCGCTGACTGCTGGCGGAGGGCAGGCCGGACAAGGATACCCATGCATTTTTGCGGCTGGATTTTCTGCTGGACAGGGTGCAGAAGCTGGTGGGATTGGCTATCAGACAGAGTGCGCTCCTACACTGAAAGCTTCTGAAAGCGGCTCTAATATGGTGCCTTCCGTCCTATGCCTCAATGATCAGGGGGGCAGTGTGATGGACTGCAGTGAAGATGTATCCGGTACACTCCGGTCGCAGGAGCATGGACACCAGCCGCTGATATTTGCCTCCCAGCAGGGCGACGCTGAACTCGGCATTGGAATCTGCCCAGCCATCACTGCCGCAGCTGGAATGAGCGGCAACAATCAGCCGGTCCTCTTTGAAAATCACGGCATCGATGCGCGTTACACCGGACCGCACCCGGTTGCTCCCACCATGTCTGCCAGGTATGGGACCGGTGGAAACAACCTGCCATTGATTGCCCAGGGACACACAGTATTCAGCCGCCAGCGGGTGGATGTCTTTCATCAAGGCGAGGTGGTCAGCACCCAGAGCGCCCGGCAGAACAAGGATGCTACGGACCTTGTCATGGAAGTTGCCGGATTGGACTGCAGAAATGGGAATGAAAACGGGAATATCTGCGGTACGCTCCAACAGGGTACCAGCGGGAGCTCTCTCAACTCCATTCATCCGGTACGCACCGGGCAGCTTATCCGCCGCCTGACGCCGATGGAGTGTGAGCGGCTCCAGGGTTTCCCGGATGGGTGGACCGATCTGCCGGGTGCGTCGGATTCAGCCCGGTATAAAGCGTTGGGCAACAGTGTTGCGATCCCTTGTGTAGACTTTGTCCTGCGGGGGATCGCCTATTTTTTGAAGAAGTAATTGCTTACGGATGAAAGCCTGGACTGTCCATATTTTCCGCTGGTCCAGGCCGTAGTCCCTCTCTGCTTCAATCCACCCGCATTGTAAATTCAAAAAAGGAGATCGGAGATCATGGAAAAATTCAAAAACCTATGCGGTCAGATCCCGGAGGAACTGCACAACAAGGTGCGGACAGAGCAGGAGTCCCTTGGACTGACTCTGGGCAAGTATTTGGAGCAGGTATTGACCGCACACTTTGCCGCTCCTGCCCCTGCCGTCCGCGGAGGCGACAGGACGCTGGCCTTCCAGGTGCCGGAGGCCCTCTTCCAGCGGGTCAAACAGTATCTGGAGGCCCACAAGCCCCTCTCTCAAAAGGCATTTGTAGTGGGCCTGCTTGAAAATGCCCTGACCAAATGGGAGCGAGGAGAGGGAATCTCTTCCGGCCTGAACACCGTTGGAAAGGGTGAAAAGGAACGCACATTGGCTGTTGTGGTTCCCGGTGAGCTCTTTGAACGAGTGAAGGGCTGTCTGGCAGCCCACGACTCTATGTCTCAGAGGGACTTTGTCCTTGGCTTGATCGAGCAGGAAGTGAGTGGATGGGAAAGCCAACAGGCTGCGGAGCAGGAAGCGGAAATCCCGCAGGAAGAAACAGATGAAGCCCTTTCCGATGTGGGCGCTGGCCAGCAGATCTCTGAGGATGAGCCATTGACCGAAGATTTGGAGGAGGAGTTCTCTGGTTTCTCTATGGTTATGATGTGATTGGTGGAGGTGTGAGCTTGTATATTTACCCTGATAATCTGAAATCCAAGGCCATGCTGTGGCTGTGGGAGCTGCGGGACATCGGCATTGTGGGGATTGGGTGCCTTATTTCTGTGTTCGCCCTTGCCCAACTCGGCCTCATCCTGCCAATCGTGTTCACGGCGGCTTATGCGTTTCTCTCTATCCGCATTGAGGATACCAGCATCCTTGATTTTATCCGATATGCGCTCCAGTTTTTCGTCCTGCGGCAGCAGACCTATGACTGGGGAATACACACCGAAGCGAGGTGAATGAACAATGAACAGAAAAAAGAAGAATGCCGCACAGCAGCGGCAGACCAGCCGGGAGCTGATTGACATCCAGAAGATCACGGAGTATGGACTACTCACCAGTCATGGAGAGCTGGTGTTTTTCAGTATAGAACCCACCAACCTCTCCGTCCACTCCCCGGAATCCATCGGCAGCCGGATCTATGCCCTGATGACTGTCCTCAAAGGGATGGCGGAGATCGAAATGCTGGCCCTCAATTCCAAGGAGAGTTTTGAGGATAATAAGCGACACTACCGCCAGCTTCGGGAGCAGGAGCAGCTTCCGGTCATCCGCAAACTGCTGGAGAGAGACATGATGGGGCTTGACCGGCTGCAGGTGCAAATGGCAACTGCCAGAGAGTTTTTTGTCATCGTCCGGCTTAAAAACGAGAAGGATTCGGACATCCAGTCCTACCTCTCTCGAATCCAGAAAAATCTGGAGGACCAAGGCTTTAAGACCCGGCTGTCCAGCGCAGAGGAGCGTAAGAGGATGCTGGGGGTCTATCTGGAGCAGAATGCGACTACCGAAAAATATGAGGATTACGACGGGGAGCGCTGGGTCATCTTCGATGACTAAAGCACCCCGTTAACCAGACAAAATGGCCGTCAGGAGATATCTCCGGGCCATCTTTCATGCCACGAATACCTCTTGCCGGCCGGACAGGAGGTATCACAATTTTGGCAAAGAGCAGAAAGAATTATCTCGCGCAGATGCCTGCGGATGCGAAGATCAAGGATTTTCTTGATATGGTGTCCCCCTCGGTCATTCAGTTCAATGTGGACCATTACCTGTGCGGGAACACTTACCGATGCGTCTGGGCGCTGCGGGAATATCCTACCGCCACGGATGAGCAGGCCATTCTGCGGCATCTGGGAGAAAAGGATGGCATCACCCTGCGTATCTACACCCGCCAGGTGACCCCGGCCGAGGAGAAGCGCATCATCCACAACGCCGCCAACAAGCACCGGATGAGCCGTTCCTCCACCGATGATCTCCAGCAGACGGTAACTGCAGAGAGCAACCTGCAGGATGTGGTCACTCTGGTTTCCGCCATGCACCGGAACCGGGAGCCGCTCCTCCACTGCGCCGTATATCTGGAGCTGACTGCCCAGAGCTATGACCAGCTCAAGCTCCTGCAAACGGAGGTACTCACTGAACTGGTGCGCTCTAAGCTGAATGTGGACCGGCTCATGCTCCGCCAGCAGCAGGGCTTTGTATCAGTCATGCCCAGCGGCCACAATGCCTTCGGCTCTCAGTTTGAGCGAGTGCTTCCGGCCTCCTCAGTGGCCAACCTCTATCCATTCAACTACAGCGGCAAGACCGACCCCCAGGGCTTTTACATCGGCAAGGATAAATACGGCGCCAATGTCATCGTGGATTTTGATAAGCGGGATGATGATAAGACCTCAGCCAACATCCTCATTCTGGGCAACTCCGGCCAGGGAAAAAGCTACCTGATGAAGCTCCTGCTCCTCAATCTGCTGGAGGCCGGGAAATCCGCCATCAGCCTGGATGTAGAGCATGAGCAGAAGGATATGTGCGAAGCGGTGGGCGGCTGTTTCCTGGATCTGATGAGCGGCCAGTACCGGATCAACCCGCTGGAACCCAAATGCTGGGACGATGGCGGCAGCCCGGAGGATCTGGACGCCCCCGCCGCATTCCGCCAGTCCACCCGGCTGTCCCAGCACATCAGTTTTCTGCGGGACTTTTTCCGCTCCTACAAGAGCTTCACCGACCGCCAGATTGATGTTATCGAAATCATGATGGGCAGGCTTTACGAAAGATGGGGCATCAGCGACAGCACCGACTTCAGCCGCCTGAGCCCGGAGGATTATCCCATCCTATCTGACCTGTACGCGCTCATTGAGCAGGAGTACAGGAATTTTGATGAAGGGAAGTATCAGCTCTACACCGCCGCCATTCTGCAGGAAATTTTGTTGGGCCTCCACTCCATGTGCAAAGGGGCGGAGAGCAAGTTTTTCAACGGCCACACCAATGTGACCTCCTCCCGCTTTGTGGTCTTCGGTGTCAAAGGACTCCTGCAGGCCAGTAAGAATGTTCGAAGCGCCATGCTCTTCAATGTCCTGTCCTACCTCAGCGACAAACTGCTGACTGAGGGCAATACAGTAGCGGCACTGGACGAGCTGTATATCTGGCTGTCGGACAATGTAGCTGTAGGCACCACGATTATTGAGTATATCCGCAACTGCCTCAAGCGCGTCCGCAAAAAGGAATCTGCCATGCTGCTGGCTTCGCAGAATCTGGAGGACTTCAACCAGGAAGGGATCCGGGAGCTGACCAAACCCCTCTTCGCGATCCCGCCCCATCAGTTCCTGTTCAATGCCGGCGCTGTGGACAAGAAGTTCTACATGGAGGCCCTGCAGCTGGAGGAGTCGGAGTACAACCTCATCCGTTTCCCCCAACGGGGCGTCTGTCTCTACCGCTGCGGAAATGAACGGTATCTGCTGGAGGTCCACGCCCCTGCATATAAGGAGGCGCTGTTCGGGAAGGCAGGCGGACGATGAATGTGGTGGGATATGGCGGAGGGACAGACAGCACTGCCATGTTGATTGGCCTGTGGAAACACCATATCCCGGTAGACCTCATTTTATTTGCAGATCCCGGCGGCGAGCAGCCGCACACCTATGTGTATCTGGAAATCATGGATCGCTGGCTGAAAAGCCATGATATGCCACCCATTACCCGCGTTTGGTATCAGGAGAAAAGTGGGCAAAGGCTTACTCTGGAACAGGAGTGCCTCCGCTCCGGGACGCTTCCTTCCATCGCCTATGGCCGGAAAAGCTGCTCCCTCAAACACAAGGTGGCCCCACAGGAGCGGTTTTGCAACCAATACCAGCCCTGCCTGGATACCTGGGCAAAGGGAGAAAAGGTGGTCAAATTTATTGGGTATGATGCCGGAGAGGAACGCCGCAGACAGGGGGCGGTAGCCCATGATCTGCTGGATAAAAAGTATCAGAAGCAATACCCCCTGATGGATTGGGGCTGGCGACGCACAGACTGTATTCAGGCAATTCAGAGCGCAGGGCTGCCTCTCCCCGGAAAATCATCGTGCTTTTTCTGCCCCTCCATGAAGCGGCGGGAGATCCGGACGCTATATCACAGATATCCGGATCTGCTGGCCAGAGCTTTGGCTATCGAGGAGACGGCAATGCCGAATCTTATCTCTGTAAAAGGATTGGGGCGAGACTGGGCATGGCGGGATTTTATCACTGCGGACGAAAACCAAATGGTGATCCCCGGCGCGTTTTCCGATGAGGACCTGCCCTGTGCCTGCCGGCTTGAATCTGAGAAACCTGAACTGCCATAGAAAAGAGGATGCCATGAAAATCATTGAAACAGAACGCTGGGTACCCAGCAAAGAGGACCCCAGCAGAAGTGAATACATTGGTCAGCGCACCGGCCAGGAGGTCTTTGAGGAGCTGCGGCAACAGCTCGAGAACATGGGTTGCCTACCTGACGAATATTTCCTGCTGGATCAACAGTGGGAGAAGGGACGGGAGATTCCCAAGGGCGCAGATATCTTCTGCACCACCGATTATGGTGCGAGTGAGGGTATTTATTTGGATGTGTACCTGAAATGGTATGAGGATGGGAATCCTGTTACCAAGGGCTTTATCACCGGAAAGACTTTAGGCGAGAGTGGTGATGATCTGGACAATATGTTCCTTATCTCCTCCGCTATTACAAAGGCTTTCCATGGAGACGGGGCAACCCATGCCAGATATATTCGTCTTGGGGAAAGCCAGGTCCCAACCAGCGGGGTCTTCCACCTTAGTTCAGAGGAGCAGAAAACTATCATTGACGCCCTCATCACACAACATGAAAAGTATCTGGGGCTGATTGCAAACACAGAAAGTCTCCTGCGCCGTATGACCGGAGGCATCACCCAGTACATTGACCAGATGGGGCGCCTCCCCCTCCAGATCAACGACTATGACCAGATAACGCTGACAGTGCGGGACGGAAATCTCGATGCCTTCAAGAGCTTGCTTACGCAAGTGCTGGAGTATAGTGACGACCTTCTCACCCAAACTGCTGGTCGGTCCGGTGAGGTTGGCAGCAAGATGATGATCCTCCTCATGGCTGCCTGTGACCACTTCGGCAGCGAATCCTATCTACTGGCTTCAAAGCTTGCAGTGAAAACCGGAGATGTGGAGCGCCTGCGTTTTCTGATGGATCAGGCAGAAACCTACATTCTGGAGATGGAGCCGGGTTTTGTGGGCAGGATGATCCGGGATGCATATTCCCTGAATCCTTATATCGGCAGAGAAATGATGGATTACGCCACAAATGAGCAGATCGCCGCCGCACCTGCGGAACTGATGCTGGCCGCAGTCTATAATCGGGATAGCCGCGCCGCATTTACTCTGGCCAGGAAGGGCATTGACATCACAGGCCGGGCCAGCGAGGTCATCCGGCAATATGCCCAGCGAGGTGACACATGGGAATTGGAACAGCTGATTAGAGATGGAATGAAAATTCAGCCCACCAATCTGTCTGCCCTCAAAGCCTGCATTCAGGCTGATCTGCTGGGAGCCGCCAAGCTCCTACTGGAAAAAGGCACTGATTATGAGAAGTTCCTGTCCTGGACGAAGACTATCGGGTATGACCTCCCCGCTGCAGCAGCGGCGGAGTTGTCTGAGCACTGGGAGCAGCTGGATCTCGGACGAGCACAGGGCCAGGATCCAGGAATGGGAGGAATGAGCCTTGGCTGATCCTGCGACTCTGGCGATGTTGGCAAAAGCAGCAGCGGCAGTTCTGAACAGTGAAAAGGCCCGGAAAGCTGTCGGTTGGGTCATAGTGGCTATTCTTTCCCCCATCATCATACTGCTGGTGCTTCTCTGTTCTCTGCTTTCCGGTACTGCCGACCACAATACTACGGCACTGGAACTCTGCTTCCACGGCGGGGTGATTTCCGACTCTGTACCCGAGGATTACCGAGGGCATATCGAGAATATGCGGGATAGTTTTTCCATTCTGGAGGGCAGTGCTACGGAGTTGGACGGACAGATGGAAGATGGCGATAGCCTTGACCAGACCAGGGTCAAGGCCGTTTTTTATGCTCTTTACTTCGGCGAGAAGCAGCCCAGCCAGCGGGCGCACCAGCAGTATCTGGACTGTTTCATAACCTATGAGGAGCGCACCCGCACCGTCACCGAGGTGGATGACGCCGGCAACGAGGTCGAGGTGGAGGAAACCTACACAGTGGCGGTACCCATCCGCGACCTCTCTGTTGTCTATGAAAACATCCGCTCCAAGATGGGAACGGAGATCACCGCAGAGGATCAGGCCAACGCCACCGAGATCTATTACCGTATCCTTTGCGGTGGGCCAGCCCCCACCTATGGTTCTGAGTTTGACATCTGGAGCGATGGCCTGCCTCTTTCCGACGCACCGTTCATCGGCGCGGATGGCTTCTGCTCTCCCATCGGAGAGAGCTGGAGGAGTGTGGTGACCTCAGAATTTGGCTGGCGCAAAGACCCATTTACCGGGAAGGGTGCCGGACACACCGGCATCGATCTGGGAATGCCCAAGGGGACACCTATCCGGGCCGCCCTCACTGGAACTGTCTACCTGGTGCGCTACTCCACCACCGGCTATGGGTACCATGTGATGATCGACCACGGCGGCGGTTTCGTCACACTCTACGCGCACTGCTCCAAACTGTTGGTAGCTGAGGGGCAGCAGGTACAGGCTGGGGATATCATCGCTGAGGTGGGTTCGACCGGGCGCTCTACCGGTAACCATCTGCATTTCGAGGTGCGGATTAACGGCGAAAAACAAAATCCGAGAAGCTATCTGCCATAATTCCATCAACCTGATATATCCAAAGTAAGGAGGGATCCCTATGGAAAGAAATCTGATATCCACCTGTCAGGTCTGCGACTGCACCCGCTGTGCCCGACAAAACAACTGCCCCAATGAGGAGGCTGCCTGTGGTGAGTGTACCCCCACCAACCCGGCATGGCATTGCGCTGATTACCTGCCAATGGTAGAAAGGAGCCAGAAATGTTGAAGCTCCATGCGTTTCTAAACCGCAAACCATCTTCGCTTTTGCCGCCGCCGTGTCAGGTAGAAGCTGTAGTAGAGCTGGATGCCGTTTCGTTTGAAAACCTTCTCCAGAGGCCAATGGATGACCAGCCGCAGATAACGGCACATAAATCTCTGATGCGCTGTGAGGAGGGCGTGGAGCATTGCGTGCTGTTTTTAGGGGAAGGAAGTCAGGATGGCGTCTTGGTCAATTCAGAGGGATATGACTGGGCAAGATACGCTGCTTTCATTCCAGGCGCCCGCATGATTGCCAATTCCCATTTGGAGCAAGGCATCAGCCTACGGAATTTGGTGACCCTGGGGTTGCCCGATCACGATGTGTATCTGGTTCACCAGACAGCGGATGTCGGCTTTATCCCTGCCGCAGATCTCGCCGCCTTGACAGACCAGGGCAAAGCACAGTTTGCCCCTCTTCTGGATGCGCGTGTAGCCTCCATCAAACAGGGAGCTTATGGTGTAGAGGTGGCGCTGACTGGGATCGAGCCTGAGCTGTTGACCTGTTATGACCAGGCGGTTGCCGACTCTCAGCGGTCAACTCACGCTCTGGAATACTTTATGTAAGGGGGGACAACCAATGAAAAGAATGACCATCACCGTCAGTTATGAACAGGAGAAGCTCAAGGCCCTCCAGTTTTATGCGGGAAAGAACGGCACTTCTTTGGAATCGGATCTGGATGCATTCATGGAAAAACTCTACAAGAAATATGTACCATCCCAGACCAGAGAGTACATTGAAAGCATGGCGGAACCGGAGGAACAGCCCCGCTCCAGGCTCAGCCGCTCCACCCACCCTGCTTCGGATTTGGAGAAGGAGGACACCTGATGAGAACAGATATGCCGGCTGAGATTTGGCTGGATCCCTATCGCTGGGAAGCTCTTCAGGAAATCCTTGAACAGGATGGGACCGACATTGAGGAGGTCTTGCAAAACTATCTGATTGAAGTTTACAGCGACCGAGTCCCTATTGAACGCCAGAAAGAGGTTGACCGGCGCATCAAAAAGGAGCGGCTGGCAGCGGTACAGGAAGCCGAAGCCCGCAAGGTTTTCTGTGCGATGCACATCCGGGAACACGGGCAGGAGTACATCCTCATGGAGAAAAATGGCCGGGAGTTTCTCCAAGTAGCCGTGTTCCTGCGGCGTTATCTGAGAAACGAATTTACCACCCCCCCCAGAGAGTTCGCCCAGGTATTTGACCATGCAGAGGAGATCCCGGCGCAGCGGTTCCGTGAATTGGCAGAACTCCGCCTTGAAAACACAGGCAAGGTCTCCGGGATATTTGAAATTGATTTGGACAAAGGGCTGCTCTCCTGTCTCCATATTTCAGATGGCTGGCAGACCTTCCACATCAAAGATGTGTCCACAGCCGCCTACCAAGCCTACCGAAAATCGGATCTCAGCCAGGATGAACGGTGGCGCCGGTTCTTTGAATATCTGGATGACAAACAGGTCAGCAGACTGGAGGTTGCTCCGGATGGGCTCCAGGGAAGCCGCCGTCTAAGGTCTGATGATCTCCAGTTCGATGGGGAAATTTCCGAAGTAAATGGGGCGCTGAATTTTTATCTCTCCTGCTGGTTTGATGTGGATGAGGTTTTTGGAACCCATGTGGTAACGGATGAAAACAGTGATTGGCTCAATGTTTATGCCAACTACTCTTTGGCAGATCGACAGGTGTGTGACACCCTCGACCTCATTCTCCACCGGGAGGATAGCAGAGATGAGGAACTGACCTACCGGTTGGATGATAACGAAAAAGCGGTGCTGCGGGAGAAAATGGATGCCTACTGCACAAAAGAAACTGGCCTCTCGCTGGATGATTTCTGCGACAGCCTGATGGAGATGGAGAGCACTGAAACACTGGGGCTGAAGATGTAACTCGCCAAAATTTAGCCGCTGAGGAGCTGGTTTGTTCGTCATAGCCAGGTATCAAGCCTGTTTTTTGATGGTTTCTCTGAATGGATTTCCTGCCGAAACCGTGGCATTGTAGTGGCTGGCAACGAACCAAAACAAACAAAGGAGGCAGTAAAATGAATCGAGCAAAAGCAAAATTCCTGCAAGAGAAATTAGCGCAAGAGGCCCGCGCAGCTCTCGAAATGGGAGGCAGCAACGCTCCCACAGAAGGATATGCGAGGGCAATCACCCTGATTGGAAAGGTTTGGGGGCTGAACGATTCGGACGCAAATGAGCAATTTGACCTCATCCAGCAAGACCGGGAATATGTACAGAGAGTTGAAGTGGGAGACTCGGAACCCTCATCCGCTCCAAACAAAGACCTGGCACTCAACTGGACAGGCATGGAATGTATCGAGGTACTGGAGGGCCTCTTCGAAACCTCGATTCACCTGAACACGCTGAATGAACGCATGGAAATGTTCAACCTGGCGATGGTACTGATGGAGTGTCAAAGTATGACAGAATGGATTAAAAGAACGGAAGATGAAAAATCCACAATGGGAATGGTGTCCTGTTGAAAACAAAAGCACCGGGCGGCATGGATGCTGCCCGGTGCTTGCCGTTTTAATCCCACAGTTGCCCCTTGTGTGGCCCTGTGTGCCCTTTCCTGGGGAGATGAGCATCCGTACCCCTGCCGCACTGTTGGAGGATTTTTGAGGGCTTTGTGCGGCTATTTCAAAGAAGCAGACAAATGGACGGTTCCCGCTGTGCCGCCGAACGCTCCTTGGAACGAAGTGGACCGAGGGGTCGAAAATAGTGCGGGATAAAGAGCGGGGGTCGCAAAGCGTCCCCCGCTCGGCTCACACCGCCCCGCAATGCGGGCCGGGGAACGGTTTTGCGGGGGTCACTTTTCAGGGGATGGGATCACACCGGGGGTCACCACGGCTGGAATGGCCCATCACTCCAGCGTTTATCCGGCATTAAAACAGGGATCTGGACAGAAGAAGATGCACAAAATCAAAGTATGGACGGCATTCAGCTTTGAAGTAAAGAAGTCACTCAAAAAGACGAATCCCTGGCCATGCAAAGGTCAGGGATTTTTGATTGGAGGAAAGTATGGCGAGAGAAAAAATCAAGTTCGCTCTGCGCATTGCGCCTGAAAACCAGCAGTTGGTCAAAAATCTTTGTGCAAGGGACAACTGTCAAAGTCAGAACGAGTTTATTGAAAAGGCAATCCGCTTCTATGCCGGCTATGTTTCCGGCAAGGAAGCCACAGCATATCTGCCGCCCGCACTGGTGGCAGCCATGCGCGGGACCGTCCAGGACAGTGAGAACCGCATCGCCCGCCTGCTCTTCAAACTGGCGGTGGAGGTCAACATGATGATGAATGTACTGGCGGCGGGCATGGAAATCAGTGACGAGGATCTCAAGACACTCCGCGCCCGGTCCGTCCGTGAAGTGAAGCAGACCAATGGGCGCATCAGCTTCAAGGACGCCATCGACTACCAGCGGGGCGTGGAGTGATGCACAAAGGTGGTGACAGTCTGTGCCGCGCCTGATTTTCAAGTGCCCCTACATCAAGGGCGGTACCTCCTCCGCCACCGCTCATCTTGAAAACTATGTGAAATATATGGCCACACGGAATGGTGTGGAGCGCATCGATCCGGGACGCAGTGAGTGGCCGGCCACCTCAAAGCAGAAAAAGATGGTGGAACAGATTCTGCGGGACTTCCCGCTCAGCCGTGGGATGTTTGAATACGAGGACTATGCGGCCGAGCCAACACGCGCCAACGCATCGGAGTTCATCACTCGCGCTCTGGAGGACAACTATGACCAGATCGCCAAGAAGGATAACTATCTGAAGTACATCGCCACCCGCCCCCGCGCCCAGCGCGTCGGTTCCCATGGATTGTTTACCGGCGAGGAAGATCAGCTCGTACTGGCGCAGGTAGCGGAAGCGGTCGCGGCCCACCCCGGTAATGTGTGGCTGCCCATCATCTCTCTGCGGCGGGAAGACGCCGCCCGCCTCGGCTATGACAAGGCGGAAGAATGGAAAGCACTGCTCTCCAAGTATGCCATGGAAATGGCGGAGGCGATGAAGATCCCCTGGGAGGATTTCCGGTGGTACGCTGCATTCCATGATGAAGCACACCATCCCCATATCCACATGGTCTGCTACAGCGCCGATCCGTCGAAAGGCTTCCTCACCACGCAGGGCATCGCCCAAATCAAGTCGGGACTGGCAAAAGAGATCTTCCGGCAGGAGCTGACGGAGCTTTACCAGAAGCAGACCCAGAGTAGGAACACGCTGAATGAGGACGCCCGCTCTGTGCTGGAGCAGTTGATTGAACAGATGTGGAGCGGCGCCGTGGTCAACCACCGCATGGAGAAGCTCATGGAGCATCTGGCGGAACGCCTGCGGCACACCGGAGGCCGGAAGCAGTACGGCTACCTCAAGGCTCCGCTGAAGGCTGTGGTGGATGAGATTGTGGACGAGCTGACCAAAGAGCCATGTGTCGCCGCAGCCTATGCCCTGTGGTATGAACTGCGGGAAGATGTGCTGCGCACCTACAAGGACGACCTGCCTCCACGCCTTCCCCTTTCCCAGCAGAAGGAATTCAAGCGGATCAAAAACATCGTCATTGAGGAAGCGGTAACACTGGGGGCGCGCCAGCAGGTTTTCCATCCAGATGACCAGCAAGACCGTGTCCCTGTGGAGGACCAGGAAGAAGCGCCGCTGCCGGAGGCGCCCCAGCCTGATAACGACTGGAATGATTTCTCGGAGTTCCCACCGGACGATGTCCCAGACAAAACGGTGTCTGCGCCAGCCAAAGCGCAGATGAACTGGAGCGATGAGTACCGCCTGGCCCGCCGCTGTTTGTTTGGCGGCAAGGATCAGCCCCAGGATCTTGAGCAGGCGTTTACCCTGTTCCAACAGGAGGCGCAAAAAGGCAATGCGCTGGCCATGCACGATCTGGGCCGGATGCTTGCGGACGGGCTGGGCCGGGAGATTGATATGCAGACCGCCCATGTGTGGTACAGCAAGGCGCTGGCCGCTTTCCACGCTGTTGAGAGGCAGAAGAAAAAACGCTATGCGGAGTACCGGATCGGCAAACTGTATGCCACGGGCCTCGGCTGTAAGCAGGACTATGGTGATGCCGCCCGGTGGTTCCAACTTTCCGCAGACAAAGGGTACAAGTATGCGCAATATTCCCTTGCCGGCCTGTTTCGCCGTGGACAGGGTGTGGAACAGGACGATGCGCGGGCGCTGGAGTTATACACAGCCTCTGCACAGCAGGACTTCCCCTATGCCGCCTACGAGTTAGGAAAGATGTATCGGGACGGCATTGGCTGTGAGAAGGACGCCGAAGCGTCGGAACAGTGGTACCGGCAAGCCTTCGCCGGATTTCTCGAATTGGAGCAGCAGAGCCATGACGATAAATTGCAGTACCGCATCGGATGGATGCTCCTCCATGGTGTAGGGACTGGTAAAGATGAGACGGCAGCCAGGGAGTGGTTTGAACAGGCGTCCAAACTGGACAATCCCCACGCGCAGTACCAACTGGCCCGGATGATTTTCAATGATCCATCCTCTACACCGGAGCAGACAGCCCAGGCATTGGAGCGGCTGACAAAGGCGGCGGAAGCCGGCCAGGACTGTGCTCAATACGCGCTCGGCAAAATCTATCTGGATGGTCAGGGCGCGGAAAAAGACATTCAAAAGGCGGTGGCTCTGTTCACACTTGCGGCAACGAAGGAAAACAGCTTCGCCGCCTTTGCTCTTGGCAAGCTGTATCTTGCCGGTGACGCAGCCCTGCCCAGAGACCCGGCGGCCGCACTGAAATGGCTCACATACGCTGCGGAACTTGGGAACCAGTTTGCCCAGTACCGCCTGGGCAAGCTGCTGCTCCAGGGGGAAGATGCGCCAAAGGATGTGAAAGCCGCCATCCGCTGGCTCACCGCCGCAGCGGAACAGGGCAATCAATACGCCCAGTATGCCCTCGGCAAGCTCTATCTGCTTGGGAAGGAGGTCCCAAAAGATAGATCCAGTGCGATCAAGTGGTTCCAGCTGGCAGCGGATCGGGGCAATGAATATGCTCAATATTTCCTGGAACACATGGATGACCGCTTGGGCCAGCCTCCTGTGGCGGCCGTCATTTCGCTGTTCCACCATCTGGCCAACATTTTCCAGGAGCAAAACCAACCACCGCCCTCCGGTGGCGTCCGGGTCGCGGTGGATCGGAAGCTCCTACGAAAAATCAAGGCGAAGAAGATCGCTCAGGGCCACAAGGCGGATGACCATGAGCCGGAAATGCAGCTATAAGGGAGGTAATCTTTTGAAACAGAAAGTGCAGTTTAAACAGCAGATTTTATTGGCGCAGCCAAAAGACATTCAAGGGCTGAAAAGGCAAAAGCCAATCCCGTGCAGACCTGTTCTGTTCCACCGGAAACTCAAGGGAAGGAATCAGTGAGAGGCATATGAGGTATGAACCTGCGGACTCCCATTAATAGCCTCTGGAGCTTCAACAAGAAGTTCTGAAATCTTTTTCTCTTTTTCAGTTACCCTTTCAGGCACCTTTCCAGTCACACTACCGCTGTGGTCTATGGGCGTCGGGATCAAGTCCAAGAGCTCCGAAAGATGCCAACCAACTGAATGAATTAACACAGATTTGAGAGGCCGCATACTGCGGCCTCTTTTTGATGAGGAGGGATGTAGCATGCCATATATCCACTTCACAGAGGACCAAAAACTCCGTGCCAACTCCGTTGACCTGGTGGAGTTCCTGCGCCGGCAGGGAGAGAAACTCATCTCCTCCGGCCAGGACAAACGCCTCACCTCGGATCACAGTATTACTGTGCATGGGAATGAGTGGTACGATCATGCTGCAGAGAGGGGTGGCCATGCAATCTCCTTTGTCCAAAATTTCTACGGCCTGACTTACCCTGAAGCAGTGACCCGTCTGCTCAACGGTGAACAGGGGGAGGTGTATGTACCGGCGGAGAAAAAAGAAAAAGAGCCGCCAAAGGAATTTGCCCTGCCTCCCTCAAACCAGACCATGCGGCGGGTATATGCTTATCTGCTCCAGCAGAGGCACATCAGCCGGGAGGTACTAAGCGCTTTCGCACAGAAGGGACTGATCTATGAGAGCCGGGAATTGTCCATAGATCAGACAAAGGTGTATCACAACGCCGTGTTCGTCGGATTCGATGAACGCGGCGTTGCCCGTCATGCCCACAAGAGGGGGCTCTATACCCAAGGCAAAAGCTACCGGGGCAACATAGAGGGCAGTGATACGCGGTGCAGTTTCCACTGGGTCGGTACCAGCGACCGCCTCTATGTATTCGAGGCCCCCATCGATCTGCTTGCCTTTCTCACCCTGTACCCGGACGGCTGGCAGCAGCACAGCTATGTGGCTCTCTGCGGTACGGCGGGACATGCTATGCTGTGGATGCTGGAGAAAAATCCAAATCTGCGGAAAGCCATCCTTTGCCTGGATCATGATGCCGCCGGAATCGAGGCCGTCGGCCGGCTCTCAGAAGTTCTCCGAGAGCATGGCTATTCTCAAATTGCCCCGCTGCAATCCGAATACAAAGACTGGGATGAGGATCTGAAAGCGCGGCATGGACTGGAGGCCCAGCCCGCCGAGGAGCATCCGCAGTTTGCGGTGGCGGGGCTCGTCTGCCGGCGAATCGGAGCCAGGTGCAAGGAAGTTCAGCCGGACCGGGCGGTTTACCAGTTTCCCGGATTGCTCCTGCGGTACCGGAACGACCTCCATTGGGGACGCTTTGACCAGGCGATGGAGCGCATGGAAACCATGGCGGCGCTGGCCCTCTCGGTGGTGCTGCGGGAGTGCAAACAGATGGGTACCGCGCTGACCACTGAGCAGGGCGTCCGGTTTTTAGAAAGCCACATCCTGCCTCATCAGAACCGGGGTATCCTCAAGAACCGGGCGGATGAGATCGCCATGCAATTCCAAAGCGTATTGGCCAAGAACAATTGCCGGGGTATCCGTACCCAGGCAGAGAAAAAAGAGGTGGCCAGCGCATGGCTGGAGCTGGCCATCTCCTGTGCCAAGGTGCCGGTCAAGTACGAGGCCGACGAGATCAAACGGCGGCAGAAAGAGGAAAAGACCCAGAGGGAAGCTGAGCCAGTGATGGCCTAAGCCTGAAGCAGCAAAGCGGAGGAATGGCTCAGTCCCACTCCTCCGCTTCTTCCTGGCTGCTTGTTTGTCTGCTGAGATATTCTGCCCGCTCCTGCTTATTGGCTGGCCGGGTTGCCTGCTTTCCACAGTCCGGGCATTGCTCCGGCAATTCCGGCGCCTCAAACAGATAGTAGCAATGGTCACATGCGCAAATCAAAGCAATCACCTCATACCAATTTATTATAGCAGACAAAGCGGAAACTGAACATCCCCTTCTGATATTAAGGCGTAGATATCAAAAGGAGGATCATGTGCCAACGCAAGTTATAACGCTTATCGTGGTAGGCGCTGTCATGTTTCTCGTGATCGGCGGCCTCGCGTTTCTCTCTCATTACTATACCCTTGACGGGATCAAATCCAAGACTGTGGGCGACGGCCAGCACGGTACTGCTCGCTGGGCTACCAAACAGGAGATTCGGCAGACCTATGCCCATGTCCCTTTTGAACCAGAGCTGTGGCGCAAGGGAGAGCATCTGCCGGAAAAGCAGGGCCTTGTCCTTGGCTGCGAAGGGCCCAAAGACCATGTTACAGCTCTGGTGGACACCGATGACATCCACGCCATGGTCACCGCCGCCAGCGGCGCCGGAAAGACCGCGTTCTTTTTGTACCCCAACATCGAATATGCCCTCGCCAGCGGGATGTCCTTCCTCTGCACGGATACCAAGGGCGACCTGTTCCGCAATTATGCCGGTATTGCCAAGGACTGCTACGGATACCAAATCGCCGTGTTGGATCTGCGTAATCCCACCCGCTCGGACGGCAACAACCTGCTTCATCTGATCAACAAGTACATGGATATCTATAAAGCCGACCCCAAAAACCTGGCGGCAAAGGCCAAGGCAGAGAAATACTCCAAGATCCTCGCCAAGACCCTCATCAACACCAGCGGCGGCGACAGCGCCCAGTATGGGCAGAATGCTTTTTTCTACGATTCCGCCGAGGGCCTTCTGACTGCCATGTTCCTGCTGGTGGCCGAGTACCTGCCCACCGAGGACGCGGACGGCAATCCCATTGAAAAGCGCCACATCGTGTCGGTGTTCAAGTTGGTACAGGAACTGCTGGCCCCCAGCCGGGTGAAGGGAAAGAATCAGTTCCAGCTCCTGCTGGAAAAGCTCCCGCCTAATCATAAGGCCCGCTGGTTTGCCGGGTCCGCCCTCAACACGGCGGAGCAGGCCATGGCCTCCGTGATCTCAACGGTACTGTCCCGCCTAAACGCCTTCCTCGACTCGGAGATGGAGCAGATCCTCTGCTTTGACACCGCCATTGACGCGGAGAAGTTTTGCAATGAGAAATCCGCCATCTTTATCGTACTGCCCGAGGAGGATCAGACCAAGTATTTCATGGTCAGCCTGATCCTCCAAAATCTGTACCGGGAGATCCTCACCGTGGTCGACGAGAACGGCGGGCGGCTCAAGAACCGGGTGGTCTTCTTTGCAGATGAGCTTGGGACATGCCCGCCCATCCAGTCGCTGGAGCTGATGTTTTCCGCCTCCCGGTCCAGAGGACTCATGTTGGTGCCTATCGTCCAGAGTATTACGGGACAGCTGCAGAAAAACTATGGAAAAGAGGGCTCTGAGATCATCGTGGACAACTGTCAGGTCAACCTTTACGGCGGCTTCGCTCCGGCCAGTCAGACTGCGGTGGAACTGTCCAAATCTTTGGGCAGCCGGACGGTGATGAGCGGCAGTATCTCCCGCGGGAAAAACGATCCCAGCCAGTCCCTCCAGATGATGGAGCGTCCCCTCATGACCCCGGATGAACTCAAGTCCATGCCCAAGGGCAGCTTTATTGTGGCCAAGACCGGCGTCCACCCCATGAAGGTCAAGCTGCGGCTGTTCCTCGACTGGGGCATCCGGTTCGGCAAGCCCTATGAAGTGCCGGAGAAGGCCCAGCGGTTCGTTGCCTATGCTGACAAGCAGGAGTTGGAGGAGTCCATCATCCGCCGCCACTATGGGACGATTGTAATGGATAGTGAGCAGCCGCAGGGAGGCGGCACATCCGCTGGCGGTATGGCTCAGGGAATTCAGGCCGCACCGGATTTCCGCAAAACGGTATTTCGGCCTTGACGGAGGGAAGCAGAATGAACAGCTTTAGAAATATCTACAATTCCAATCTAAGCCACAGAGCCAGGAGCGTCTATATGTACCTCAAGGATCGTGCAGACAGCGAGGGACGCTGCTGGCCGGCCATCAGAACCATTGCTCTGGAGTTGGGGCTTTCCCGCTCTACGGTCAAGCGGGCACTGGATGATCTCTGCAGGGCCGGTCTGCTGCAAAAGGACCCACGCTGGCGGGAAAATGGGAGTCTTACTTCCAATCTGTATCATGTGGTATGACGGAGGTGTCCAATGCTGGTTGAGATCGATCTACTGGATTATTTGGCTTATCAAATGGGATGCGGAGTTCTTTCTGATCTTCGGCTGTCCCAGCAAAGTGAACAGCTGCACAGGCTCACTGCCGCGATCCCTTTAGGTGCATGCAGCGAATGGGAATGGCTGGATGCGGCACAGTATTTGACAGGCCATGACTGCGCATCAGCACTGGAAGCAAGGAACCGTCTGGTGAGATAGCCTGTAAAAAGCAAACCCTCCCGCCAAGGGGAGGGTCTACATATCATGTGAACCGAGTCCCGGTTCGTGATGAACCAACCAGAAGCGCCCACTCTAAGGATTTTATTTAAGACAGAAAATAACAAACAACATCTGGCCTTATAGGTTATACCGCCTTGCGTTGTGTCCGGCTTTTGAAATTTAATCGTCTTTCTGTGCAACTGTAATGCCGACAGCAAAACCGTTGACCTCCACGCCATCTTCTGCGGGAATCAGGAGGTACTTGCGCCCGTTGATAATTTGAGTTTCCACCAGGTAACTATACTCTGGATCAGCAGAAATGGTGATCTCAGGTGTCTTGATCTCAAAGCGGCTGCTGTCGATCAGGTTTGCCGGATTCAGGACAACCCCCGAACCAAACTGCTCGCCGCAGTTTTCCTGGAATGCTGCCACCTGTTCATCCGCAATCCCGCAGCTTTGAAGGATTTGCCCTATTTCTGAGGCACTCATCTCCAGAGGTTCCGAACTCCTGCTCTCCCTGTGCTCCTTGATTTTCTCACGCAGCTGTTCATGAACAGTCTGCATCACTTCCAGACTGCAGTCAAACGCATCGCTCAGAGCTGACTGGAATGCTTCCTTCTGCTCAACGGCAGACATCGGCGCTTCCACATGGAAGATCGCGTCAATGAACTCCTGGTGAATTTCATTGGCCTTCCTGCTGTAAAAGAGAGCGTTATAGATATTTGCTGCCCGGTCATCGAATGCCGGGAACAGAAAACCCAGCTCAGGAGGAGCGACGGTTTGCCCGGCAGCACAGTGGAATTCATTGTCACCTGGAAAATATCCCAACTCTACCTTGCCCTCCTTGATGGGGCACACAACACAGACGATGTAGGTGAACACCTCATCCGAGGCATCCGCTTGCAGGGAATCATCCTTGCCCCGATGGGGAACATCGTAGCTGTCACAGGTCAGGAGCAGCAGGTAACTGCTGTCCCCCATGTCCAGACTGTCAATTACCTTGCGGTAAAAGGTCTGGCGGGCCTCGTTGTCCTTAAGCTGGGAATCCCGCAGTGTGGTGAGCAGGCGGTGTTCCTCACTGTCCACTACCTGCTGAGTGGAGAATACGATATCAATGAGGTTTTTCCCCAGGGAACCGGACAGTCCCTTCTTCAAAAGGCTCAAATACTTCTCGGACTCCTCCTGCGGCATCATGCCCAGGGATTCGTCCAGATCGGAAACGATCTCTTTACTGCTGTTGACATAGCATCCATAAACACGGCTGATGGCGCTTTTTTCCGGGCGAAAACGGCGCCGCAGCTCATTGATTTCTTTTTGGTTCATTTTTTCCTACCTCGCTTTGTAATCGGAACGGTTGATAACAGACGATGAAATCCATTTTAGTGGAAAGAGCTTGAAATTTCAATAGCCGGAAGTTCTTTCCCCCAAGAGCGCAAAAAAGAAACCGCCCATGTCAGAAACTATCAGAAACTGACTGAGCGGCATATTTTTCATGTCAAACGCCAGCAGGAGCGTCTATTTTTTGATCCAGTCCAGAAAAACAACTACTTTCTCCAAGTCCTCATCCGGCAGGGCAAGCAGTTTCCTGCCTATGATCCCACGCAGGGAATCCGGATCGTCCATGGGGGCAAAGAAAAGAGTTGGCGTCAAATCAAAGTATTCCATGATGTTGAACAGCTCCCGGAGAGAGGGCATAGAAATTCCATTGGTGATGCTTCTGATGTAGGAGCCGCTCTTTCCAAGCTCCAGGCTCATCCGATGCTCAGAAACGCCCTTCTGTTCCCGCAGCTCTGTGATGCGGTCCCGCACAAATGCTTCATAGCGGCGGTTATCGTCCATGATCCTCTCCCTCCAATCTTTACTTATTATTTTAATATAAGGGAGCGTCACGGGTTCGCACTTAAATCATCAACTTTCGCTTCACACAACGAATAATTGGTGATATAATCATTAAAATGGGTGTCGGTTTTATAGTTCTATTATGAATTACAATCAATAAAATATGACTGCGACTGTGTATGAGGGCTGTCAGATGGGAAGCTGCTTCTTTATAGGGCATAGGGAGACACCGGACCAGGTGTACCCAGCCTTGCTTGAAACCATAGAACACCATATCACGGAATATGGCGTAGCTGAATTTGTGGTGGGACAGTATGGGAACTTCGACCGTCTGGTGATCCGGGCGCTGTCACAGGCCAAGCGAGCGCACCCGGATATTACACTGATGCTGATGACCCCATATTACCCGGTCAACAGAAAGGTGGATCTGCCGGAGGCATTCGACGCCCTGTTCTATCCGCCGGATCTGGAAGCGGTCCCCAAACGGCTTGCCATCATCCGAGCAAACCGATACATGGTGGAGCGCAGCGATTTTCTCATCGCCTATGTGCGGCATCCCGCCAGCAATGCCAAAGAACTGCTGGAGTATGCTGGGACTGGAAAGAGAAAGGGAAAAATCCACATCACAAATTTGGCGGAGGAGCAAATCCCTCTTCCAAAGAAAACAGATGATGTGATATAATAGAGTAACAAAGTTTACCCATTTTGAGATTTGTAACCCGAGGTCTTGCTATGGAAGAAAAACTGGGACAGTCCATGGCTGTTCTGTTCAAATATGAAAAATTGATTTTGGCTGAAGAAGAAACCACATCCGCCGGTGGATGTGGCGTCTCCCTTGCGGCCTTTTCATGCCCTGCGTCAGCCTGTCCAAGTGACAGGGTGTCGCAGGGCGTTTTTATTGTCTAAACAGAGGTGATCAAGCATGAGTTTGCCAAAACGCGACGGCATAAATGACCGCTACTATCTGATTCATAAACCGGACACTTCTCCAGAGGTGCTGGCGGAAGCGGATATCTGTATTCAGGATGTGCTGAACGGCACCGCCCGTGAAAATCACTCCGCCTACCCGACCGTGGTGCGAAACCATAATGGAACGCCCTTCCTTCCGGATCAGCTGCTGGAACGCTATCTGACCAGTCTGCCACTGAAGGGATTTCCCAACGAGGATGCTGTTTTTCTCTGCGATGCCATGCGGCGGCTGGTGGGCTGGCAAGAGATCTGCTATGAGTTGGAGAAGTACATAGAAAAACAGGTGCAGGAACGCTATTTCCTTGTGGGAGAGCGTGAAGATGGCTTTACAGTCTTTCCGCCCTGCACGGTGTTGCCGGAATTGCGCCCGGAGGATGTGGACGAAGGGCTGCTGCACTTTGCCTGCTATGTGGCGGTCTGCTACACGGTGTATGGACAGAGTTTTGAAGCTCTCAAAACCGAACACATTCTTGGTCTGGTTTCCCAGATCCGCCCCGACATAGTAAAGGATTTGAAAACCAATGGCAGCGGCAAATTACCGTCTAACATCCAAAAACGGAAAACAAAGCACCTGACCGCTTCGGCCAACGACGCTTTCGCTACTATCCGAATCACCGCCAAGGATTCCACGGAGGAGTGCTATGATGAAGCCCTGGACTACCTGTGCGCGGTGCTTTCTCAGGAGGAATTTCCCCGCAGTTACTCGGTGGAGTTCAGAGGAAAGGAGAAAATCTATCTGCCCATTCCCGGCTTGCCCAAGAAGGGAGTCAATCAGCTCTTTGCCTGCGCTGTGCAGTACCCCAGTCTGCATCCAGCTATGGAGCGATATGCTCGTCTGGCTATGCGGGAGTTTGAGTGGTACCAAAACCTCGCGGATGAAGCCTGTGCAATGCCCGGCACCTTTGCTGTGTTCGCTCTGGGGCTGGAGGGAGAACGGTGGGCACCGCTGGTAACGGAGTATCTGGATCTCTGCGACGACGAGCACTCCTCTCTGCAAGGGAAATTCCTTCATGCCTTGATCCGGAAGTTTGGGTTTCAACCATGGACGCTGGGGGTATTGGTGCGGGGTGCATTGTCTATGCAGTGGTTGGAGCCTGCCAAGGAATTTCGCAGCCTGATTGCCAATGCGGAAAGCCTCGATGCGCTGCTGGAAATCAAGCGCCGGTTTTCCGCTTATCTCCTGCCGGAAGAAAACAAAGACCCGAAATTCCGGGCCATCGCTTGGCAGAGCCTGCTCTGGGCCATCTGGGGAAAGGATTCCGAAAATGGTGGCAGCAAGGCCATCAAGACGGCACCGAAGGAACTGAAAGAGAAATACCAGCAAGTATTTGCGTAAGGAGGGCTCTGTATGTGCGAGCACTGCCGAAACATTCAAACATGGAGAAAATTTGATGCCCCCAAGGACTACCTGGCCTGTATTGCCTATATCCAGCAGTTGGTAGGACAAGGGATAAGGTACAATAAGTTGCGCAAATTGAAAAGAGCAAAAAAGAAGACATAGCTTGCAGGC